>JGI12659J15293_10000235_pt1 | contig 17827 bp, 18 predicted proteins | sample JacPinW_OM2H0_O1_FD_15293 | JGI IMG/M metagenome (IMG submission 15293) | reverse complement strand
CCCCTCCGACGATTCCATTCGCGCCCGCCGTTCGAGCGAGACTCGGCCCGCGCCCTCCAAATGGCGGACGCATCCATCGCGCTTCGCGGCCCGTCGCTGACGATATCGCTTCGCGGCATCTCGCCAGCTCCTCGCCAACTTTGCGCGCGGAGTGAAAAGCCAGGTTCGGATGCGTCTCGGTATGATTCGCAACGGCGTGCCCACGTGCGACCACATCTGCTGCGATTTTCGGAAACTCGCGAACGTGCTTGCCGATCATGAAAAATGTGGCTCGCGCTCCGTGTTGGTCCAGAAGATCGAGCAGCTCCGGCGTTGCCGCTGGATTTGGTCCATCGTCGAACGTGAGCGCGATGGCGCGCGAATCGCCCGTTCGCCGCCGCGTAGGGCCGAACAATTGCGACGACGGCACGAACGCACCCCACGCGCCTATCCCCGTGAATGCTGCAGCCGTTCCCGCAGCCGTCGCCGTTATTGCAGCCGGATCCATCTTCTGAATTTTCGCACGCGTGCGCCTCCGCGTCAGCCGAAGATTGTGCACGGAGATTCTGATACGATTCGCGCATTGGTTTGCAACCCATGTCAGAACTCGCGCCACAATTTCATCCGCTTCCGGCATGGGCGCGCTGGTCCGCGCTCATTTGGCTTGTGATCTGGGTGCCAACGTATCTGTATTACTGGGGATCGAGCTCATTTCTCTTTCTGTGCGATCTGGCAGTGCTGCTCGCGTGCGCCGGCGTTTTGACCAGCAACGCATTGCTTATTTCTAGTCAGGCGCTCAGTTCGCTCGTGGTTGATACCGCGTGGACTGCGGATATCGCGTGGAAGCTGCTTTCTGGCCGGCACCTGATCGGCGGGACTGAATACTTCTTCGATCCGCTCTATCCGCTCGTCGTTAGGCTAATGAGTCTGTTCCACATCGTACTGCCGATTGTTTTGCTGTTGTCATTACGCCGGACCGGGTACGATCCGCGCGCGCTGCGATTCCAATCGGTGATTGCCGCAGCTGCATTGATTGCGTCGCGATTCGCCAACCCTCACAAGAATATTAATTTTGCCTTCACCGACCCGTTCTTCGGCCGATCCTGGGGCCCCGCGCCCGTTCACCTGGCCGTGATCCTGGCTCCGCTAATTCTCCTCATATATGTACCCACACATATCATCTTGAAGCGCTGCTTCCCTCCGTCCAAATTACGCTCGAACTGAGCCGAGCCCTGTCGCTATCCGGTGAAAAATCGCGCGCGGTTATCGCTAATGTCGCCCACGCTCCGCTCATTGCGGCAAATTCTAATCGATACACCAAAACGATTAAAATTCCGCGTAACTATAACAAAACAAAGAACGAACTCCATTCCTAATCGTAACAAAATTGGCTCCTTTGGCGGGTGCCATTCGACCTAAATTACGGAAGGCGCGCTACTCAGAGTGCCGAATAGCATGAACGTCAATGCCAAGCTGCTGGCACTTTTTATAGAGGTGACTCCGTTCGAGGCCAAGAGCCTTCGCAGTGTTCGTCATGTGGTTTCCATTCCGCTTCAGCTCTTCAAGAATCGTCTCCCGCTCGAAATTCGCTGCTCGTTCGGCAAGAGTTCCCGTTGCAGATGGTGACGCTGCCGTTCCATCGCCCCTTCCGTCACCCGCTCCGCCGCCGATCCGCGCTTGCGGCAAAGCAAGTCGCACATCGCTTTCCTGAATCGTGTCACTCGTCGACAGCAACAGCACTCGCTCGACTACGTTGCGCAGTTCTCGAACATTGCCGGGCCACGCATACTTTACGAGTTCCGCAATCGCTTCGGCCGAAAACGGCTTCGGTTTCCAGCCGTTCTGCTCGGCAACTTGCCGCGCGAAATGCGCAGCCAACACCGGGATATCCTCTTCGCGCTCGCGCAGCGGAGGCAGCATCAACGGAAAAACATAGATGCGATGGTACAAGTCCTCGCGAAACGATCCCTGCTTCACCTGATTCTCCAAATCGCGGTGCGTAGCAACAATCACTCGAACATCTACCGGAATCGGTTTATCTCCGCCAACGCGCTCAATTTCGCCTTCCTCGAGCACTCGCAGCAACTTCGCCTGCATCGCCACAGGCATATCGCCAATCTCATCCAGGAAAAAAGTTCCGCGATGTGCCTGCTCAAATTTTCCGACGTGTCGCGCAGCGGCGCCTGTGAACGATCCCTTCTCGTGGCCGAATAATTCCGACTCCATCAATTCAGCCGGAATCGCCGCACAGTTGAGCGTCACAAACGGCTCGGAGCGCCGCGCGCTCTTCTCGTGAATCGTCCGCGCGACGAGCTCTTTCCCCGTTCCCGTCTCGCCCCGAACGCAGACGCGAGTTTCGCTCGCGGCCACGCGTTCGAGCTGTTCCATGAATTGCTTCATTGCCGCACTGGCCCAGAGAATCTGGTGTTTGCCCAGTCGCTTTCTCAGATCCCGATTTTCTTTTTCCAGGCGCGCGATGCGCAGGCCGTTTTCAACTGTCAGCAGCAGTTTTTCGGAAGAGATCGGCTTTTCGAGAAAATCAGCGGCGCCGAGCCGCGTGGCGCGAACTGCCATCTCGATCGTAGCTTGGCCGGACATCATGATCGCCGGAATCGAAATTCCCGCGCCCTTCAGATCTTCGAGGAATGCGATGCCGTCTTTCCCCGGCATCACCACGTCGGAAAGGATTACGTCAATTCGTTCAGCCTTGGCAATTTCGAGGGCCCGCGCCGCGTTGTCGCATACCGTAGCTTCATATCCTGCAAGGCGAAAGGCACGAGCGAGAGAGGCGAGCGTATTTGCGTCGTCATCAATAATTAGAACGTGGGCTTTTGCGGCGGGCACCGAAAATCACTTCTCCTCGACAGGAGCAGGCGTCCCAGCGCCAGTATCTTCAGTGCTAGATGCGGAATTTTCCGAGGGAGTCCCCATCGGCGCCTCGTCACCGTTGCTACCGGGCGCAACGTTGTGCCCGTCTTCGTTGGCCGCGCTCTCCAGCACGGACGGCGGCGGAGCAGCCTGGTGTGAAGGTTCGCGATGGGTCACCGGCAGATCAATCCGGAATGTCGTGCCGACGCCGGCCTCGCTATCCACCGCAATCGTGCCGCCATGATCGCTGACCACTGATTGCACGATGGCGAGTCCAAGGCCCGTGCCATGCTGCTTGGTGGTGTAGTACGGCGTAAATAGCCGGTGGCATTCTTCGGCAGTCAGGCCGGCTCCTGAATCAGAAACTTCGAGCCGCACCGTGCCATCGCGATGCGACGTAGTCAGCGCCAGCATTCCGCCGCCCGGCATTGCGTCCATCGCGTTCAGAACGAGGTTTTCAATGGCGCGCTGCAGCAGCACGGGGTCCGCTTGAATAGTCGGGAGCCCTTCGTCGAGATGCAATTCCGTGGTGATCGGCGGCCTGCCGACACCGCTGAATTGCGCTTCGTACAGCTTCATTACGTTGCGGACGATATCGTTCAGGTGGACCGGGCTCAGCACCGGCGGAGGCATTTTGGCGAAATCGCTGAACCGGCCAACAATGGCTTTCATATTCTCGATTTCAAATAGCAGCGTCCCGGTTGATTCGCGGAAAACCTCATCGAATTGTTCCGGGTTGTGTTCCCGCGCGCGTCGCAAGTTCTCAACAGTAATCTGCAGTGGGAACAGCGGATTCTTCAGCTCATGTGCCAGCCGGCGCGCCAATTCGCGCCACGCGGCCACGCGTTCCGCTTGAACCATTCGTTCGCGTTGCGCGAGAAGCTGTTCGCCCATTTGATTGAATGCCCGGGAGAGATCGCCTATCTCATCCTTTGACGTGACGGCAACCCACGTATTCAGATTCCCCGCGGCAATCTGTTTCGCGCCCTCGACCAGCTTCGTCACCGGCTGGGTGACTCGCGTCGCGCCCCACCAACTCAATAGCGCTCCAAGAAGTATGCCGAGAACTGTAACGCCGACCGACAGCAGAATGATTCGCCGCTCCACGCCGACACGCTCGCGCTGGGAGCTGCCAACCAACAACACCCCGAGCAACTCGCCGTTCCGGCCCTTGAGCGGCAGTACGTGGAAAACTTCGGCGCTGGCCGGATCCGCGCTCCAATTTATCCGCATCATCTGCTCGACCGGATGCTGGCGCTCCCTCTCGACCAGCGGTGCCAGCCGCTCGGCCTGTTCGAATGGCCCAGTCGCATCAATTAAATCCACAGCCGAGAAATTCGGATCGAGATTGCGGTAGAGAACGGCCCGCATGCCCTCGGGCAGCGCCAGCGTCCCGAGAAACTCCTTCCCGAGTTTCTCGCCGCCGAGCACGTAAAGATTTTTATCGCCCACACGAAGCGTAGCTACCGCAAGCAGCCCGAGCGCGGGCCCAGCCTCCGTATCCACGCGCGTCAAAAACGCGCCGCGCGACGCCCAATCCTCCGGTTGAGACACCCATTCCAATTTGTAACCGAATCGTGAAGGCCAATCCGCAGAGGAGATGATCGAGCCGTCGTTATTGACAAAGTCGAGAAAATCGAGCTGGTGAGAAGTGGCCACGCCTCGCGCGTCGTTCACATAGATGGATACGTCGGCATTTGGCCGGCTCAGCTCAATCGCCATACGAATCGTCGCTTCGGCGTCCGCGATACCACGCACTTGCAGCGCAACTTCCTGGCCTCGCCGCTGATATTCACGTTGAAATTGAGCGACAAGCGCGTCTGTGTGGCGATTGTCCATCTGATCAAAAGCGTGGCGCGTCGTGATCGTCACGCCCGTGGCCACCAGGCCCACAGCGAGCACCACAAAAAATGTGAATAGCCAAAAAAGTTTGGCTCGAAACGTCACTGCGCTTCCCCTTCAACCCAAACGTCGCCGAGCTGCCAGCCCTCGAGCGCGTTTCCCCCGCGAATCTCCCAGTTCCTCACGCGATTTCCCACGCCGTAAATTCGCGGCAAGTAAACTAACGGCACGATGCGAAAGCCATCGAGCGACCCTCGCTCCCGATTATAAATCTCTTCCGCGCTGGCTGGATTCGGCAATGATTCAACGTCCTCGCTTGAACCCGGCGATAGCACGTCCAATAAATCGCTCAGCGCCGCGCGTGGCTCTGGCGACGACAGTTGCAAACGCACCAGCCGCACATCGTAGTCCGCCGATTTCGTCGCGGCCGGCAGCGCGCGCGTGATGATTGAAATTCCTGCCGCGCGGGCGTCTACCGTGATTCGCTCCGCGATCGCCTGTTCGAGGGCCCCATCAGAATCATAGCGCAAGACTAGCGTAGGTGAAGGCTTGATGTGCTCCCAGAGTGAATGCGCGCCCGCGGGATCGACAGGCACGGTAAACAGAAACGCCGTGCCGCTCAGCCATTCCGGCAACAGGCTTGCCGCCGTCTCGCCCTGTTTCTGCAAGATAAAATTAACGATGGCCGCCCGGTCAATCGAGCGCACCAAAGCTTCGCGAACGCGCCCGTCCTGCACGGCCCGGCGATCCGCTTCAAACACCAGCGCCAGAAGATCCGTCGGCACTGTGACACTCACGCGAAGTTTGTCATCCGTAGCTCGCCGCACCATATCCGGCGGCAGATCCACCAGGTCAGCTTTGCCAAGTTGCAGATCAATCGTGCGAGTTTGCGATGCAGCACCCATCGTCACTTCAACGGAATCCAAGAATGGCCTTCCCGCCCAATAGTCCGGATTGGCGGAGAAAACCGCGCGCTTCCCCGCCTGCCAAAGGGTAGTCCTGAACGGCCCCGTTCCGACACTATTTCCGTCATCCGCCCGCCGCGCCAGCGCATGTCTCGATTCAGCGAGAAGAAATGGGAGATCTGGTGCCGGAGCGCTCGTTTCGATGCTCACAGTGTCGGCCGAACTGCTGACGTGCCATGCCGGATCAACATTCGCGAGCGCGCTAACAGCAGAATCCGGTGTCAGCGGCGAGCCATCTTGAAAGCGCACGCCGGGACGCAAGTGAAACTTCCATATACGCGCGGCGGAATCGTGGTTCCACGAAGTTGCAAGCCCCGGCTGCGGCACACCGTTGGCATCGAGAACGACGAGTGTCTCAAACACCAATGGAAGAAGGTCCGATTCCCCGCTCGTCTCGCTAGCATTCACCACGTTACTCGCAGGATCGAGCGAGGCCACACTCGCGCCAATCTCCACGCGCAGCGTTCCGCCATATCGCGGGCGTTCTGACGCGCGAAATCCCGCCAGTGCAATCGCGCTAACGATTGCAGGATACAGATACGATCGAAGCTTCATACATCCCCGTCACAAGATTTCGTGAGACGACCCTCGCTGACCGGCGATCGCTCGACCCCCAAAGAACAAGCACAGGCCCAGCGTAATCGAGCGGCGTTCCGAGCGCAGCGAGTTGCTGTTCCGCCGAAGAGTACGCGCGGATCACATCCGGCTGCGTCCAGTCGCCAGTGCCGCTCGCGAGCAAAACCGAATCCATGCCGCACACGGCGCCTAACTTCGCGGCCTCAACATCTCGCCCGCTAATTTCAACACTGCCGCCGGCCAATTGCGCAATCCCAGCCTTGTCGAGCGCCGTTTCCGAACATTGAATCGTCTCCGAATGATCGAAAGGCCCGCTGCACCGAACTCCCGGCAAAGTCGCACTCTGCGCTTCGAGGTCAATTTTGCCGCGCACATCTCGAGGCCAGGGCTTTTCGTGCGCAATTGTTACCGCGCCATCCAACTGCAACTGCCCCGTCACGCTCTTATAAAAAGCCAAACGCTCCGGCTCGAGAATCACGAGCGCAAATCTGCCGTTCGCATCGCCCGCGATCATTGCAAAATCAAGAATCTTCCCAGCCTGCTGCCAGATAATTTGCCGCTGCAGGGACATCGCTCTATCAGACGAAGCGGCAGGCACTGCCGCAGCCCGCGAAACGCTCACAATCTCAACCTGCTCTTCGTCATCCTTATGAGTTCCACGATGAATGACTGCGGCCCAGATGTAGTCCTGCAGATTTTCCGAGAGTGTCAGTTCGATTGTTGTACTGGCCTTCGCATCGGGCGAAGCCAACGCAAACCCGCGGCGTCGAATCGCAATTTCCAGACTCGCGCGGATCCCTGCGACAGTCGCTGAATCGAGCGAGGAGATATTCTTCATCGCCAATGAAATCGCAGCACGAGGCTTAAGATCGCCGGCAATCTTCGCGACGAACGAATCTACCGCCGAATCCCACCAGCGCGCGTCCTGAGGATTTGACGCGGCCATGGACGAACTCGCGAACAAAAGCATCGTTGGAAGAAAAAGGAGTCGGCGGGCGGCCCGCATCGTTGTGCGCCAGGCGTTCGTGATTCGTCATGATAGCACACGAAGAATCGCCGAAAGTCCCACGCCGCGGCAACGCGCCACCCGCGTCGCCATTCACCAGTACGCACGCCAGACCCGAAACATGTAAATCGAAAATAGAAATTGGCAGCCTTTCCAAACCGCTGGCAGGGCGGCTTCGCTGCGGCGAAAGCAAATCCGCCCGCAAGGGTTTTTGCCAGCGTTTACATCCGCACCGGTCCCCGATCTTCGACGCGAACCGGCGAGGAACTTTCATGGAAGTCGCACACGGCCATCGCGCGCGCGTTCGGCGGAGTCCCGAGCCGGCAGCACCACTGCCGCGCGCCGATTCAAGCGTTCAAGCTCCAGCGCAAGATAAATGTCGTATCCAACCACCGCGACCATCGCCAGCAAACCAAATCCACTGAACGCGAATAGCAGTTTGAGAGCCAACATGTCTTCTCCTTCCGCGAGCGCGTAACTCCCGCGCCGCGTCCGTTGTTCGTCGCTTCCTCATCGCCCCACCGCATGAACTCGCAACCGCCGCGCATGAATCGGAACCACTCGCTGCGGCCTTGCGGCGGGAAGCGCCGCCGGAATTGACGCGGCGAGCGGCACCGACACTGGCGCGGCAACCGGCACCGGACGCGTCGCGGCCATCAATTTCATCAATCCCCACAAGCTCAGCCACTCGAGCAACAGTGCGAACGAAATCGAGGCCAACACCACCATCGCCAATCCCGCAAATTGAAATGCGGCTACCATCGGCATCTCCTCGTCCGGCTGGGCGCTCGATCTGCACTTCGCCAAACAAATCGCAAGCCGCCCGCCAAATCGAATCTGCTGAAATTGCGCCGCTTAGCAGCCGTTAGCTCTCCATCCCTCGTGGCCCCACCGACACGCCGTGGATTCCCAGACGCAACGATGGTGCAACGCTACCGGGTTGCTATAAACTGCGGCGGGGGATTTGATGAATCGCGCCTCGGGAATTCGGCTGGGCAAAATACTGGGAATCCCGATCTATCTTCATCCGAGCTGGTTCATCATCTTCGCTCTGATCACGTTTTCACTCGGCACGCAATTCACGGCGCAGCATCCTAATTGGAGTCCCGCGCAGCACTGGATCGTAGGAATCGCGACCGCCATCCTCTTCTTCGGTTCCGTCGTTTTCCACGAACTCAGCCACAGCGCCGTCGCGCTGCGCTATCGCTTGCCGGTGCTTTCCATCACTCTCTTTGTTTTCGGCGGAGTGGCGCGCATCAGCGCCGAGCCTTCGAGTGCCCGGCAGGAATTCAATATCGCCATCGCCGGGCCTGTCTCCAGCTTCTTTCTCGCGGGAGTTTTCTATCTCGTCAGCAGAGGCGTGCCCGGCAACGAAATCGTCTTCGCCACGACGACGTGGCTCTGGCAAATCAATTTCGCCCTTGCCGCGTTCAATCTCCTTCCCGGTTTCCCTCTCGACGGCGGAAGAATTTTCCGTTCGATTGTCTGGGGCATCACGAAGAACTTCACCAAAGCCACGCGTTACGCCTCAGGCTCAGGGCAGCTTCTCGCCTACCTGATGATCTTCGGCGGCATCTGGCAATTTGTCAGCGGCAACCGCTTCGGAGGTCTGTGGCTCGCGTTCATCGGCTGGTTTTTGCTGAACGCCGCGCAAGAAAGTTACGCGCAAGTCGCTGTGCAGTCCGTGCTGGCAGGCGTCACCGCCGGCGACATCATGTCGAAAGACGTGCCTACAGTGGGCCGCGACATCTCGCTCGCCGATTACGTACAGGAAGTCCTGCGCACCGGCCGTCGCTGTCACATTGTCACCGGCGCCGGCACGCCCGTCGGACTGGTTACCCTTCATGCCGCCCGCGCGATTCCTCGCGATGAATGGGCCACGAACTCCGTGCAAGCGGCAATGCTGCCGATTGACAAGATTCACTTCGCAGCGCCGGGCGATCCCGTTCTCAAAATCCTCGAGCGCATGCAGCGCGAAGACGTCAACCAGATGCCCGTTCTCGATCAAGGCAACATCGTCGGAATCATCGGCCGCGATTCGATTCTGGGCGCCCTGCAAACGCGCCTCAGCGCCTCTCAGCTCTCAGGCTAAAACGACGGTGAATAGCACTTGAAGCGCCGGGCTTCAGCACGGCATCTTCGCTATTCGCCTTTTCTAGGTTTTGAAAGACGGAACATTGGAATCGGCGTGAAGGAGATTGATGATGACCGCTGGAAACAGAAAGACGATTTCGACGTCGTTTCATCTGGCAGTCTTCATAGCAATCACTACAATGTTGCTTCCAACTGTCCCGCCAGCTCGAGGCAACACCGCGAGCAGCGCTCCGCCGCAAAAGGAACTCGAAGCTCCCCACCACGACCCGCAAGAGGCCGTCGTAACCGGATGTCTCTATCGTCGTGACACTCCCGGCGATTTCGCTCTCACCACCCGCGATGGAAAACTCTATTACGTGGAAAGCTCAACGGTAGACCTAGCCGCACATGTCCGCCACACAGTGACGATCACAGGCACTTTCGTGCCAGACAAAGACACTAAGGATGATCCGGACAAGAATCAGGAAGTACCAACAATTTCGGCCACAAAGCTCGAAATGATCCGGAAAACCTGCCACTAGGATGTCCTGCGAGGTGAGAATCCACGGTCGAAATGCAACTTTTGCGTAATGATTTTCTGCAGCCGTCCGACTTATTAACGCGTCCTCGAATATCTTAATTCCAAGAAGCCTTCCGGCTGGTAGCACTTGCTCTCCACCAATCTGAAATCGCGCTGCAGGAATCCGCTCGGAAAAAAGGAATCCCGTCGCCGAGAAGTACCGGATACACACCGATGTAGAGTTCATCCACCACATCATCCCGCAGGGAAGATCGGGCCAGTTCACCGCCGCCCATCACAAGAATATTCTTTCCCTCGGGATCCTTGCGAATGAAATCTACGAAAGCCGCCGGCGTCTGGTCCGTGAAGATTACTCCCTCTCGCGCCCCAGCGGGCTTCGACTTTGAGAACACGTACGTGGGAATTTTTGCCGGAGACTTGTACGATCCACCGCCGCGTTTTATTGCTTCGTCGAAAGTCTTGCGTCCGAAGGCGACGGTGTCCAGCGTGGGAAAGAATGCGCTCATCGAATAACCCTTCGGCTGGCGGAGAAAGTCGATATCGCCGTCGCGTCGGGCGATGTAGCCATCCAAGCTCATTCCGCATCCGAGTATCACTTTCCGGATACGCAACTCCGTAACTTGGGCTTCAATACAAACAGAAAATCGCCGCACCTTATGACCAGCCGATTTTAGATTTTCGATATATGTGCGTCCGCGCCCATCTCAAACTGGGTGCCTATTGGGACGCCGTATGCGTATCACGCAAGAGGACTGCGTCGGAGACAATGTGCTGCCGGATAACACCAATCGACTTGCCATCGGGGGAGAATTGAAATGTGCGAATTTGGTCTGAAGTGAAGTTCGTCAACCGATGACCCGGCGAGCCATCGAGTGGCTGCGCCCAAACATTGCCCACGCCATTTTCGACGAAGTTGTAAGCCACGGCCTTGCCGTCCGGCGTGAAGGCAATCGGGGGCGTAATGTCAGCTCGAGGAACGATTGTTTTCGCAGCCGCTTCGGAGTTCTTGGTTACATCTATGAGAACGACCCTGATCGCTACCGATTGCGTCGCCGTTTCGGCAATATCTGCGACCTCCGGCATCCACTCGCCGTCGGGCGAAAAGTTTAGCGCGCCATCCATGAACCCGGTGGGAACCGCGCTAGCTTTGACGAGTTCTGGAGATCCACCGTTGATGCGCATTTTCATGGTCTGAAACGTGGCGCGGTCAAAATAGTAGAAGGACGATCCATCTGGCGAGCAGACTGGGGCTTCTTCATCCTTGCCGTTCGTGAGCTGCTTTGCACGGGACCCGTCCGCTTCTATCCGCCAAATGTTTGTGGTTGTTTTCCCCTCCCGGAGATGCGGGGAGAAGAGGATGATCCCGCTTCGACCGCAAACGGCGGAAAAGTTTATGGTCTCAGACGGGTCGCTCAGTAATGTGGCTTGCCGGCTGCCATCAGGCGACATTCGCACGATCGAGCTCGTCGTCGTGACGATTAAATCTCCGTGCGCATCCCAGTCCACACCCTGAATTACGGCTTGGTTGGGAAGTCCCGAAACTGCCGTAGGCGCCCCTTTTCCGGTCGCGGGTTGCAAGAAGACTGAATCCGTCTCTTGGCGCTGAATCGACACCATCGCCTTGCCGTCGGCAGAAATACTCAGTGTGTCGTAGCCGCGTGTGTCGTTCGTTAGCGATTGGAACCGGCCGGCGGGATAGGAAACGAACCCGATCTGCTGGTTGGTTGAGCCTGACGAACGATAGCTCACAAAAAGCCCTCGGCCATCGGGATTCCATGTCAGATCCGAGAAAGTCTTGTCCGTGAATGAACTGAGCGAAGCCTCTTTGCCATTCGCAATCTCGAGCGTGCTGATCTGTCCCGGAGCATTGCTCTGCGAATACGAAATAAAAGCGATTCGCTTTCCGTCGGGCGACCAAGCGAGATTGTCTGGGAAAGGTAGCGGAGCGATTTGAAGAACCTTCTCGTCGCTTCCGTCCAGATTCGCGGAGAGGAGACGATATTTGCCGGTCTCCGGATCGTTCGCACGCATGTAGGCCATGCGCTTGCCGTCTGGTGAGAATGTTGGCCCCTGGTCAACGTCGTGCGCCAGGACTTGCGGAGTGCCGCCGAGCACCGGCATTCGATACATCACGAATACGGTCTGCGTGGCGTCCGCCGCTTTGCGGTAGAAGATATAGTTCGCGTCCGGAGAAAACCCGGGGGCGCGAATGGCAAAAACGTCAGCCTCGAGAATCTTCGTGTTGCTGCCGGTCGGCACGTTCCGAAGCCAAAGGCTTTGTTTTCCGTTCTCGTCCACCACACTTACCACATACTTCCCATCCGGAGAAATTGCCGCGAACACCGCCTTGCCCGAGTTCGTGATCTGCGTGATCGCGAAGCTCTGAAATGGGATCGTCACGCTTCGATTCGCGAAGAACGAGTAGAGGCCATATCCCGCACCGGCGATCAGCAGAATCGCAACTACAAATCCGCCGACGAGCGCACCTTTGTGCTGCTTGGCCGCCGCGACCACCACAGAACTTCCCGAAGCGTGCGCAGGCTGCACCGCAGGAACCGCCGCGACCGAAGCAACTGTGCCCGAGCCACCGGAGGCGGGCAGCGTTGCAGAGGAGGAGCCCGATTGCGCGGAATGAGCGCCACTAAGCGCTCCCGAAGCAGCGTCGCGCTGCATGCGCTGCAAATCAGCGCGCAGATCCGACGCATGCTGATATCGCAGCTTCACATCTTTCTCGAGGCACTTGTTGATGATCCGCTCGATTTCAGGCGGCGCTGAGGGATTCAAGCGCACCGGCGCCACCGGCGCGCGATTCAATATCGCATCGAAAATTTCAACCGAGCTACTCCCGCTGAACGCCTGCCGCCCAGTCGTCATTTCATAAATCACCGCGCCGAACGAGAAAATATCCGTTCGCGCATCCACTTCTCGCGCACGCGCCTGCTCCGGAGACATGTAAGCAACCGTTCCGACCGCCGCGCCCGGCGTCGAAATGTTCTTGTCAACAAGCGTCGCCGCCGTTGCCGAATCGAGCGCCACGCCTTTCAGCGGCACCAGCTTCGCCAAGCCAAAATCGAGAATCTTCGCCTGTCCGCGCAAAGTGATAAATATATTCGCAGGCTTGATGTCTCGATGAACGATCCCCTCGGAGTGCGCCGCGTCGAGCCCGTCCGCAATCTGCGTCGCAATTTCAAGCAGCGTCTCTGTTTCCACCGGCGCTCCCGCGATGCGATGCTTCAGCGTCTCGCCCTTCAGCATCTCCATCGCGAGATACGGCCGCCCGTCGTGCTGCCCAATCTCATAAATCGTGCAAATGTTGGGGTGGTTCAGTGCGGAAGCAGCGCGCGCCTCGCGCTGGAATCGTTCGAGCGACTGAGGATCAGCAGATAAATCGTCCGGCAAAAATTTCAGCGCCACGCGGCGGCCGAGATTGAGATCCTCAGCCTCGTACACCACACCCATCCCGCCCCCGCCCAGTTTCGACAGGACGCGATAATGCGAAACGCTGCTGCCAACAAGTGAGGAAGAGTCGGTCACGGTAGCGCCATCGGTGCAATAAACATCGCACTTCCGATGCGCGCCGGATGTTAGTTCACCGATGAGATGAAGTCAACGCACGGCGCAGATCTACAAATCCGCACCGCGCGCTGTAAAGACTCCAAGCTTGCTAGCGAACTGCGACTAGCGAACCGGCACCACTGCAATTGCCCGCATAGCCGCCGGATCCTGCGTCGTCACCAAATCCGCGTGGAAGATGTTTCCGCTAACCGTATTCCCCGTAGATCCAGATACGGTCAAGATTCCCACCGACGCATCCGTAATCTCATTCGCCATCACGCGATTGCTGTTTCCCTGAATGTAGATTCCCGCCTGATCGGCATGGGTCAGTGTGTTCCGAAGCACCGCATTGTCGTTACCCACCAGCGCAACGCCAATCAGCGTGACTGAGTTCGCGATCGTATTCGACGCAATCCTGGAATTATCCCCGCCAACGTAAATTCCCACCTGATTCGTCGCCAGCGAATTGTTACGCACAATCACGCCATCCGACTGGAAAATCAGTATCCCCGTCGCGTTGGCCGTGCATGCCGTCGGCGAAGTACACGTCGACCAGACATTGTCCGCGATCGTGTTATTCGTCAAAGTTCCGCCCGCGCCGAATCCGATTTGTATTCCGTTCTGCGCGGCGCCCGTCGTCGGGCCAATTCCCGTCACAGTGTTACTGTCAGCCCTGATCTCCGTGCCTGCCTCGTTGCCCGTGATGCCGTTCTTCTGATAATCCCAGATGCTATTGTCGTTCACCGTGACATCCGAACTCGAGCCGCTCGCCGACTCGACCTCAATTCCATTGCCGCTCTGGCAGCCGTTCACCGTCGGACTGCTGCCAAGCGTCATATGCCGCACCGCATTGTGGCGAATATGGCCCGCTGCGTTTTGGTACAGAATGCCAACCAACCGCGGCGAGCACTCCGTAAGCCCGTTGTTCGAGCCGTCAACGATAAAACCTTCGATATCCACGTTCGCGCCTTGCACAGCAAACACGTATGCGATCGCTTCAGTCCCCGCGACGTCCGTAACAGTCTGCGTAGTGCTCGGATTTACGAGCACCCCATTGTCGGCGCGAAGTGTGAGTGCCATCGTTATCGTCACTTGCTCGGGATAAGTCCCCGGGCAAACGCGAATCAGGTCTCCTGGTTGCGCGGCGTTAACGGCCGCTTGAATCGTCGTATATTGCGCCATCGGGCATTGCACTTTATCGTCGTCTACCGTGAGGGTGGCGGCACGCGACGTAGAAACAAGTAGGAATAGCGATACGCTTAACAGAAACATGACTTTCTTCATAGAACTCCCCTTCCAGGACTCGATTTCCTGGCTCACTGTAGGATTCACATGCGAGGACGGGCCCCAAGCGGCCTAAACGCCGCGAGTATATCGCAGCAACGCGAATATGGGAACAATTACGTACGTAGTGCGACCGTAATGGAACTATTGCCACTTTTGTAATCTTTTGCGCTTATCTGCTCCACCCCACTCTGAGCCTTGACCCAAATCGCTTATCCGCATAACATCCTCGCTAGATGCTAGGCGATTCCGCATTCCCTCGCGAACGCACATCACTTTCCCCGGTCGGCAAGCGCAGTTCCCATCAAAAGTTTCTCGTGAAAGCATTCGCGACTTCCCTGCTCTTCATCGTTCTCTACACCGCCGCCGCGCTTTGCTGCTTGCGCCAGTGGGACTCACCGCATCCTTGGTCGCGCCTCGATTTTTTTTCGGGTGGATTCCTGGCCATCAGCCTGATCTGGGTTTACGCCACCATGCAGTTCTACCGCGTGATTTTCCGCTCGCGCGAAGTTCTGCAAGAGGCCGTCGGCACCACCTACGATTCGCTGATGCTCTTCTGGATTGGCGTCTTCGGCGTCGCTGAAATCAGCGTCTACATGGACTATGGCCACTGGCACTTCGTCCGCGCGCTCGAACAGCCCGCCCTGCAAACGATCGGCCTGGGAATCTACTTCCTCAGCGCCTTGTGGCTCATCTGGACCGACCGCTTCCTCTCGCGCCAATTTGAAGGCGACCTCGACAATCGAAAAGTGCTCGAGGACGGCCCTTACGCCTACGTCCGCCATCCGCGCTACGCCGCGCTCATCGCCGCGCGAATCGCGTTCGCGCTCTCTCTCGCCAGCATTCTCGCGTGGGGATTCGCCATCGGATGGCTCTGGGTCAATCTCGAACGCGTCCGCCTCGAAGAAGCTCACTTGCGCGAAATTTTCGGCTCCGAATACGACAAATACGCCGCCCGTACGGGCCGCTTCTTTCCGATTCCGCCCCGCCGCTCAAATGGGCGCTCGAATAGACAGCCTAATCGCCGCCTGCCGATGACTTCCTAAGAACCTTGCTACCCGTAATGTGCAACCATTTGAATCCAATACTCGTCCCAATAGTGATGGTCCCCATATCCATACCCATGATCGAAGAGAGGATAAGACCATGAAATCATTCCGGCTCAGCTCTATTGCCTTATTGCTATTATTCGCCGCATCCGCGATTCCCGCATATGCACAGAAAGTTCCGGTCAGAATCTTTATGTCGCCGCGCTCCAACGTACCCCTCGCGGACGTCGTAAAAAATCTGAACGACAAGTGCTCCAACGCTACGGTCGTTTCCGATTCACTGAAGTCCGATTACATGCTCGAGGCGGTCGGCTGGCCAAACGGTTACAAATTCGTCCTTTTCAGGAAAGGCGGCCAGGTCGTATACGCAACATCCACCGCATGGCTCAGCAACTCCGTCAAGGACGTCTGCAAATACATAAACTCGCACCCGCTGCAGTAGCGGGATCTGCGCACTAATCCGCAATTTGTAGGGGCGCCGGCTCTCAAAAGGCTGCGCCCCTTTTTTTTCGATACTCCAAAAATACTAGAGACTCAGCCGTCTTTCCCATGTAGCGTTCGTCCATCAGGCCACCGAGCGCAAGCGCGCCGTGCGGCTTCTTCCATGAAAAAATTGCTAATCGCCGCGATCGTCTTGGTTATTCTCTACGCCGCCGCTACCGGCGCATTTTTCTTCGCCATGTGCCAAGGCCCAGACTTCTTCGCCCGCACCATGCGCCACGTGCCCGATTACGCCTTCATCGTCTTCCCGCTCAAGCCCCTATGGATGGACGCGCGCAAAGGAACGCTCCACGTCGGCGACGCCGCCCCCGACTTCGCCCTCGAAAGCACCGACCACAAGAGCCATTTCCAACTGTCCTCCGTGCGCGGCCAGGAGCCCGTCGTCCTCGTCTTCGGCAGCTACACTTGACCGCCATTCCGGCGGGAGGTTCCCGCCCTAAATAAACTCTACGAGGAATACAAGGATCGCGCGGCCTTCTACGTCGTTTACATCCGCGAGGCGCACACGACCGATCTCTGGCAGGATTCCGATAATCGCGACGATCACATCCTTTTCGCCAGCCCCAAAACTTTCGACGAGCGCAGCGAACTCGGGCAACTCTGTGTCGTGAAACTCGGCATCAAATTTCCCGCCGTAGTGGATACAATCGACAACCCCACCGAGCGCGCCTACACCGGCTGGCCCGATCGCCTCTACGTCGTCGATCGCGACGGCCGCATCGCCTACAAATCCGCCCCCGGCCCCTTCGGCTTCAAGCCCGCCGGCGTCGAAGCCACCCTAAAGCAACTAGTCCCCCCGACCGCAGCAACGCAACCGCAATAATGTGGGCAATAATGTAGCTCAGGTCGCCAGCCCTGACGAAGGAAGGGTTAGACCTGAGGCTTTTCGTCGCGCGTATTCAAATCGAATTGAGTTAGCCAAATGGAAACGAATCAGTGGGAACAACGCTATCGCAAACGTGAACGCCCCGAAGAAGATTTCGCCACAGCGCCAACTCCGCTCGTAGCGGAAACAGCGCGCCGCCTCAACCCCGCCCGCGCGCTAGATCTCGCCTGCGGCACCGGCCGCAACGCAATCTGGCTAGCCCAGAACAACTGGAAAGTCACAGCAGTAGATAGCTCCCCCACAGCAATCGAAACGCTACTCCGCCGCGCCGCTAATCTCGGAATCCAAGCAGAAAGTTCGCCACCAGCACTCGAAACAAATCTAACCGCAACGGTTGCCAATCTAGAAAAAAACGAATTCCAAATCACTCCAAACGCCTGGGACTTAATCCTGATCTGCTACTACCTCCAGCGCAATCTCTTCGAACCCGCGAAAAAAGGCGTCGCCCCAAACGGAATCATCCTCGCAATCGCCCACATCACCGAAGCAAACGAAGAACCCACCAAACACCGCCTAAAACCCGGCGAGCTGGAAACATATTTCACAGGCTGGGACATCCTCCATCAGTACGAAGGCCGCCCCAACGACCCATCGCATCACCGCTCAGTCGCCGAAATCGTCGCGAGACGCAACACCAGCCGCTGATTTCCTTACCTCGCCGCCCCCGCCCCTCGCGCCCCCTCCACCTCCACCAACTTCCCC
>JGI12659J15293_10000233_pt1 | contig 17888 bp, 15 predicted proteins | sample JacPinW_OM2H0_O1_FD_15293 | JGI IMG/M metagenome (IMG submission 15293) | reverse complement strand
GCCTGCGTGTTCGTGACCGGCCACGGGAAGGACGGCAAAATCGATCTCGACTGGACGGCGCTCTTGCAACCGCGCCAGACGGTTGCGATCTATATGGGGCTGCGCAACGTCGAGGCGCTGACGCGAGAGTTTGTTGCGCGCGGCGCGGACGCGGATCTGCCGGCGGCGATCGTCGATAACGCCACCCGCCCCGGTCAGCGGGTGGTTGTCGGCACGCTCGGAACGCTGGCCGCGAAGGCGCGCGCCGCCGAACTGAGCGGGCCCTCGATCATCATCATCGGGACGGTCGTGACGCTGCGGGAAACGCTCGATTGGCGCCCTGCGGTCGAGCCGCCGTCGGCTGAGAACGGGCGCTCGGCCGTGGCGAGCGGGAAGGACTGAGATGGTTTCTCGCGACGACGTCATGGCCGCGCTGGCGTCAATCCCCGGCCCGGACGGGCGCGCGTCCTTGCCCGATTCTGGAGCGCTCTCCGGCGTCACCATTCGCGACGGCAAGGTATTCGTTGCAATCGCCATCGACCCCACGCGCGCCAAGGCCATGGAACCGATGCGGGCTGAAGCCGAGGCGGCGGTCAGGGCGATTCCGGGCGTCGCGGGCGCAGTGGTGACGCTGACGGCCGAAGCCGCGCGTGCTGTCGCCGGCGCTTCGCCCGGTCACGCCCATGAGAGCAAGGCGCCGCCGCCCGTCCGCCATGGCCGGCCAAGCGAACCCCTGCCCGGGGTTAAGCACATCATCGCGGTCGCCTCGGGCAAGGGCGGAGTCGGCAAGTCGACAGTCGCCTGCAATCTCGCCGTTGGGCTCGCCAAGCTCGGACTTGCTGTCGGGGTTCTTGACGCCGACCTGTTCGGGCCATCGATGCCCAAGCTGTTCGGACTCCACTCGAAGCCTGGCTTGGCGCCGGACGGCAAGCGGCTCATCCCGCTTGAAAGCGTCGGCGTCAAGGTGATGTCTATCGGCTTTTTGATCGATGAAGGCGCGCCGGTGGTGTGGCGGGGACCGATGGTGGTCTCGGCGCTGAACCAGCTTTTGCGCGAGGTGGTGTGGGGCGAACTCGACGTGCTGGTCGTCGACATGCCGCCGGGCACCGGCGACACGCAGCTGACGATGGCTCAGAACGTGCCGCTTGCGGGAGCGGTGATCGTGTCGACACCGCAAGATCTGGCGCTGATCGACGCCCGGCGCGGCATTGCGATGTTCAACCAGGTCAAAGTGCCGCTCCTCGGTGTGGTCGAGAATATGAGCTATTTCGTCTGTCCGCACTGCGGCGGCCGAACGGATATCTTTTCGCACGGAGGAGCGCGCAAAGAGGCCGAAAAACTTGGCGTTCCCTTCCTCGGCGAAGTGCCGCTCGACATCGCCATCCGCGCCAATTCCGATGAAGGGCGCCCGGTCATCGCCAGCATGCCGGACAGCGCGCAAGCCGAGGCCCTGCTCCAGATCGCGCGACGGGTGGCGGACACGCTCGCCACCGGCGCGACGGGCGCAAAACCGGCGCCGCGCATCCGTATCCTCTAGCGAAGTGAACCGCGATGGCCTGGCCGACCGACATTACGGCGATGGAGAAAGGGCGCGTCCTGGAAGTCGCCTTCGATGACGGCGCGGTGATCCGTCTGACCGCCGAGCGGCTACGCGTGGAGAGCCCAAGCGCTGAAGTGCAAGGCCACTCGCCAAGCCAGAAAAAGATTGTCACGGGCAAGGAGAACGTCGCCATCGTCGCGATCGAGCCTGTTGGCAATTACGCGATCAAGATCGTGTTCGACGACGGACACGACACCGGTCTCTATAGCTGGGACTATCTACGTAAGCTGGCCAGCTGACCGGCAGCTACGCGCGGTCGCGGCGGAGGACCGCTCGTCAGAAGCGCGAGAGAATTGAACCTGCGATGTCGCACTGGAAGCCCTCCAGCGCTCGCGAGATCTTGCTGACGTCCTTCGCCTTCGTTCGGTGCCGCCGAGCCGCGAGGATCGCGGCGCCCACGCGGGACGCGACAACGTATGCGTCCGCGCTCTCCAGCGCCGCGGGGGTGTCGTAGATCACCACACCATAGTTTCGCTGCGCATTCTGCGACAGCGTCAAAAATTCCTTGGAGCTCAGCAATTCCTGCGGGTGGGGCGCCGTTGCGCCCGCGACGAGCAGCGACAGGCCGGGCACGATGTCGATCGTGACGGGCGGCAATTCGGCGTCGCCATGGGTCAAGGCCTCGACCAGGCCCTCCGTCTTCGGATCGACGCCAAACAGCGCGGCCAGTCTTGGCTTCCTCAAGTTTGTATCGACAAGGAGCGTGGGAACGGCCATTTGGGCGAAAGACAACGCAAGATTGGCGGCGAAATAGGTCACTCCGACCTTGCGATGGGGCCCGATCACAGCGAATGCGTTCTTGCCCTGCGACAGGGGTCCGGTTGCCAGCGCGGACCGTACGGAGCGGAAGGCTTCCGCAGCGGTGCTGAACGGCTGGTAGCCGACAACCAACTCGCGGGAAAACCGGCCTTCGTCGACGCCGAAGTTCAGAACCGGATAATTGTAGCGTTTCGACAGCGCCAGAAACAAACTGTCGCGCCGCACCAGGCCCAGCGCGATCGCCGCCTCTCCAAATGTCAGCCCTTTGCGCCGCTGAAATCCGCGGATGGCCTCGACCTGAGCTTCGCTCAGATTGCCGGCCGCGAGGATCTGCTGCTCAATCGGATCCTTCGACGTCTGGACCGCGACGACGTTGTCCGCGTCCTTCTGATAATTTGGTTTAATCGCCATGGACTCAAACTCTCAATGATTCAGGTGACGATCCGCCGTGTGCAACGGAGCCCGCAAAAGACGCTACCCCCAATGTTTTCCGAACCGTTCCACGTTTTGGGCGGGCCGTTGGCGCCCAAAACCGACCGTTAATATATGTATAATACGTGCGCCGCGTCCTATCAACTCACGCCGGTCGAAGAGCGCGGCGCGAGGTGCCAATTCGCGCCCTCGCGCGTCCCGCGTTGCCGATAGAGCCCAAGAACGGGGCGGGCGCCGAATATTCCAGATCGACTGGAAAGCGAACCCGCCGATCCGCCGCTTCGGCGAGAAGCGCCAGAATCAGCCCGAGGGCGAGGCCGGCGGCGATCCCGACCGGCATCACGATGAACGGCTTTGGAAATGCCGGCTCGACGGGCGGAAACGCCTTGTCGAGGACTGTCATATCCGAAAACGTCAGCTTGCTCTTCAGCTTAGCCTGTTCCGCCGCCCTTTCACGAGCGCTCAGCTCGTCAGCCCGAAACTCGACGTCGTGCTGCAATTGCCCGAGCCGGTCGCGTTGCGCTTGAATGTCGATCAATACCTTCTGCGCTTGCTCCTGCTCTTGCTCGAGCGACGCGATCTGGGTTTGCACCAAGCCGATGCGCTCTTTCAGATGCTGGCGCATTCGCTCGGTCGCGTCTGCCATCTGCTTGCGAACCGTCGCCATATTCGCCTGTTGGGCCACCATCTTCGGGTTGTTGGGGCCAAGGGCGCCCTTGGCGGCCGACAGGTCGGCTTCGGCAGACGACAGCTTCTCTTTCAAACCTGAGAGCATTTGCAGATCGGGATCCGACGGGTCGTTCGACAGGTCGGTCGAGCCGCTGGTCAGGCGGCTCTGAAGGGCGGTCAGGCTGCCCCTGACGCTCGACAACTCCACGCCGATCGCCATGTATTGGCTGGTTTCCTTGTCCGCGCCGGCGGCCGTCGGCGCCACCATGTTCGCCTTGGATTGGAAGTCTCTGAGCGCCGTGCGCGCGTCGTCCAGTTCCTTACGCAATTCGTCGAGTTGCGGGGAAAACCACCGAGCGGTCTGGTCGGCTTCGGCGGCCTTCATGGCCACGGAGCCGTCGATTGTCGCCGCGAGAAACGCATTGGCGATCAGCGACGCCTGGTTGGGGTCGCTCGATTTATATTTGATGTTGAGGACATTCGTTCCCAAAACGAACTTCGGATCGACACTCCTTTGAAGACCCGCGGCCATCCATTCGTCGATGCTTTCGCGTCCGAAGGAAGGCGATTTTCGGAAATTCTCCTGCACCGCCGGATTGGCGGTGAGGTTCAACCGCCTGACCACATCGACCGCCACCCGCTGGCTGGTGACGAGCGAAATAATGTTGCCCTGAATCAATCCGATCGCGCCGAGGCCGCTCGACATTTCCGAAATCGGGTCGACGTTGCCGGGGTCGATGCTCGCGCTCGCGACGGCGTCGTATCGACCAGGCACGAACAGCAATACCGCACCCGCCACGATTGCAGTGGTGAGGAGCGCCAGCATGACGATCCACGCCCGGCGCATGAGGATCACAAGAATTTGGCTTACCGACACAACCCAACTCCCGGGCTCGAGGTCAACTCATAATGAGGGCATAGCAGCACTTGATGACTAGAATATGCGCTCGCTGACGATAATCGTATCGCCTGCCTCCACTTGGTCGTCAAGGGACGCCGGGACTTCGTAGGTTTGTCCGTTGCCTGACATCCGCTTGATTTTGATGCGCCACTCCGATCCGAGGGTCGCCAATCCACCGCCGATCGAGATTGCTTGCTGGACCGTGATAGGCCGAAGCAGTGGAAATTCGCCCGCATGACCGACATACCCGTAGAGATAATAGAATGGCGCGAGGTCCACAAAAATCTCATCATTATTCGCGATCCGCAGACTGGCGCCAGGGCCGCGCCCCGCCTGGACGTCCTTGGACTCGAACTTCTGGATCGCCCCGCCGGCGCGGCGCACAGTTAAGGTTCCACCGACGGCGGCATCCCGCAGTCCGCCTGCGCGGGACAGGAGTTGCGTGAGATTGGTTGGCCGATCCAGCGTGTACACCCCGGGCACCCCCACCTGCCCTTGGACGCTCGCTTGCGTGCCGAAGGTGGTGACTTCGACTAGCACGTGGGGATCGGTGACGATCTGACGCGAGGCCAGCTGTCGTTCGATTGCGTGCGCCACCTGGTCTTCGCTCAACCCCGCCGCCCTGATCCGGCCAACATAGGGAAAGCTGATCGTCCCATCTGTTTCGACGCGGGTGGTGGTGTCCATGTCAGGTTGGTTGACGACCTTGATGGAGACCGAATCTTGTGGCGTGAGAACCCGGCCGGCGGCCAGGGCCCAACCCGGGACGACTGCGGCTATGATCAAGACGGCCAGCCACAGGGTCCACACCCGCGCCATTCGAATCGTTGTCAGCATTGCTCCGCTCCCACTTCGGACTGCTAGTACGGTCGATAGTTCAGGCTTACTGTCACAATATCTTGCGGGGTTATCGTATGGCTTGCGACCCGCTCGTTATATGAGGCGCTCAGCGCGGCCGACAGGAAGGGCGTCATGGAGTAGCTTAAGGCGGTATTCAAGCTATAAGTATTCTGCGAGCTAAACAAAAAGGAGGAAATGCCAGCTACCGCCGCCGAAGTAAATGATGTGGTGGAATAGTCAATTGAACCGCCAGCGCTCAAGCCGATCTTGGGCGTCAGCTGATAGCTCAGATTTATGTTGGCACTGTAGCTCTGCTGCGCGTTGGCGATGACCGTCGTCGGAGGCGCGATTGTTCGTGACGCGGACGCGTTCAGGTTGAGCTTGGGCGTAAGCGTCCAATTCCCGGACAGCGTATAAATCGGGAGCAGTGTTTTGGGCAGACCCAAGCTGAATCCGCTCGTGACCCCAACAAGGCCGATGAGTCCGGCCACGGAAAGGTTGGGACTGATTTGTCGTGTATAGTTGAGAGTGAAGCTATGAAAGTCGGTCTCGGTGGCCAATCCGGCGGCAACTGACGCCGCGGAGCGATCGCTGAAGTTCTGATCGGAAATGCTGGCCAGCGCCGTGAGAGTGCTGTAGCCTTTTGCATATTCAACGCCGGCGGAAATAAGCTCGGTTCGAGCGTTATTGATCGCGTTGATGGCATTTGAATTCGTTGTGGTTGTCAGACCGGTGTTGAATAGCAACGAATATCCGTTGGAGACTGCGCATCTTCCGGTTTCGTTGAGCGCGGTCGTCGTCGTGAAGTTGACGCCGGTTCCGACCTGTTCCGTGAGCTGTCCGGGCGACTTGGAAAGGCTCGCGGCAAGAGTTCCCGAGCATCGCGACGTCACGGTCCAGTTAACGCCGGCGTTCAGCGAGTAAACAGTTGAATCATTCTGGGTCTCATGAAGATAGTGTATCACGCCGAACGTCGCGTCGAGAAACAACTGTTGACTGGATACGTTCGCCTTGGTTGAGACGCCAAAATCGGACGACGACGTGAAATCGCCGACGGTCGTGCCCCGCGGAGCGAAGCCAACCGGAAAAGAGTTTATGTTCGAGTCATAGGACACGGTTTGGGAAGCGGTCAGCTTAAACGGCAGATCAGCCCAATTCCCCGGGACCGACGGCAGAACAAACCCATCCGAAGACCCCTCTGCCGGGGTCACAGAGCTCGATAGCTCCTGCCCCCGGCCGCCGGTTACCGCGCCAAGCGTCAGGACCACCGCGAGCGTGAAGGCCCCGCTCCGCCTCATACCACCCCTTTTGCCTCAAAACGCATGGGCACGCACGAACAACGCCTAGTCCCCGCCGATGTCGTCCGCCACACTCGCTAACTCTTTGTAACCCTTGACTACACGAGCAATTCCGCTCGCCGTCGGCGTCAGACTGGCGGCGTTGCCGGGGGCGCCCTGAAGAAATGGGTTTGAACCCCAGCCATGACATCCTCGTTAACCGCGGAGGCGGCCGCTTTCAGGCGGCGCAAAGCCACGGGTTACGGCCGACGCAGACCAGTCATGCATACGCATATTCGGCCTCCTCGGACAAGGCGACAAAAGCCACACTTGCGGACAAAATAAGTCGAACTCCGGCTATCTGGACAATGGCGTGTAGCCAGCCAAACAGTTGGGTAGCATGAGTAGAGCCGGTTCAGACTAGGGATCGCGGATGAAAGCACACTACCGCGTCGTTGTTATCGGCGGAGGGGTCGTCGGGGCTTCGGTCCTTTACCACCTGACAAAATTTGGTTGGACCGACGTGGCGCTGGTCGAGCGCTCCGTCCTGACCGCTGGCTCGTCCTGGCACGCCGCCGGCGGATTTCACGCCCTCAACGCCAATCCCAATATGGCGCTCCTTCAGGCCTACACGATCGACCTTCTGAAGGAGGTCGAGGCCGAATCCGGCCAGTCCATCGGCATGCACATGACCGGCGGCATTCATGTCGCTTCCGCGCCGGAGCGCTGGGAGTGGCTGCAATCGTCCTATCGCCGCTTCCAGGCGATCGGCATCGATGACGTCCGCTTGGTGACGCCGGAGGAGATCAAGGCCCTCTGCCCGATTATCAGTGTCGAAGGCGTTTTCGGGGGCATGGGGGCGGACCGCGAGGGCTATGTCGACACCACAGGATCGGTCTGGGCTTATGCCGGGGCGGCCAAAAAACGCGGCGCGACGGTGATCGAGCACAATCGGGTGATGGAACTGAAACAGCGCCCGGACGCCTCATGGGACCTCATCACCGAGGCGGGCGTCATCAACGCCGAACATGTGGTGAACGCCGCGGGCCTATGGGCCAAGCAGGTCGGACGGATGGTCGGATTCGACCTTCCCCTCTCGCCTTTGGAGCATCACTACCTCCTGACCGAAACGATCCCAGAGATCGCGTCGCTCAAGACCGAACTGCCGATGGTCGTGGACCTCGAAGGGTTCACGTACATGCGCCAGGATCAGAAGGGCATGTTGATCGGCATCTATGAGACCAGGCCCCAGCACTGGTCGATGGACGGCGCGCCGTGGGATTACGGGGTCGAACTCCTGCCGGAGAACATCGACCGCATCGCCGACGAGCTCGAGCTCGTTCACCGCCGCTATCCGGTTTTGCAGAAGGCAGGAATACGCAAATGGGTGAACGGCGCCTTCACCTTCTCGCCGGACGGCAATCCGCTTATCGGCCCGGTCGCGGGCAAGCGCGGCTATTGGCTCGCCTGCGGGGTCATGGCCGGATTTCTTCAAGGCGGCGGGGTCGGCAAATCGCTGGCGGAACTGATGATCCACGGCGAGGCGTCGACCGATCTCTACGGCCTCGACATCGCCCGCTACGGGGCCTTCGCCTCCAATCGCGAATACATCAAGCAGACCACCGGCGAGTTCTACGCCCGACGCTTCGTCATGACCTATCCGAACGAGCAATTGCCGGCCGGCCGGCCGCTCAAAATGACGCCGTCCTACGACGCGATGACGGAAGCAGGCTGCCGCTGGGGCAATTCCTGGGGGCTGGAAATCCCGCTTTATTTCGCGCCGGCGGATTTCGAGGAAAAGTCGACGCTCAAACGTTCGAACGCCTTCGCCATCGTGGGCGCCGAGTGCCGCATGGTGCGGGAGGGCGTCGGCCTCCTCGATATCGCTTCCTTCTCACGCTATGAAGTGACCGGCCCAGAGGCTGAAAACTGGCTCGACTGGATGACGGTCTCCCGGCTGCCCAAACCTGGCCGCGCGCGCCTTGCGCCGATGCTCTCCGAGACCGGAAAGCTCAAAGGCGACCTCACCATCATCAACTGGGGCGACGGGACCTTCTGGATCGAGGGCTCATACTACCTTCGACAATGGCATATGCGTTGGTTCGCGGACCATGCCCGCGAAGGGGTGAGCGTGCGCGACATTTCCGACGAAATGATCGGCTTTGCGCTCTCCGGCCCAAAATCGCGCGACCTGCTCGCGCGCGTCACGCATCAGGACATCTCGAACGAGGCGTTACCGTTCATGAGCGCGGCGACGCTGGACATTGGCCTCGTGCGAGCGAGGGTGGCGCGGCTCTCGGTAACCGGCGAACTCGGCTACGAGATGAATTGCCGCGCGCTCGAACACGCGAGCCTCCGCCGGACTCTGCTCGAGGCGGGGCGCGACCTCGGAATTAGGGAATACGGTTATAACGCGCTCCTGTCGCTGCGGCTCGAAAAGAGCTTCGGCATCTGGTCGGCGGAATTCACGCAAGATCGCACGCCGCGCATGACCGGCATGGATCGCTGGATCTCCTGGGACAAGGGCGAATTCATCGGCCGAAAGGCGGCGCTCGCCGAAAGCCAGGGACCGCCGCCCGAGCGCCAACTGGTGACGCTGGAGATCGACGCGATCGACGCGGACGCAACCGGCTACGAGCCGGTCTGGCGATCCGGCGCGATGGTCGGCTTCGTGACCTCCGGCGGCTACGGCCATACGGTGGGAAAGAGCCTGGCGATGGCCTTGGTCGCGCCGGAAGCCACCGAGATCGGCTCCGCGCTTAGCGTGCATATCGTCGGCGCCGAGCGCCAAGCGCGCGTCATCGCGCCCTCGCCCTACGACCCTCTCGGCAAAGCGATGCGAGCGTGAGCGGCCGCTATTCGGCCTTTGCTCTCCTGAAGCAGGGCTTCGCGGGCCACAAAGGCTGGCCGCAGGCCTGGCGCAAGGCGAAGCCCAAGCCGGCTTATGACTTCGTCATCGTCGGCGGCGGCGGACATGGCCTCGCCACCGCCTATTATCTCGCCAAGACCCACAAGCGCTCGCGCGTCTGCGTGATCGAGAAGGGCTGGCTCGGCGGCGGCAACACCGGGCGCAACACGACCATCGTGCGGTCAAACTATTTCTATCCCGAGTCGGTCGCCCTCTATGATCTGGCGCTTAGACTCTATGAAGGACTGTCGCGCGAGCTCAATTTCAACGTGATGGTGAGCCAGCGCGGCATCCTCAATCTTGCGCACACTCCTGCACAGCTCGAGATGGCCGCGCGGCTCACCAACGCGATGCAGCTCAATGGCGTCGACGCCGAGCTCTGGGGTCCGGAGCAGGTCCGCGAACGCCTGCCGCTGATGACCCGGTCGCTCGATTCCCGCTATCTGCCGAACGGCGGCGTCTGGCAGAAGCGCGGCGGGATCGCGCGGCACGACGCGGTCGCCTGGGGCTATGCGCGCGCCGCCGACCGGCACGGCGTCGATATCGTCGAGAATTGCGAGGCGACGGGCTTCATCATGCAGAACGGCGCCTGCGTCGGGGTCGAGACGGCTCTGGGCGAAATTCGCGCTGAAGCGGTCGGCGTCGCGGTCGCCGGCCATTCATCGCAGCTGATGGCCAAGGCCGGAGTGAAACTGCCAATCCACTCTTACACGTTGCAGGCGATGGTGAGCGAACCGGTCAAGCCGTGCCTCGACATCGTCGTTCTGCATCTGGGGACCGGCGTCTACGCCAGCCAGTCGGACAAGGGCGAGATCGTGTTCGGCGGCGGCCTCGACCGCATTCCCTCCTACGGGCAGCGCGGCTCGCCGCCGATGCAGGAACTTGTCCTCGCTGGCTTGCTGGAGATGTTCCCTGCCTTCGGCCAATTGAAGTTGATGCGGCAATGGGGCGGAATCGTCGACGTCGTTCCGGACTCGTCCCCCATCATCGGCCCTGCGCCTGTCCAAGGCATTTTTCTCAACTGCGGCTGGGGAACCGGCGGCTTCAAGGCGATTCCCGCTGGCGGCACACTGCTCGCGCATCTTTTGGCGACCGGCGTCCACCACGAGATCAGCCGCCCCTTCGACCTTTCCCGCTTCGCCTCAGGGCGGCTTATCGACGAGGCCGCGGGTTCGGGAATTGAGCACTAAAGGGTTCGGCTCTTGGAGATATCCAACCTCCTCATTCTGAGGCGCCCCGCAGAGAGCCTCGACCTCATCCTGAGGAGCGATGCACAGCATCGCGTCTCGAAGGATGGTCCAGTTCACGACTCTGTTGGCGTCCACTGGAGCGTCCTTCGAGACGCCGCGCTTCGCGCGGCCCTCAGGACGAGGGCCGAGGACTTCGGCAAAAGACGATCTCGATAGAGACCATTCAATGCAAATCTTCCCCTGCCCTTTCTGCGGCGCGCGCGACGAGAGCGAATTCCACTATGTCGGCGAACCCAAGGCGCGGCCTGAGCCGGCCGGCTCGGTCAGCGACGGCGAGTGGACGAACTACCTTTGGTTCAACGCCAACCCGAAAGGTGAGGCGCACGAGATCTGGCTGCATCTGACGTGCATGGAAATGTTCGCAATGACGCGCGACACGGCGACCAACGCCGTCGTCGCGAGCGAAGCTTCGGCGAGGCCCGCGCCGTGACCAGCGCTCGCCTGCCCACCGGCGGCGCCCTCGATCGCGGGCGGCCACTCGCCTTCACCTTCGACGGCAAGCCTCATGTCGGCTTTGCCGGCGACAGCATCGCTTCGGCTTTGCTGGCGAACGGCGTCAGCATCGTCGGCCGCAGCTTCAAATACCACCGACCGCGTGGAATCTGGGGCGCCTGGACGGAGGAGCCGAACGCGATCGTCGACGTGACGCGCAACGGCAAGACGACGCCGAACCTCCGCGCGACCACCGAAGCGCTCGAGAACGACATGGCGGTGCGCTCGGTCAATGCAGCGCCGACGGCGGCGGCCGATCGCGCCGCTCTCATCGACAGGCTCGCGCCGGTCCTGCCTGCGGGATTTTACTATAAGACTTTCTTGTGGCCTCGCTGGGAGACCTTCGAAGGCTCGATCCGCGCCATGGCTGGCCTCGGCCGTGTCGATCCAAACAACCGCCCGCCAGCCGGCAATCCGCAGATCAACGCGCGCTGCAATCTGCTCGTCGTCGGCGCCGGTCCTGCGGGTCTCGCCGCGGCGGCGGCCGCCGCGCGAGCGGGTCGAACAGTGTTTCTCCTCGACGACCATGCCGAGATCGGCGGTCAGCTCTTGCATCGCGGCGGCGCGATCGAAGGCAGCGATTGGCGCGACTGGGCGCGAGACATCGTTCGCGCCGTCGAAGCCGCCGGAGGGCGGGTGATGACGCGTGCGACGGCTTACGGCGTCTACGACGGCGACCTCGTTTGCGCCTTGGAGCAGCGCATGGCCGAGCCCGACGCGCTATGGCGCATTCGCCCGCAAAAGATCGTGATCTCGGCCGGCGCGATCGAGCGGCCGCTCATCATCCCCGACAACGATCGGCCCGGCGTGATGTCCGCCGACGCGGCGCTCGTCTATCTCGAGCGCTTCGGTGTGTTGGTCGGCAAACGCGTGGTCGTCGCGACCAACAACGACAGCGCCCATGCCGTGGCCGAGACCTTGGCCGAGGCCGGCGCGGAGGTCGAGATTGTCGACCCGCGCGCTTCCGGCGTCGCATCCACGCTGCGCGTAACGCACGGCGCCGCCATCGAGGGCGTGGTCGGATCTCGAAGCGTTGAAGCCGTGCGCATCGGCGGGCGGACACACGATTGCGATGCGCTGCTTCTGTCCGGCGGATGGTCGCCGACGGTGCATCTTTATGCGCAAGCGCGCGGACGCCTGCGCTATGACGAAACGCGGGCCGCGCTCGTCCCCATGGGCAGGGTTGAAAACATGACCGTCGCCGGCGCCGCCAACGGCGCCTTCACGCTCGCGGACGCTTTGTGCGAGGGACACGATGCGGGCGGCGGCGAGGGCCCCGCGCCGAAGGCGCCGGCTGGCCAATATCGCATCGAAGCCTCCTGGCCCAAGGCCGGCGACGAAGGGCGGCGCTGGATCGACTTCCAGAACGACGTGACGCTGAAGGACGTCGCGCTCGCCGCGCGCGAGGGCTACGTCTCCGTCGAGCATCTCAAGCGCTACACCACGCTCGGCATGGCGACCGATCAGGGCAAGACCGCCAATGTCAACGCCATCGCGGCGATGGCGGCGCTGACTGGCCGCACAATCGACGAGACGGGAACGACCACCTATCGCCCACCTTTCGTACCAATCCCGATGGGCGTCATCGCCGGCCGTCGGCGTGGCGCGCTCGTCAATCCGCTCAGGCGCTTGCCGCTTGAGGCCGAACATCGGGCCGACGGCGCACAGATGCGCGAATACGGCGGCTGGCTGAGGCCCGCGTGGTACGGGCCGGATGACCCTCAGCGCGCGATTGAGCGTGAGGCTGCGCGGGCGCGCGAGACGGTCGCGCTGTTCGATGGCTCTTCGCTCGGCAAGATTGAGATCATCGGCCCCGACGCCGCCAAGCTCGCCGACTTCCATAGTTACAACCGCCTCTCGACCCTCAGCCCTGGCCGGATCCGCTACGGCTTTCTGTTGCAGGAATCGGGCGTCGTGTTCGACGACGGCGTGACGTTGCGGCTGGCGGACGATCGCTTCCTTTTCTCCTGCTCCTCGGGGCACACGGATGCGGTGCGCATGCGCCTCGAACTTTGGCGACAGGACCGCTTCGACGCCCGCCGCGTCGTTGTTCACGACACGACCGCGCAATGGGCGACGCTGACCGTCACCGGCCCGCGCTCGCGCGATCTGATCGAGGCCGCGGGCCTTGAGATCACGCTCGACGATCAGAGCCTGCCGCACATGGCGTTCGCGACCGGCGCATTCGACGGCGGCCCGCTCCGGATTGCGCGCGTGAGCTTCACCGGCGACCGCTCCTACGAGTTCTCGGTTCCGGCAAGCCGCGCCGCGTCTTTGCGCACACGTCTCGCAGAGAAGCTGCCGGCGTTCGGCGGCGGGCTCATGGGGCTCGAGGCGCTGATGATCCTGCGCGCCGAAAAGGGCTTCATCGTCGTCGGCAAGGACACCGACGGGACGACGATGCCACATGACCTTGGCGTCGTTGGCCCGCGCGACTCGAGGGCGGACGAGTATATCGGCAAGCGCTCCCTCTTGATGCCCGTCGCCACCGATCCGCGCCGCAAGCAATTGGTCGGCTTGAGCGTGGCGCCAGGAGAAGCGCCGCTGGCGACAGGCGCGCATGTGACGGCGGGCGCAGGCCGCGCGCGGAGCTCGCAAGGCTACGTGACGTCGAGCTATTTCAGTCCGAGCCTCGGCCGCCCGATCGCGCTTGGCCTCATCGAAGCCGGTTTGTCGCGCATGGGCGAGGCGGTCAGCGTGTATCATCTCGGCCCCGAGCGGAGCGCGACCATCATGAGCCCGGTCGCGCTCGATCCGGAAGGAACGCGGCTCCATGCGTGAGATGGAATGGCCGCCCGCGCGTGGCGGCGCAGAGCTTCTCATCGATCGACAACGACTCACGGCGCGAAGGCTTGGCGGGCTCGGCCAGACTTTGATTTCGGGCGATCTCGACGCGGCGATTGCCGAGCTTGCGCCGGGCGCGCCGATGCTTGGTCTCTACGCCCTCGCGCCCGAGAGCGCGCATGCTTTGCGTATCGGCCGAGCCAGCGCGCTGCTCATTACCCCCGGGCCTCTCATAGGGCGTTCGGAAGAACGCCTGTCTTTCGACGGGCTACGCGTCGACGGCTGGCGCAACGGCTGGTGCGCGACAAGCGTTGACGACGGCTGGGCGGTCGTCGACGTCTCGGGCGCGGACGCGAGCCAGGCGCTCATGCAGGCCACCTCGGCGGACCTCTCTTCGGGTTCGTCCTCGGCCGCTGTTCTTGTCTTCGGCTTGCGTGGACTGCTCGCGCGGACGTCCTCCGGCTTCCGCGTGCATATCGAGACGCCCTGGCTGGAGACCCTGCTCACCTGGCTCGACGAGGTGTGAGTGGAGTCCGACTGGCGACCCTCACCTCCGCCGCCCCGCGATCAGCCTCAACCACGGGCCGACATGAACAGCGCTCATCATGAGGTACATCGGGACCATCCCGCTCATGAGCGCGCCATGTCCCGATGCTGAGCAGAGCGGCTCCATGCCTCCGCCAAAAGCGGCGGTCATGAGCGCCATCGTTGCGAAGGCCGGCGCGGCCGCGAGGCCGAGCCAGTCTGCCGCGACGCGCGCGACGCCAGCGCCGTCATTCCCTCCACCGATCGAGATCGCGCTCATTGCTGCGCGCCCGCCTCCTTGTTTCGGAACGCAGCCTCTCCTGCGTCCGACACCTTGACCCATCGCGGATCGACCGCCTTTTCGGCTTCGTAATTGTCGTGCCAGTTCCACCATTTGTAAGTCGGCGTCTGGGGATAGCCTTCCGGCGAGTCCTCCCAAACTTCCTGGCGTCCGAGCGGCGTCACGTCGAGGTAGTTCCAGACGGTGCCCATCGCCTCGTCGCCGCGATTGTTGATGAAGTAGGTGCGGTAGATTGTGTCGCCGTCGCGGAAGAAGACGTTGTGGCCGTGCCATTCGTTCACGCCAAAGTCGGCATCGAAGCTGTCGGTAATGGTGTACCAGGGCATCCGCCAGCCCATGCGCGCCTTGAGCCGGGCGATGTCGGGCTGCGGCGCGCGCGAGGCGTAGACCAGCGTCGTGTCGCGCGCATTCAGATGCGCAAGATGCGAGACCTGATCGGCGCCCAAAGAGCAGCCGCGACAGGCATGGTCGGGCCAGCCGAACACGCCGGGTTCGAAGAAGGCGCGGTAGAGAATGAGCTGAGGGCGGCCCTCGAACAGATCGAGCAGGCTCGCCTTGCCGTCGGGGCCGATGAACTCGTAGGCCTTCTCGACCGCCATCCACGGCATCCGCCGGCGTTCGGCGGCCAGCGCATCATGGGCGCGCATTACAGCCTTCTCCTTCACGAGGAGCTGCTCGCGCGCAGCGTCCCAGTTCTGTTGTGAAACGATTGGGGGAATGTGCATTGCTAACCTCCTGCTTGCTAAATGGATTGATGGGCGAGAGCGCGGCAAAGGCCGCCTCGGGCTTTGCTCCGCGCCTGTCAGTTCGGGATACGCCGGTCGTATTCGGCTCTCAGGCGACTGAAATGGTCCCAGAAGGGTTCCGACGTCTCGCCGCTCAGGCGCACGGCCAGCATGTCGAGATGCGCGTGCCAGCCGGTGCTGACGCCGACCATCATGCCGCGGGTGGGCAGGCGGCGGTGGACCACGGTGAGCAGCACCTTTTCGCCCCTGGGCTCGAGCACCATCGAAACGTCGCTGTCGTCCTTTCCCCAGGTGAAGGCGAGTTTGCGCGGAGGATCGAGCTCGATGATCCGGCTCTCCATCCGGTGCTCCTCGCCGAAGCCCTCCGGCCGCTTGCCCGGCGGGTCGGTGAGCTCGCTGTTGCGCCAGACGAATTCGAAGGGAGCGCCGACCTTCATCTCCATGTCGCCGGACGCCAGCCACTTGCGGCGCAGATCGCTCTCGGTGAGATAGGCCCAGACCCGCTCGATCGGGCCGGGCAACATCCGCCGGATCGTGAGCGTCGCCGGCTCCGACAGCGCGCCATAGGCGTCGACTTTCGCGCGGTCGTTCATTGGTCGTCTCCTTGTTTGGGGCTCGGTTTGGGGGTCGCGGATTTTTGTTCGTCCTCCTCGCGGAGGAGCCGATCGAGAATATCGAGGCGCGCAGTCCAGAAGCGCTCGTAGAAGCTCAGCCACTCGTGAGCGGTCTCCAGCGGTCTTGGATCGAGGCGGCAGAGATGGGCGCGGCCGCGCACCTCACGCTGGATCAATCCGGCGCTTTCGAGCACCTTGATGTGCTTCGAAGCGGCCGCAAGCGACATTGCAAAGGGTTGGGCGAGCTGGCTGACGGTTCGCTCGCCGGAGGCGAGCTCGAGAAGCATCTGCCTGCGCGTGGAATCGCTCAGCGCATGAAAGACCGGACCGAGTTGAGGCGCCTGTAGTTCAACCATGTGGTTGAATGTACGTCGGCTCTTTTTGAATGTCAACCATCTGGTTGAACGACTGCTCCTGATGCGGCGGGACCGTTTCCCAATCGCGCCACATGAACGGTGCCGATGTCAGGAGGCTTCCCCGTGTCGAGAGCCAGCTTAGTGGGGATTTGGGGGACGAATCGCACGTTAGTGCGCAAAAATGCGATTGTATTGGCGACCCACCCGCGCATACCGGGCGCTTGGTCCTGCCCGATAACTTGGCGCGGCCTCGGCGTCTCGTCAGTCCAGGCGCTATCTGGGACCGTGACTTGTCGGGGCGGCGGCGCGGCCTCCCGCCTCAGGCGTCGAAGCGTCCCGGTCTTTCGTCGGGTAAGGGTTTGGTTTTGCCAGGATGGTCTAGTCACAACCGGGAACGCCCACCAGGCACGGGCCGACGACTTGACTCATGTCTTCCCAGCGGCATCATGAGGGCGGAATTTGGTCGGGCCGCCAACAAGGACCCGCCGGGGGAGACGTCCAAATGATTCAGAGATCCTTTTCGCGCGTGGCTTTCGCGCTCGCCGCCTGCTCGGCCGCGATAGTCGGCTTCTCCACCGCTCGCGCCGCCAATTTCTCGGCTGAATATGTCTTCGGCGACAGCCTCTCCGACAACGGCAATCTCGCCGGGCTGATTGGCGCCTTTCCGCACCCGCCAAGCTTTGACAACAGCTTCACCAACGGCCCTGTCGCGGTTCAGCTGCTTGCGCAAAGCTTGGGACTGAGCGCCAACGCCTCCCTCTGGCTGACGTCACCCAGCCCACAGGGAACGAACTACGCCGTCGGCGGAGCGACAGCGGCGGCGGGCACGGATATCGTTCCGGGAGTCAATATCAACCTGCCGTCGCAGGTCGCAGCCTTCAGCGCATCCGTATCGGACCACGCAGACCCGAACGCCCTTTATGTGGTCATGATCGGTGGCAACGACGTCATCGATGCAGTGTTGGGGGGGAGCGGCCCCGGTGCAGTCACGGCCGGCGCCAACCAGGAGCTCACGGAGATCTCGACGCTCGCGGATGAGGGCGCCAAGCATTTCTTGATCGTGGACGTTCCGAATGTCGGCCAGATTCCGCTATTCACACAGGAAGCTCCTCCGCCGGCGGCTGCAGAGGCCACGGCATTTAGCCAATTGTACGACACGGACCTCGCCGAGGGACTAGCCGGTCTCGACCTTGGCGCTAGGGCCACGCTTACCGACTTCGACCTTTTCGGCTTCAACGCAAACATTCTGGCTAACGCCGCGGCTCATGGGTTCACCAACACGACCGATCCCTGCTACTCCTTCACGACGGTGCCGACGAGCACGGCGAGCAACACGGGATGCAGCCCGGCGAATGTCGACACCTTCCTATACTTTAACGACGTTCATCCAACCGCTCCGGTGCAGGCCCTCTGGGCGCAGGGTTTCGAGGCGGCGGTCCCCGAGCCTTCGACCTG
>JGI12659J15293_10000229_pt1 | contig 17986 bp, 16 predicted proteins | sample JacPinW_OM2H0_O1_FD_15293 | JGI IMG/M metagenome (IMG submission 15293) | reverse complement strand
GGCGCGGCCGACGTGAGCCTTTCTGATGAGGACATAGCCGCTATCGAGGCGCGGCTGGCCCGGATCGAGGTCACGGGCGAGCGGCTGCCGCCCGCTCTCCTCAAAGTGACCTACCGCTAAACCGGGAATCCGCCGCCCAAGTGCGACGTCCACCAACGTCCGATTCGACGGGATTACAATCGGCTCTAAACGGGCAGGCGGGGGCGCAGGGAAATTACGCCCCCGAGCGCCACCCTACTTCACGCCCCAGATCGTCTTGTATTGATCGCGGTAGCCGTTATCCGGGTCGAATACGTTCTTCGGCCCGCCGTCAAAGGCGATATTCGCCGCGGTCACGAGATGGACGCCCGGCACGAAGCCTGACCATTTCTCGTGGGCGAAGGCGCGATTGAGTTCGTCGGCGAGCTGCCAGCCTTGCATGTTGAGCGGCTCGGGCACGGTCGCGGCCTGGTAGTCCTTGTCGCGGATGCGCTGATAGGCCGATTCCGAGCCGTCGCCGGCCGAAATATTCTGCGGGTCTCCGTCGCCCTTCAATCCTGCGACCTGGAGCGAGGGTCCCATCGAATCGTAGTAGAGATCGTTGATCGCCAGCGAGTGGGTCCATTTGGGCCCGAGCTGCTGGAGAAGCGTCGTCGTGAGCTGCGGCACGCGGTTCGCCGTATCGGCGAGCGGCGTGTCCTCGAAGGCCAGCACCTTGCAGCCCTCGCACTTCTTGATCCACGATTCCATGGCGCGACCCTTGGCGATGGCGATGGCGTAAGCCGAATCGGCGAACACCACGACGCCCGCCTTGCCGTTCGAATCCGCGATCGCCTTCATCGCCGCGACCTTCGCCACCTCCATCGCGTCGGTGGTGACATTGGCGAACACCGGCGCGCCATCCATCGGGCCGGGCTTCGGACCGGCGTGCCAGCCGACGATCACGATTCCCTGGTTGGCGGCGTCGTCGAGCCCCGCCTTCTGTTGGACGGCGTCGCTGCCGCCGACCACGATGGCGTCCGGCTTGAGCGCGATGGCCTGGCTCAAGCCCGAGGCCTGCCCGGAGACCGTGCCCTGGCCGTCGATCTCGCGATAGGTCCAGCCCAGGACATCGGACGCCTCCTTGAGGCCATGCGCGACGCCCAGGATGCCGCCGTTCCGCATGTCGCCGGCGACGTAGACGACCGTCTTCTTCGCGACCGCCTTCGGACCGCTCGTGGGTCCCTCCCATTTGTCCGCGCGTGCGGTTGCTTTCTCGACCACGGCCTTTGCGTCGTCGACAAGCGCGTCGGCCCTCGCCGAGCTCGCGACGGCGGCCAGGGCCAAGGCCGCCGCCGTCGTCATCAAAATCACCCTGCCATTCATGGATCGTTCTCCCAGTTGCGACGGCGCGCCTCATGCGGCCGCTTTTCTATTGATCTGAGCCTCGGCTGCGGAGCGGCGCCGCTGGGCGTAGCCGGCGATGCCGATCGAGATGAGAAGCGTCACGCTGTTGAACATTGGCTCGACCCAGAACGAGCCGCCGAACTGCTGAATGCCGGCGATGCCGACCGCGAGGATCGCCACGCCGACCATCGTACCCCACACGTTGACGCGGCCGGGCTTGATCGTGGTCGACCCCAAAAAGGCGCCGACAAGCGCGGGCAGAAGATATTCGAGGCCAACGCTGGCCTGGCCGATCCTCAGCTTCGAGGCGAGCAGGACGCCGGCGATCGCCGTCAGCAGTCCCGACGCGACGAACGCTGCGATCGTGTAGCGGCGAACGGGAATGCCATTCAGCGCGGCGGCCCGCGGATTGGCGCCAATGGCGTACAAATANCGCCCGACCGGCAGATATTCGAGGACGAACCACAGGAAGAACGCGAAGGCCAGAACGTAGAAGCCGGTGATCGGTAGGCCGAACAGCATCGTCCCGTTCAAAGCCAGGAACCCCTTTGGCAACGCGCCGAGCACCTGCCGGCCGCCCGTGTACCAGAGCGCGGTCGCGTAGAGCGCGGTGCCAGTGCCGAGGGTCGCGATGAAGGAATCGATGAAGGCGACCTCGACCAGAATGCCGTTGATCAATCCAACCAGGGCGCCGAGCATGAGGACGACGGCGACTGCGAGCGGCCAGGGCAGGCCGTACACGGTCTGCAGGCTGATCGCCAGAATGTGCCAGAGCACGATGCCGTAGCCGACCGTGAGGTCGATCTTGCCGGAGACCATCGGGATCATCGCCGCGAGCGACAAAAGCGCGATGATCGCCTTGTCGGCGATGATCGAGCGCAGGTTGAGAACNGTCGGGAACGTGTCCGGCAGGATGACGGAAAAGAGCGCAATGAGAAGCAGGGCGAGAATCGGCAGGCCGTAGACCGGCAGGAGCCGCGTGAGCCGCGCGCCCCAGGAGGCGTGCTTCAGATCGGCAGCCGTCGGCTCCAGAGCGTCGGAGCGGATCGAATTGGTCGCCATTCGCTTGCCTCCCTCGCTCCTGTCTTACGCGGCTTCGGATGCGGAGGCGGCGGCGATCACCGACTCGGTCGTGAGTTCTGAACCGTTNAGTTCGGCGATGATCCGGCCCCGGTTGAAGACGAGCGCGCGATGGCAGATATGACCGACNTCCTCGAAGTCGGTCGACACCACGGCGACTGCGAGTTTCGCCTCGAGCGCGCGCTCGATGAGCCGGTAGATTTCCGCTTTCGCGCCGACATCGACTCCAGCCGTCGGGTCTTCGGCGACGAGCAGCCGNCGTCCCGTCGCGAGCCAGCGGCCGACGATGACCTTCTGCTGATTGCCGCCCGAGAGACCCTCGATCGGCAATTCCGGCGCATTCGGGCGAAGGCCGACAGAGGCGCCGAGCGCCGTCGCCTTGCGAGCTTCGGCGCCCCGGCCCAGAAAGGACAGAAGCCCACGGCCGGAGGCGCTGGGATTGAGGTAGGCGTTCTCCCGCACGGCGAGGGCGGAGGCAATGGATTCCTCCGCTCGATCGCGTGCGAGCAGACCGACGCCCGCGCGCACGGCCGCGCGTGGCGAGGATAAGTCCGGCGCCTCGCCGTCGATCAGAATGGATCCGTCATGCGGGATCGCGCCGAAGAGGGCGCGGCCGATTTCTTCCTGGCCCGCGCCCCTCAAGCCGACAAAGCCGATGAGCTCGCCCTCGCGAATGTCGAAGTCGACCGGGCCCGCGCCCGGCGTCTTGAGGCCGCGCACGACGACCCGCGCCGGCCCTGGAGCGCTCTGGCTCTTGTGGAAGAGCTCGAACGTGGAACGGCCCACAATGAGGCCTATGAGCTCGTCGGGATTGGTCTCGCGCACGGGCTTCTCGCCGACGAGGCGTCCGTCGCGCATCACCACGACCCGGTCGGCGATGCGAAAAATCTCGTCGAGGCGATGCGAGACATAGATCATGCCGACGCCCCGGCTCCTCAAGCCGCGCACCGCGTCGAACAGACGCTCGACCTCGTCGGCCGGCAGGCTCGCCGTCGGCTCGTCGAGCACGAGAAAATCGCAATTGACGACCAGCGCGCGGGCGATCGCGACCAGCGACTTCTCAGTCCGGCTCAGGCTTCGCACGCGTCGGCTCGGATCGATCCGGCCTCCGATCAATGCGAGCGCCTCTTCGGCGCGGCGCTCGGCGCTCGACCAGTCGATCGGCGCGAAGGGCATGCGTGAGCCGTGACGTGGAAACCCCTGAGCGAGCGCCATATTTTCGGCGACCGTCATCCACTCGATCAGGCCCAGGTCCTGGTGAACGAAGGCGACGCTCTGGCGCGCGTCGGCGCGGTGGCGATAGGGCTCGCCGTCGATCGACACGGCTCCGCTGTCAGCGGCGACGATGCCGCCGAGAACCTTGATCAGCGTGGATTTGCCAGCGCCGTTCTCGCCGAGAAGCGCAACGACCTCGCCCCGATTGACGTCGAAGCTCACGCCCTTGAGCGCTTGCGTGCCCCCGAACGACTTGGCGACGTTCTCGAAACGCAGGATGCCCGCTTGCGCCAAGTCGCGCTCCTCCCTAATCCGCGAACCGTAGTGGGTCGTTGTTCTCGTGGTCAAGCTATGGAACCGCGGGTAGGGCGCCCATCGGTCGCCTAGAACCAGCCTTTCACCTTGAACCAGACCAGGGGAATGAGGGCGCTGAGGATGATCACCGCCCAGCCATATTGGTAGCCCCAGGCCCAGTCGTATTCCGGCATGTTCTTGAAGTTCATGCCATAGATTCCCGCCATCAAGGTCGGGGGGATGCCGACGATCGAGACTATGGTCAAAACCTTGAACACGTCATTTTGAGCTATGCCGATCAGCCCAACCAGGGCATCCAGGACGAACTGTACTTTGCTCGCCAATTCCTCCTCGTAGTCGATCAGCGAATGGATGTCCTGGCGCAGAGCGGCCAGGCGTGGCTTGAGCGCTCCCTCGGACCACTCGCAGGCATACTGGTCTGTGTAGGCGACGATGCGCCCGAGACCCTGCAGCCCATCGCGCACTTCCGAGAACCTGTCGCCCAAACGACCCACCTGGCGCAGTTGCACCCGTAGGACGTGGTTGGCGCGGGCGGCGTGCTTGCCGCGGGTGTCGTCGGCGCGGAAGGCGTCGATCGACAGGCTGTTCAATTCCCCAGCCAGATGCTCCAGCATATCGGCGACGCGATCGACGATCTCTTCGCAAAGCAAGGTGAACACCTCGAGGCTGGATTTCGGAGCGTCCTGGCTGGAGGCGAATTTAGCGACGACGGCGTCGAAGGACGGCAGCGGCATGAAGCGGACGGTGATCAGCCGATCGGTCGACAACACGAAGCCTAGGGGAGGGGTGGTCTGGGCGCCCGCAGGACGCACGGCAGCCGATGGCGCGCTCATGTAGAGGACGCCATGGTCGTTTCTGAGGCGGCTCGACGCCTCGATCTCGCTCAGCGCCCCCAGGGTTGGCAGCGTCACGCCGACCGTCTTTTCCACGTTCGTCACTTCAGCGCTGGTAGGATTCAGGAGGTCGAGCCAAAGGGCTTTGGCGCCGGTCTTGTCGTCGCCTTGGGTTGGGAGAATTTGCAACATCGTTGGGGGCGCTCCTCGGCTAAGCCGGTTGTAGGAGCGTGGCGGCGCGAAGCAAGGTTCGCTTTTGTTCAGGGCTTCCGACGCCGCCCCCCAAAGGCAAGTCATGACGCGCCGGACCGGCGTCGGAAGCCTAGCCAAGAGCCGACATTGCATAAGCTAAAAGCCTGAAGCTCAGGCGGCGGGCGCACAAACGCAGAAGGCCCCCGCGAGGAGGCCTTCTTTCGTCACTTTTTTGCGTCGCCCGGCGGGCGGCGCCGGCTGCCGCCGGCTACGCCGCGATCTTTGTCGCTGCTGTCTTGTCGGCCTTGCTCTTCGCAATCTGCGTCAGCAGCTTTTCCGCGTTCATTTCCTCTTGCAAGGTTTCGTTGAACAGCTTGGCGGCATCCGGCATGCCAAGCTGCGTCGCCCATCCCGAGAGCGCGCCGTAGCGGGCCATCTCGTAGTGCTCGACCGCCTGGCCGGCTGCGGCGAGACCGGTATCGATCGACGAGCTTTCGCCGAATTCCTCGATCGTCTCCTCACCTTCCGCGACGATGCCATTAATCGCCTCGCAGGGCTTGGTCTGCGGCCGCTTGCCGATCATTTCGAACACCTGTTCAAGGCGCTCGATCTGGCCCTGCGTCTCTTCGCGGTGCGTCGTGAACGCTTTCTTGAGTTCGGGCTCCTGGGCGGCCTTCACCATCTTGGGAAGCGTACGATAAATCTTCTTTTCCGCGTAGTAGATGTCCTTCAAGTGCGCCAGAAAAAGGTCGTTCAGTGTCTTCTCAGCCATGGGAAATCTCCTTGCGATGCCTAAGGACGCGCGAGGCGCCGTATGGTTCCGCTCTGCTGTGACGCTCACCACCGGAAAGCGCGCCCAATCCGGAGCATTTGCAGTGATAATGCGATTGTATTAGGCGCCAGGCGAGCCGCAAACTTAGTCTGGTTTGACCCTGCCGTAGCGGCGTTCTCGCCAAGTTGATTTGAGACGAGTGGTCGCCAGTCGCTATATGACGATTTTGCGACAGCAGGGCTCAATGAACGTGACTTTGAATCAAGCGATCGAAATCCACGCCAAGGTGCTCAAGTATCGGTTCGGCAATCGAGCAGCCCTGTTGGCGGAGGAGAAGGCGCTTGATTGCGCGGCGCAGGGCGATGATGAGGGCCGCGCTGTCTGGCTACGGGTCGCGGCCGTCGCGGGAATGCTTCCCGAGGTCAGGAGCTGACGTCCGCCGGCTCTTTAGGCCCCAGGGAGAGCCGACAAGAAAACATCATGTCTGGTGGCGCCGATAATAGGTAAAAATATCCTTGAACACTTGATCCGCGATGGCCTTCTGGGCCGCAGATGGCGGGGTTGAGGGCTCAAATTCGATTTGCTGGGGATAGCCCGTTCTCTTTCTCACCACTAAATACGTGATATCAGGGCGGCCAGCCGCCCTCTCCTTCAGACTGATCCTATCCAGAATTGGGTTCCATGGTCCTTCGGTGGGAATTCCCACCAGTTCGCCGAATTTCAGGTAGTCGAGCTCCTTCCTGTGTTTCGCCATTTTGACGAGCGCCAGGCGAATTTCATCCTCTTTGTCTTCGTAGGGAATTTTGGTGTCCATGGGGGAGCGCTCACGTCCAGTACGACGGATTCAAGCACTCGGAGGCGCTCGGTCAAGTCTAATATCTGTGCGATCGCGCGGGCCAATCTCTATCAATCGCCCGGCCCGAAGCGTCATGGCCGGGCTTGTCCCGCCTACCCACGCGTTTCGGCGCAGAGAACGACGGCAAGGGGCGGTGAGGTCAAAAAAGCGTTGTTTCTGAGGCCATTGCGACCACGCGCGGCGCGCTGCCTGGACTCGTCTCTGAGGGCGGCGCGGCGTGGATGGCCGGGACAAGCCCGGCCAGGACGGGAGAGGCTCCGAGACGAGTCGGAAGCAGCCCGCCAACAGCTAACGCTTTAAGAGCCGGACAAATCCTTTGCGTTTCCAAGAAATGATGTTAGGATTTCGGCTGATCGAAACCTCGAGGCGCCTTCAACATCTGAGCGGCGGCGGCACGGGAACATAAAAGGAGAGCCCTGAAGACGTTTGGCCGACAACCTGGGACGCGAGTTGGCAAGCGAACGGATTTTTTTATTTTTTTCCGGCGTAACCCTTTGAAAAGTCCGGATTCCGCCAAAGGAATCCAAGGAAATGCAAGGACTTTTCCTTGTTTTTATTTGCATTTGCTTGCAAGGTACTCGCGCTTCGGTTGCATCAGAGGCCTTCCTGTCGCCTGCGGCCTGCGGCTTGGCCGGAGCAGGTCGGCCTATTCTTCCAGCTCGCTATCCCAGTAGAGATAGTCCATCCAACTTTCGTGCAAATAGTTTGGCGGGAACAGGCGCCCGTTCTGATGCAGGTCGTGCACGGTCGGCTGGTAAGGCTTGGTCGCCGGCCACATGCGCGCCTTCGCCGGCAGCATGTCGGCCTTCTTGAGGTTGCACTCCGAGCAGGCGGCGACCACGTTCTCCCAGGTCGTGATCCCGCCCTTCGAGCGGGGAACGACATGGTCGAATGTCAGGTCCTCGCGCTGGCCGCAATATTGGCAGGTGAAGCGGTCGCGCAGGAACACGTTGAACCGGGTGAAGGCGGGAAAGCGCGTCGGCTTGACGTAGCTCTTGAGCGACACCACCGAGGGCAGCCGCATCTCGAAGCTCGGGCTGCGCACCAGCGTGTCGTATTCGGAGATGATGTTGACCCGGTCGAGGAAGACCGCCTTGATCGCGTCCTGCCAACACCAGATCGACAAAGGATAATAGCTGAGCGGACGGTAGTCCGCATTCAACACGAGGGCCGGACAATTCCCCGGCGTAACTGACCGAACATGAACCGTCAAACCGACGCTCCGTCCTCCGCACGTTGCCGCGGCCGTCTCCGAATCCGGCCGCGCCCTTACTCTACAGCTTGCGTGACGCCCTTGTGAAGGCCCCGAGTTGTGGCCCTTTCCAAGGCTTTCCCGCTTTCCCTGCCTTGCTCCACAGGGCGAATCAAATCAGCGGGCCTTCTCCTCGATCGCCTCCATATCGGCGTCCGAGAGCCCGAAATGATGGCCGATCTCGTGGACGAGAACGTGGGTGACGACCTCGTCCAGCGAATCCTCGCCGTCGCACCAGAAGTCGAGCAGGGGCCGGCGATAGAGCCAGATCATGTTGGGCAATTCGCCGGTGTCCTCGGTCGCGCCGCGCTGAGCAAGCCCGCGGCCGCGAAAGAGGCCCAGGAGGTCAAACTCGCTCTCGGCGCCCATCTCGTTGAGCGTCTCGTCGTCGGGGAAATCGACCACCTGGATGACCAGACCGTCGCTGAGACGCCGGAATGAATCCGGCAGCCGTTCGAATGCGGCCCGGGCGAGGGCGTCGATGTCTTCGGACGATGGAGCGCGTAAAGAGGGGAGGGCGCCCGACGTGTCGGCAGTCACTGCGCCGCCCGAGGTCTCGGCGCGAGGGAGCCTTCGAACGATTTGATGCGCGTTGCTTCCAGTCCGTCGACCAGGCGGCGCATCCGGGCGGCGAGGGCGGCGCGAATCTTTTCGGCGCCCGCGGGGAACTCCGAGAGAACCCGCCGGAACGTCTCGCGCGGGATTCGCATCACGACCGAGTCCTCGGCCGCGCGCGCGCTGACGCGGCGAGCGGTCGGCGCGTAGAGCGCGCTCTCGCCGATGAGGGCGCCTGCGTCGACGCGCCGCTCGGCTTTTGGCTCCGCGCCGTCTTCAAGCAACGTGATCGCGCCCGAATGGACGAAATACCCGGAATCGGCGGTTTCCCCGGCGAAGAACAAGGCTTCGCCGGCCCTCAAACGCCGCTTCTCACATGAAAACGCGATCAATTGCACCGCTTCGCGCGGAAGGAGGTCGAAGGGGCGTGTCCGCCCGAGTCGTGCGACTTCGTCGTCGAGCGTCACTCCGTCCGTCCCCCGGACGCCGCGCTTGCCACAAGCTTGTAGCCGCCGCCTTCCGTGACAAGAAGCTGGGCTTCGGCAGGATTATTCTCGATCTTCTGACGCAAACGATAGATGTGCGTCTCGAGCGTGTGCGTCGTCACGTTGGCGTTGTAGCCCCAGACGTGCTTGAGCAAAGTCTCGCGCGCCACGGGTTGCTGTTCGGCGCGATGGAGATAACGCAGGATCGCCGCTTCTTTCTCGGTCAGCCGCAATTTGACCCCCTGCGGGTCGACGAGGTTCTTCGAAGTTGGCCGGAAGGTGTAAGAGCCGACTTGAAACTCTGCGTCCTCGCTGGCTTCATACTGGCGCAGCTGCGAGCGAATTCGGGCCAGCAGCACGACGAACCGGAACGGCTTGCCGACGTAATCGTTGGCGCCGGAATCCAGGCCCGACACGGCGTCTGCATCGGTATCGTGGGCTGTCAGCATGATGATGGGCCGACGATACCCGTCTCGGCGGATTCTTTTGACCGCCTCGCGCCCGTCAAGATCGGGCAGGCCGACATCCATGATGATAAGGTCGGGGGTTGTCGTAGCGAGCGCCTCAAGCGCCGCTTCCGCCGTCCCGACTGCCTGGACCTGAAACTCGGGATGCAAGGCCAACTGTTCGACCAGCGCCTGACGCAGGTCGTTGTCGTCATCCACGATCAGCAATTGCCGCGTTTGGCTCATCTCGTTGACTTTACTCGCTGGAGAGCGCGCGGGCTAGCGTAGGATTACGGCGAGCGTGCGGCTGACGCTGGGCGCCAGCATTCAAGGCTCAAGCGTCAGCTCTGGCGCGCCAGCTTTTTTGAGCTCGTCCTCCGAGCCCGCAAGCGTGATCGATTTGACGTCGTTCCACAGCGGCGTGAGGTCGCCATAGTGGCGCGAAAAAATATGACCCGATTCGCCGGTCGCGATCATGAAGCGGGATTTGTCAGGGTCCGCCAGATCATAAAGACCGCGAAAACCGCCCCCATGGGTTCGGGCGAACGGCAGATCCGGGACATCCCCCGAGCCGCCACCCCGATCGAGCGTGTAGAAGCCGCCGCTCGAGGCAACGCTAAGGTCGCTCAACCGGTCAAGAAGCGGGACATGGCTGTAGACCTGATGCTGTAAGAGCGCTCTGTGCTCGGCGCCCCAACGCCACCGGCTCATATCAGCGCCATCGCGCTTGACGAGCAAGGCGAGCGCCTCATCGAGAGCGCGGCCGAGAGCCTTGCGGCAGTCCGGGTCGGGAACGTCCGGACCGTCGCACCACGTGGGATGGTCACGCATCAGCGAGACCAAAGTCGTCACAGCGAACGGGCCTTTCTCCCCCATGGGAAGTCCGGTTTTGTCGTCAATCAAGATTCTGTGGAGCGATCTAAGGAATGCAGTGTAAATCAACGGCTCGGCACGGTCCTTATCCATCACGGCGTTCCAGCTTAGAAGCATCGCCTGCGCCGTCCGCGCTCGCTCGTCCGACGGCGCAATCGTCGAAATGAACGGCTGCAAATCCCTGACGTCGAGGGACAGGTGGTCGGCCTGCATCGCAGCCGAAGTCTCCAGGCTGTGCTTGTCGATCGCGTCGAAGAATTGCTGGATGCGGCGGGCGCGGAAATTCTCTTCCCAGTCCTGCCCGAAGCTGGGCCTGTGATCGTCGGGAAAATTGGCGTTGTTGGCGTTAAAGGCGAACCCGGTTTCCGGATTGTGCAGCTGCGGCCATTGATCGAACGGGATCGTGCCAGTCCAGTCGAAGGCGCCCGACGCGCCGTCGACGGGGGTGGAACCGTCGCCGGACTTTCGCAAGGGGACCAAGCCTGGGTTCAGGAAGCCGATGTCCCCGGCGACGTCAGCAAAGACCAAGTTCTGGGTCGGTGTCTGATAGAGTCGGAGCGCGTCGAGAAATTCGCCCCAGTTTTGCGCGGAATTGACCCGCATTAGGGCTTCGCCGGTCGTATCGTGATCGCCAAGTCCGGTGAAGGCAAGGGCGACCGCCTTGTCCGGCCCGGCAAAATTCCCCAGATCGGCGTTGACGTCGGAGAGGACTGGACCATGCCGGGTCGCTCGGATCATGAGCTGGACGTCGGCGCCGCCTTTCACATGAATTGTTTCTGCCCGCGTCTCGAACGGCTTCGGTCCGTCGGGGCTGAGATATTTCGATGGGTCGGCCGGATCAACGGTTTCGATGAAGAGGTCCTGGACGTTCGAATCCGCGGTCGTCAGCCCCCACGCGATGGAAGTGTTCTGGCCGAGCACGAAGACCGGGGCGCCGGGCAAAGTGGCGCCTTTGACTGACCCTTCGGGCGTGACGACGCGGGCCAAATACCACAGGATCGGCGCGTTAAGGTCGAGATGCGGGTCGTTGGCGAGAATCGGCTTTCCGGTGAGTGTCCGCGATCCCGCGACAACCCATTCGTTCGACGCGCCTTTGCCTGTTCCGGTCAAGGTCCCCAGCTCTTCATCGATGCTATCGTCGCTTGCATGAGTGTCGTTGATCGCCGGCAACGTCGTGATCGGACCCCCGGGTCTCGCGCCGGGAAAGAGCCAGTTTGCCCGTTCCCCTCCGAGTTTAGCGGTGAGACGGGCGCGAAGGAGCTTCAGCTTGAAGTTTTGCGAGAGTTGGTAGGCCTCGATCTTCCCGATCACCAGCGAATCGGCCGGTTTCCACGGCTCGGGTCTATCGCCCGCAAGGAGGAACTCCGGCGGGAGCGCGTGGCTTGCTAGAAAGGCGTTGATCCCCTCGGCGTACGCTTCAAGCCGCTTCTGCGCCCAGGGCGAAAGGGCGGAAAGGCTCGACTCAGCCTGACGGTAGAAGCCCACCGTACGAATGAACTTGTCGATAGGCAGAAGATCAGGGCCGCGGATTTCGGCCATGCGCCCCTGGCCGACCCGTCGCAGGATGTCCATCTGGAACATCCGTTCGCTTGCATGCAGATAGCCGAGCGCACGGGCCGCGTCGTCCATCGAGCTGGCAAAGACGTGTGGCACGCCATAGGCGTCGCGCCACACCCGGGCTTCCGATGAAAGACCCGGCAGCCTTTCGGCGCCCGAATAGGCGGGCATGGCGCGATAGAACAGATAGCCGCCGGCGAACGTCACGAGGACGACAAGCGTGAGGGCCAAAGTAGCCGCCCATTTGATCAAACGTCGGATGGTCACAGCTCGTGGCCGGTTCTGAAAGTGACGACAGCTACAATTCTAATCTTATCATAACCGGCGCGTGGTCGGACGGGCGCTCCCAGCCGCGGGCGTCGCGCAGAACGCGCATCCCTTTCACAGAATCGCCGAGCGCCGGGCTGACCCAGATATGATCCAACCGCCGGCCCTTGTTGGCCTTCTGCCAATCGGGCGAGCGATAGCTCCACCAAGTGTAGAGCTTCTCGTTGTCGGGCACGAATTTGCGCAGCGCGTCGACCCAGGGGCCTGCGGCCTGAGCTTGGGTCAGCTTATCGACCTCGATGGGCGTGTGGCTCACCACGTTGAGAAGCGACTTGTGGCTCCAGACGTCGTGTTCAAGCGGCGCGATGTTGAGATCGCCGACCAGGATCGCTCTTTGGGCCGCCGGCCTCTCATGCCGGGCCCAATCCACCATTTCGTCGACGAAGGCGAGCTTATGGGCGAACTTGACATTAATCTCGGGGTCCGGCTCGTCGCCGCCCGCCGGGACATAAAAATTGTGAATTTCGAGCCCCTCCGCCTCGCCGCCCAGGACGACATGGAGATGACGAGCGTCGCCTTTGGCGCAAAAGTCTCGCTTGGAGAAGGTGGCGAGGGGCATGCGCGAAACGACCGCGACCCCGTGATAGCCCTTCTGTCCGTTGATCGCTATATGGGGATAGCCTGCCTCACGGAAGGCCCCAAAGGGGAAATTGGCGTCGGGGCACTTCGTTTCCTGCAGGCACAAGACATCCGGCTGGTGCTCGAGAAGAAATCTCACAACGAGATCAATGCGCAGGCGCACCGAATTAATGTTCCATGTGGCGACGGAAAAGGTCACGGAAGGCTCCGGAAGAGGNAGACAGCCACTTGCCCGGCCGGAGCGGGGAGNGCAAGCACCGTTGGATTATTGCCCACAGCCGGGTATCAGNGCCTGNGGTTGCCAAGCTGGTTGGCCGGCAGGTCCTCGTCGATGTGAAANAGGGCTGGGTCTGGGTTGGTCGTCAGGTCGACATTGAACAGAGTGACGANCGTCTGGAAGCCCTGGGCGTCGATGACCGTCCATTGCTTCAGCGCAAAGGTCGAAGCGTCGAAGACAAGTGAAAGATGCGCCGTGCCGCCGAGCGCGGCTCGATCCTCGAGCTCGATTGTGATCGTTTTGCCCTCCTGGGAGACATTCAGGAGCTGTGTGTCGCGGGCCAGGTCAATGTGGTCTGAAAGCAGAAACTTGAGCGGCGTCTGGCCGATAAAATATTCGTCCTGAGTGTTGAGCTTTTTGTCGACGATGGCGACGCTGCGGCCGTCGGCCACGATCTCGAAGCGCGGCGGATCGGTATATTCGAAGCGCATATGACCGGGGCGGGCAACGCTCAGCTGCCCTTCAGAGCGCCGTCCGTTGGGTCCGATTTGAACGAAATCGGCGCTCATGACGCGGGCCGCGTCGAGCCAGGCGTTGGCGCGCGCAACGGCTTCGTCCGCCGGAATCGGCGCAGGGGCGCCCTTCGACGATTTGGCCGACTTTTGCGCCGCCACGGCTGGCGCGGTCAGATCAAGCGGCGCCTGCTGCGCGAAGGCGGCCGCCGCGGCGGCCATTGCGGAGACCAGCAGAAGCGCGGGCCGTCGGAAGCGTCTCGCCACGAAATCAAGTCCTTTCGACGGGTCGTTGAGGCGCCGAATCGGCGGTTGAAGCGCCCGGATATTGGGGGAGCGCCCGCTTTCCGCAAGCACTGCGCTCTTTCTATGGCGGGCTCGCGACCCTTACAGGGCTAGCGGATACCGGCGAGCGCCGCCTCAAGCGAGGCGGCAAGGCGCTCGGCGATCGCGTCGACTTGGCTCCCTTCGATGATGAAAGCAGGGGCCAGCAGAACATGATCGCCCCTAACGCCATCGACCGTCCCGCCCATCGGATAGACCATCAGACCTCGATCCATCGCCTCGCGCTTGATGCGCGTATGCAGTTTGGCCGCGGGATCGAACGGCCGTTTGCTGGCGCGGTCGCTGACCAGCTCGAGCGCCCAAAAGAGGCCGCGGCCCCGGATGTCACCGACAAACGGGTGTTGGCCGAAGCGTTCCTTCAGACGCCGCTCAAGTCTTCCGCCCATCTCGACCACGTTGGCGAGCAGCTGATCCCGCCGGATGACCTCCTGCACCGCCAGCGCCGCCGCTGCCGCCATGGGATGGCCCATATAGGTGTGCCCGTGCTGAAAGGAGCCTGATCCGTTCGCGAACGCCTGAAAAATCCGCTGCGTCAGCATGACGGCGCCGATCGACTGGTAGCCGCCGCCCAGGCCCTTGGCCACCGCCATCAGATCGGGCGCAATCCCCTCCTGTTCGCAAGCGTGCAGCGTGCCGGTGCGGCCCATGCCGCACATCACCTCGTCGAGAATGAGCAAGACGCCATAGCGATCGCAAATCGCGCGTATCCGCTTGAAGTAGTCGCCCACCGGCGGAACGGCGCCGGCCGTCGCGCCGACCACAGTCTCGGCCACGAAAGCGATGACGCGGTTGGGGCCGATCTCGACGAGCTTATCCTCCAGCGCCTGCGCGGCTCTCGCGGCATAATCAGCATCGCTCTCGCCCTCGCGCTGCATCCGATAGGCGTAGCAGGGGTCGATGTGATGGGTCTCGATCAGCAATGGCTCGAATTGGGCGCGCCGCCAGGGGTTGCCCCCGGCCGCCAGAGCGCCCAGCGTATTGCCGTGATAGCTCTGGCGCCGCGCGATGACATGGGCCCGCTGGGGCTGGCCGATCTCGACAAAATACTGGCGCGCCATCTTGAGCGCCGCCTCGATCGCCTCCGAGCCGCCGCTGACCAGGTAGACATGGCTCATGCCCGGCGGAGCGTCCTCGATCAGGCGGTCGGCCAGGCGCTCCGCGACTTCGGTCGTGAAAAAGGACGTGTGCGCGTAGGCGAGCGCGTCGAGCTGGCGCCGCATCGCGGCCAGCACGTCAGGATGCCCATGGCCGAGGCACGAGACAGCCGCGCCGCCCGACGCGTCGAGGTAGCGTCGACCCTCGGCGTCGACGATCTCGACGCCCGAGCCGGAAAGCGCGACCGGGATCACGGCGTTTGGGGAGCGATGCAGAATATGCGTCATGACCGACAACAATGGCGGGTTGTGTAAAGGACGGGTTCGGCCCACTCTACGCGCGCAAGCGAAGCGACGGAAAGCCGGAAAGCGGTGACCCATGGGCGAAGCGCGAGGACGGGTCGTGTTGACGGTCGCGCCCAATGGCGGGCGCAAGACCAAGGCCGACCATCCGGCGCTGCCGCTGGCCGCTGATGAACTCGCCCGCACCGCCGCCGAATGCGTCGAGCGCGGGGCCTCGATGATCCACCTGCATGTGCGCGACGCGGAAGGCAGGCATTGCCTCGACCCCGAGGCCTATCGGATGACGATAGCGCATATCTGTGAGGCTGTCGGGGACCGGCTGGTGCTGCAGATCACCAGCGAATCGATCGGCCGCTATTCGCCGGCCGAGCAAAGGGCCGCCGTGCTCAAGACCAATCCAGAAGCCGTGTCGCTGGCGCTGAGAGAGCTGGCTCCCGAAGCGCCGGACGAGAGGGACTTCTGCATATTCCTGGGCAAGCTCAAGCAGATGCGCGTCTGGCCTCAGATCATTCTTTACACTGCCGCCGAGGCCGAGCGCCTTGGCGCCATGGTGAAACAGGGGCTGATCCCGTTCGACAGGCTCTCCGTTCTCTATGTGCTCGGGCGGTTTTCGGTCACCCGCACCGCGCTGCCGCGCGACCTCCTGCCTTTCTTTGCGCCGGACATGCCGCGGTTCGCATCGTGGAGCGTGTGCGCGTTCGGCCGTCGCGAGACCGCCTGCGTCACTGCTGCCGCGCTGCTCGGGGGCCATGCGCGGGTCGGCTTCGAGAACAACCTCAGCCTACCCGACGGCGCCCGCGCCGCCTCGAACGCCGACCTGGTCGGCGCCGCCGCCCGGGCGTTCGAAGCGGTCGGACTTCAGACCCAAACTGCGGACGGCCTCAGGGAGGAAATCGCGGCGGCGATGGGGGCGTAAGCGCGCCCGTGACCCGAGCGCATTGCGTTTAGCGCATACGTCCATGCAAATAAAACGAAGCAAAAGCAATGAAATGCAAATAAAAATGCTTGCATTTCCTTTGGATTCCTTTGGCGGAATTAGATTTTTCAAGGGGTTATGGCGGATTCAAATAAAAAATTCCAACTCACCGTTGCCTTTCACAAGATATTCCTCAAATGCATTCCACAATCCGGAATCGCATTGTCGCGTCGCCGATCGCCCTTGATCCTGCCCAACGGGTAAAGGCTAGCATATCTTCGGATTTTCGTAAAGCTTTATCAGCGGGAAATTAGCAGCCGGTGGAGGGGGAAGGCAGCTTTCTCATCCCCTCAGGGCGTCGACGAGACCGGCGAGACATGACTCCATCATATCGCCCTCAAATTGCGCAATGGTCAGTAGCGGAGCCTGGTTTCGCCCGGGATTGCTCGAGGAAAGAAGACCCGGGCGCGGTTTCTAACCTTATGCGCAAAGGCAATGGAGGCGCGTTACCATGACGAACGACAGCCGCAACCCCACAACAAACGATGCCGGGATTCCAGTCCCCAGCGATGAGTTCTCGCTTACCGTTGGGGCCGACGGTCCGATATTGCTGCAGGATCACTATCTCATCGAGCAGATGGCGAACTTCAACCGCGAGAGGATTCCCGAGCGTCAGCCGCATGCCAAGGGAAGCGGCGCGTTCGGACGTTTCGAGGTGACCAAGGACGTCAGCCAATACACCAAGGCCGCATTGTTCCAGCCGGGCGCCAAGACGGACATGCTGGCCCGTTTCTCAACCGTGGCCGGCGAACGAGGCAGCCCCGACACGTGGCGCGACCCGCGAGGTTTCTCGCTGAAGTTCTACACCAGTCAGGGCAACTACGACATGGTCGGGAACAACACGCCGGTGTTCTTCGTGCGCGACCCGATGAAATTCCAGCACTTCATCCGCTCCCAGAAGCGGCGCGCCGACAACAATCTGCGCGACCATGACATGCAATGGGACTTCTGGACGCTGTCGCCGGAGTCGGCCCACCAGGTCACGGTGTTAATGGGCGACCGCGGCATTCCGAAGACCTGGCGGCAAATGAATGGCTATTCCAGCCACACCTACATGTGGGTCAACGCCAAGGGTCAGAAGTTCTGGGTCAAGTACCATTTCAAGACCGACCAGGGCATCGACTTCCTGCCCCAGGCGGAGGCAGACCGGCTGGCCGGCGCCGACGGCGACTACCACATGCGCGACCTCTACGAGGCGATCGAGCGCAAGGACTATCCGAGCTGGACCCTCAAAATGCAGATCATGCCGTTCGACGAGGCCAGGACCTATCGCTTCAACCCGTTCGACCTGACCAAGGTCTGGCCACACTCGGACTATCCGTTGATCGAAGTCGGCCGGATGACGCTGAACCGCAATCCGACCGACAACCACACCGAGATCGAGCAAGCGGCGTTCGAGCCCAATAACCTCGTGCCGGGCATCGGGCCCAGTCCGGACAAAATGTTGCTTGGCCGGATTTTTTCCTACGCCGACGCGCACCGCGCCCGCCTCGGCGTCAATTATAAGCAGATCCCGGTCAATCGGCCCAAGGTCCCCGTGCACAGCTACAGCAAGGACGGAACGATGCGGATGGATAATGTGTCCGACCCGGTCTACGCGCCGAACTCCAAAGGCGGACCGAAGGCCGATTCCGCACAATATCCGCAGGTCGAGGTGTGGGGAGCGAGCGGAGAGTTCATCCATGCCGCTTACACGAAGCGGAAGGACGACGACGACTTCGGTCAGGCCGGCACGCTCGTGCGCAAGGTCATGGACAATGCCGCACGCGACCGGCTGGTCTCGAACGTCGTCGGCCACCTCAAGGACGGCGTGAAAGAGCCCGTACTGTCACGCGCG
>JGI12659J15293_10000225_pt1 | contig 18207 bp, 21 predicted proteins | sample JacPinW_OM2H0_O1_FD_15293 | JGI IMG/M metagenome (IMG submission 15293) | reverse complement strand
AAGACGGGTAGCAAGCAGCACGTCGTCTTGAGGAGACGCGCCATGTCGTCGGATGCTGAAGTTGGTTGGATCGCGGCCATTATCATCGGCGGGATTGCTGGCTGGCTAGCCGAGCAATTCATGAAGAGCGATATGGGCTTGCTGATGAATATCGTGCTCGGGATCGTCGGCGCGGCGATCGCCAGCGCCATTCTCAGTGTTTTTGGGATCGTGCTCGGCGGATGGATCGGCTACCTGATTCTCGGCTTTATCGGCGCCTGCTTGTTGATCTGGATCGTTCGCATGGTTCGAGGCCGCACAGCCTGAAGGCTTGCGCCGCCCAATCCCACAGCGGAAGGCGCCCTACTTCACGCTCGAGAACGATGTCGGCTGCAGGATCGAACTCGAGAGGGTGGCGACAATAGGCCCGTCCTTCTCGCTCGCGTCTCGCGCGGCGATCCACTCAGGATCGCTTTGAAACGCGGCCCATTTCTTCTCGCGCTCGGCAAGGGATTCCCACGCCAGGAGGTAAGTGAGGTCCAGATTGGATTCGCCGATCACCGTCGTCCAGAAACCAGCCTGCCGGATGCCATGCTTCTCCCATATCCGCAGAGTGTTCGTTTCGAACCGCTTCAATAACGCCGACAGCCGGTTGGGCAGACAGCGATAAATGCGAAGCTCATAGATCACTCAAGGACCCCCTTGTGTCGTTGGCTCAGGCAGCCGCGCACTTCAGGACGGCGCCAAGCGGCCGTGCGCACCATCGCATACTGCGCGGCCCATCGACAACTCAGAGAAAGCGCCGTTCAGCCACCCTCAACTTCACAAGCGAGTTACAAGGGCGGTTTGCGCAGCTGCGCGGAAGCGGCGCGGCGCGTCCTCTTCGCGGGCTTCGGCGCAGCGGACAATAGCGGACCAAGCGTCCGCCCCAGGCCATTGTATTCGAGCCGCCAACGGTCGTATTCCGCTTCGCGCATCCCGACCGAGCGAAGCGCTTCCGCTACGGGCAAGCCGTCTGCCGTCAGCGTCTCGATGATCTGAAGCCTCTGGACAATCTCCCTCGGGCTGAACTTCGACCGCATCATCATCGCCACCCCCGAACGGCGCTTCACGCCGCAAGCGAGCGACCGCCCACCGCGGTCAAGGGCGGGACAATGCGCTTTGTCGGGTATCCGCAGATTGGCCGGCGCGTTAAGCTTTCTCAATGAAAGCGCGCTCGCTGGCGCCGGGCTAACGATCGCTTACCCTCTGGGCTTCGCCTTCATCGTGCGCGTCCACAGGGCCTCCTCCATGCGCTCGGCGACCTCGCGCAGGTAGGGGTTGCGCGCCTCGCGGCCGGCGCGTCCGGAATCGAGGTCGGCCTGGAAGCCGTCGCGCTGCGGCCAATGTTCGCTGAGAAGCTCGAAGCCGGCGTCCTCGATCGCCTCCACCGCCTTCGAGAACTGCGTCTCCGAGCGGCCGACCTTCGACAAGACAAGCACGAGGCGTCCTTCGGCGCCGCGCCGTGCGAGCTTCCGCGCAAGCGCAAGCGTGGGCCTCAGATCGTCGCCAGACACGCCGGTCGGCAGAAAGACGACCTCGCTATCCTCGGCGATCTCGGTCGACAGATCGTCGGCGAGACCGCGGGTGTCGGCGACGATGAAATCGGCGACGCCATCCTCGCGGCGCAGCTTCTTCAGGCTCTTGAACGCGCGCGTATCCACTTCCGGCTCGAGGTTGGCGCGCATTCTGAGCGCACCCCATTCGACGCAGGTCAATTGATCGAGATCGAAGTCCGCGAGCAAAGTCTTGCGCCCGCGATGGATCGCGCCGACCGCGAGCAAACGGGCCAACGTGCTCTTCCCGACACCCCCTTTTTGACTGACGAATGCGGCGGTGGTCGGTGTTTTTGCTTTTGTCATCTGGCGCCGTTTTGAATGCGTTCGCCTCGCTGCGGAGGCATGTCGCATGAATCGCTAATGCTATTCGTTGGCGCTGCAATGACAAGAGACAGATGAAATTATCAACGGCCGGTGCTCGATGTCCTAATGGGCATCGCGGGCATTAAGGCCTCATCTCGATATTATGCTGTTGCCTCAGGCAGTTGCGTAAAGCCTGCCACGGCACGGGCTTTCGTCCCTACTTCGATCGGTCAAAGTCTTCCATCTCATAAAGCGGGCGGATTTCGATGACTGACGGCCCGGGCATGGGATTGGGACAGCGTTTGACCCACTCGATCGCCTCGTTGAGATCGTGCACCTTCCAGATCCAATAGCCGGCGACGAGGTCGTGGACGTTGGGAAACGGACCCTTGGTCACCGAGCGGTTCTGACCGGAGAAGGCGACGCGCGCGCCCTTGGCGCTCGGCCTTAGGCCATCCGCTTCAACGAGAATCCCGGCGTCCTTCAACTGCTGGTTGAATGCTCCCATTTGCTCGAGCAGGTCGGGCGTCGGCATCTTGCCATCCTCGCTATCGTTCGTCGCCTTGACGATCACCATCACGCGCATCGTTCCCTCCGATCAATTTGCGGACCGCTAGACGTATTCGAGCTTCAGATACCCATCCGCGCCGCGGGACGACGCGGACTTGTCAACGATCGGTCCTTACTTGGCTTCGTCGAAGTCCCCCATCTCGAACATCTCGCGGATCTCGATGACCGACGGCCCGGGCATCGGGTTAGGACAACGTTTGACCCACTCGATCGCCTCATCGAGGTCCTTGACCCTCCAGATCCAGTAACCCGCGGCGAGTTCATTGATGTTCGGGAACGGCCCTTTGGCCACCGTGCGGTCCTTGCCGGAAAAGGCCACGCGCGCGCCCTTGCGGGTTTCCTTAACCCCGCCCGCGTCGACAAATAACCCGGCGTCGATCAGCGCCTGGTTGAACGCGCCCATGTCCGCCAAAAGTTCAGCGGGCGGCATGCCGCCCGCCTCGGAGTCTTCGGTCGCCTTGACGATCACCATCACGCGCATTGCGTTCTCTCCGACATCGTTCGAGGAAGCTAGACATATTCGAGCTTCGGATACCAATCCGCGCCGCGACCCTCCGGCGTGCAGTCGAGTATTGTCCACAAAGGAGCCGGGTCGGGCGCGCCGCGCGGATCCTGGCCCGGGTCCACCGTTGCGTGGGTCATCTCGCCGCCCCAGAAGTGACGGGTCGTTCCGTCACGGCGGGTGAACACGTTGAAGGACGGCACTTCCGAGCCATTCGGCAGGAGGCCGAAATAGTCGCGCGAATAGGCGCCGTTAAGGTCGCTGTAGAGCTTGAGGTCGCGCCAGCCGCGGTCGTGTTTCCACCTCAGCAGCCGTTCGATGGGAGAGCGCGCGACGACCGCGAGCGAAATGCGCTGCTCGATGTCGGCCGCGTTGCCCGCCCAGGCGCCGAGCGTGTTGGTGCACATCGGGCACGGGCGAGCGCGCTCTGGCCCGAACATATAGCTGTAGATCGCGAGCGTTTCTTTGCCCTCGAACAATCCGGCGAAGTCCACCGCTCCTTTTTCGCCTTGGAAGCGATAATCGCCGATGACCGGTCCACCGGGCGGCAACGCACGTCGCTGAGCCGCGACGCGCTCGATATGGCGGCGAAGTTCGATCTCTTCCGCCAGCAACGCAGCGCGAGCGGCGCGATACTCGGCGCTTTCGTTCGGGAAGCGCACCGGGTCGAGCCGGGCGAGTTCGGCTGCAGATTTGAGGACCGGAGTTTGAGCGGTCATTGTTTTGATCTCCTGACCAGGAAAACACCCGCGTCGGCCATTCACTGCCGACGCGAGTCGCCGAAACCGTTCGAGCGTCCGCATCGCCTCGTTCAGCGACTCGGACGAGAAGTGGGCCGATAGGCGCTATCTCTTGGGCGCAACAAGGGCGAACATCGCGCCCTGAGGGTCGATGCCGTTGATGATCCAGGCCCCGCCGGGAACCTCCATCGGCCCGTGGATCACCTGACCGCCGGCCGACTTCACCCGCTCCTGAGCCGCGTCGATCGCATCGACGGAGATATAATAGAGCCAATGCGTGGTGGGCTCCTGGTCCATCTTCTTGATCATGCCGCCGGACTGCTGGCCTTTGGTGCTGAAGATCTGGTAGGTCCCCATGGCGCCCATATTCAACGCCTCGCCCTTGGTCCAACCGAACAGGCCGGAATAAAAAGCGAAAGACTTCTCGGGATCGCCGCCGTGCAGCTCGTGCCAGCCGATATGGCCGGGCTTCATGGGATCCTGCTTCGGCGCCTCGCCGCCTTCGCCTTTGAATAAGAGGAATCCTGCGCCGCTCGGATCGCCGGCGACGGCGAAAGTCCCGACGTTGGGAATTTCGGTCGGCGGCCGATGGATCACGCCGCCCGCGGCTTTCACCTTGTCGGCGTACTTCTTGACGTCGTCGACCGCGATATAGCCCATCCACGCCGGACGCACGCCCATCTTGGCGGCGTCCTCGGGGATCGGCATCAGGCCGCCGACCATGTTGTCGCCAGTTTTGAGCAGCGTGTATTTCTGAGAATTCATCGTGTTGGGCGCGAGGTCCCAGCCGACGACTTTGGAATAGAATTTTTCCGCGCCGGGAAGATCGTTGGACATCTGATCGTACCAGACGAATTTGCCGAGCACGTCCGATTGAGTCGCGTTGGCCATAGTTTCCTCCTTCAAAGTGGCGCGGACGCCTGCTACAATTGACTGTCGCGTTCTTCGTGACGCGGCGCCGCAGACGCTATTGTCGGCCTGAAATGTGTCGGCCGATTGATTGCTTCAGGGCGTCCATTGAGCACGTTGAATACGGTCGGCGGCACGCGCAGGCCCTTGTCCTCGTCGTAACGCCGCCTTAGCTCGACGAATGTGTGGTCCGGGTCGCGCGTTAGCGCGGCCAACTCATCAAAAAGCGAGAGGTCGAATTCGCCTTCTGGCTTCGGCTGCGCGCCCCACACGTCCCAGGGCGCCATCTCCATCTTGTTCAGCGCGGCCATGTCGCGGACGAGGCTGCCGGCGACGAACCAGAGGCCGCGAAGGCCCGCGAAGGAAATGCCGAACTGCTGCTCGTCCGCTTCGCCGCTGCGGCATCGCCGCCGCGCGTCGGACGCTGTCAGAAACTGCGCCCGCGGCAGATCGAGCGTATCGAAGCGGATATCGAGCCGCCCGCCGCCAGACGTCATCGATCTGCGGGTCCGCCAGGCGCCATCGGCGCTCCTGCGCATCCCAGTATTCGCACACCCAATGGTCCTCGAAATTCGGCGGATTGAAATAGGCGGCGAACCCGCAACGCGAGCGCGCCGGCACGCCCTTGGCGCGCAGCATGGTTACAAGCATGAGCGCGAATGCATTGCAGCGCTGAAGCGCGCGACGCTCCGGCTTCCTGGCGATAAGCAAAGGCTGGTCATCGAGCTCCATGATCCGCGCGAGGCGATCGGCGATCGGCCGCAAATGGATCTCGCTCAGGCGATACCCGGGGGGCTCGAAACCGTAAAAATCGCGCGCGACCACGTCATAGATCCCAAGGCCCGGGATGACGTGGGTCAAGGCCGCCGCGTCATTGGGAAGCGGCTCGATGAGCGCGCTCGCCTCGCCCGGATCGGTCATTGGACTGTGCGAGGCGTAGAAAGCGAAGATGTCGCCGGCCATGCCACTCCTCCATCGCATCGGATGCTCCGTCTTCCGGAAGCCCACGTGCCTCCGGCTGAGGACCTGTCACGCTTGACGCCTAGTTCGGCGAAGCGGCCTGTTCCATTTGCGCTATGTCGAGCTTCTTCATGCCCATGACCGCACGCATGACGCGATCGGTGCGCTCAGCGTTGCCGCCGAGAAGGTCCAGCAGCACACGGGGTACGATTTGCCAGGACACGCCGAATTTGTCGGTGAGCCAGCCGCACTGGACATGCTCGCCGCCCTCCGCAAGCTTCTCCCACAGCGCGTCGATTTCAGCCTGGTCGTCGCAATTGACCATGAGCGAGATCGCGGGCGTGAACTTGTACTGCGGCCCGCCATTCAGCGCCAGGAATCGTTGGCCGTCGATCTCGAAGAAAACCGTCATCACCGCGCCCTTCTGGCCCGGAGCGAATTCGCCGTAGCGCGCCGTCGACAGAATGCGGCTGTTCGGAAAGATCTTGAGATAGTGGCCGACGGCCTCCTCTGCGTTGGAATCGAACCAGAGACAGGGCGTGATTTTCTGCTCGGTCATCGTCGTCTCCTCCTTAGGCAAGGCGTTAAGGCGGGTTAGGCCAACGCCCGGGGGCGCCGGGTGTTCCGCGGCGGCGATCGCGCAGGCTTCCTTGCCGGCGAAATGGTGGATGAATGCGCCCCCTCTTCGACCCCGCTGCGACGCTCGCTGTCGGCTTGTCCGTGCTGGCATACCCACCAGTTGGTATCATTGTCAAGCGACAAGAGGCCCCATGTCGCTGGTTGCTCCGGAAACAGTGAAGCCGGCGGACGTCTATTCGCTTTCAGCCCCGCAGATGGTCGTCACCGCGTCGTCGACGATCGGCAGGATTTCAGCACGCGGAATGCGGGCGCGCGCCCGTATCGACAGCGTGTGGAGGGTTGCGGTCGCCATGCGCGCGAGCCGGCGCGGATCGGCGTCCTCCGGCAATTCGCCTGCCGCACGAGCGTCCGCGAATAGGCGCCCGAAGGCCCGATCCGTGCCATCGATCGCATCCGAGACAAGGCTGTGAAGGTCCGGATCGGCGATCGCCTCGGAGGCGGCGCTGAGCACCGTGAAGCAGCCACGCGGGCCGTTCGGACCACTGAGGTACAGATCCAGGCACGCGGTGAGAATGCGCCTCAGCTTCACCCGCAGCGGCTCGCGCGCCGCAAACAGGGGCTCGAACGACTCGTTCACGCGCTTTCGGTACTGGCCGTAAGCCTGCAGATAAAGCGCGCGTTTGTCGCCGAAGGCGCCATACAGGCTCGGCCGGTTTAGGCCGGTCGCCGCGCTGATGTCGTCGAGCGAGGTGGCGGCGAAACCGTCGCTCCAAAAGACGTCCATCGCCTGCCCGAGCGCCGTGTCGGCCTCGAACGCGCGCGGCCGGCCACGTCCCCGGGACGCGGCCTTGGGAACAAGACGTGTGCTTTTTTGTACCATGTTGAACAAAACTCTTGACGACCCTTATTATATGCGAGATAGTACAAAAATTACGACGGAGGAACCCATGGAGCTCTATTTCGCCCCGCTCGCCTGCTCGATGTCGGCGCGCATTGCGCTGGCCGAAGCCGGCGCCGCCATCGACCTCTCCGAGGTCGACACCCACGCCAAGCGTGTGCTCACTACCGGCGAGGACTATTGCGCCGTCAATCCGCTCGGCTACGTGCCGGCGCTAAGGCTCGACGACGGAACCGTGCTGACGGAGAATTCCGCCATCCTGCAATATATCGCGGAGCAATATCCGGAGGCTCAGCTGGCGCCGCTGGCCTCCGATCGCGTCGGGCGCGCCAAGCTTCGGCAATGGCTGAGCTTCATCAGCGCCGAACTTCACAAAGGGCTCATGACGCCGCTGCTTGGCGACAAGACTCCGGCCGAGGTGAAGGCGTGGACGATAAGCAAATACGCCCCGCGCCTCGCCTATCTCGACGCCAGCTTGAAGGATCGGGAATTCCTGCTCGACCGCTTCAGCGTCGCGGACGGCTATCTGACCACGGTGCTCAACTGGACGCGGGCGACGCCGGAGATCGACCTCTCCGCTTATCCCAACGTGAAAGCCTATCTCGAGCGGATGCGCGCGAGGCCCAGCGCCGCCGCCGCTTTGGCGACGGAGATTCCGTTGTTTCACGCCGAAGTCGCGCGGCGCAAAGCGGCTTGAGAAGCCCGGCTCTCGCCCCAAAAATAAGGGCCGCCTCGCGGCGGCCCTTCAACAGTCGTTGATCCCGGCGGATCCGGCGGCGGTTCGGGATATGTCAACGGGATATTCTAGCGAAGCGGAGATTCGGCGGATGGGCAACGAGGTCTCGAGCCGATCGGATACTGGGTTATGCCGGCAGGATCTGCGTCAACAGCCACAATTACGGCGATCCCGCCTGGCCGTTCGGCGCAATGGGCCCGGTGTCGCAGATCAGATCGAGCGGGGTGACGATCCGGTGACGCCGGCCGCGTTCGCGATTCCAACCCAGCCAAAAGAAAGGCCGCCCGAAGGCGGCCTTCAAGGTATAAACAGCGCGTCGCCTTACGCGAGGGCCGACACGCTGCTCCTGCGGGAGCGATAAAACGCAGCGAACCCCAGCCCGCCGAAGCCGGCCAGCATCATCGCCCAGGTTGAGGCTTCCGGAACAGCCGTCAAGGCGCCAGTCTCGCCCAAATAGATGATGGGTTGACCTGCCGCGGGAGAATTGCCGGCAATGAACCCGGTGTAGGTGCCGTCGCCACTGTTCCAGACGTTAAAGCCCACGTCGAGGTTCGGATTGGTGTTGACAGTGAACACGGGGCCCCAACCGTCGATTGACGCCGCGGTGTCCCCGATGAGGTCCGTGCCGCCGCCGAAGCGATAGGACAAGGATCCTCCACCGAGGTCGTGAACGTCCGTGGTCGACAAGGTGATCAGGGTCATTGCGGCGGGACCCGTCCAGAAGGGGCTTGACAGTTCTCCGCCGCCGCTCACGGCTTGGCCGCCGACCACGTCTAAAGAGAACTTCGCCGCGATGTCGGCGCTGTTGAACTGGAACTCCTCAATCGCGGCGCTGGCCATGGCCGGGGCCAACGCCGCCGCCGCGACAACCGCAGCCGCCAGCAATGTCTTGTTCATTTTGCATCCCCTTGATGAAAGATCCGAACGATCGAGGGGGTTTGATAAAGGCGCCNTCGGCGATGCGCCTGCCAGGTGCGGCCAAAGTTCTGCTTTTTTGCGCCAACTGGGCATCGACGAGCCGAACCAGACCCTGATCCACGCCGGTAGAGCCGACAGCGCCTAGATTCACCGCGAGATCGCCGAACTTCCGACTCACCACCATGCGATCAAGGCGGCCGCCGCCCCGCTGGACGCAGGCCGCGCCGCGGTATATTCTTTGGGATATAGCGATCCCAATCAGCTCTAAACCCACCAGCTCCATCAGGGAGGATGTCATGAATATCGCCATCGCCAAACCGAAGCTTGGCAAAGACTCGAAGGCGTTTCTGGCCAAGAAGCATCACATGCTGATCGACGGCAAATGGGTCGAGGCGAAGAGCGGCAAGACCTTCGAGGTCGAGGATCCGGCGACACAGGAAATCATCGCCCACGTCCCGGCGGGCGACAAAGCAGACATCGACCTTGCGGTGAAGGCGGCGCGCAAGGCGCTGGAAACCGGCCCGTGGTCGCGCATCTCCCCTGCAGAGCGCTCCAGGCTCGTGTGGGGGCTCGGCGACCTCCTCGAAAAGCACGCCGACGAATTCGCCGAGATCGAAGCGCTCGACAATGGCAAGCCGGTCACCAATGCGCGCCGCGACGACGTCGGCGGCTCGATCAACATGTTCCGCTACATGGCTGGATGGGCGACGCGCCTTGTGGGCGAGACCATTCCGGTTTCGAGCCCCGGCAACTGGCACGCCTATACGCTGCGCCAGCCGGTCGGCGTGGTCGGGCAGATCATACCCTGGAACTTCCCGCTCATGATGGCGGCCTGGAAGCTCGCGCCAGCGCTGGCGGCAGGCTGCACGATCGTGCTCAAGCCTGCCGAGCAGACGCCGCTTTCGGCCCTGCGCTTCGGTGAACTGCTGGCGGAAGCGGGCATCCCCGACGGCGTCGTCAACATCGTCACCGGCTATGGCGAGACCGCGGGCGCTGCGCTTGCCAATCATCCCGATGTCGACAAGGTCGCGTTCACCGGCTCGACGGAAGTCGGCAAGCTCATCGTCCAGGCCGCCGCCGGCAATCTGAAGCGCGTCTCGCTCGAGCTTGGCGGCAAGTCGCCGGCGATCGTCTTTCCGGACGCTGATCTCGATCATGCGATCGGCGGCGTCGCCGACGCGATCTTCTACAACCAGGGCCAATGCTGCACGGCGGGCTCGCGCCTGTTCGCGCACAAGTCCGTTTACGACAAAGTCGTCGAGGGCATGGTCAACAAGGCCGGCAAGATCAAAGTCGGCCATGGCCTCGATCCGTCCGTGCAGCTCGGGCCGCTGGTCTCCAAGGAGCAGCACATGAAGGTGCAGGGCTTCCTCGAGTCCGGCCGCAAGGAGGGCGTGACGGTCGCGACCGGCGGGGGCGTCGTCGGCAATCAAGGATACTTTGTCGAGCCGACGGTGCTGACCAAGACCAATCGCGACATGCGCGTGGTCAAGGAAGAGATCTTCGGCCCGGTCGTCTGCGTGCAGTCGTTCGACGATGACAACCTCGATCAGGTCGCGAAATTCGCCAACGACACTGAATATGGCCTGCAGGCGAGCATCTGGACCCACAACCTCAAGGTCGCCCATTCGCTGGCGCGCAAGATCAAGGCGGGCACGATCTGCGTCAACACCCATAATTACGGCGACCCCGCTTGGCCGTTCGGCGGCTTCAAGCAGTCCGGCTGGGGCCGCGAGATGGGTAAGGAAGTGATGGAGCACTACACCGAGACCAAATCGGTGGCGATCAACCTGGTCTGACGCGCCTCACGCGAAACGGCGGCGGCTCTTTTCTCGAGCGAGGGAGGGCCGCCGGACGTGGCCGTCTCGTCGAAGCGGCGAGCGGCATGGCTGGCGCCTCCGCGGCGTTTTGTGGGGCGTCGGACATGCTGCAGGCTTCGGAGCTTGCGCGCAGCGGTTGAGAACAAGCTCCCGGCGGGCCTATCCATCTCCGGCTCGAAGCGCCATAATGACTGGTGCGCTCGCGCGGGCTCCCGGCTTCGAAACTTTCCAGCCCGCCTGACAGTCGCGCGAGAAGATCGGCTAGGGGCAATGACGGGCTCGTCCGAATTTACGACCTGGATGGCGCTGGCCGGCGCGGCAATCGTCGCGGGGCTCACCGCGATCTATTCCTCTTCGCCGTGGGTGCTGATCGCGGCGGCGCTCATCGGCGCCTATGTCGGCTACAAGGGCGAGCAGGTTGGGCGGCGCTATCTTCAGCAATATCTGGCGCACAAGCGCTCTCAATAGCCCGGCGCTCCTCGCAACCGGCGGCGGCCGTTCCGTTCACTCGAAGCTCCGATCGGCAAGCGTGAGCGGACCGTGGACCCGCACGCTGCACAACTATACGCTATCGAGACCTTCGTCGGCTCGAGGCTCGACCCAAGGGGGCGGCGCACCGTGATTCTGTTTCTGGCGGGGGGGGCCGCCCGGCGCTGCGCATTGCAGGTGCGGGAAGCCGTCCAGCGCAAAGGCGCGTCGACGCCGCGAGCGGTTCTAGACACCTGGCTTAGGGTGTTCGATTCGCGTCACGGTCGAGTCCACCAGCGTCGCGAGCCAAGTGTAGGCATTCGCGTTGAAGGTTCCCGTGGTCGATTGGGGAAAGTCCTGAAATAATCCCGCTGCGACGTAGGCGACATTTACTGTGACAAAGTCGAATGACGTGGTTGTCCCAACTGATGCCGGGTAAGCCGTTCCGGTATAGGACTGATAGGACGGGGGTGAGGTTGATGAATCAATCAGCAATAAATTGAACGCGCGGGTCGTTTCGTCCAACAAACCGACGATCGGAAAGCTTCCTCCCTGGGCAAAGGCGATGGTCCCACCAAACGGTGCCCCCCCGGTCGCCAAGGCTACCGAGTTGATTGTCAGCGTGCTAGTGTCGTTGTTTGCGCTTAGAGTCCAAACTCCAACCGGAAACGTCATGCTTTATGTCCCCAGCCAGAAAATGTATATATTCGCGTCTTACATCAGGTCTTACAATAGCGTGACTGAAAAAATTATTGATGCCATATTCCCTCAACTTGGTAAAGTCAGCAAGAGAACAATAGCGACTCGCGAGAAATCAGGGCGCGGCGCTGGGTTGAAATGGCCTCGGCGTTGTCGTCAACCGGCCATCGCGATAGCCACCAGATTTGTGGACGATTTCGCCATGCGTGGCCGCACAGTCGCGAACCGCCTGCTCATCCGTCGTTGCACGACTCTAAGCCGAACAAGACGGCGTCTCATCAGGGGCCTCCGCGTGCGGTCGGTACAAGGAGAAAGTTGACCAGCGCCGCCAGCCAAGTATAGCCATTCGCGTTGAAAGGTCCCGTGCTCGATTGGGGAACTTAATCAAATAGACCGGCTAGGACGTAAGTGGTCGTGAAACCTTCGAAATCACCAATTGACTGTGTCACAACTGATGCTGTGTAAAGCCTTACAGTATAGGACCGATAGCTCGCGTGAGGTTGATGAATCAATTAGTAAGAAACTGAACGTCTGGCTCGTTTCATCGAAAACACCAACGATCGGAAAGGTCACCGAGGCAAAGGAGGCGATCCCGGCGTACCCTCCCGAGGCGGTCGAGTTGATTGTCAGCGTAGCGGAGCTATTATTTGCGCTTAGATTCCAAGAGCCAAGCGGAAGCGGCATAGTCTGCTCCCACAGTTTCTAAATGTAAATATTCGCATCTCACGATCGCTCTGGCAAGGAGCCGTCGCCATCGGGAACTTTCCGACTCGCCTTCGCGTTTCCTCCTCGGACAACAGCCAAGGAGAATTCCTCATGGACGCCGTCCGCGAAACAACGACCCTTATCGCTGCCGACAAGGTCCAAGGCACTGACGTCTTCAATAACGGAGGCGATCGTCTGGGCTTGGTTCACGACCTCATGATCGACAAGCAAACCGGTCAGGTCGCTTACGCGATCTTGTCCTTCGGCGGATTCCTGGGAGTGGGAAGTTCTTATCACCCGCTGCCCTGGTCGCTCCTCAGATACAACACGAACCTCGGCGGCTATGTCGTCGAGATCGACGAGAACCAGATTGAGGGTGCGCCTTCCTATCCGGTGGGCACGGACCCGGCCTGGGGCGATCCCGAATTTGAGGGCAAGCTCCACGACTATTACGGCGTCGATTCTTACCGGAGCATTCCCGAGCCGCTTTGACGCTTTACCGAGTGGTGCGCCATTAGGGGGGCAGCCCGCCTGATGGTCAAACAAGGCGACGGTTCATTCCGCCGCCTTGTTTTTTTGTGCGCCCCAGCGCTCCCCGCCGGCCGACGGCGTCTCTGCCTTCCCGCATCGCCCCCCAAACCAATCCTCGCATTGCCGCGCCCGCTTGGTGGTGTAAGCTCCTCGCAAGGCCGAACGGCCAACCGTGTTAAGGCAAGGGGAGAAGCGCCGATGTTGAATCGCCGTCGCCTACTTCAGGGGACCGCCGCCCTCGCCCTCGGTGGCCTCCGGCGATCCGCCTTCGCCCAGGATGAACCGCCCGTTCCGATCGTGTTCGTTCATGGCGACAGCGACCTCGCCGCAACCTGGGAAACGCAGATCTGGCGGTTCGAGAGCAACGGCTATCCGCGCGACCGGCTGTTTGCGATCAGTTTCACCGATCCGCAGGCTCGCGACGACGACACTGTCGCTCAAGCCAACCGATCTTCGACCGAAGACCAGTTGCGCGAATTGACGGCGTTCATCGAGAGCGTCAAGGCCAAGACTGGCATGGCCAAGGTGGCGATCGTCGCGCTGTCGCGCGGCGGCTACGCGACACGTGAATATGTCGCCGCAAATCCGGGCAGCGTCAGTCATGCGGCGCTCGGCGGCACGCCCAACCACGGCGTCTGGGCGACTGACTTCTTGCCCGGCAGCGAATACAACGGCCGAGGCCCATTTCTCTCGAAGCTCGACGCGGGCGACGCCGAAGTGGCGCCAGGGGTTCCGTTCCTGACTTTGCGCAGCGACGGCTTCGACCTTTACGCGCAGCCGGATGGGGCGATCGTCTTTCACAAACCCGGCATGGCGCTCAACGTGACCGCCGACGGACCGGCGCTGAAAGGCGCGACGAACGTCCTGCTCGGCCAGGTCGACCATCGCGAGACGGCTTTGGGTCCGGTCGCCTTCGCCGAGATTTACCGCTTCATCACCGGCCGCGAGCCGTCGCGCATCGCCATCGCCCCCGAGGCGGAAGTCGTCCTGAACGGGCGCGTGACGGGCGTCGTTGGCGGCACGCCGACCAACCGGCCGGTCGAGGGCGCGAAGGTGGACATCTATCGCATCTCCGCCGACACCGGCGAGCGACAAGGCGCCGCGGCGCTGAGCAGGACGACCGGCGCCGACGGCGTGTGGGGGCCCGCGACGTTCGATCCCACCACCGCGCTCGAGTTCGTGGTCGCGGCGCCCGGCGCGCCCATTACCCACATCTATCGCTCGCCCCTGCCCCGCTCATTCGCTGAGCTCGACCTCAGGCCGGCGGCGCTGGCGAAAGAGGATTCNGACGCGGGGGCGATCGTTCGAATGGACCGGCCGCGCGGCTATTTCGGGCTGCCGCGCGACGTCGTGCTGCTGGGCGGCAAGGAGCCTGCCGACATCCCCCATGGGGTGCCCGCGGCCTGGCATACGACGCTAAGGCTTCCTTCGCTCGAAGACCGGCCGATCGCCGGTGAGTTCAACGAGGAACGGATCGTCGCCCGCCCCTGGCCAGCGAAAGAGGGTCACATGACGATCCTGGAGCTCACCGGTTGAAGGCCGGCGCTGCGGGTATGCCGCGAGGATAAAGCCGGGCCTCGACGCGCTCCTGACTTCGAAAGTCAAGGCACGGCGGATGTCGACCGCATCGCCCATTATCTTGCGCGAAATCCTCGCGGTGATTTGAGCGCAAGTTTCGTGGCGCACTCGCCCGGCGAGGAGCGTATTGCGTGCGAACTCTCTCGCTGCGATAAGAAAATGTTCTTGCTTCGTTCTTGGTTTTGAGTTAGCAATAACGTTGCGTCAGGCCGGCTCAAGGCGAGCGCGTTTCGCCCTACCAAAACGCAGCTTCAGACCTATATAAAAGGGGATTTCGCCGACCCCTTTTTTGAACGGCCGGCGCCGGCCAATGTTGATCGGCCGCAAAGCAACTTTCGAGGACATGCTATGGCTGACGAAGCACTGTTTGGGCTTTTGCGGCAAACCGCCGATCCGGCGGTGGTCGAGGCCCTGAAGACATCGGTTGAAACAGACGCCGATCGGTTCCTCAACCGCATCAATCCGCTGGCCTATGCGAACGCGCATGGTCTCGACGAGGAGCGGACGATCGGCGCCTTCGTTCATGCGGCGCGGCTCGGGCTGTTCGACATGTCGTGGAACATGCTGTGCCCGTCGTGCGGCGGGGTCATCGAGTCGGGCGCGGCGCTCAAGAGCCTCAATCAGCCCCAGTATTATTGCTCGTTCTGCACCGTCGATTGCGAGCCGACGCTCGACAAGCTGGTCGAGGTCACGTTCACGGTCAACCCTCGCATTCGCCGCATCGCCGCGCACGATCCGGATTCGCTCCCCTTCGCAGAATACATGCGCCAGATCTTCTGGAGCTCGAGCAACGAATTCCCGGACGATGTCGAAGGCGCTGTCCAAAAGGTGACGCTCGACACGATGGAGCTCGGAGGGGGCGAGAAGGCGGCGATGTCGCTCAACGTCCCGAAGGGATTTGCGATCGTGTTCGAGCCCGTCACCCACTCGTCGCTCTTTCTCGAGGTCGAAGGGGAGGAGACCAAGGAGCGGCGAAACCTGTCGCTGGTCTTCGCCGACGCGCATACCCACAGCGGCACGCTGAAAATCCAGCCGGGTCCTGCGCGCATCTCCTTTGAAAACAAGGCCGAGCGCCGCACGATGCCGGGGATCTGGCTGCACAGCAATGAGATGGACAAGCTCACCAACAATCGCCGGCCGTTCCTGACCGCGACACGGCTGCTCAGCAATCAGGCGTTCCGCGATCTCTACCGCAGCGGCACGTTCGATCCCGAGCAGCGGTTCAAGATCACGAGCCTCACGATCCTGTTCACCGACCTGCGGGGCTCGACCGCGCTCTATGACCGGATCGGCGATCTCGCCGCCTTCGATCTCGTGCGCAGTCACTTCGGCGCGCTGCTCGACGCGGTCTCGGCCGAAGGCGGCGCGGTGGTCAAGACCATCGGCGATGCGGTGATGGCGACGTTCCCCACGCCCGACCGGGCGCTGCGGGCGGCGATGCGCATGCGCGAGGCCATGCGCGGGATCAACCAGACGCGCGGCGGCGAGGACCTGGCGCTCAATATCGGCCTGCATTCGGGTCCGTGCCTGGCCGTCATGCTCGACGACCGGCAGGACTACTTTGGCCAGACGGTCAACATTGCCTCGCGCGTGAATGAGCTCGCCGACCCGACCGCAATCCTGGCGACCAAGCCGATCATCGAAAGCTCCGAGGTCGCGCGCGTGCTCAGCGAAGCCAGCTACCGGACGACCCCACGGTCTTCCCAGCTTCGCGGCCTGAGCGACGAGTTCGAGATCTTCGAGGTTCGCGAACGCGAGGTCGCCGCCGCGGCGGAGTGAGACGACGGGCTGTTTAGCGCGCTCACACCCCTCGTCCTACAGCGGCGCCTCAGGACGAGGCCGGGTGGGAAAGGGCTCGATCCAATTGCAACGCGCTTCGCCGTAAGCCCCTATCGGCCGGCGGCTTTCTGCCGGCCGAACACCTCGTGACCCTCGCGATCGAGAATGCGCAAGGCGATCGTGTGGGCCGGCCACGCGGCGATCGCGGCAGCGATGATCGCGGCGGAGACATCGGAGGCGCGGATCTCGTCTTCGCGCAGGACCGATGGTCGGGAATCGGTTCCCACGCCCATGAACTGGATGCGGAATGGCTGCGGAGTGGGAACGCCGGCCCCTTTGGGTTGTCGCTCCGATTCCGGCTCGGGACGGGGTCGAGGCTTGTGCGCCACGCCCGGCTCGCGATCCAGCACGAAGAAGGTGTTCATCGCCAGTTGAGTCGAAAGATTGAGGCCGACGCGGGTGCCGGTCTTGCGCGCAATCGCCCTGGCGACGAGCGCCCAATCCTCAGCGATCGCATCCGAGCTGGCCTCGTGCTCCCTTCGGCGCGCCTCCTGATACGCGCAATCGCCGAGATCGCGGATCAGCGCGTCCGCCTCGGCGTCAATGCGTTCGTTTCGAGCGCGCTTGGAAGGCGCCCACGTGGTCATGCTTCCGCTCCGTCAGCCCACAACCTAATAGCTGCATATTCGGGCGTCGTCATCAACAGCTTTCGTTGGCGTTGGTGCGTCCCGCATCTCCGCCCGGCCCGCGCGGGCCCATGTCAGCAGCGCCGAGACCTGCCCCATGTCTGGCATCAACCGCTCAAGGCGGTGGTCCAATAACTCATAAAGTGTTGGATGAGTTGCGCTAAGTTCATTCAATATTGTGTTGATATTGCAGCTATTGTCCTTGCGATCGCTCATTCCGCCACCAGCCGCTCGACCAGCGTCTCGACCCCCGCCTGGACTCGCCGCGCCCGCAGCCGCTCGGCCGTGACAATCGCCGTCACCTCGCGATAGGCGCGCGTGAGATCGTCATTGACGACGACGTAATGGTAGTCGCGCCAGCGCTCGATCTCGGTTCGCGCGTTCTGAAAGCGCGCGTCGATCGAAGAGGCCGTGTCTTCCGCCCGCCGCTCCAGGCGCGCGCGCAATTCCCGCATCGACGGCGGCAGGAGGAAAATGCTGACAACATCGTCGCCCAGCCGTTCGCGCACCTGCTTTGCGCCTTGCCAGTCGACGTCGAACAGCATGTCGCGCCCTTCCGCGAGCACCTTCTCCACTGGCGCCCGGGGCGTGCCATAGCCGTTGCCGTGCACCTCGGCCCATTCGAGCAATTCGCCGGCCGCCTTCATCCGTTCGAATTCGGCCCGGTCGGTTAAGAAGTGATAGTGAATGCCGTCGGCTTCGGACGGGCGCCGCTTCCGCGTCGTCACCGACACCGAAAGCGTGAGATCGAGCGCGCTGTCCTGCATCAGCATCCGGGTCAGCGTGGTCTTGCCGGCCCCCGACGGCGAGGACAGAATCAGGATCATGCCTCGCCGGCTCGCGGCCATCGCTTCGAATCTCACTCGACGTTCTGCACCTGCTCGCGGAATTGCTCGATTTGCGCTCTGAGTTCAAGCCCCTGCGCGGTCAGGCTCACGTCATTGGCCTTGGCGCAGAGCGTGCTCGCCTCCCGCCCTAGCTCCTGCGCGAGGAAATCGAGCCGGCGGCCGATTGGCCCCCCTTGGTCGATCAGCGCCCGCGCGGCGGCGATATGGGTCTTGAGCCGGTCGAGCTCCTCGCGGATGTCGGCCTTGGCTGCGAGCAGGATCCCCTCCTGGTGGAGGCGGTTCTCGTCGAAGCCGCGCGAAGATTCCATCAGCGTCTGAATGCTCTGGGCCAGTCGTTCGCGCACCGCTTCCGGCCGGCGCGCCGGATTGGCGTCGGCGGCCTCGACCAGCGCGGCAATGGC
>JGI12659J15293_10000224_pt1 | contig 18227 bp, 20 predicted proteins | sample JacPinW_OM2H0_O1_FD_15293 | JGI IMG/M metagenome (IMG submission 15293) | reverse complement strand
AGCATCCTTGAGGCCGACCGATGGATAGGCGCCGAGACCTTTGTCCTTCCGGACGCCGGCGACCTGGTAGCGCAGAACCCACTTCTTGCGCCCCATCTCGCTCACCACGAGGTGGAGGCCGTCGCCGTCGCTGTGCCGGCCCGGCTTTGCCGTCTGCACTCCTCGTTCCCTAAGCCGAGCCATCCCCAGTCCCACATCCGGTCCCACACTTGGACGCGGATTGTCGCACACACGGGCGGACGGAGAAAGACACAAACCCGCGTAAGTCACAGGATTCACTCACGACTCAAAGACGGTTACAAATAGCGGTGGACAGAGGTTTGGTGCATTTCCTGGCACCAAGGTTCATAGAACCTGAGACATCCCAAAAAGATAAGCGATTGCAGGCGAATAGCTCGGCTGAGGTAGGTACAAAGCCGAGGTGCAACGATGCTCTATCGACTGGTCCGACCGATGAAGCGCAAAGGCTCGCGGAACGGGTACTTTCAGCAACGCATTTCCGCCTACAGTCGCTTCGGCGATGCCGATATCGCCGGCAATCTGTTTGCTCAGGCGACCGCGCGACCTCAATCATGATCTCGCGCTCCCTCGGGCTTAGCGACTCGAAACGCTGCCTGAGGTCGGCCAAAGCGCTTTCATTCTCGCATCGAGCCCGATCGCGAGCGAGGCCGAGCTGAATGCCGTCTGAATCCAAACCATCACCGGCAGGCGCGCGCTTGTCTCAGGAGCCGCCGGCGTCCAGACGTTCAAGTAAAGGCAATCCTCGGCGGTTGCCGCCCCGGCGAGATCGATATCGTCCCACACGACGCCCTGCACGGAATGGGCGCCAAAAGCTCGCGTCGGGCTCCGGGATCGCCAGCGCACCGCTCTCGATCGGCAGACTCTTCGTCATCAAGCTCGCCATCCAGAGGTCGTTTCGACCGGTTTGGCAGCCTGGCGTCGCATCGGCATTTCATCGAGCCCCGCAAAGCGCGCCTTCGAGCCGAGCGCCTCCTCGACGCGCAAGGCCTCGTTCCATTTCGCCATCCGTTCGGAACGCGCGAACGAACCGACTTTGAGCTGTCCGGCGCTCCAGCCGATCGCAAGATGAACGATCGACGTATCCTCGGTCTCTCCCGAACGCGCCGAAACAATCGTCCCGAAGCCCAAGCGGCGTCCTTCGTCGCAGGCCGCTTTCGCTTCGCTGACCGTTCCCGCCTGATTGACCTTGATCAGCGCGGAATTGACGCTGCGCCGGATCGCCGCCTCGCGCACGCGGCTCGCGTTGGTGACAAGATAATCATCGCCGATCACCTGGATGCGGTCGCCGACCGCGTCGGTGAATTGCGCGAAACCTTTGTCGTCGTCTTCGGCGAACGGGTCCTCGATCGACAGGATCGGATAGCGCGCACACCATTGAAGCAGCATCTCGGTCAGCGCATCGCGGTCGAGCTCACGCTGCTCGAGGCCCAGACGGTAGCGACCGCCATGACCGAATTCCGAGGCGGCTACGTCGAGCGAGAGGCTCACGTCCTCGCCGGGAACAAGACCGGCGCGCTCAATCGCCCGCACGACCGTTTCGAGCGCTTCTTCATTGCTCGAAAACGCCGGCCACCAGCCGCCTTCGTCGGCCACGCCCTGCAAAAGGCCGCGCTCAGCCATGATCTTGCCAGCGGCGTGGTAGACTTCCGCCGTGACCTCGAGCGCCTCGGCAAAGGTCTCGGCGCGCGGGGCGATGACCATGAAGTCCTGCACGTCGGTTCGCCGTCCGGCATGGGCGCCGCCGCCGAAGATCTGGATTTCCGGCAGCGGAATGATCGCCGGCTTGTCGCCGAGACAATAAAGCCAGAGCGGAAGGCCGCGGCTCGCCGCCGCCGCATGAAGAACGCCAAGCGAAACCGCGGTCAGCGCGTTTCCCCCGAGCCTCGCCTTGTTCGGCGTGCCGTCGAGAGCGACGAGACGCGCGTCGATCGCGGCTTGATCGCACGGGTCGAGACCCGTGAGAGCGGGCGCGATTTCCGCGGCGATCCCTTGCAGCGCGTTCTGCACGTCAAAGCCGCCGAAGCGCTTTCCGCCGTCGCGTTTGTCGATTGCCTCGCGAGTCCCGCGCGAGGCGCCGGCAGGCGCGATGCCTCGGCCCACCGCGCCGTCGCTCAGCGTGATTTCCGCTTCAACGGTCGGGCGGCCGCGCGAGTCCCAGATGCGCCGCGCGACAAGCGATTGGATGACCGGCTCGCTCATTGCAATTCCACCCTCGTCCTGAGGAGCCCGCGAGGCGGGCGTCTCGAAGGATGATCCAGTATAGGCCGGCAAGCACGGCTCTCTGGAGCGTCCTTCGAGACGCGAGACTTCGCCTCGCTCCTCAGGATGAGGCGGTGGTTTGCGCCGGGACAAACGATCCTTCGGGAGCTACCGCTCATCGTGCGTGCTCCCAGGCGTCGGCGACGTCGATAACGCGAAGTGGCGGATCGGCGATCATGGGTATCGCGCAGCGACGCACGGCCGCGCGCTCGCTCTCGCGGGTGAGGTATTCGACCGGCGACTTGCCGTCGACTCGCGCGAGGAACAGAGCCGGCAGCAGAGCGGCCGCGCGCGCTTCGAGGCCATTGGCCCGCTCCCAGTCGACGCCCGCCAGATAGGTGGCCGCCAGCGCGGAGAAAGCGGCGATGTAGCGCGTGCGGTCGGCGCCTTCACGCGCGCCCTTGAGCAGAAGATGGTTGAGACAGAAGGCGAGATCAAAGGCGGGATCGCCGAACCAGGCGCATTCGGCGTCGAGGAACACCGGACCGGCCGGACCTTGAAGAATGTTCTTCGGACTGACGTCGCCGTGCACAAGCGCGCGCTTCGTCGCCAGCGTCGTATGCGCGAGCTCGTCAAAGCGCGCAGCAAGCTCAGGGTGTGCGCGGCCGGTCGCGCGCAGATAGGGCTCGACGCGGATCGCCTCGAACGTGTCGTCGTTCGCGAACGCGGCCGGAATGTTCGGATCAGCGGCGCTGCGTGCATGGATGATGGCGAGATCGCGCCCGACCGCGGCGGCGAAATCCGGCTCGACGATGCCAGCGAGAAGCCGGGCCTTCCACAGCGGATGGTCTTCGGGCGCGAGATAGTCCATCGCGAACCAGCCGGCCTCAGCGTCCTCGCCGAGGACGCGCGGAGCGGCGTGTGGCAGCCAGCGCGCGACGGCGCGCATGTAAGCCGCCTCGGCCGCATTGCGTTCGACCGGCGCCTCCCATAGCGCGGCGACCTTGAGCCTCGGCAGCGCGCGTTTGACGCAGAAGCGTCGGCCGCCTGCTTCGACAAGCGAGATGTCTGAAGACACCCCGCCGGTCAGAGGCGTGAGGCGGACAGATTCCTGCGCCTTTACAAGGCCCATGCGGCGCAGGGGCTCGATCAGATCGCCGGTCTCGATGGACGCAGACTCGTGCACGCGCGCCCACTCCGTTCACATGCCTTAGTAGGTCGCGCGGCCGCCCGAGAGATCGAAGACCGCGCCAGTCGTGAACGAGCATTCGCGGCTCGCGAGCCAGCAGACGATCGCGGTCGCCTCTTCAACCGTGCCAAAACGCTCCATCGGAATTTTCGAGCGCATATAGTTGATATGCGCCTCCGACACTTGCGAGAGGATGGGCGTGTCGATCGTCGCCGGCGTAATCGTATTCACGCTAACGCCGTCCTTCGCGAGTTCCTTGCCCAGCGACTTGGTGAGGCCGATGACCGCGGCCTTTGACGCGCTGTAAGCCGAGGCCGTCGGATTGCCCTCCTTGCCGGCGATCGAGGCGATGTTGACGATGCGCCCGTAGCCTCGATGCTTCATGAGCTTCGCGACAAAACGATTGCAGTAGAAGAGGCCGTGCACGTTGATGTCGAAGACGCGCTTCCATTCGTCGATCGGGTAGTCGATGACGAGCGCGTTCTTGCCCGCGACGCCCGCCGAGCAGACGAGGATGTCGATATGGCCCATCTCCCCGGCGGCGGCGAGAGTCGCCCGCTCGACGGCGTTCGGGTCGGTCACGTTGACCTCATCCGATCGGGCGGAGTTGCCGCCGACCTCTGCAACGGCCGCCTTCAGGCGCGCGGGATCCTGGTCCCAGATCGTGACCCGCCCACCCTCGGCGGCGATCCGCTTTGCAACGCCGAGCCCGATGCCGGACGCCCCGCCCGTCACCACCGCCGTCATCCCCTCAAACCGTTTGGCGTCCGACACTTTCAAATCTCCTGATGCTGTTCTGATGCAAGATGCGAGCGGATTGAATCGCGGAGGTCATCGCGAGGAGGCATAGGGCGTCGAAAGACGCCCGTCTCTCGACGGGCTATGGGCCGACGCGGCGATCCAGGGACCGTAGGGCGCCCGACGACTCCTGGATCGCTTCGCTTACGCTCGCGATGACGTCTCGTGGTTCAGTCAGATTGCTTTATCCTCTAGACAATTTCTCAGCCCGGAAACAGCGTTTCGCCGCCGTCCACCCGAAGAACCTGCCCGCTGATATATTTGCTTCTGGGCCCAGCGAGAAAGGCGACCGCGTCGGCCATCTCGTCCGGCTCCCCATAACGGATAAGCGACTTGATCGACGAATCCATCTTTTTCGGATCGACGACCCGCGTCGCCTCGAAGCGCGCAGTCTTGGTCGCGCCTGGACTCACCGCATTGATGCGAACGCCCTCGGTCCGGACCGATGCCGCGAGGCAGCGCGTATAGTGGATGACGGCGGCCTTGAGCGCCGCATAGATGACGCCGTTCGTGACTCCGAACTGCGCCGCGGCCGAGCCGATGTTGATCACCGATCCGCTTCCCGCCTTCACCATCGGCGGCACGAACGCCTGACAGACGAGGATCGTGCCATAGAGGTTGTTCTCGGTCAGCGCCCTGATGTCTTCGAGCGGAATGCCGAGCGCGTCGTTCGGGTCGGGCTTGCCGCCCGCCGCGCCGATGTCGCCGCCGGCGCAATTGACGAGAATGTCGACCCGCCCGAGCTTGGCTTCGATCTCTTCCTTCATCTTCGCGACCGCCGCCTTGTCGCCGATGTTGCCGCTCACGGCCGCTACTCTTCCGCCATGCCGGCCAAGCACCTTGGCGACAGCGTCGAGATCGGCCGCCTCGCCATACTTTGCGGGCCCAGTCCAGGTCAGGTCATGGATCGCGACGTCCGCGCCAAGCTCAGCCAGACGATCCGCCATCACGCGCCCGAGCCCTCGGCCCGAGCCGGTGACGAACGCGATCTTGCCGGCAAGCTCTTTGGTCATCCATCAGTCTCCGTTCTAANGCCCGAGGCCAATCGCGCGCATGTTGTNGGCGCTGCGGCGGATCATCGTCAATTCGTAATCCGAGATTCCCGCATCGTCGCCGCGCTCCCAGGGCGTGCGAAAGTCGGCGTCGTCCGCGAGGCGGTTGACTCTCGCGGCGGCGAGGCAGGCGGCGAGCGCCGGCGCCGTCTTGGGGGCGTAGAAGCGCCACCATTCCGGCCGCAAAAATCGCACGTGCCGCGCTTCGAGCGCTCCAGGCTCGAGCACCGCATTCAGCTTCCGGCCCTGCGCCGCGACGATATCCAGCATCGCGGCCATGGGGACGGCGCCGTCGCCGATGGCGCAGCGCACGAGGCGATAGCCTTCGTCGGTAAACTGCACCCGGTAGTCCTTCAGATGCACGTGCCGCACGTGCGGAGCGACGCGGCGGACGAAATCGAGCGGCGCCTCGGCGACTGGGAAGGTGTTGCCAGTATCGAGACAGATGCCGACGCCGCGGGTCGTCTCGCAAAACTGGCTAAGTTCTTCGCTGCCGAAGTCCTGGTGATTCTCGATCGCCAGAACGCGGCCTTCGTCGGCCGCACGCGGGCCGCGGTCGGCGAGCGCGGCGCGAACCTCAGCGACGAGCTCTTTCCACTTGTCGCCAAGCGCGTGACGATCGCCGCACAAAACTGTCGTCAGTCCGTGGCGAATGACGTCCGCGTTGAGAAGGCGAGCCGAGCGCAGCGCGCTTTCGAACGGGCCCATCATCAATCCGGAGCTGACGATGGGCGCCATGCCGAGGCCGGCGAGACGGTCGTGGAGCGCACGGAGTTCGTCGTCGCTGAGCGCCCGGAGCCAGGGGTCGTAGATCTCGACAACCTTCGCGCCGAGCTCGGTCGCGATGGCGATAAAGCCTTCGAGACCCGTGCCCTTGGGGTTCGCGCGCGGACCGCCGGCCCCTTGCAAGCCCAGATGATAGGTCAGCCCATAGGGGTTGAGGCCGAAGGCAAATGTCTGTCCGCGCGCCGCCGGCTGAAGCGTCTTCATCGTGTCGTTCATCGAAGCCCCGCGTCGACAATGATCGATTGCTTGGTGACCATGCGGCTGTCGTCGGCGCCAAGAAACAACGCCATCCGTGCGATGTCCTCGCCGAGCAGCGTCGTCCTGATGGATTGACGCTGGACGATCGCGTCGATGGATTCCGGCGTCTTGTACCACAGCCGCCGCTGCCGGTCGGTCATCACCGCGCCGGGCTCGATCGCGTTCACGCGAATGTTATCCGAGCCGAATGCGCGCGCCAGCGCGTTGGTCAGGCCGATGATCCCGGCCTTGGCCGCCGCATAAGCCGGCATCTCCGCCGCGCCGCGCCAGGCGATCGACGAGAGATTGATGATCGAACCGAAGCCGAGTTCGCGCATCTGCGGGTGTACCGCCTGCGCGGCAAAAAAATGATGCCGCAGATTCACATTCTGGGCGTGGTCCCAGTACTCGGCGGTGACGTCGGCGACTGCATGGCGCTCGTCGTTGGCGGCGTTGTTGACCAGAACCGCGATCGGGCCGAGCTTCGCGCGGGCTTCCGCGATTCGTGCTTGCAGCGCGGAGACGTCGGTCACGTCGCAGTTGAGAAAAAGCGCCGTTCCGCCTTCGCTCTTCACCGCCGCCGCCATCGCTTCGCCCTCTTGCCGCTGGACGTCTACGAAAGCGACATGGGCACGGTTACGCGCGAAGGCGCGCACAAGGTCGGCGCCGATGCCGGTCGCGCCGCCGCTGATGAACACATTGCGCCCGGCAAGACTGGGATAGATGGCGAAGGTCAAGCCGCGACCCGGGGAATGAGCGCCTGAGTTTCAGGATCGAACAGGCACGCATGGCCCATATCGATGCCGAGGGCTAAGAGTTCGCCGAGACGCGGCGCGCCGTCAGGGTCGAAGCGGCCCACGATCTCCTGCTCGCCGATCTTCAGCACCGCATGAGTTTCAGCGCCGGTCGGCTCGACCACTTCGACCGGCGCGGTCACCATCGCGAGCCCGGCTTTTTGCGCTTTCAAGTTCGCATCATAGCGAAACAAATGCTCCGGGCGCACGCCGAGCACCACCTTGCCGCTTGCAGGACAGAGCGCGGGCGCCTGGGGAAGCGGCAGCGTCGCCGTTTCGCCTCGGCCAAGCGCAATCGCGACCGCCGGACGTCCCTCGAGCTTCATGAGTTCACCGGGAATGAAATTCATCGAGGGCGAGCCCATGAAGCCGGCGACGAACATGTTGGCGGGCCGGTCATAGACGGCCTGCGGCTCGTCGAATTGCTGGATCGCGCCGTGATGCATGACTGCGATGCGTGAGGCAAGCGTCATCGCCTCGATCTGGTCATGGGTGACGTAGATCGTGGTCTTGCCGACCCTCAGGTGCAGCTTCTTGATCTCGGTGCGCATGTCGACGCGCAGCTTGGCGTCGAGATTGGATAAAGGTTCGTCGAACAGAAAGAGCTTTGGATCGCGCACCAAAGCGCGTCCCATCGCCACGCGTTGGCGCTGGCCGCCGGACAATTGGCCGGGCTTCCGGTTGAGAAGCGGCTCGATCTGCAACAGCGAAGCGACGCGCGCGATCGCGGCGTTCTGCTCAGGCTTCGGCACACCCCGGCTTTCCATGCCGAATGTCATGTTCTGGCGCGCCGTCATCGTCGGGTAAAGGGCGTAGGATTGGAACACCATGGCGATGTCGCGGTCCTTCGGCGCGACCGAATTCACGATTCTCCCGTCGATGCGAATCTCGCCCTCGCTGGCGCTTTCCAGTCCCGCGATTATGGCCAATAAAGTCGACTTGCCACAGCCGGACGGGCCAACGAGCGCGATGAACTCGCCCGTCTGCGCCTCGAGATCGATGCCCTTGAGAACCTCGACCGAGCCGAAGCGCTTGGTGAGCCGCGAGACGGTCAGCGTCGCCATGATCGCCCCGTCACTTGATGGCGCCTTGCGTGAGCCCGCGAACGAAATACTTGCCGCCGAACAGATAGATCAAGAGCGGCGGAACGGCGCCGATCAACACGGCGGCGCTTGCGACGTCATAGGGGTGCGCGTTCATCTGACTCGTCGCCAGCGCGACCAGCGCCGCAGTGATCGGCTGCTGCGTTCCGCCGGTGAAGACGACGCCAAACAGGAATTCGTTCCAGATGCCGGTGAACTGCCAGATCACGGTGACGATCAGGATCGGCGGCGACAGCGGAAGAATGATCTTGAAAAAGATTCGCCAGAAGCCGGCACCGTCGATACGGGCCGCCTTGATGAGGTCGTCGGGGATGTTGACGTAATAGTTGCGGCAGAACAGCGTGGTGAACGAGAGGCCCTGGATCACGTGAACGAGAATGAGGCCATAGACGGAGTTCGAGAGATGCAAGGCGCCGAGGATATAGGCCCATGGCAGGAGCGCGATCTGGCCCGGCATGAAGACGCCGAGAACGATGCAGATGAACAGCGTCTCCGATCCCGGGAAGCGCCATTTCGAGAGGACATAGCCGTTCATCGCGCCGATGAGGGTCGAGAGGATCGTCGCCGGGATGGTCATATAGAGGGAGTTGAAGAAATTGCGCTTGACGCCTTCGCAGGTGCCCGCGACGCAATAATGCGCCCAGGCCTGCGGCCACGCCTTCAACGAGAAGCTGTGCGGCAGCGCGATGAGCCCATTCTGCGTGATCTCCGGCAATTCACGGAACGAATTGGCGACGACAACGAACAGCGGCAGCAGATAAATGAGCGCAAAGACCCCGAGGAAAGCATAGATCGCGAGCCGCCGCAGGGCGAAACGAAGGCTCTCGCCGCGCGCCTGCGAATCGAGCGCCAGATCGAAGGTTGCATCAACCATGAGCGGCCTCGCGGCGCGAGCGCCAGACCGTCCATAAAGCGTAGGGAACGAGCACGACCGCGAGCGCCGCCAGCATCATGATCGCCGCCGCTGCGCCGACAGCAATCTCGCCTCGCTGGAACATGAGGTCATAGACGTAGTTGGCCGGAAAGGTCGTCGATATGCCCGGTCCCCCGCGGGTCAGCGCGACGACGAGATCGAAGGTCTTGATCGCGAATTGCAGCAGCACGACGATGACCGCGACAAAGATGGGCGCGATCGACGGCAGAATCACTTTCCGATAGATCCGCGCCGGGCCCGCGCCGTCGATCTGCGCCGCCTTGACGAGGTCGGGATCGACCGAGCGCAGGCCGGCGAGCAAAAGGGCCATCGCGAAGCCGGAAGACTGCCAGATCCCCGTCGCGATGATCGCATAGATCGCGGTGGTGCGGTTCGTCGTCAGGCGGAAGGTGAAATCGTGCCAGCCAAGGCTGCGCACGAAAAACTCGATGCCGGCGTCCGGGCTATAGAGCCAGCTCCAGACCACGCCAGTGACCACGAACGAGACCGCGAGCGGATAGAGAAAAATCGTGCGCCATACCGCCTCGCCCCGCACGCGCTGATCGATGGCGATGGCGAGAGCGAGACCCACCGCGAGCGAAAGGACGACATAGAAGGCGCTGAAATAGAAAAGATTGCCGTAGGCGATCTTCCAGCGCTGATTGGACCAAAGATCGAAATAGGGCTTCAGGCCGACGAATTTGTAGGTCGGCAGCATCGTGCTGTTGGACATGGAAATGTAGAGCGTCCACAGCGTGAAGCCGAACACGTAGACAAGGCTCGCGATCACTCCCGGCGCGATCGCCAGCTTGGGAGTCCAGGCTCCGAGCTTCTCGCGAAAGCTGGCTTTCGCCTGAATGGACTCGTTCGCGCTGAGGGTGTTCGACATGGGCGACGTTCAATCGCACGCAAGCCTAGCCGCCCGACAGGCGCCGGGCGACCGGATTGCGTTGCCTACTTTTGCGCGTCGACGGCGTCCGCCATCGCGCTGGCGGCTTCGTCCGCGGTCATTTTCGGGTTGTTCACGAAGGAGGTGACGGTGTCGAGGATCGCGCCGCGATATTTCTGCAGGATGGTCATGTTATGGGCCATCGAGCGCACCAGCATGCCGTCGGCGATCGAGGCCTGCAAGTCCTTCTGCGACTGCTGCTGGCAGGGGTTGAAGTCCTTAAGATCGATGTCCAGCCGAGCGGGAATCGAGCCCTTGGCCTGGTTGAATACGGTCTGGAACTGCGGCGACATGATGAGATGGGCGAGCAGCTTTTGCCCCTCGACATAATCGGGGTCGGTCTGGGTGAAGAAGACGACCGAATCCGAATTGAGAATGAAGCCGGGCTTGCCCCAGTCCGTGGGCGCCTGGCCGCATTGGTAGTCCCTCCCTTGCTTGAGGCCGGCGGCGGTGAATATGCCGATCTGCCAGTCGCCCATGATCATGAACACGGCCTGCCCCTTGGCGATCATGCTCGTCGCCGTGTCGTAGTCCCGGCCAGCGATCCCCGGATCCATGTATTTCGAGACCATCAGCCGGTACTGCTCGAACGCCTTGATCATTTCAGGCGAGCGCATCGCCGCGGTGTCGCCCTCGACAAAAGCTTTCTTGAAAAGGCTCTGGTCCATTCCGTAGACGACCACCTCGAACGTCGTGGCGTCGGTCCAGTCCTGGCTGAAATGGGAGAGGCAAATGAGATGCGCCGCGACCGCCTTGTCGCAATCGGCGTTGAACTCCGCCCAGGTCTTCGGCAGCGACTTGATTCCCGCCTGCTCCATCGCCTTGGTCGAACCCCAGATCCAGTTGATGCGATGAATATTCATTGGCGCGGCGACCCAGTGGCCGGTCGGCTTCATCACCGGCAAGAGGTCGGGCGCGACGACCTTGTCCCACCCCTCCGTGGTCGCGATCTGGTCGATGTTCGCGGTCTTACCGGTCTCGTTCCACTCGGCGATCTCGGGACCCTTGAGCTGCACCGCGGGCGGCGCATTGCCGGCGACGACGTCGGCGCGCAGTTTGGCCAGCGTGTTGGCGGTATGGCCCGCGATCGAAGTCTGTTCCCATTTGCCGCCGGCGGCGGTGAACATCTCGCCAAGCTTGGCGATTGCCGCTGCGTCGGAACCTTCGGACCATTGACTGAGCAGGTTCGTCTTGGGTTCGGCCAGCGCCGCGGTGGTCGCGGCGGTGAAGGCAAGGACTCCAGTCAGCGCCGCCTTGATCGTGAGCATCGTTTCTCTCCCACCTGCGAGCCGACGCGCTTGGCGTCAGCCCTAGCGATTTCGTTCAAATTTCTGCTATTTGCGCGCGCTCGCCGCGCGGCGTCGTTCGATAAGGAGATAGAGTGATTGATTCGAGGCGTCAAACATTGAAGGGAATGCGCATCGAAGTCGCGATGCGAGCCGCCAGGCTCGCGCAGCGACAAGACCGGAATGCGGAGGCGCCGGCGGTTCACGCAGCCGTGAGGGCGATCGACTGGGGAGTTAGGCGCATGTGGCGAAAGGCTGCGGTATTGGCGGCGCTGCTGACGATCGGCGCAGGCGGCGTCTCGCTTGCTCACGAGGCCCCGTACCTCGGCGGTTGGGCGCGCGCGGATGGCAAGACCCGGATCCAAGTCGCATCCTGCGGCGCTGAGATTTGCGCCCGCAACACATGGGTCAAACACGGCGTCTCCGGAGAACACGTGGGCGATCGCCTTATTCTCAAGGTCAAGCCCGCCGGCGCTGGACATTGGTCGGGGACCGCCTTCGATCCGCAGCGCAAGCAGGACTACGCGATCAACGTTCATGTCACCGATAAGCACATGACCACCCGAGGATGCGCAATGGGCGGGCTCGTGTGTCAAAGCATGGGCTGGAAGCGCCTTCGGGCGGGCTGAAATCAGCCTCGGCGCCGCGAACGCGCGCGGCAATCGCCGTCACCAATTCACGAACAGCAGCACCCCGGCGGCGACGAGCGTCGCCATCGCGACGAGATAGGACATCTGAAGGGTTATGTTCTTCCAGAACAGGATGCGCGACATGAGCGCGCATCGAACCGGCAGCTCCTCAACGTCCAGCACCGGATCGGCGATGAACTCGAAGTCCTCCGGGCTCGAGTCGCGCCAGATCGGGAACCGTCTTCGTCCCGCGCGGGGGAACCGCGGATAGACCGAGGTCAGCAGACTAAAAAAGATGACGATGAACGGCGCGAGCAGCACCGGAACGTTCAAATACGGGGGGTAATGGGCGCGAAACTGGAGGACCGTCCCCATCATGATGGCGACGAACAGCACCGCGATATTCGCCTTGGCGTCGCTGAGTCGGATCGAATCGCCGTAGCCGGCGATCAGATTGCGCAACTGGGCTTCGTGATCCTTGGATATCACTGGCATGGCGGCACACACCATGCCGCGCGCAAAGCTGCGACAATTGTGGCAGTGCTGCTCCCCGAAATCGGCTGGCCGGTCATCGAGCGCGCTCGCCTAAACATACCAGATGTAGACGAGCAAAAAGATGCTCACGACGATGGTCGCCATCGCGATGAAGAAACTGATTCTAATGTAGAGGGTCTTCCACCAGAGCAGTTCGGACAGGACCGAGCAGCGGAGTTTCAACTGCTCAAGCTCGTCCTCGGCCTCGACCACTTTGGCGAAATCGTTAATCGTGGCTGTGGGCGAGACGATGAAATGCTTGCCGCCGCGCTTGGGATAGCGAGGAATGAGCACCGCCAGCAGGCATATGTACACGATGAGGAATGGCAGCATCACGAAGGGAATCGGCAGATAGCGAGGAAATCGCGTATAATTGCCGAGCACCGGGCCCATCATGAAGGCGACCATCAGGATCGCGATATTGGCCTTGAAATCGCTCTGGCGGATCGCATCGGTATAGCCCGCGATCAGGCCGCGATAAGGTTGAGCGGGATCGGCGGCGATCTTCTTCATCCCTCAGCCGGACAGTCCATAAGGCGGCCCGGCGGATGCGCTCCTTTGCGCCAGTCCCGGGCCTGGGCCCGCCGAGGTCTTCGAATCGAATTGGCGTGAACTGCGAGGCCCTGTCAAGATCGGTTGAATCGGGCTTTTTGGGCGGAAACCCTGTCCAAGAACGGCGGCGACGCGACCGAGCCGCCGGCTCTGTCGTCGCTAGACTTCGCGATCCAACTGCGGCTGCCAGGCGGCGGCCGTATAGTCGGAATTTCGTATGGCGAGAGCGGCCAAGAGCAACACCGCATTCGCCGCCATCACATAATAGGTCGACGCCAGCGGATCCCCGGTGACGCCGACGAGCCACGTGACGACGTAGGTCGCCGTGCCGCCAAAGATCGCAACGCCAAGCGCGTATGTGAGTGCGAGCCCGGTCGCGCGGGTTCCCGGTGGAAAGACCAAAGGGATCAGCGGAACGACGACGGCGACGCTCGCGGCATGCAGCAAGCTCAGGATCGCAATCGCCAGGACGAGCGTCGTGGCGCTGGGATTGGCGATCAGAAATTTCATCACCGGAAACAAGACGATCATCAGCGCAATCCGTGGAGCGATCACGACCGGGCGAAGGCCCCAGCGGTCGGCCAGGGCTCCGCCGGCGAGCGCCCCGAGGCAGCCGGTGATCCCGAGCGTGATCGTGCCGAGCATCGCCGACGACGGAGGCAAATGAAGCGTGCGGATCGCATAGGGCGTCATGGTGATAAGAAAATATTGGGTGATCGTGCCCCCGCTGATGAGCGCGAGACCGAGCGGCAACCCTCGCCAGTTGGAGCGAATGACAGCGGAGAGAATCGCGGTCGCGCCGCGCGCGCGTTCGTGCGGCGGCTTTTCGAGGGTCTCCGCGAGCTGCTTGCGAATATAGATGCCGACGGGGGCGATCAAAACGCCAAACGCGAACGGAACGCGCCAGCCCCAGCTGTTCAAGCTCGATTGGGACAGCGCCAACGCAAGCAGCAATCCAATCGAGCCGCCCAAGAGGCTGCTAAGGTTCTGGCTCGCGAGCTGCCAACTCGCAAACAGCATACGCCGATCTCTCGGCGCGGCCTCGAGCAAGAACATGGTCGCAGGGCCCACCTCGCCGCCGACCGCGAATCCTTGAAACAGCCGCGCGATAATCAAGAGGATCGGCGCCAAGACGCCAATCGTCTGGTAGCCGGGGGTGAACGCGATGATGGCGCTGCCGATGGCCATGAGCCCGATGGAGAGGGTCATCGCCGGCTTGCGCCCGGCGCGGTCGCCATAAGCGCCGATGAGGGCGCCGCCAAGCGGCCTCGCGACGAAACCGACGCCGAAAGTGGCGGCCGACGCCAGATCGCTCACCAAGACGTTGTCGGACGGAAAGAACGCCTGGCCAATCATTCCCAGGAACGTGGCGTAGACCGTGAAATCGAAGAATTCGAAACCGTTGCCGAGGACCGCCGCGAAGACTCCTCGCGCTTTGAGCACTGGCCGGGCAAAAGCGGGTGCGGCGTCCGCCCCTGCGGTCAAGCGTCACTCCTCGAATCCAGACGCGGCAGCGTCTCAGGACCAAGGATCCCGTGTCAACGGAATATGCGGCTTCGGCGATCACAAGCCAGGAGCAGCGCGGATCAGGAGGTCAGAAGCCGTAGAATTCCCGCCGCAGCGCGTCCTCGTAGAGGCGCTTCCGATAAATGACTTCCCTGTGCAGCTTGTGCTCGTGGAAATGGGCCGCCTCCCATTTGTCGAGCTCTGCGACATTGTGATTGCCGGAAGCCAGCGCCTCCTCCTCGCGGACCGCCGCCACCCAATTGTCCACGGCCGCCTTGTAGGCCGCCTGCAATTGGTCCAGTTCCTGCTGAAGATCCGCTGAAATATCCGCCATGGGCCTCCCCCTGCTCGCTTTCGCTTAGCGACGCTTTATGAACAAAAGACGACACTGAAGCGCTTTGCGATTCAATCCCTAATCGGGGGCTCTATAGGCCGAGAGGACGCGGGGACCCTTGCCGACGGAGTCACCACAGCATCGTCCATGGGAGGGCGCTCGCTTCGGGAGAGCCGGCGGAGGGCTGACAATCCAGAAGTATCTCTCGAAGCCCGTGCCCGTCCGGGCTGCTGCGTTCGAGCAATTCGTTCATCTTGCGGAGGCGCCGCACGAGCGTCTTCATGAACCCGACGGCGCGTTCCGGGTTATCCTCGATTGCGGCGACGAAGTCTCGATAGGAGGCGGCAAGGCATTCCGTGTCGCATACCGCGGTGACGGTCGCGGATCGCGGACCCGGATCGATCAGGCTCATTTCGCCGAACACTTCACCGGTCTCAAGCCTGCCAACAGTCTGGGCTCTGTCGCCGTGGCCGACGGCGACGTCAACCGACCCGCTGACGATGAAAAACGCAGTATCGCCCTCGTCGCCCTCGCGGATGATCGTTTCTCCGGCCTTGAACGCAACCTTTTGCATGAGTGCCTCCACAGGCCCTTCGAGCCCGGCGACGCCGATTATATCAGGTCTTTAGCACAGTTGTGGCGCTGGGGACCGGGTTCTCAAACGGCCGCCGCGGGCCCCGCCCTATTCCTCGAACCGTTCGCTCATGCCGGTCGACTTGGCCGGCGCGATCGACGCGTCCGGCTTCTGCGCCGCGTGGCCTTGGTCGCGGAAGCGGTTGACGATCGGATAGCGCCGGTCGCGGCCGAAATTCTTCGGCCCGACCTTGACCCCCGGCGCCGACTGGCGGCGCTTGTATTCGGCGAGATAAAGCAGGCGCTCGACTCTGCGCACCGTTTCCAGGTCATAGCCGTCCGCCACAATGTCGGCGACGCGCATCTCTTTTTCGACGAGGCCGCGCAGAATCCCATCAAGCACCGGATAGGGCGGCAGCGAGTCTTCGTCCTTCTGGTTCTCGCGCAGTTCCGCGCTCGGCGGCTTGACGATGATGTTCTCAGGGATCACCTCGCCGTCCGGCCCGAGCGCGCCCTGGGGCTTCCAGCGGTTGCGCAACGCGGCGAGGCGAAAGACCTCCATCTTGTAGAGGTCCTTGATCGGGTTGAAGCCGCCGTTCATGTCGCCGTAGAGCGTGGCGTAGCCGACCGACATTTCCGACTTGTTGCCGGTCGTCACCACCATCGCGCCGGTCTTGTTGGAGATCGCCATCAGGATGAGCCCACGCGCGCGGCTCTGGATGTTCTCTTCGGTGATGTCACGAGGCTTGCCGGCGAACATCCGTGCCAGCGCATGCTCCACGCCCTCAACCGGCTCGGCGATCGGCACATTGTCGTAGCGGAGGCCGAGCGCCTTCGCGCATGCGGCGGCGTCCGACAGCGATTCGTTCGAGGTGAAGCGATAGGGCAGCATCACCGCATGCACCCGCTCCGCGCCCAGCGCGTCGACCGCCATCGCGGCGCACAGAGCCGAATCGACGCCGCCGGAAAGGCCGAGCACGACACCCGGAAAGCGGTTGTTGTCGACATAGTCGCGCAGGCCCATGACACAGGCCGCATAGTCCCCTTCGTCCCCCTCCTCGACCATCTCGCGCGGACCCTCGACGCAGCGCCAGCCATCGCCGCCCCGCTCCCACACGGTGCGCGCCACCATCGGGCGGAAGGCCGGCAATTGCGCGCCGAGGCTGCGGTCGGCGTTGAGCGCGAACGAGCCGCCGTCGAATGCGAGCTCATCCTGTCCGCCGACCATGTTGAGATAGATCAGCGGCAGCCCGCTCTCGACGACGCGCGCCACCGCGATGTTCTGGCGGATGGCGAGCTTGTCGCGCTCGTAAGGCGAGGCGTTGGGCACGAGCAGAATTTCGCCCCCCGTTTCGAGGATGCACTCGACTGGGTCGGGACCCCAGATGTCCTCGCAGATGGGAACGCCGACGCGCACGCCGCGAAAGACGATCGGCCCCGGCGACGGTCCGGCTGCGAAGACGCGCTTCTCGTCGAACACGCCGTAATTGGGCAAGTCGACCTTGAACCGCACCGCCTCGATCCGCCCCCCGTCTAGAAGCGCCGTGGCGTTATAAAGCTTGCCGTCCTGGACCCAGGGCAGACCGACCAAGGTCGCCGGCCCGCCGTCGGCGGTATCGCGCGCAAGCTCCTCGCAAGCGGCCCGGCAGGCCTCCTGAAACGCGGGCTTCAGCACCAGATCCTCGGGCGGATAGCCGGAGAGATAGAGTTCCGGCGCCATCACGATGTCGGCGCCAAAAGCGGCAGCCTCCTTGCGCGCTTTGCGCAGCCGATCGCGGTTGCCCGCGATGTCGCCGACGATCGCAGGAATCTGGGCGAGCGCGATGACGAGGCGGTTGCTTGGGGCGGAGGGCATGAGATGGATTTAGCGCGGGGGCCGCGGGAGGCGCAATGCGCGGCGTCTTCTCGTTGGTTCGCGGGTTGCGATGGACCGGCGATTCATCCGGCAACGCCGGAACGGGAGTCATTGACGAGGAGGGGATGAGGTATTACCTTTTTGTGATCCAGTATTACGGAGGCCGATTTGGCGACGAATGTCACGGTGAAAGGGCAAGTCACATTGCCGAAGGCCGTACGCGAAGCAGCAGGTATTCGACCGGGCGACCGAGTGAACGTCCGCGTGCGCCCCGAAGGAGGGGTGATCATCGAGGCCGAGGCGGCCGTGAAGAGCGCCGAGGCTTATATGAACGGGTTGAAAGACATGAGCCGCCGTCGACCGTTCCGCGGATTTTCAACCGAAGAGATCATGGCGATGACCCGGGGCGACGATTGATCTTCGTCGACACGAACATTTTGATTGATGTCGCAACTGGGAATCCCGCATGGGCAGACTGGTCGCATCAAGCGCTTGCATCCACTCGCGCTCGCGGCCCATTGCTGATCAATGCCATCGTCTACGCCGAGTTCGCGATCGGGTTCGAGGCGCAGTCCGATTGTGACGCGGAGATCGAAAAGTTCGACCTGACGCTGGCGGACATGCCCAAATCCGCGGCCTTCCGCGCGGCGCAAGCTTTCAGGCTATATCGGCGCAGTGGCGGAGTCCGCACGAGCGCGTTGCCCGACTTTTTTATCGGCGCTCATGCGAGCGTGGCGGCGGCGCCCTTGCTCACGCGCGACGTGCGGCGCTATCGCGCCTATTTTCCGGAGCTGACGCTCATTGCGCCAGACGGGTGAGAGGCTGGCGCGCCAGACGGCGCGCTGGGCGAGAGCTTGCTCGGCTTCGGATCCCCGCGCCAGCGCGCAAAGAGCGCCGCGGCCGCGTTCAGCGCCCGA
>JGI12659J15293_10000221_pt1 | contig 18277 bp, 22 predicted proteins | sample JacPinW_OM2H0_O1_FD_15293 | JGI IMG/M metagenome (IMG submission 15293) | reverse complement strand
CGGGCTTTCGGCATTAGGCCTTGCGAAGATGTGTTGACGGACGATTAACTGCACTTCCGCTCGACTCAGTCTCAACTCCTGGTAAGTCGGATTACCGGACAAGTCAGCCGCCGGAACGAACTTGTACGGTAAGCGCGTTATCTCTAACGACGTCGACCTTTTCAAGAGATTTTATTCTTCGTTTTTCTGCAGCAAGAACACACCGATCTCATGGCACGCGGATCGCGTCTGTGTGGCCGTATTGTTTTCCACTTGCGTCACCCTGACAGCTCGGCCCATTTCCGCTTCATCGATTCGGTTCTGCCCACCAAACATCTCTTCGGTCATGATCGACCATGATGAGTTATGCGATCTCCCCACAGGGAGGCGGGTCGCCTAATCAATCAGACGGTGACTTTTCGCACCATAACGCATCCCAGGCATTCCCGCACAGGCATCACCGCTTCTCTGCTGCTTCTGTCCACGACGACAGAACTCTTGGTAATCAATCTGGTCCCGCAACATGATCCACAACCGAATCCCGAGCTTTCGTGCCGCGGCAACTCGGGCTTTTCCCAGACCCTTCTGCACTAACTTGCGCCGATAGAACTGACGCAGTTCCGGATCCCGGCGTACCGCATGCACCGCTGCCTCACACCACAGAAAGCGCAACAGTGGATTGCCTTGCTTGGTCAGTCCACCCAACCGCTGTCGCCCTCCGCTGGAGTTTTCTCGGGGAATGATCCCGATGTAACTGGCAAGAGCCTTACCGTCGCGAAACCGTTTTGGATCACCCAGGAAAACATCGGTCGCCAGTGCCGTGATCGGTCCCACGCCGGGATGCGTCATCAGCAGCCCCGCTGTAGTTCGCCGGTTGGCTTGCTCCAGGACTCGCTCGTTCAGTTCTTCGATCTCCGCTTCGAACCTTTCGTACATCGCTTGTAACTCACTGCGTCGATGCGCAGTGTGCGTTGCGAGTGGTAACGACCTGATGGCTTGTTGCCCTCTTTGGCTCCAAAGGGAACTTCCTCGCCGTAAACCATTCGCCAGTGCAATGGCCTGCAGCGCGTTCTGTATCCTAGTCCGCAGCCGTACCCACTGATGACGGTGTAAGAGCAACGCCCGCAGATCCAGCAGTTCCTTCGAAGGCTGCCAGATCGATGGAAAACGGTTTTCTACCAGCAGTTTTAGAAGTAACTCGGCATCTCGCTGGTCGTGTTTCTGTCGGCGGGGTTCGGCCGCTCGAATCGTCGCCGGATGACCCACCTGACAATCGATGCCCAGTTCTTCCATCAGATTCAAAAACCACTTCATCGATCCGGTCGCTTCGATGCCTACCCGCACCGGCCCTGGAAGTGTGGAATAAAACTCCCGCACACCATCGCCTTCGTGAGCCAGAGTCTCGTTCACAACTTCTCCCGTCGCTGTGTCTAGTATCGCCAACGTTTGCTGGCGAGCATGCAAATCACATCCTATAATCCACATCTCGGCCTCCTTCGATCCGAGCACTGTTGGGGTGAACACCGAACAGTCTACTCGGGCCGTAGCGAGGCCGACGTCGTTATGACATCAATCAGGAGCTACGTGACGTATCGTTTGAATTTCCAGCAAATTTCCTCGCAACACTAAAAAACGAAAACTGTTCGGTATTGAACAGCTTTAGAGAAGTGTGTCTGTCACCTTAAGGTAGCTCTCGTAGCCTTTCAATCCGCGAAGCCCGTCGAAGCCAAGCAACATCGGGAAAGCGAAGGATGATATGGCGAGGTAATGAAGATGCGTATGCTCCGCTCGATTCAATTTCTCCTACTTCTGCTCGTACTGGCTATACCGGCTACGTCATTCGCGCAGGTGAGCCTATCTATCACGATAGCTCCGCCAGAACTGGTGGTGTACACGCAACCTGTTTGCCCTCAAGAAGGTTATCTGTGGACCCCCGGTTACTGGGGCTACGCCGAAGAGGGATATTTCTGGGTGCCTGGAACGTGGGTTGAGCCACCCACCGTCGGAGTTCTATGGACTCCGGGTTATTGGGGTTGGGGTAGTGGCGCTTATGCCTGGAATCAAGGCTATTGGGGAACTGAAGTAGGCTTCTACGGCGGCGTCAATTATGGCTTCGGATACGGTGGCGTCGGGTACGAAGGCGGATACTGGCGCAACAATCAGTTCAGCTACAACACATACGTGAACGTAGGTGTCGGTGGAAGCTTCCGAAATACGTACAACAAGACAGTGGTTAACAACACAACTTATGTGAGCTATAACGGCGGAACTGGTGGAATTACCGCGCGACCCACTGCCACTGAGGAAACCGCTGCTCATGCACAACGCACTCCGCCGACTGCCGCGCAAACGACTCAACGGACTAGCGCCAGCCAGAACCACGAACTATTAGCGTCAGTAAATCATGGCAAGCCGCCGATCGCTGCGACATCCAAGCCGGGCGAGTTTAGCGGGACCGGAGTGGTTGCGGCTAAGGGTGCTACGGCCGAGAACAAGGCTGCTGAAAGCAAAACTGCCGAGACCAAGGCTACTGAAAATAAAACGGCTGAGACTAAGGCTACTGANGACAAAGCTGCTGAGACTAAGGCGACCGAGAATAAGGCGGCCGAAAGCAAGGCCACTGAGGACAAAGCTGCTGAGACTAAGACGACCGAGAATAAGGCAACCGAGAACCAGCCTGCCACGAAGAGAACGACTCAGCCTGCCCCATCCGGGGCGGCAAAAGCAGAGTCAAACCCTGCGGCGAAACCGGAGTCAAAACCTGCTCGCACGGAAAGTGCACCGAAGGCTTCCGCCCCGGCAGAAAAGCCTGCTACCAAACCAGCAGCCGCGTCCAAGCAAGAAGACGCGCCAAAGCCAGCACCCGCTCCAAAGCCAGAAAAGGTCGCGCCAAAGACGCCGCCCGCGCAAAAGTCCGAAAAGCCAGCGGAACCGAAGTCAAAAACGCCCGAACTTCGCTGAGACGTAACGAGCAAGGCGGAGTGCCAACTTCGCCTTGTTCCTTTTGCATGTCTATCTCTACAAAGTCCTCATAACTTCTGACCCAACTAATCGGTGACCCGGTTAACTCCTGATAAGTCGGATAATCGGACAAGTTTCGTACTAGAACTTTAACTGAGTTCAAGAACAAGCGCGTCTTTGGAGATCGAATAATGGAAAACGCTTACTCTCCAACTGCACGGCTTTGCTCTGGAGTGCAGGCGACGGTACCGGTGATGGATTCCCCTTCCATTTCTCCCTCGGTCCAGCGGACGGACTTGCGGATGGACGGGAAAATTCCGATGCATTCACGGGGTCCCGAGCTGTGGAAGAAATCGAAGAGTTCAATTTGGCGAAAGGCTTCGTCGGCTAGCCACAAATTCGGGTCCGAAAGAGCCGAGACAAGCAATTTGCGCACAGCAGCATCGGACATCGTGGGAAGACCGTTGGATCCCCCTTTGAGGTCTCCCATTGCCAGCGCAAGTGGTTCTGTCCACTGAAGCGCTTCCCATCGTTCGCCAAGCCTCGTGCTATGAAGAAGGCTCTCGGTCGTGCTGAGGAATGCTTCTTGGCACGCAGGTGAAGCATTGCACGCATCCGATTGGACAAGGCGGTGCGCTGACAAATCCCGAATCCATGGAATCCGGTCGCTTAACGCTCCAAGGTAGGGCGCGAAGTTGGAGCTGCCAGCGGCGGATTCAATATCGAGAAAATGTTGCACATCCGAGATGATCTGAGACTGATCGTGATCGCCGAGATCGATGGCGCCGAATATAGCGACGCTCCCGCTGCCATCAGTGGACCGGGGATAGCCGATAAGGTATCGATTTCCGACCTTTGGTTCGGCATAGTCGAAAATAGTTCCGCGAGGTCCGCCCCAGGTTAACCGAGCGTCGTCCGGAGCGCGAGGCGGTACCCAGCGCGATACAGCCTGGAGTTCAGTCTCTTCAGAAGCACCTCGGAGCAGTTGGTCCACATGCAATTTTACCAGCCTATAAGGAGGAGCGTTACCGTCCAGGGGTTTGACACCTGTCATCGTAACGATGGCAATAAAGCTGAGAGGATCCGCCAGAGAAGTGGCGATGTCCGGCGTCTCATAGGCTGCGTAGTCGGCAGACAATTCATGCTGCGCTCTATCGCGCGGCTCGCCGACCGCATTGACGACTTCGGCGCTCAGATCCGAAACGATTTTCGATTTCGCTGCCTGCTCTTGCGCCCAGAGCGGCAGAGCATTCAGGAAAACGCTTAGAAGCACGATAATGCTGCAAATCCAACGCATCAACCCGCCGAGGTGCAAAACCACAATACTTCTTTGTTGCGGCAAACGGTTCCAAAGTTGTGCTAGAAGATCGAGATTGGTCCACGGTAAGTGCGTTTACCAGGACCTTGGCATTGTGAGTGTAATGGAGATATTACAGCGAGTGTCTCCCGGTAGTTCTCTAGTTAGGAAACTACGGATATCTTGACCGTGTTCGATTTCAGCAGCACGCCTCCAAGTTCCTTCGGTTCCCTCCACGCCACTTGTACAGAGTACCGTCCCGGTCGCGACATGTCGCTGAACATACTTACTGAAATCGTGCTTGTCACGGATTCATGCGGCTTCAGCTGTAAGATTACGTCTGCGCCGGTTGCGTGTCGGTCGGCACAATCAGACTTGGACTCAACCTCCGTATCTGGGGCCAGATTGTCAGCGCTATAACGAACCGCCATCGAATAGTCACAAAGCGGGGTCGCGAACTCAAGTGTGGAAACACGATTCAAGTTATTCGTGAGGGTGACTTTCACGTACACGTCCTCCCCGCTTTTTACTTCCGAATATGCCGCCGCGGCTGTGACTGAGAATGCCGCCTTCGACGACTGCGCGATTCCCGTAGCCACAAAAAGCACAGCCGTCCCGAGGCAAACACCCAATCCAGCGCACCTCATAGTTCCTCCTAACCTTGACCGATATGGCTAGAGCCCCAGCAATTGTCGAATTGTACAGCGATCCAGGGGAAAGCAAAAAATAGCCACTGTTGATGTAAACAGGCGATTACGCTCACAATCCGCCGGAGAATTGTGAAACAAGGCGCGTCTTCAGGTCATAGTGCCCGGTAAGTCGGATAATCGGACAAGTTCCCCACTAGAACTTTACTTGTCCGGTAAGCGCGTTAATCAGGTCGTTGGGTTCTGTGTCGGGGCATATGGCAACACATGTACGCGCGGGAAAGAGGAGCTTTCCCGAAAACTGAGAACCTCTGCGCTCGCCGACCCTCTCGAAATCTTCTCCTCCGGTGTTTGTACGCTTACGAGCCGACATCTATAGTTCGGGGCTGTAGCCGGACCAGTCACGTAAGTAACGACCGCAAGAAGAATGCCGTAATGTTGCGACTTGTACCCTTGGTTGCCCGCACTATATTTGATTATCCAAGGAGGCCCGGGGGGCCTCTTTGGGTCAGTCATTCCGGTCTTACTGAGAGAAGGGCGGGAATGGACGGGACTTGTCTTCCAGGGCTGCCGGACTTCCCAAGTGCCGCGTGCAGTCCTGGAAGATCAGTTAGTCGCCGGTTTCGATACTTTTAAAAGTAAGCGGGAATGAATCTCCAGCGCGTTCAGCACCTTGTTCCATTCAAAATTCCCATCAAGGCTTGGGTAACTATTGCACTCGCGATTGGAGCCTTCATCGCCCTGTTGATGGTTCTTGCCATCGCTACTGATAGTTGAATCCAATCGTAGCACCGCTGTCGATGGCTTCTCCTATCGAATCGGCGGTTGTACTCACGTGAGCTGGCTTGGAAGTCTGGCGTAACTCCTGATTAGTCGGATAACCGGACAGGTAAAGTTCTGGTACGTCGCTTGTCCGGCAAACCCGTTTATCAACCGTAACTACTGTCCTCTAACTCCGCTCGCTATTTGGTGACTACTTTCTTTGCTTCCGCTTTGATTTTTGCCCAGCGCTTCTTGGCGGCTTTTGAAATCTTTGCTCTACCTGCGGCTGATAGCACACGTTTCTTGGCTTTAGTGACGTCCTGTCTCGCCGACTTACCCAGGGCCTTCGCTGCCGTTTGCAAGCCACTCAAGTCGTGCTGTAACTTAGCCAACTGTTTCTGTACCTTTTTTTCCTCGCGTTTAATTGCTGCCAAGATGCTCATGAAATCCTCCGAAGACAATCTACCTGATGGATTCAATTCCACCAATCCTATGCCTTTTCGATGTCTTATCCAATTAGCCAGCAGAATATTCACTTAACGTTTGGAAACTGACTTGTCCGGTTTGCGCGTTAATCAGGACTTACCGTAGCGGATGGTCTGCGCAGTTTGTGTACCGCATTGAACAGATATGGCAAGGCCCGGGGGCCCAAACTGATGTATCGATCCCGAATCCGAGGATCTACTCACTGGAGGCTAAAATGTTTGGGTATGGACTACTGGGAACCTTATTGATTATCTGTTTGATCGTTTGGTTGGTGCGAAGAGCGTAACAAGGCTTAACGACAAGCAAAAAACTCGTGGTGTCTCATTTTCTCCGGTAGAGCTCAGAGGATCAAGCTATGAGCTGTGAAGAATGCCAACGACTGCGCGACTTGCAAACAAGAGCGCACTGGTCATGTCTGGAGCACATCGGAACCGATCCCCGAGAAGGTCAAACCAAAAAGAGGCAGACTAACCCCGAGAGTAACTGCAAGACGCCTACAACGCGGCGGCAGCGGAGTATAAGGACCACCTTGCCGCGGCGCACCCGTTACGGTCCCCGAGGCCGAAGTGGCATCCAGACAGTCAGGGAGAGTGAAATTAGATGTTCTCTAGCTCAATGATGGAGATAAAAACATGCTTGGGATAATCGCAGCGATTCTTATCGTTGTTTGGTTGCTCGCGTTTTTCGCATTTCACGTGACTGGGGCATTGATTCACGTTGTCCTAGTTCTGGGCCTGATCTTATTTGTGGTGCATTTCATGAAAGGTAGTAGAGCAAGCGCGTAGAAGTCCCGTCAGTGCCAGAACCCGTAATACGACATCAGAATCCGAAAGTGTTCACAATTGTACAGCTCTCCCTCTTCTCCGTGTCTAACATCATTGTCTGTGTCTGTCGGCGCGAAAAGGATGAGAGAACACATCTGGAGTATCGAAAATGAATGAAAATGGAAAGCCGGACCACGTCCAGCTAGAGCAGTTGCTGCAACAGGCAAAGCCACTCATGCTTCCGATGTTTCCTGACCAGCAAAAGCTATGGCTTGCGGAAAGCCCGCTGGCCCAAGAGATAAAGTCGATTCTCGTGAGACACCCAGAGTATTACGACGAGGTTCGCGCCGCTGTTGGAGGCGGAGTTTTCCCGGAGCCGAAAGCTTCAAATTGAAATCCCGGCAGGTGAGGCGGTTTCCGTTCTTGTTCGAACAAGAACAGATACTCAGCTACGCTGCGTGTAGGATGAAGCTAATGAGGAAACACTGCTTCACATAACCGACCCACGACAGACTGGAGGGATGATGTGTCGAAGCTAAAGGGGAAAGTCACGAAAGAAACCGGCAGCGCGACACGTACCAGCGTAGAGACGGAAATGGCGAAGCCGCGCATGACCAGGTCCGCAAGAATCATGGAATTGAAACTAGACACAACCCGAATTCCAGAACAGCCAAGTACCAGCATGCCTGGAACCGTCAAGAAGATTATCCTGGCCAGACCTCCCAGCCAGCCAGAAAAGGCGCAGATCGCTGTTCACGGCGCCGACCATCGGCACCGTGATCTGCAAATTAAAAATACGTTAACTGATGAGCACGGTGATGATGTGAAGCTCAAAAAAGGCGGTCACGTCGATATTACTGTCACAGCCAAAAAGTGAAGGTTGCAATCAATAAAAGGAGCTGACCGTGAACGCGATCACGGAGAGAATAAAACAACCGTCTGCATGTGCTGTTCTAAACATAGGCTCCTTGCAATGGACAGCCAAGATGAAAGTCAAGGCGAACTTCTGATTACTTAGCTTACGCGAGAGCGCGAGCGCATCTTGCGACCGACCGCTGCTTGGGGACTGATCTTCCTAGTTGTCTTTTGTATGTTTTCTTCACGACCGTGTGCTCTAGCTTTCATGGCGTACACGGCGACATCCGCTGCGCCCATCAGGGTATCAATCTTTTCGCCGTCTTTAGGATAGATAGCGACACCGATGCTTACTGAAAGCTTTGGCTTTCTGCCATCACGCGCCAGGTTGTCGCAGATGCGCCCCGCCACTAAGTTTGCAGGCACTTCACTCGTCTCGGGTAGTATCACCGCAAACTCATCTCCGCCGAAGCGCGCTGCGGTGTCCATATTCCTGCAGGAGTTGCACAAAACATCGGCCAAGCGGCACAGGGCCTGACTGCCAACCACGTGGCCAAAATGATCGTTGATCTTCTTTAGCCCATCGAGGTCAAGGAACAAGAGTGCGAATTCACGTCGTGTACGCTCAGATCGCTTAATCTCGCTGTCAAGGATTTCTACCAAGTGCCGGTAATTGGCTAGGCCCGTCAACGGGTCCTGGGCCGCCTGCTGCCGCAAGTGATCCTCCAACTTGCGCTGCTGAGTGATATCTTCAACGATAATCTCGTAACTGTCCTTCTCGCCCTCGGTGCTGGCTTGGCGTCCACTAAGCCTTACCTTTAGCGCTGTGCCGTCCTTTCGTTTCCAGTCAATTTCCAGGCGAACGTCAGCATCTCCGCCATCTTTTTCGTAAGACAGCCCCAGCAATCGCTCTCGGTTGGAGGTATTACAAAGAATCTCACTGACGTGGTGAGCCGCCATGACCTCCTTCCTAGATGTATAACCAAGCATGGTGACAAGAGCCTGATTCACATCCAGAAACTTGCCTTCCCCGTCGCAGCGACATATTCCGTAGGTTAGGTTACCTACTAGAGCGCGATATCGTGCTTCTGAATGGCGGAGCTTCTTCTCCGATCTATCGCGCTCCTCGCGTAGGTTGTTTTCACTGAGCGCTCGACGAATTGCGACTGGTAGGTGACCAATATGGTCCCTGTCAACACAATCGGCAGCGCCTTCCGTTACAAGCTCCGCCACCAACTCCTGTTTGATTCTGTCGGTCAGGAAGATAAGGGGAATGGATCGCTCCCGCTCGGCTAACACTTCGAGTACCTGCGGACCTTGCCACCTGGGTAGTGGGTATTTGGCTAGCACCACATCGTAGTGTTTTGAGTCCAAATGTTTAATGAATTCTTTTGGCGTTGAAACTACATGTGCCCTGAATTTGCAGTGGGCTCTTTTGAGTTGTCGCAAGCATTGTTTCGCGTCTCCGGGATCGCCATGTACGAATAGGATACGCAATGGTCGTCGTCTGCTCGCCGGTCCGTGCGGGACAGGTGGGAGGACAGGTTGGTTCACGTTGTTTCGTGAGGCTAACGGCATCGAAAGCCCGCGGAGTGGCGGGAACCTGAAAATCGTAATATAACAGGGTGGGGAGAAAGTGTTCAAAACAGCACACTTTAGAGCTTAGTACTAACCGTTGAAATATGTCAGGGAGTAACGGCGGGTCGGAAAAATGCTATCCGTCGAGGGGCCGATCGGCCTTCAGTTGCCATCGTTCCCCTCGAAGGATCTTCTTGGACACCTTCAAAACAAATCCCAGTGGGCGCCATATGGTTTCCCGGATGACAGCCACCTTCCTAATGTGTTCGGTAACGCGCCACCTACATGTGGTTCCGGCGGCGAAGAAAGCGATATCGCCTGCGCCGAAGCGTAGTTCCTCGCCGCTAGCGTCTATCATAAAGGCCTCGCCCGAAAGGAAGTTGACCGTTTCATCCTTGCTGTAGTGCCATTTGAACGATCCCGGCGTGCAATCCCAAACCACAACTGTAGAACTCCAGTCGCGGGTCGTCACAAGCTTGTTGGTCCGAGCTTGAGGGTTACCCTCCAGGATCCACTCGGCGGGTATTGGATCGGGTTCGAGCTCTACGAACGCTGAGTGGATCCTTAGGATCGATTTAGGAACACCGGAAATGGTTGGACTCACGCTTCCTCGCCTTGTGAAGTCATAGCAGCTCTCTTCGTCGCCACGATTCGCGACAAGTNCGGCCCCAGCTTCAGTCGCTCAGATTGTTGCAGATACTCCGGAGTGGCAGCGTCGTTTTGCGGTTTAAGGAATTCGGTGGAAGGCCCGCTCTGCTTCGCTGTCGTGCTTGCGGTTCCGAAGAACGCACGGCGGGCCTTCTCGAAAGAATCTTCTACATTTGGATGTGGTTGTTTCATTTCAAGTTTTTCAATCAATCTCACTTCAGCTCAATTATTTCTGATGATATGTTCGTTCATTCCCTGCCTAGGGAATAGGCCACCCTGACTGGTTTCGTTAATCATCCGATAGTTCGAAGTGACCACGTATTCTTCGCCAGCGAGAATCAATTCCTTTCGGAGATCCATCTCCCAAGCAAAACGACCGATTTACGAACCAGGAATAATAATTGGACGAATGATCGTTAGCTCCCTCGGTGATCATGTTTGGTCGTCCTACCATTCTCGGGTTGCGCGAAGTTTCTTTCCTCCCCGTGTTGTTGAGAATTATAGAAGCCAGCGTTTTGAGCTTCTGTACACTTTTGCACAGTCTCGTAACCCGACGTTTCGTCTTATTTTCGGAGATGTTAATCGTCGTGCTGACGCATGAGGATGGCACAGTTGGTCGGGCTAAGCAGATTGTCTCCGTCCGTGTAGGAGTAAATCGCTCGCCCAGAGGGGTATGTCCAACGGTTGAAAGCGTTCGTGATTAGTTAAATCAGAAGTTGAAAGGCTGACGGAAGTGGCTTGATCAACGATCTCAAGCAGAGACTCTTTTTTCGGATCGGCGTTGCCGTTATTTTTCTCGCCCTGCGTCCGACATCTGGGGAATCCTCAAGGTGTCGGTAACAAGCTAAGAGGAAGTGCTCTAGACAGTATTCGCAAACTCCCAGTGCGACAATACTGGGTTTGGCACTATCGAGACTGCAACGGCGATCCATCCTCACCTACATAGAACGATTTGGCAATGAAGCTAACACAATCGCGAGATTCGCCGAAAAAACATGTAACTGAGTGGGTGGGCATAGATTCGACTATGAGCATCAGTTATTACCCCTCGGAGATGCAATTTGCTGGCGGGGCGATACTGCGTGCAAGCAATCTGACGAGTGGATGGTACGGACTCAAGCATTCGCAAGCCCGTACCTGGACCGACTTGTCCGGTGAGTGCGTAAATCAGGCGTTCAGAATTACGACACGCCGAGCAATGGATTGATGGAGCCCGCGAGCCTTCTTGATCCCTAACAGTTAATAAACAAATCTCTACCTGTGCTGTTTTGCACAGCGGCCCGACTGCTGCCTTCTCCATTCTGTTTCTCCGTCGCGGCGTTACGGACTTGGGTGAGAGGAAGATTTGCGTTAAAACTCGAGTTCCATGCAACTCGGTAGTCTTTCCGCCGCGCGATACGCTCACCTGTGCCCACAATTAATGAAGGAGGCAATCAACTGACGTGATCACAGACGAAATAAAAAAACAATCGTCCGCGTATTCTGCTTGGTTTGGAAAATCGGTGGTTTTGCTCGTTGCAATCCGTGAATGCCACGCGCCCATGCCCTGCTACATCATCGGTGAATCGGTCGCCGCGGTGCGCGTCCGCTTCAAGCCAGGATGGGAGATGGATCTCCGAAAGGAATTAATTTTAGCTGTCGAAGAATACGCGGCTGGCCCCGACAACTGGGTACACTAAGAAGGTCGGTCAGGTATTGCCACTAATTGTCCGGTGTGCAATGTGCGACGTATAATTGTGCATGCCCCGTAAGATGGTGTGGCTCAATCAGGATCAATTTCGAGGTTGGGCTTGCTCTGATTGCGCTTGGAAGTTCAATCCTTCAGATCCTCTCGTTGGTACCTCAATTGATGAAATGAAGCAACGATATGAGGCGCAACGTGATAAAGAATTCAAGCTCCATATCTGCGCTGAACATCCCAGAGTGAAAACCCCCGCAGACGCTTAGAGAGCCTTCCTGTGAAATGGTAATTATCGTGACATCACCGAATGCTCATACGGACCAATTGGGAAATACTTGGAAGGCGATAGAGTTACCGGTGGATGGTTTTCTTTTTGATTGGCTTAAGTTTTAGGCCTAATTTCCTAGCCTTATTCATTAATTCACGCTCCTCCCAATCTATTAGAGCTTCGCCGGGCCGCTCCTTCGGGAACCGACTGACATGCTTTCTCACAGTAGCCATCCGTCAACTCTGCGCGATTCAATTCAAATGAGCCCGCAATCAGGGATAGCATAAGCGTTTTAGCGCGCGGAGTATGTCCGTGACCGTACCGATCCTGAGCAAAGATTCCTGTAATCCCGGCTGATTCGATGCCGGTCGTGGCTAGCGCCAGGTAAGCGCGTTCTATTAAGGGGAAAGTTAAGATAAAGGGCAACTCCGGCGACTGGAAGGAGTGGGGATGTTCACTTGGAGATCGAACTGCTGCCCAAAAACAGCAAGCGAAGCCATCTCCGCTATGCGGGCATTTATCGCACGAACCCGGGAACTACCTGGCACAGGCTCGGGGCATCACAGCCGTAGGCCCTGACTCGGTCTCGGTTCAAAGCGGGATTTGACTATTTCTCTCTTGAGCACCGACACACCTGTTATAGCGTCTTCTAGAGCCTCCCACTCGATGGCTCCATCAGAACTCTGGCATAGTTCTTCGACACGCAATAAGATTGCTTTTTCTGCGGTCGCAACCCGCCCAACAAGTCTCAGTGGATCTGTCTCCAATAAAGCGTCTACGTAGAGTCGCTGCCATTCCGGTTCCCATTGGAAGGTCATGGTTACTCCCATTCGTGCGTGACGGAAGGGCTTCAGTATAGAAAGTTGGTTGGGGAATTCTGTACACTTTTGCACAGTCTCGTGAGCTCGATGTTCCGCCTTATTTTCGGAGATGATTGCGCTAATTAACTACCCCTTCCCGAAGAGCGGCCTCAATCAACTTTTCGGCCTGCTCGGCCACAACCGGACGACTGAAATAAAAGCCTTGTCCCTCATTGCATCCGTGGTGTTGAAGGAAATTGAGCTGGGCGAGGGTTTCCACCCCTTCTGCAATCACTCGTTGCTTCAGGCTCTGGCCGATATTGATCATGGCGCTGACGATGCTGGCATCCCCCGGGTCCGCGGTGATCTCCTGCACAAACGATTGATGCAGCTTCAGCGCGTCCACCGGAAAGCGCCGAAGGTAGGTAAAGCTGGAATAACCTGTGCCAAAGTCGTCGATTGCCAGCCGTACACCCATAGCTTTCAGGGCGCCCAGTGTGCGCACTGTAGATTCCGCGTCTTCCATCAGCACGCTCTCAGTAAGCTCCAGCTCTAGATTCGCAGGCTCGATTCCCGTAGCAATCAGCACCGCACGAACTCCCGAGATAAAATCCTTGTCCGCGAACTCAAACGCGGACACGTTCACTGCTACCGGCACAACCCCAAGACCTGCATCGATCCAAGCTCGGGCCTGCCTGCAGGCTTCCAGTAGCACCCACCGACCCACAGGTAAAATCAATCCGCACTCCTCCGCGATGGGGACGAACTGCCCCGGAGATATTATTCCTCGCTGTGGGTGCGCCCAACGTATCAGCGCTTCCATCCCGGTGATCTGTTTCGTCCGAAGATTGTACTTGGGCTGGTAGTGCAGCAAAAACTCCTTCCGCCCTAGCGCGTAGCGCAAGTCTGCTTCAAGCAATTGCCGGTCTGCAAGTCGCGCGTGCATGTCCTGCCGGAAGAACTGGAAGTTATTCCGCCCGATTTGTTTGGCTTCATACATCGCCGTGTCTGCCTTATTGATCAAGGTCTCGGCGTCTGGGCCGTCGTTGGGGTAGGTGCTCACTCCAACGCTCGCGTTTATGTCGAGACTTTTGCCATCGATAATATGCGGCGCCGATAGGGCCCTGAGGATTTTTCTCGCGCTGAAGGCCGCGTCTTCCCCATGCTCGACTTGGGAGAGCAGTACAACGAACTCGTCCCCACCCAGCCGGCTTACCGTGTCCGTCCGCCGGACACAAGTCACTAATCGCGCGGCAACCGACTGCAGCAATTTGTCACCCACCGCGTGGCCCAGAGAGTCATTGATCTTCTTGAAGTAATCTAAATCGACAAACATGACCGCGAGTTGCTTCCCCTGGCGCACCGCCAGAGAAATCGCTTGGGTCAGCCGGTCGTTGAATAGCATCCGGTTTGGTAAGTCAGTCAGCGAATCGTGCTGCGCTAAGCGCGACATTTCGAGCGATCTGGCCCGGGCCAAACTCACATCATGGAAAGCTACAACCGCACCTGTTACGCTCCCATCCTGCTCGTGGATAGGCGTCACCGTGTTTTCAATTCCTATTTCGATCCCGTCCCGTCGAACTAAAATACAGTTTACGCAGTTCGCCGTTACCCTTGCGGTCCTATCCTCCTGCATTACGATTTCCACAGCATTGCGCACCATTGCGCCGCTAACGACATCAATGATTCGGAGCACTTCGGCAACAGGGCGCCCCAGTGCCTCTTCGCGGCGCCATCCAGTTAAGTTTTCCGCGATCCGATTCAGATAAACGATGTTGCCCTGCCTGTCGGTGCGCAACACCGCCTCACCAATGGAATCAAGAGTCAGATTGGCGACTTCATTTTCCAATATCATTGCGTTAGCTGCACGACGATCCATCATCGTGCGCACCGCCCGCCTTAACCGGTAGCCATCCACTTGATTTTTGACTAGGTAGTCTTCGGCCCCGCGTTGTACTGCTTGGCGTGAGATTGCTTCCGCATTGGGTCCGCTTAGGATCAGAATCGGCACGCTGGGCGCGGCCTTAAAAAGCTCATTGAAGGTTTCGACGCCATGGCTATCGGGCAATGCTAGGTCAACCAAGACTGCCCCAACTCCGCCGTTACGCAATCGCTCGATCCCAGCCGAGAGTTCGGGAACCCACTCCACATCGAATCGTTCATTGGTCGCCGAACCCAATTCGTTTAAAATTCTCGCCGCATCATTTGCATCAGCCTCGATGAGCAGGACACACTCGTGGCTATCTTTGGCAATTCTTTGTTTTGCAATCCTTAGTGCTAGGCTTGGCATTTTGCTTAGTTATGTCGGGAATTTGTTACAGGCCCTTGCCTCTCTCGGCAGTATCTGCGGCCATGAAACGTAGCATCTGCTCCTTCAATTGGGCATCCACCTCGTCTGCGATGGTCACAATGTTGGGAAGCAACGTGCTGAATTCCAAATGCTTTACGTTTTTGTGCAACGTGGTAAAAATGCTGACTTGCAGTAGTCGTGACTCCTCTACCGCCATGGCTACCGTGTAGCCTTGCTTGCGCCGCAAATCCCCATGTTCCGCCGCTGCCTTCGAAATCGGAGCTTTCGTACCTGCGTCCATACGCAGGCGCTTAATGACATCATGCAGAAGGTGAGGAAGATGGCCCGTGCGCTCTTCAAAGGTCAGCGGGATACGCGTAAGGTCTGGCTCTTGCTCGACTCTGGCAAGCCATTCGTCAATAAGGGTTGGGAGTTCACGTTCGAGGATCTCCGCCACGCTGGCACGAGAGGCAGTATTGCCGCTCCCATTGGACGGCACGGCTGACTTAACAGGCTCGATCATTACACCCCCGTCACTCATTACTCTGATTTACCAATCTGGTTGACCGGCGGGCTACCGATCTCAAGCATTCTGTTCAATGGCGTTGTTGGGAAGTTCGCTGATCACTTTTGTCATTAAAGCGGTATGCAAAACTGTTCTGAAAGAGACAGTTCGCAATCCTTAGAATTCTCGGTGTAGTAAGAGTAACCAGTCTATTTTTCTAATTTTCCTTTCGCCTGGGACGAACTCGTTCTATTCATCGTAATTGTGGAACCTTCGCTGAAACTCACTGCTCCGATAAGTGCGTTACTTTGAGAACTTCGGTCCCCCCGTTTTCATCCTCCAGCGTAGGCTGCATTAGACAGAAAGGAACCCTGTCCAAAACAGCACAGATACCCAGATACGGTGCGTGTAGCGTGTACCTTACGCTTCAGTTTAAAAGGCGTTTTATACCCTGGAGGAGAATTTCGATGCTGCTACTGCTCATCATTTTGGTGCTGTTGTTCGGAGGAGGCGGGGGCTATTACGGTTATTCCAGATGGGGAACGGGAGGAGGCATTGGAATCCTCGGAACGGTCCTGCTCATCGTGTTGGTTGTGTACTTGCTCGGAGGGTTGCGGTGACAACGCAACAACTCCAGGTAAAGAGCGACCGCGTCCACGAGGCCAGAATGAAGGCCGAACACTTTATTAACGCTGGCGGGGACCTCAAGTCCAACGAAGCTCTTCTGATCGGAATGGAATTGAGTCTTGCGGCGGACGACCTCGCTGCTGAGTTCGGGCATCTAACCCTCAGAGCCACAAGGTAATCCGCACCTCCTAGAGAAGCTCAGTTCACGACACCCACCTGTCCAGGTTTTCGTCCAACACCTGCAAATCGGCAGCTCCGCAGCGCCACGCGCAGTCGGAAGTCTTGCAGTACATTCCAACCCGATTCACGATTGCTCTAATGACGAAACGGGGTAGCTCCGGGTTGTTGGAACACATATTGCAAGTATGGCGCCTGCAGCACCTCGGGCATTTGTAAACCAGGAAGTAGAAATAATTTTGAGCCATTCTGGCCTCTCAAGAATTGCTAATTGGAAGTCTAGCGACCGCACTAATTCCAATGGGGGTTTTGACCTCTCTCTTGAGGATTGATAAGCCGCTTATGGCATCTTCTATGGCCCGCCATTCCATCTCTCCGTCTGCGCTTGTACGCAGCTCGGTCGTTCGCGCGGCAATTGCTCTTTCTGCGTCATTAATGCGGGTAGGAAGGTTCACAGCATCGGTCTCCAGAAATGCTTTCTGATAGAGTCCTTCCCATTTCCATTGTACGTTGTCCATTTTCTTCTCCTCTTGCGAAGTGAAAGTAGCGTAGAGGATCCATTTTCTAATTTCTGTATACTCTTGAACACTTCTGTACAGAGGCTCAGCTAGCAGGTGGACGCATCTTTGCTTGGGTATTTGCTTCGGACGTTCTGGAAAGTCCTGATTAGTCGGATAACCGGACAAGTCCGGTAAGCGCATTAATCGGGTACAGACAACCCGAGAGAATCTTGGCCCGTTGCTCTGGTCGAGGTGCAATTTGGCCCAGCAGGTGATACATTCCGGTCGATTCTTTTGTGCTCGAACCTACCCCAGGACAATTTCAAATATCTCAGGAGGTACCATGAGAAAAACTCTATCGACGCTAGTTTTGTTTGTTACTTTGATGCTTGCGGCACCCGCATTTGCACAGAATCCCAACTACGATAGCGGCCCGCTCTGGCGCGTCACCTACTTCCACCTCAAACCCGGACAAGGAGACGCTTTCTGGAGCGACTTTCGCGCCCACACGAAGCCGATCCTGGACGAACAGAAAAAGCAGGGGTTGATTTCAGATTACAAGGCGTTCACCAATCCGGTTACAGATAATCCCAACGACTGGGATGTTGCCATTGGCGTCCTCTATCCGAATTGGGCGGCCCTGGACCAACTCGATGCCAAAGCGGCGCCAATCGCAGTGAAGCACTATGGATCGCGTGACGCGATGTTTGAAGCGGCTCGCAAACGAAGCGAAATCCGGGATGTTGTCGCAAGTCATTTGGCTCGTGAGGTCATGCCGAAGTAGTTGAGTTGAAATTCTAGGAAGGAACCCCACCCTTCACTTCACGGAGGGTGGGGGCGCGATTCCACTTCTCCGGTTTGCGCGTTACACAGGACTTGAGGGATATTTTGCTCGCATGTGTCATACTCGCCGACGACAATGACTCGCTTATCCCGATTGACCAATGAATTTCTAAACAAAATGGAGAATCACGCGACGACAGAGGGGAGCCGCTTGCACAAGCCGTTACCCGTTAAACTCCGACTCATAGCTTACGCCATTGGCATCGTCGTTGTGATTCTATTGGCGATTTGGATGGCGTATCACTAGTAGGCCCCATAATCTGAACCGCCGCCTAATGCTCTACTTGTCCGGTTTGCGCTGCCAGCTCAACCGGTCGATGCAACACCATCTAATCGGTTGATCCGCCAGTACTTCCCCTAAAGAACCGACCTGTTTGGCTGACGCAGCCAAAACCTAGCCAGGCCAACGTTTCGGCTGACCTAACGTAGCCAGCGCTTTTAGCTTTTGTTTTCAAATGAATGCGGGCCTGAGTCGAGTGTTGCGTCGACCCATTGAGACCACAGCGTTAATCAGGAGTTGAGAACACACACGGAGCAGTTGGATACGAGATAACCCGTCCGTAACCGTAGGTTGCGGGTTAATGTGCCTGCATCTTCCATACCCGTTCC
>JGI12659J15293_10000217_pt1 | contig 18505 bp, 17 predicted proteins | sample JacPinW_OM2H0_O1_FD_15293 | JGI IMG/M metagenome (IMG submission 15293) | reverse complement strand
CTAGTCTAGAGAGCCGAAATTCCGTGTCTGAGTTTGAACTCCAGGACCAGAACCTGTTGCATTTGGTTAGAATCGATGGCGTTGGCGCACCCGTAAAGGTCAGGATTTTCGCGACTGAAGGGAGCTAAGCGGAGGTTGCGGCCACCCGGAATCATTGGCGATTAGCGAGCCAACCAATCTGGTCTAACAGTTCTGACGCCAGTTCCTGTGGCGCTTTGCCGTCGGTCTGTAGTTCGATGACTCCAGCGCTGCCAAGAGTCGCAATCTCATTTGCTTGTCTCAGCGTACGACGCACTTGATCCTCGATGCCTGAGCCAATCTCGCGCTTTTCAAGTCTGCGCAGCAATGCGTCATTGGAAGCGAGCAACCGAACCACGGTGAAGTCGGCGTTTGGGATAGCTCTGCCGATCCACTTCCGAGCTTCGTCAAGGAATACCATGACGCCTGACAATATTAGGCGATCACAGCCCAAGGCTCGATAGTTTCCCCATATCGTGGCGAGGTTGACCTCGCTGATGTCGGTCATCCCCGGTCTAAGTTCTTGCAGCTCAGAGGCGGAGGGCAGTGGAAATTCCGATCGAGTTCGTCCGTTTCGATTGCCGCATGGCGAAGCCCAGCAGCGGTGAGCTGTGCGCTTACCTCCCAATTCAAGGTGGATTTTCCGACCCCTGCAGGGCCAGTTATGAGTAGTATCTGCGTCACTTGGATTCCCGTTGAAGGAACACCCGTCGCAAAACTCCCGATCGCGTTTGAGTTTCGCAACGCTGCAAAATAGGACCATACGGCGGACCGCTCAGAGCCCGTGAGCAGGAATTCAAATTGAGACACTACCGATATTCGCTATCGACAACAGATTCTGCGCCTGCCGGGCGACGTCCCCTCTGGGGGAGAGGGGTCGCGCCGCCAACGCGGGAGCCTATCGCCCGCGCTCGACAAATCGGCCGGCTTGGGGAAAGTTCGGATGGCGGCGCGCGACGCGGGTTGCCGCCCTGTGATGCGGCTCACGAACTCAACGGGCGATGACGAGTACGGTTCGACCCAATTGAATCATGCCATAGCGGGACGAACCCTCATGACGAACAGCAATCTGGCAGCTATGCGCAACGTTTTCGGGACGGTGGTTATCGGAGTGGCCTTGTTCGTGGCGGCGATTGCCGGGCCGCTGCCCGCTCAGGCGGCTGGCGCCTGCGCGCTCGTCTCCAACGGGAGGTTGCCGGCCGGAAAGATCCTGCAATGCGGCCAAACTCTGACGGTCCGCCCCGCTCCAGGCACTATCTATCAGCCCTTGTACAAGAAGGGCGACCCGCTCCCGGTCGCAATCCGTCTCAATGACGGCGCGCTGCTCATCGAAGATCATCCGGCGAGTTCGAAGGAGAAATTCCAAATTCTGACGCCGCTCGCGATAGCCGCCGTCCGCGGCACGAAATGGGCGATGGACGTCACGAAAGCCCAGACCTCCACGCTTGTGGTCACGGGCACTGTGGCGGTGACCAACCGGCGCCTGAATCAGTTCGTTGTCCTCACGGAAGGGCAGGGCGTCGACATCACGCCGACCGATACGTCGGTGGTTGCGAGAACGTGGGGAGACGAGCGGGTCAGAGCCCTTCTTTCTCGTTTCGGAGAGTGAATGGCGACCGAGCGGCCGGGACCTTCACGGCTCCTGACCAGCGCCTTTCTGGCCGTGGCGATCGTCGTCGGCGCTGCTCTAGGCGCGCAAGAGATTGACGGCCTCGCTTCGCCGCTGGACCGAGTCGAAAACCTGACCCTCGACTGGCGCTTCCTTCTTGCCGGTGCGCGTCCCGCGCCATCGAGCGTCGTCATCGTTGCGATTGACGATGAGACGCTCAGCGAAGCGGGAAGCGGCGCGCCGACGCGCGAAATGATGGCTCGTCTCGTGCGGGCGTTGGCGGCTTTTCATCCCCGATCTGTTGCAATCGATATCGCGTTCCTCAACCCGCGGGATGCGGACGTAGACGCAGAACTCGCCAACGCGCTCAAGGCGGGGCCGGCCGTCGTTGCGGCGATCGGCAATTTCGATGCGGTCGACCCTTCAGCCGGAACAACCGAACCGGGCGATCTGGCGTTGGCGCCGAAGCCGTCCTCTGTTCTCTGGCCAATCGACTCGATCCGCAACGCGGCTCAAGTGGGACTTGCCAATGTTTCAACCGATAAGAGCGGAGTGCCTCGCTACATTCCGATGATCTATGAGACGCCAGACGGGGTGGCGCCGTCCTTCGCGCTCGCGGCGGCGTCCCAGGGGCTAGGAGCGCAGCCGGTCTTTAGTCCAGACCGGATCGAGATCGCGGGGCAGTCGAGGGCAATGGACCTCGGCTATCACATGCCGTTGCGCTTCTACGGGCCCCAGGGAAGCTTCAGGCGTATCAGCGCAGTTCAGGTCCTCCGAGGAGGACTCGACTCGGAGGCGCTGCGCGGCAAAGTCGTGGTCGTCGGCGTGACGGCGACGGGCGCGTCGGACACGTTCGCGACGCCGTTCGATCGCGTCGCGCCAGGGGCGGAAGTCTTCGCGACCGCAATCGGCAACCTCCTGGCCGGCGACGGGTTGGCGAGGACGCCATCGACCCGCCGCCTCGATGCAGCCGCAGGGGTTGTGCTTCCCGTTCTGATGATCGTGCTCATGGCGATGCGCGGCGCCGCGACTGGATTTGCTCTCGCAAGCCTGGTCTTTGTCCTCTGGCTCGCAGGAGTCTTTCTCGCCTTCGTCAATGGCTATTGGCTCAGCGTCACGGCGCCGCTTGCGTCAGTCGTGCCGCTGACGATCGGCTTCGCCGCCGCCCGGTCGATTGTCGAACGTCGCGCGGGCACGAAAATCGCCGCCGAGAGGTCGACGCTGGCCAAGTTTCAGTCGCCGCTCCTTCTCGATCAGCTTCAGAGAGAGCCCGATTTTCTGGAAAAGCCGGTCCGCCAGGATGTCGCCGTGATGTTCGTGGATTTGTCCGGGTCGACGGGGGTCGCGGAGGCGCTTGGACCTGAGCGGACGCGCGATCTTTTCGGCGCGATGCAAACCCTCGTCGAGGGCGAGGTGACCGCGCATGGGGGCGTCGTCATCACCTACATGGGCGACGGGGTTCTCGCGGTGTTCGGTTTGCCGAAGCCGCGAAGCGATGACGCCGCGCGAGCGTTGGCGACGGTCGAGGCGCTTCGCGAGTCGATGACCGCTTGGTTGGCCAATCTGCCGTCTGCGGCGCGGGAACGTCTGGATTTCCGGATCGGCCTGCATTTCGGTCCGGCGATCCTGTCTCGACTTGGTTCGCCTACCCAACAGCAGATCACCGCCACCGGCGATACCGTCAACGTCGCGAGCCGGCTTCTCGAGGTGGCCAAGCAGCAGCATTGCCGCGTCGTCGTCACCGAGGATCTTCTCCAAGCTGCAAGCGCGACGGCGCCGGCAGATATCGATCCCGGGCTCTACGCGCCGCTCATTGTTTCGATTCGCGGCCGGGCGAGCGATCTGCCGGTTCGCATCCGACGCTGAGCCGCCGTTCGATCATGTTGTCATCCCCGCGCAAGCGGGAATCCAGCACTTTGCTGGATGTCTGCTTTCGCGGCATGACAGGCCAGCTGTCCCGCGGTCTGATCAGGTCCCGGCGGCGGCCTGGTCAGCGATCCGGCCGAGGCTCTCCTCGCGTCCGAGCACCGCGAGCACACCCGGCGAGGTCGAGCGGCTGACTATTTTTCCCGCGCGGTGCTGAGCATTGACTCGCTGTAATTGGACAGGCAGGGTCAGCAGTATTAACCGCAATTCTGCGACAGGAGCTCTGGATGTGGCGAGCTGTAACAGCAGAGCTCTTGCTTCTCTCGGCTACGCCTTGCCAAGCGAAGTGTCACACTGACCAATTTCGGTTTCAAGTAAATTTCGACACTTCAACAAAGATGCGCGTGACGAGCGGGGCGCAGTGCACGATAGATCTTAATATTACGGGGCGCATTGAGGCTTTGGCGGTGACGACGCCAGCGAGACACGGCATCGCTTCCTACAACGGCAGCATCGGCTATCCGAAATTCGTTTATCGGTCGTCTCCGGGCTACAAAGGAGCCGATTCGTTCACGTTTTCATTGACTAACAAAGGCGCCGTCGCGAATGTTCAAGTGTCCGTCGAAGTTGAGTAGCACGTTTCAAGCATCCATATCCGCAGCCGCCTGATCCGCGATCCGCCCGAGGCTCTCTTCGCGCCCGAGCACCGCGAGCACGTCGAAGATGCCCGGCGAGGTCGAGCGGCCGGTGAGAGCGGCGCGTAACGGCTGAGCGACGATTCCGAGCTTCGCGCCTTCCTCTTCGGCGTAGGCGCGCACGACAGCCTCCGCGCTTGCCGCCGTCCACTCTGTGAGCGCGGTCAGGCGCGGCAACAGGTTCTTGAGATGAAGCCGACCGGCGCGGGCGAGAATCTCATCGGCCTTCGCATCCATCGTGAGCGGTCGTGTCGCGAACAGGAAGCCGGCGCCGTCCAGAAGTTCGACGAGCGTCTTCGCGCGCTCCTTCAAGCCCGGAATCGCGGCGCGCAGCTGGGCGCTTTTATGCTCGTCGAGTTTGGCCGCGATAGCCGGGCCCCCCTCGAGATAGGGCAGGGCGTCGATCAGCGCCTTGAACAACGCGTCGTCGCCCGACGCGCGCATATAATGTCCGTTGACGTTCTCGAGCTTGGCGAAGTCGAAGCGCGACGGCGAGCGGCCGATCGCCCCGAGGTCGAACGCGTCGATCAGCTCTTCGGTGGAGAAGAATTCCTTATCGCCGTGGCTCCACCCGAGCCGCGCCAGATAGTTGCGCAAAGCGGCCGGGAGATAGCCCATCGCACGATAGGCGTCGATGCCGAGGGCGCCGTGCCGCTTTGAGAGCTTGGCCCCATCCGGCCCATGAATGAGCGGGATATGCGCCATGATCGGAACATTCCAGCCGAGCGCCTGATAGATCTGCGTCTGCCGCGCAGCGTTGGTCAGGTGGTCGTCGCCGCGAATGATGTGCGTCACGCCCATGTCGTGATCATCGACGACGACGGCGAGCATGTAGGTCGGATTGCCGTCCGAACGCAGCAGCACGAGATCGTCGAGATCCTTGTTGGCGAAGATGACCTTGCCCTGCACCTTGTCGTCGATGATCGTCTCGCCTTCTTGGCTCGCGCGCAGCCGGATCACCGGCTTGACGCCGGGCGGCGCCTCGGCCGGATCGCGGTCGCGCCAGCGGCCGTCGTAGCGCATCGGCTTGCCCTCGAGGCGGGCCTTCTCGCGCATTTGCTCCAGCTCTTGCACGCTGGCGTAACAGCGATAGGCGCCGCCGGAAACGAGCAGCTGAGAGGCGACCTCGCGATGGCGCTCGGCGCGCTCGAACTGGCTGATCGCCTTGCCCTCCCAATCGAGGCCGAGCCATTTGAGCCCGTCGAGAATCGCGTCCACCGCGGCCTGGGTCGACCGTTCGCGGTCGGTGTCCTCGATGCGCAGCAGGAACTTGCCGCCGAAGCGCTTGGCATAGAGCCAGTTGAACAAAGCCGTGCGCGCGCCCCCGATATGCAGGAAGCCTGTCGGCGAAGGCGCGAAGCGGGTGACGACGGCGGACATGGAGCGGATCCGGGGGAGACGGAATTGCGAATTTGGACCGCGCGCTCTAGCAGAAGGCGGGAAGAGCTGCAAAGCGCGAGCAAGGCGCTCTTGCCTCTCCGTCGCGATTGTCGGGAATGCTGTTTCGAAATGCCGAGCAGAGTCAGGAATTCTCCCCCGTCCGGCTCGGTGTGACGCGCTCCCATTCGTCAATCTTGGCGCTCGCAATGATTCATGATGCGACCGCGTCTACAATGTCTGAGTTCGCCCGTTTCCTCGCCTGCGTTTCTGACCTCCAGGATGACAAAAATGCCCCAGCGCAAACTCGCCTTCTATTACGCCTGGAGCCGCCCGGGCGAGATCGGGGCGCCGCTTCCCGTCATTGAAAATCGCTTCCCGGCATTGTTCGAGAGCCGCCGGATGCTCTATCCCCGGTTTGAGGAATTCTCCGATCCATCGCGTTTCGATCAAGGCATCGCGGGATTTCTCGATCACATTATGAAAGCAAATTTTGCCGAGTTCATCGCGGAGGCTGCGGCTCAAACGGGCGGTCCGGTTGTCGAGGTCGAACGCGAAGTCGCCGAGCGCGCGCGCACTCCGCTCGATGGCGGCATTCTGAACGCGATCGACACACTCATCGTGATCAGCTTCGACTCACTTCGAACCGGCCAGCAGGCGAGCGCCGCTGAAATCGCGGCGGTTCGCGCATTCCTCGATAATCCAGACCATCTTGTCTTCGTCTGTCCGCATCACAGCGTCGGCGACGCCGACCATCTTCCGGACGTCGAACGGGCGCGGCTTCAAGAGGAGGATTTCTTTCATCACGGCGACCGGACGATTCCGCCTGAACAAGGATTTGGCGGGTTTGCGCGCTCCCTTCTCGCCGGGCTCGGCGTGCCCGTGGAGAATCGATTTGGACTACGGCCTGCCCATGCTCCGGACGGCTCGCCGGCGCCAATCGAGACTGAACCAATGCACGATCGTCTTGGTCTTCTGAACGGAGTCTCAACGCTCAACCTCCACCCGCACTTGCCCCACTTCGAGCGGCTTGGGGAAGCGGCCGAGAAATTGGATGTGCTTGCTCGTCAACCCATCGATTTGACGGCGCCGCCGCATCCATTTGTTCAAAGCGGGCATTCGACCTTCGACGCCCTGCTGCAGTCGCGGCCCGGCGTGTTTGCGGGCGCCCTACTTGTCGGCGACGCCACGCTTTGGAGCTCCACCGCGGGAGGCGTCGACAGCCTTCGCCGCCTGTGGCGCAACGTCGTCAGCTGGCCCGTTGTCGGGTCCCAAAAATCGTAAGCCTGTCGTGGCCAAGCCTCAGGTCAGCTTCCGCCTGGCCTGCGCGTCGGCCTCGTCCACGAACACGTCCGGCGGCCAATTCTCCTTGAGCGCCTGGCGCATCAGGTCCTGCTGGGTCTTGGGCGCCAAGCCGCCTTTCGGCGGATCGCGATCGAGATTGGTTGGGAAGGAATAGCCTTCGGCTGAAGCGGCGATGGCGTTGTCAGCCTCGTCGGCGGTGATCGCTTGATCGGCGAGCAGGTCTTTCAGCGCCGGGTAGAGCCGAAGGCTCATCTTGAGCCGGTCGACGCTCTCCATCGCGCGGCCGAAAGCCGAGGAGACCTGCAGCAGATTGGCGATGCGGCGCACGTCCTTCGAACGGTTCGTTCCCGCGGCGTGGAACAAGGCCGGGTTGAAGAACACCGCGTCGCCCTTGGCGAGCGGCAGCTGGACATGATGCTTGTCGAAATAGTCGCGAAACTCCTGCCGCGCCGTCGCCATATAGCCTGGTAGGTAGCTCTGCGAGAACGGCAGATAGAGCGTCGGCCCGGTTTCGATCGGCATGTCGCAATGTGCGATTGCGCCTTGCAGCGTCAGCACCGGTGAAAGACGCTGGACGTGGACGGGAAAGCGCTCGATCGCCGCTGCTGACTGGAAGCCCAGATGATAGTCGCGGTGTGCCACCTGAGCCGCGCCGCCCGGATTGACGACGTTGAGCTGCGACGTGATCTGATAGGACGGGCCGAGCCAGGCTTCGCTCACCAGCGCGATGATCGCGTTGCCGTAGTAGGAAGCGAAGACCGCGGGGTCGCGCAGGCACAATTTCTCGAGCGCGTTCCAGATGCGGTCGTTCGCGCCGGGCTTGGCGAAATGATCGCCGCCGCCGACGTTGCTCAAGCGCTCTTCGTCGATGATCGCCCAGTAATGCGCGTTGGACTTATCGATCGCGGCGTGTTCGGGGAACGCGTTGCGGATGACGATGATGCCGGGGCCGTCCGTAAAGGCGTCGACCCATTCCGCCAGCAATTCCTTGCGTGACTCTGGCGAAGCGGCCGCTTTGCGCGCCTCGAGGCCGTCGTAGACGAGCACGTTCGAGACCACGTTGCTGGCGAACGGATAATCCGCGCGGTTGAGCGAGCGCTCGACCTGCGCTTTGAATTCTTCGAGGTCGCAGGAGTCGGCGGTGAGCCACACCCGGTTGGCTCGTAGTCGTTTGGCGTTGTCGTCCTTCATGAGCTTTCCTTCGTGCAATCATTTCTGGCGGACAGTATAAGGGCGGAGACCAGCAAAATTATTGCGCCGACCCATCAAAAACCCATCAAGCCGTCGCCCATGGCTCACCCCTTTCTCGTCAAGGAAATCGCGCTCCAAGCGGGCCTCAGCGAGGCGACCGTCGATCGCGTGCTCAACAGGCGCGGCGGGGTGCGCGGGCATACCGCCGAGCGCGTCAAGCAGGCGATACGCGAATTGCGCGGGCAAAGCGGGCAGGCCGGCCTCACGGGGCGCAAGTTCGTCGTCGACGTCGTTATGCAGGCGCCGGATCGCTTCTCCGAGGCAGTGCGCGTTTCACTGGAAGACGAGGTGCCGACTTTGCGGCCTGCGGTCTTCCGCGCGCGCTACCACTTCAGCGAGATTGTCCGCCTTGCCGATCTCGCAGCGCTCATCGACCGGATTGGCGCGCGTGGGACGCATGGCCTCGTTCTCAAGGCGCCGGACGAGCCTGAAATTGTCGCGGCGGTCGATCGCGTCGTTGCGCGCGGAATCCCTGTCGTCACACTCGTCACCGATGTGCCCAACAGCCGCCGCGCGGCCTATGTCGGCATGGACAACCGCGCCGCCGGTGAGACGGCGGCCTATCTCATTGGCGAATGGCTCGGCGGCGCGAAGGCGAAGATCCTGGCGACATTGAGCAGCAGCCGCTTTCGCGGCGAGGAGGAGCGGGAGATCGGATTCCGCCGGGCGCTCCGTACGCGATATCCCAATCTCGGCATTGTCGAAGCAAGCGAGGGTCTTGGCATCGATCAGCCGACGGGTGCGCTCGTGCGCAAGGCGCTCACCGCCAATCCCAACATTGTCGGCGCCTATTCGATTGGCGGGGGAAATCGCGCCGTGGTCGAGGCGTTTCGCGCGACGGGGCGGAGGTGCCGCGTGTTCATCGGCCACGATCTCGACGTTGACAATCTTGCGCTCCTGCGCGAACGGAAGATCTCAGCCGTGCTGCATCATGACCTGCGCGCCGACATGCGCTCGGCCTGTCGTGTCGTGATGCAAGCACATCGCGTATTGCCACAAAGCGAACCGCCCCCGCCGTCCCAGGTCCAGATCATCACGCCATTCAACCTACCGGGGACTTAAGGCTGACTGTCATTGCGAGGAGCGCAGCGACGAAGCAATCCAGAGAACAAGGGGCGCCCTTCGTTCCCCTGGATTGCTTCGCTTCGCTCGCAATGACGACCGCGGTTCGACTCGAGGGCAATCCTGCTCCAGTTTGGCAAACAAACGCTGCCTAAGGCCCACGCCCCCAGATCGTCATTTCGACATTATGCGCGGGATCGAGAGGCATCGTTTTGCTGAGGCTGAGACCATGCTGTTCAAGCACGGCCGCGGCCGAGACGCCTGCGTCGCAGGCGGAGAAGATCGACCGTCCGCCGGGGAGTTTGACCCCATGCGCCCGCGACAGATGAAACCCGTCAAAGCCGATCATGAGGAAGAGGTCGAACACCACCTGGCCGCCGCCCACGGCGACGACGCCGCCCCTCGGCAGGATTCGGGCCGCGAGTTCTTCCCAAGTCGCGCGACGCGGGTCCCACCACCAACCGTCCGGGCGATGCTCGAGGCCCGGCGCCTCGCGCGAAACGACAAGACGCACGCTCCGGTGGACATTGGGCTCGAGCTCGTGGCTGCGCCGGGCAAACACGACGAGGTTCGCAACCTCCTGCGCGCGCTGGTAGAGTTCCCAGTCCTTTTCGTTGCGCAGTGAAGTCGGCGTCAGTCCGTCGGCACCCGCGATCTTATCGTCGTCCGAGACGATGGCGTAGCCGGTGATGTCCAGATTCCCAGCCATGGACGTGCGCCCTCCTCACGCGGCGATGATAGCGAAAGCCGACGGCGTGCGCCAGAAGGCGCGCCGCGGACGCCGCGGTCAGTCGCCGGCGAGGACCTGAGCCTCCTTGAGCTGCGCTTCGGTGATCGGAATCATCTTGATCGCCAAGGCGTGGAGCTTCTCATACTCCCCCCACAGCATGTAGTCGCCATAGAGGGTGAGAGTATTGGAGTGGTTTTCGCCCTGATCGGCGACATAGGCCTTGTCGAATTCCAGGCCGGACTCGTCTTGCAACGCCTTTAGGCGCGTCTCATGCTCCTCGTCGAGCGCCGTTGGGACCGTCGCGCCGGACCCTTCGGCCGCAGCTTTTAGCTCCGCCTCCGCATTTCCATGGTCCTCCACCATTCGACGCGCGAAGGTCTTCACCTGGGAGTCGCCGCTGCGGTCGAGCGCTAGCCGCGATTCCTCGATCGCGAAGAGATTGCTGTTCGAGGCCCTGGTCACGAAGTCGAGTTCGGCGCTGAAGTCCGCTGCCCATACGGGGACTACCGACAAGACAAGAGCCATGACGCCAATCGGGACCATGAAGGTCATGGCTCTTGTCTCCCGGGCCACATATCGCGCCGTGCCGTGAGGCGATGTCGACTTGCCCCAGGGTAGGCGCGAATCGGCGCAGACGCAAAGCTGAGTCCTTCGTTTCGCGACGTTTCGCGTCGAGTGCTTCGCTACGCCGCCAGCGCGTCCAGCGACCGCGGCATCGCCGCCATTCGCGCTTCGATCGCCTTCGACAGGAAGCCACTGGCGTCGCGCGTGTAGCTCGGCCCAAGGAGGCTACCGCGAGGCCCGGCCTATGGCGTGTGCCCGGGAGCGGCCGGCGCTGCGTGACGGCGGAGAGGATGATGCGGCGGAAGGTGGCGCAGAGGATGATGGGGCGGAAGGTGGCGCAGGGGATGATGGGGAGGCAGATGGTGAGCGCGTGGCGCTGGCGGCGCTTGCTGCGCGACAGCGTAGCCGGCGAGGCTCGAGGTGAGCGCGGCCGCGACGACAAGGGTCTTGATCATAGGCGATATTCCTCTCCAAGGAGGGCCTGAGGCGACCTTCCGAGATGAGCGTGCACCGCGCAGTCTGAACTCCTCATGAACCGGCCCGCGCCCGAACGCTTCGTGCCTGCCGCTCGATTGTGGAGACCCCTAACCGAGGCAAAAGGCCGAAGATATCAAGCTTTCCATCGGTCATTTCCCGCCGTAGTAGGCTTCGAGCCGATAGCCATCGGGGCAAAAGACGAAGGCCGCGTAATAATGCGGCCCATAATCCTTGCAGTCCCGGCTTGCCGTTATCGCGTCCGCCATGCGCGATCGCCGCCTTGTGGAACGCCTCGACGCTCTGTCTGCTCTGCGCGGTAAAGCAGAAGTGAAGTCCGGACTTGGGATCGTCGGGTACGGGGTGCTCGGCCGCATTGACCCAGAAGCGGGCTGCCTCTTTGCCATAGCCGAGCGAACTCTCGTCGGCGCTAAGGCAGGTCAATCCAAGCGGCTTCAGCGCCGCGTCGTAAAACGCCTTGGCCTTCGCGACGTCGCGAACGCCGATCGAGATGTGATCGAACATGAATGATTTCTCCTGATGCAGACGACAAGCCGGTCACAGCCGGCCCGTGTTCGGATCGACGTTAGACCACCCGGCGTTTCGCGGCTTGGGGAAAATTGCTATTTTCGATTCATGCAAGGCCAAGTCCAAACTGTTGGCGCTCGCGCGCCCATGCCGCCTGACCAGGCGCTCCTCAAGCGAACGTTGGCGGCCGGTGACGGCTGGAGCCTGCACGAAATCGTCTGCCGCGCCGGCCCGTCCGACAGGCCGTTCGAGGAGCGGCACGACGGGTTCAGCGTCTCGGCGGTCGTAGGAGGAAACTTCACCTATCGCTCGGATTCCGGGCGACAATTGCTCTATCCCGGCGCGTTGCTGCTCGGAAACAATGGCTCATGTTTCGAATGTGGTCACCAACATGGGATTGGCGATCGCTGCATATCCTTGAATGTGCATGAGGAGCAGTTCAGCGAGATCGCTGCGGCCGCGACCTCGACCAGCCGGTTTCGCTTTTCGGCTCCACGCCTTCCGCCGTCGCCGAAAGCGCTGCCGATCATTGCGCATATGGAGGCGCTGTCTTGCGCCCCCTCGTTGCTTCGCTCGGAGGAACTGGCGTTGCGCATCATCGAGCGCGTCATCGCCCTGACGGCCAGTGATCGACGCGCCCCGGCGGCGCCGACAGGACGCGAGACGAGACGGGTGATCGAAGCGATCCGACTGGTCGAATCCGACGCGGCGCGACCGCTCGAGCTCAAGGAGCTGGCGGCGGTCGCAGGCATGAGCAGGTATCACTTCCTGCGCGTCTTCCGCGGGCTGACGGGCATGACGCCGCATCGCTATCTCATCAGCGCCCGACTGCGGCGCGCCGCCCTTGCGCTGGCGTCGTCCCGCCGGCCGGTCATCGCCATCGCGCTCGATGCTGGCTTCGGCGATCTCTCCACCTTCAACAAAACCTTTCGCGCCGTGTTCGGCCTGACGCCGACGCAATATCGGGACTTGCGGCGCTAGTCAGGACGATCAAGAGTGCCAAAAATGTCTGATCGTAAATCAGCCTTCAAACGATTAGGGTTTAGCGCGCCCCACTTGATCCGCAGGAGACTTGTTTGACAGCGTCTGCCGCGGCGACTGCCGGTTTCGCGCCAAGCGCGGCTCGCTCCGCCATCGTCCGCTTGGGTGTCGACAGCCTTCCGCCCTACGGCAAGTCCACGCTGCCAGCAGGCATCCGTTCACGCGTCGTCAAGAGCATCAACGGTCTCGCGATCCACATACTGGAGGCAGGATTCGAAACGCAGGGGCGGCCCCTCGTCCTGCTTCTGCATGGTTTTCCGGAACTCTCATACTCTTGGCGGAAAATCATGCTCCCGCTCGCGGCAGCGGGATATCACGTGGTCGCTCCCGATCAACGTGGCTACGGACGTACCGTCGGGTGGGACGACGCGTATGACGGCGACCTTGATTCCTTTCGCTTCCCCAACCTTGTCAGGGACGCGTTGGGTTTGGTCTCGGCCCTTGGCTATCGTTCCGTAGCCGCTGTGGTCGGGCATGACTTCGGGTCGCCGGTAGCGGCCTATTGCACGCTGATCCGCCCGGACGTGTTCCGGTCCGTGGCGCTGATGAGCGCTCCCTTTGGGGGCCCGCCGGAATTGCCTTTTCATACTGCCGAAAAAACTACGTCCTCAGTTGCGCCTGACCCCTCAAGCGTGTTCGAGGACCTTGCGGGGCTTCACCCTCCACGGAAGCACTACCAGCTTTATTACCAAACGCGCGAAGCGAACGATGACATGTGGAAAGCTCCGCAGGGCGTCCACGCTTTCTTGCGCGCCTATTATCATTACAAGAGTGCGGACTGGACGGGGAACAAGCCATTCAAGCTAGGCTCTTTCACTGCCCGCGAGTTGGCGAAAATGCCGACCTATTACATCATGGACCTCAACAAGGGGATGGCGCAGACGGCCGCCGAGCAGATGCCATCTGAGCAGGAGGTTGCCGCATGCAGATGGCTCACTGACGAACATTTGTCCGTTTACGCAGACGAATATGCTCGAACCGGATTTCAGGGCGGCCTGCAATGGTATCGATGCCTGACAGGCAAATACGTCAGTGAGCTTGAAACGTTTTCTGGCCGCACTATCGATGTGCCGGCGTGTTTCATCGCTGGCAGGAGCGATTGGGGCGTCTATCAGTTTCCGGGCGCCCTTGAGAGGATGGAGACCACGGCTTGTACGCAATGGCGGGGCACGCATCTCGTCGATGGCGCGGGACATTGGGTTCAGCAGGAACAGCCCGAGACAGCGAGTCGTTTGTTGCTGCAGTTCATCGCCGACTAAGCGCCGGAGCGGGAATGTCGACCCTGAGCCTGCTTGGCGGTATGAGTACACCGGCTCGCAGGGTTGGTGGAAATGGGCGAAGGCGATTTTAAACTTGAGCTCGAGAACGCGACGTTAAGGAAGCTTCTTGAGGTCGCCGCGACTGACGCTGCGAGACGCGATAGCGCCGAGAAACTACAGCGGCTCATCCTGGAAGAACTGCACCACAGGGTGAAAAACACCCTGGCGATCGTGCAGTCGATAACCAACCAGAGTGTGCGCACGGCGATTGATTTGCCGCATGCTGGCGAGGCCATCTCGGCCCGGTTGGGCGCATTGGGTCGGGTCCATGACCTGCTTCTGCGAACGAGCTGGGGCGGCGCGATGCTTCCCGAATTGTTGAGAGCGGCGATTGAACCTTTTGAAACGCCGGGTCTCGAGCAATTCCGTATCCAGCCGACGCCGATACGAATCAATCCGGCTGCGGCGCTTCCGCTTGTCATGACGATCAACGAATTGTGCACGAATGCGAGCAAACACGGGGCGCTGACGGTCCCCAACGGACGGGTGACCATTGCCACCAAGGTCAACGAACGTGACGGCACCTTCCAGTTCAAATGGAGCGAAAAGGGGGGGCCTCTCGTTGGAGAGCCGTCCCGCCGAAGTTTTGGGATGTTCCTCATCGAAAAAGGCTTCGCGGAGCAATTCTCGGGCTCGACGCGAATGCAATTCAAGCCGAGCGGCGTGGTCTGCGAGATTGACGTCCCATTGGCCGCTATTGAAGAACAAATTGCAGACTAGGACGACGATCGGAGTCGAGGTTTAAGGGACGGCGGGATTGCGGTGGCGGACGCAACCGAAGGGGGGCCGATCCTGGCCCCTAAAGATCAAAATTCGTGGGCAGCATGACCACGTCGCGAATCGTCATGCCGCGTGGCCGCGTCAGCATGAACATCACCACGTTCGCCACTTCGCTGGCCTCCAGCAAGCTCCCCGAGTCTCTGGCTTCCTTGAGCTTCTCAGGCGGCCAGTCCGCGAGTAGTGCGGTGATGACCGGTCCTGGTGAAATTGAGCCCATGCGAATGCCGTGCTTGAAGACCTGGCGTCGCACCGTCTGCACAAAGCAGTCGATCGCCCACTTGGACGACGCATAGACCGGCTCCCATGGCGTCGGAAAATGGGCAGCCAAGGAACTCGTGACGATGATGTCACCCGTTCGACGCTCGATCATATGAGGCAGCACGTCGTGCACGTTCTTCATCACGACGTTGATATTCAAGTTCAGCATCCGGTCGATAGCGCCGGTGTCGGCATCGACCAGGTCGCCGCCGACATACGTACCTGCATTGGCATGCAAGATGTCGAGCCGCCCTGCCTTTTCAAGAACTCTCGGGGCTAGCGTCGCGCAGTCCTTTGGGTCGAGCAGATCAATGACCAGCGGGATCACCGCGTCGCCGTGTTTATCGCGGAGGGTCTTCAACGCCGCCTTGTCGCGGTCGACCATCACCACGTGCGCGCCTGCCGCCAGCATCGCCTCGCTGCTCGCCAGTCCGATGCCTGATGCAGCCCCGGTCACGACGGCAACCTTGCCTTCCAGTTCTTTCGCCATGCCGTCTCTACCTTGCTCGAGTCGCCGTGCCGCACAATATCGCAAGTCAGCCGGGTTGTCGGAGCGGAGGCTGGCCTAGCGTTTGGCTGCCTCGCAATACCGACAAGGGAACGGTCCGCGCGTGGATGCGTTTAGGCAGGATGCAGATGATTGGAACACGACTTTGCCTGTTGATCGCCGGCGCTGCCCTTGTCGTCGGCCCAGCGCTCGCTCAGGCGCCTAACCCAGCTGCGCCTCTTGACTCCACGCCTGGAGCCAGCCCGACGGCGCCCGCCGACGACTTGAGCAAAAAGCTGAACCAGTCGAACGGAATCATCCGCCCGAAAGAGGTGGACCCCGCCATTGATAAGGCCGCGCCCAATGTTCAGGATCCGAACGTCGTGAAGCCTCCGCCGGCGACCTCTGGCGGGTCTGCCGCGCCTCAGCCCAAATAGGCGTGGTCTCTCTTCGATTGCCGGAGCGCCGTCGACAAACAGTTGATTGCAGGAAATCAGAAATACGGATAAGTTGGCTTGTGGACAAGCCCTGCTTCCTCATGCCAAAAGCGGATCACTGCGTCTGAGCGCTGCCGACGCCGCAGATAGAGCGAAAGGAAAAATTTTCGCAGAGATTTCGATGTAACTAATTGAAAAGTCTTGATTTGGACGAGAGAATCCAAGGAAATCTAAAGCCCTTTTGCGGTGCTTTTCGCAACGAAATGACCGCGAACCAAGACAATCCAAGCGGCCGGATGAGGGTCTCATTCTCCGCCGAGGCCAGTGGGGCTCCATCCGAAGGCGAAACGGCCGAGTCCCACCTAGACCAATTGGCTGCCTTTCCCCAGCGTTAGACTGGCGTTAGTCTGACTTCGCAATGGCTACACCCGCACGCACTGGCGCTCTCGCCGCGGCGGCCGGCTGGACCCGCGCCGCCGCGTGGGCGCCGGATTGGCGCGGCGCGTTCGCGCGCGCACTCACGCGCGAGGCCGAAGAGCGGCGCTTCTTCTTGTGGATTCCGGTCGCGGCAATGGGCGGCGTCGCGCTCAATCTGTCGGCGGACCGCGAGCCGGTGCTGTGGCTGCCGGCGCTGATGACCGCTCTCTTCGCGACGCTCGCGTGGTTTTCCCGCGCGCGCCCGCTCGCCCTCGGCCTCTCGCTCGCCATCGCGGCGCTGTTCGCGGGTTTCCTGTCGATGTCGCTGCGCACGGCGCGGGTCGCTGCGCCGGTGCTTGACCGCATCCGCATTGTCAGCCTGCAAGGCTTCGTCGAGGAAGTGGACCTGAGAACCGTCGGCGCGCGCATGGTGATCGGCGTCGTCAGCGCCGACGGCATGCCGCGAGAAAAGGTTCCGCGCCGGGTCAGGGTGACGACCCGCAACACGCCCGACGTCGCGGCCGGCGACTATGTCGAGCTCAAGGCGCGCCTGCTGCCGCCCGCGCGAGCGGCGCTGCCGGGCGGATACGATTTCGCCCGCGACGCGTTTTTCGCTGGCGTCGGCGCGGTCGGCTCGACTCTCGGGCCGATCCAGCGCGTGCCTCCGCCGGGCGACGCCAGTTGGAGCCAGCGCTTCAACGCCGCCATCGATCAGGCGCGCAATCGTCTGGCGCTCAGGGTCAACGCGATCATCGGCGGCGACGAGGGCGCAATCGCGTCGGCGATGGTCACGGGGAAGCGCGACTTCCTCTCCAGCGACGCCAGAGACCTCATTCGAGAGGCCGGCATCTTCCACATCATCACGATTTCCGGCGTGCAGATGACGCTGGTGGCGGGAATCATCTTTGTCGTCGCTCGCCGGCTGTTGGCGCTGTCGCCGATTCTGGCGCTCAATTACCCGATCAAGAAATGGGCGGCGGCGGTCGCCATGGCGGGCTCGGTCTTTTACGATATTGCGACCGGCTCGCGGGTCGGCACCGAGCGGGCGCTGATCATGACCCTGATCGTACTCAGCGCCGTGATCATGAACCGGCGGGCGCTGACCATGCGCAATCTCGCCTTCGCGGTTCTCGCGGTCGTCGCCGTCGAGCCCGAGGCTCTTCTCGGCGTCAGCTTCCAGCTCTCGTTCGCCGCCGTCGCCGCGTTGGTCGCGGTCATGGAGTCGCGGCTCGCGGGCCTGGACGTTGATCCCGATCCCTTCGTGCCCAAGCGAGGCGCGCCCGCCAACTCAGCGTTCTTCGGCGCCCATCTCGTCGAGAAGCCGCTGGCGCTTCTGGTCGCCACTGCCTTCGCGACCTCGGCCACCGCCTCGTTCATGGCCTATCACTTCCATGATCTCAGCCCCTACGTGCTGATCGGCAACCCACTGACGCTGACCGTCATCGAAGTCTTTGCCGTGCCCGGCGCGCTGCTTGGCGCCGCGCTCTATCCGCTTGGGCTGGACGGGCCGGTCTGGATCTATGTCGGCGCCGGCATCAAGTTCATCCTGTTTGTGGCGAGATTCATCGCGCAGGCCCCCGCTTCGACCGTGCATTTGAGGGCGTTCGCGCCCTATGCGCTGCCGTTTCTGGCGCTCGCGGTGATGAGCGCGACCATCTGGCGGACATGGACCTTCCGGCTCACCGCCATTCCGCTCGCGCTCGTCGGGATCGTCGGCGCGACGCAGGGGCCGCGCTATGACGTCATCGTCGCGCCATCCGGCGATCTGGCTGCGGTTCGCGACGCCGATGGCGCGCTCGAGGTGGTCGGCAAGCGTTTCAACGCCTTCGCCGCCGAGCAATGGCTGACGGCGGACGGCGACGGGCGCGATCCCGGTCAGGCGCGGGCCTTCGACGCGCCCTGCGACCGCCTCGGCTGCGTCGCCGCTTTGCCGGAAGGCGAATCGCTTTCGATCGTCCTCGATCAGCTCGCGTTCGACGAGGACTGCGCGCGCGCCGAAGTCGTGGTCAGCGCGCTCAATGCGCCCGCCGGCTGCAAGGCGAAATTCCTGTTCGACGAACAGGCGCTGGCGCGCTTGGGCGCCATAGGCCTGACCTGGGGCGACAGTGGTTTCACCCTGGCGAGTGACCGCAGCCCGACTGAGAACCGTCCGTGGTCGCCCGCTCCTGCGCCGGCGCGCGACGACCGCATCGTGCGTCCTGGCCATGGCGGCTCGCATGGCGCCGACCCCGCGGACGTTGGGGATGAGCCGGGGGAGGGGCGTTAGGCGGGCGAACCCGCCAATCTT
>JGI12659J15293_10000216_pt1 | contig 18511 bp, 12 predicted proteins | sample JacPinW_OM2H0_O1_FD_15293 | JGI IMG/M metagenome (IMG submission 15293) | reverse complement strand
CCGGCGGCGATTTCCGCCGGCAGCGGCACGGACGGCGCCGGCGCGATCGCGGCGTTCAGCGTTGCGGCGCCGGCGTGCAGCGGGCCGAGCCGCGCACGCAACGCCTTCCAGCGACGACCACGCACCTTGCGCCACGAACGGGTCAGCGTGCGGCGCGTCTGCAACGTGACGACCGCGTGATGCTCGGCGAGGCGACCCATGAAGAACAGGGTGGCCGGCGGCAGTGCCCCGGCCGGCTCGGCGGCCAGGGCCGCGAGGCGCTGTTGTGCCATGTACGCGTCCTGTTGCGCGCCAAGCTTGTCCTGCAGCCGGCGCAATGCCTTGAGCATGTCATCGGCAGGTTTCCCCAGCATGACGCTGCCGCACTCGATGGCATAGCGCAGCTGCTTGGCGCGCCGCCGTACCCGGTGATAATCGTCCATCGTGGAGCGCGGGCGCAGTCGCTGGACCGATTTGCGCAGCTTGCGAAAGCGCCGGCCGACGCGCGCAGCCAGCACCGTTGCAGCGCTGTCCGCCGGCAGGTGCTCGGCAGGCTCATCGCCGGCCGCCGTCAGCGTCTGCAGCCAGCGCCGCGTGGGCTCGGAGTCGAGCCCGCGCAGCATGCGCCGGCGCGCGCGATCGCGCTCTGTCTCCAGGTGTGCGCGCAGCGGCTCCGCCGCCGCGCCCTCCTTCTCGGGGAGCCGCGCGCAGTAGCGCTGCAGTACGCTTAGCTGCACGTCCAGGTCGCGCGCCGTCCCGAGCGTGCGCAGCACCACCTTGGTGGCGCGACGCGCGCTCACCAGCGTCGGTGGCAGCTGGCGCTTGAACAGGCCGAGCGTCGCATCGATGCGCCGCGCCGTGACGCGCAGCTGGTGCAACTCCTCGGGATCCTCGCCGAGGCGCGCGCCGGGTTCGTGGGCGAGCCACAGCGCCAGCAGACGCTGCAGCTCCGCGATCGCCAACTGGCTTGCGCTGATGAGGCAGTCGTCCTGCAGCCCGTGCGCACCCGGCGGCGGCGCGGCCACGGCCTTGGCATCTGCGCTGCCGCCCTCCTGCAGCACGCGGGCGCTTGGCGTCGAATTCATGGATGCTCGGCGACGGGAAGAGGTCACCAAAGTGTAACAAAAGCGACGTCCCGATAGCGCGCCCCACGGGGACCTGCGGGCGTGCCTGAGGCCGTGCGCGCGCGTGATGCGGAAATTGACGCTCGTTAAGGCACTTACGTATGATCGCGGCCCCCGTGCGGGTGGGGCCGGCCGAAGGCGCATTCGAGTCGTGCCCGTAGCTCAGGCGGATAGAGCATCGGCCTTCTAAGCCGAGGGTCGCAGGTTCAAGTCCTGCCGGGCACGCCAGCCGCGACGGGGACGGACGGTGGACGTAGCTCAGTTGGTAGAGCCCCGGGTTGTGATCCCGGTTGTCGTGGGTTCGAGTCCCATCGTCCACCCCAAGATTCAGGGCCGTTAGCTCAGCTGGTAGAGCAGGAGACTCTTAATCTCTTGGTCGTAGGTTCGATCCCTACACGGCCCACCAATTCAAAGACTTACGTTGCCTGTTTTCACAAAGACCGTTGCTGTCCAGAAAGCAAGCGCACCGTAAGCAACGCTCGTCAGAAATGCGCTGGAATTCCTGGCGCGCGCTTCGTGACGCCCCTGACGTAGGGCCAGAGAGTCAGGTAGCTCGGCCGCTCGTCTGAGCGGCCTCCTTTATCAGTTGGTCGGTCGCGAGCTTCACGTAGAACGCATCGGCGCCGGGCGTAAACCGACTTTCAGCGTTGAGACAAGAAATCACCAAGCCAAGCGAAGACGGCCAATCGCCGCTATTCCACATTTCGAGGGCTGACGTGCGGGCGTCCTCTAACAGCGCCTTGCGCTCCGATTCTGAGGCCGCGGAGTAGACGTCAACTACATGTTCGATCGTTTGCTGGATGTTGTTCAGAAATGCGGATTTAGCGGCGTCGTTCGCGTCACGCATTCGCGCCATTGCGTCTTCGTATTCCCTGCGCAGGACCGCGCCACGCGCTTCCCGCGACATATCAAGAATGCCCACGTGATGCCCCGCATCGGCAGTGCTACGCACGTGGCGGCAAGCCTACCCTTTCTTGCGCGCCGCCTCGAATTTCGCAGCTAGCGTGGCGCTGCGCAGCGGCCTCGATCCCTCAGTATCGGATGCGCCGACGGTCATTGCACCTTACTATCGCTCGAGTTTGTTAAAGGTCTGATCCAGCCTGCAAGGCTACTGATCACCAGTAATGCAAGGTAGATGCGCACACTGCTATGCACGATGTTGCTCTGCGCCTTGCGTGGTCGGCAATGAAAATCGGAACGTCGCGCCTTTCCCCAGCTCGCTCTCTGCCCCGATCGTGCCTCCGTGTGCCTGAATGATGTTCTCGCAGATGTAAAGCCCCAAGCCAATCCCGCGGCGCATATCGCTGTCGATGTTCCAGAACCGTTCGAATATATGTGGCAGCGAGGCTTGCGGAATGCCGACACCGCTGTCCCGCACGGTGAAGACAATCAGTTCTGCCTGTTGCTCGACATGCAACGCCACTGTTCCGCCATCCTGCGTGAACTTCATCGCGTTTCCCAACAGGTTCGAGAGTACCTGCACGATGCGGTCGTAGTCGAAGAACGCCGCCATGCTGGCGGTCGGCGTATCGACGGTGAATGCGATGCCTCGGGCTGAGAACATCGGCTGGTACGAGTGGAGTACTTCTTGGAGCAGCGCACCCACGTCATGGTGCTGCTTTGAAATGCGCAGCGCCCCCGATTCGATGCGGGCCACATCGAGCAGATCGCTGAGCATTCGTTCCATCCGCGCTGCAGCAAGCTCAATGAGGCGGGCGGCGCTACGGGTCGAGGCATCTTTCGTCGTCTCGGCAATACTTTCTGCGCTCAAGGAAATCGCGCTCAAAGGGCTGCGAAGGTCGTGCGCCACCGTCCCCAGTACGTCGCGTTGCCGCCAATCTTTGGTCTCAGCTTTGGTAAGGGCACTTCTTGTCTCGCCCAGGACATTTCGCGTCTCACCGAGGGCGCTCGCAGTGGTATCCGCGCCGCGTCGCTCGATCGACAGTTGCTCATCTGTGTCCTGCCGCCGCCCCTCCAATCCGTCACGCACCGCATCGTGCTCACTGCGCTGCGCTTCGACTGCGACATCAGAGCGTTGCCGCTCCTGCTGCAGGAGTGTGTCCGCCACGCCGCGCTCAGTTTGCTTGCGTTGCTCCGCCGAATCGCGCTCGTGAGCTACGGAGGAATTGGCGGAAGGAGCATCGGACTGTTCGCGCGAAAGCGTACGGTCGATTCCAACCCGGAATTTCAAGAGCCTGGCATCAGCGAGCCTGCGGTCCCGCTCGATGCGGTCATCCAGCGCTCCGCGGGCGACGGCCGTGGATACAGGGCTATCAGCGTCTGAGGCTGCGCGTTCCGCGTCGAGGCGCGCATCGGTCAGTGCTCGGTCGTCCGCGACCTCACTTTTGGATTGCCCCATACGATACCTCCGCCTGTGCGAGTGGTGCCCCAGTCCTTCCGCCGGCTCCGCCGGAATTGTCGGGAGTAGTAGTTTCAGCGGACCACGAGTCAATTGTTCGTGGTCCCACGCGTCACGTAGTTAACTATCACGTAAAGGGGGTGCCACAGTGAGGGGTACCTCCCATTCACCCAATTCTCCGCAAGCGAAAGTGCGCCGCAGAATCTGCTGATGCGCGAGAAGGCCGATACGACACCCGCCGCCTCTTTCGGCCTGCGCACGATCTAAAGTAGAATCAGCAACTTACAGGTCGGACCGTAGCGCGACAGCGAGTGGCGACGGGCATGGGGCAGGTTCCCTACACGGCCCACCACTTACGCAGTGCATCGCCAGGGGCAGCGGGGCTCACGCATCGGCATCGCCTCCCTCACCGGTGCGGCGGCAACGACAGCAACGACAGTCACCGTACGGGGGAGATCCATGTCGCTTTCTGATCGGGCGCTCGCTGAGTCCGTGCGTACCTTCTGTGTGGCAGGCGACGCATTGGCCCGTCGAAGCGTGCGGCGACCACCGCGGTCTCTGCGACTTCGGTGAGCACCGACGCGCAGGCGACGCCGGAGCCGCCCGCAACCCCAGCCCGGTCCTTTTTCGATCGGTACAAGACATTCCTCATTGTCGGACTTCTGATCCTGGTCGCTATTGCGGCTGGGTTCGAACTCGCGCGGCTCGCAGGACGCGATAAGAACCAGAACCGCCTGGTGCTGTACGGAAACGTTGATCTGCGTCAAGTCGATCTCGCCTTCAACAACAGCGAACGTATTGCCGAGGTGCTGGTTCAGGAAGGGGCCAAGGTTGCACGCGGACAGGTCCTGGCCCGACTGGACACAAGTCGATTGAAGCCGCAAGCGGCGACCGCCGCAGCCGTGGTGGAGGCTCAGCAGGCGGTCGTGGATAAACTGCATCGGGGCAGCCGCCCGCAGGAAATCGCACAGGCCCAGGCCAATGTCGCGTCCGCCAAGGCAGATCAGCTCAATGCCCAGCAGCAATGGCGCCGGCTGACGGCGCTGACAGAGGTCACCACCGGCCGGGCCGTCAGCGAGCAAGACCTGGAGAGTGCCAAAGCCGCCATGGACGCGTCGCTGGCGCGCTTAGAGGTCGCGGAGAAAGCGCTCGACCTGGCTGAAATTGGTCCGAGGAAGGAGGACATCGCTCAGGGCGAAGCTCAGCTGCGCGCCGATCAGTCGCAACTCGAGCTGCTGCGCCGCCAGCTGGCCGACGCCGAGCTCGCTGCTCCGAGCGATGCCGTGGTGCGCTCGCGGCTCCTGGAGCCCGGCGAGATGGTGTCTCCTCAAAGGCCGGTCTTGAATCTGGCCATCCTGGATCCGAAGTGGATCAGGGCTTACGTACCCGAATCCGATCTGGGGAGGATTCACAGTGGCATGAGAGCCTCGATCAGCACCGACAGTTTTCCCGCCAGAGTATTTTCAGGTTGGGTCGGTTTTATTGCCTCGGTTGCTGAATTCACGCCGAAAACGGTGCAAACCCCGGAATTGCGCTCGAGTCTTGTCTATGAGATTCGGGTCTTTGTCCAGGACCCGCAGGACGAGATGCGTCTGGGCATGCCCGCGACCGTAGTTCTGCAGCTGGATCCTGTTGCGCGGAGTAAGCCCTAGGGGAGGTGTGGTGCACATGTCAGGGACAGCCATCCTCAGGAAGTTCGCGATCATCAGCATCGTTGGCGCCGCGGGCTGCGCCGTCGGCCCGAACTATCACCCCACTCCCGCGAGTGCTGCACCCGCGTGGGATGCGCCGGTGACCAATGGGTTGACGGACCAGGCGTCCGCGGCCTCGTCCTGGTGGGCGTCCTTCAACGATGCCGAGCTCGACTCCCTCATCGGGCGCGCGGCGCAGTCGAATCTGGACTTGCGCGTGGCCGAAGCCCGGCTGCGGCAGGCGCGGGCAGTGCGCGCAGGCAGTGCGGCCGATCTCGCGCCGCAGCTCAATGCCTCCGCATCGGCTGCCCGAGCAGAACAGAGCCGCCACCAGCCATTGATCGGATCGCTCCCCCTGCCGCCTAACTTTCCCTTCGAGTACAGCGTCTATCAAGCCGGGTTCGACGCCTCATGGGAACTCGATGTCTTTGGCGGCAAGCGCCGCGCGCACGAGGCCGCCACGGCGGATTGGCAGGCCGCGATCGAGGCTCGCAACGACGCGATGGTGAGCCTGCTGGCCGAGGTTGCGAGAAACTACGTCGAGTTGCGCGGCAGTCAGCAACGCTTAGGCATAGCGCGTCGCGATCTGAAGCTCCAGGAGGAAGCGACGGAACTCACCCGCGCTCGCTTTCAGGGCGGGATCGCGACCGAACTGGACGTTACACGCGAAGCGGCGTTGCTTGCCGACCAGCAGGCGGCCATTCCTCCGCTCGAGACCGCGGTGCGATCGGCCATGTATGCGCTCGCAGTCCTGCTCGCCCAACAACCCGGCGACCTGGTAGCCGAACTTTCCCCCATTGCCAACGTGCCGCCGGTACCGCCGCAGGTTCCGATCGGGTTGCCCTCGGATCTGTTGCGCCGCCGCCCGGACGTGCGTCGGGCCGAGCGGCAACTCGCGGCCGAGACCGCCCGCATTGGAGTAGCGAAATCGGACTGGTTCCCCAAGGTTTCCATTATCGGTGACGCTGGCGTCGAAAGCGTGAGCGTCAGCAACTGGTTTGACCCGGGCAGCCGCTTCTGGTCGATCGGCCCGAGTGTCCAGTGGAAAGCACTCGATTTTGGTCGAGTGCGTGCCGAAGTGGATGCGCAAACCGCCGTGCAAGAGGCAGCGCTCGCTGCGTATCAGAAAGCCGTGCTGGTTTCGTTGCAGGAAGCCGAAGATGCGATCGTGGCGTATGCGCAGGAGCAAAACCGGCACCGTGCGCTCAGCGATGCAGTGGCTCAGAACCGCCGCGCGCTGGAATTGGCCGACATTCTGTACAGCCACGGACGCGTGAACTTTCTCGACGTCCTCGATGCCCGGCGAAACCTGTATCAATCCGACGATCAATTGGCGTTGAGCGATCAGAGCGTCTCGCTCGATCTCATCGTGCTCTATAAGGCGTTGGGCGGAGGGTGGGAGACGCCGCCGCAGGCGCCGGCGCTCGCAACCACCGCGCCACCGTGACGACTTCCGCGTCGACACCGGCATTGCAGGTGGAGCACGTTCGAAAATCCTTTCGCCGCGAGACCGGCGAGTCGGTGCTGGCGCTCGACGACATCTCCCTCTCAGTCCGCCAAGGCGGTCTCGCCGCCCTGGTCGGCCCGGACGGGGCGGGCAAGACGACACTGCTTCGCCTGCTGGCCGGACTCATGAAGGCCGATGGCGGGATCGTCAAGGTGCTCGGAATCGACGCGGCTGAGGATCCCCAGGCAATTCAGTCGCGAATTTCGTATATGCCGCAGCAATTTGGTCTGTACGAGGATCTGACGGTCCGCGAAAACCTGGATCTGTACTCGGATATCCATGGTGTGACGCACACAGACCGGCAAGCGCAATACAGGCGCCTGATGGCCATGACCGGCCTGGACCCATTTCAGAAGCGCTTGGCTGGTCAGCTGTCCGGGGGAATGAAGCAGAAACTCGGCCTGGCTTGTACGCTGGTCCGATCCCCCGACTTGTTGCTCCTGGACGAACCGACCGTCGGGGTTGATCCGCTCTCGCGCCGCGAGCTGTGGCAGATCATTCGTCAGCTGATCAAGGACAGTCTGACGGTTCTGCTCAGCAGCAGTGATCCCGAGGAAGCCGAGAACTGCGACTTCGTCCTGGTGATGAACGGGGGGAAAAAACTTCTGGACGCGCCGCCGGCGGCAGTCAGCCGCCTGGCGTTCGGGCGCACTTTTCTCGCGCAGCCCCCGGCGGGTATGAAGGCGCGCGACTTTCAGGCACGACTCCTGGCGGAGCCCAGCGTCATCGACGCGGTGCCGGAGCGCGGGCAGGTCCGATTGGTCAGTAAGGTGAGCTCGTCGCAGGCCGGCCAGTTCGCCGGCGTGACTGCACAGCCAACACCGGCTCGCTTCGAGGATGGATTCATGGTGCTGCTGCATCAGGCGGTCGGCGCTGCTGGCGCCGCGCAGCAGCCGCGAGCGCCTCAGGAACCCGCGGTGGGCGGCGCCACAGGAGAAGTAGTCGTGGAGGTGCACGATCTCCTGCGGCGCTTCGGAAAATTCGTGGCCGTGGATTGCGTGAGTTTCCGCGTCACGCGGGGCGAGATCTTTGGCCTGCTCGGCCCGAATGGTGCCGGCAAAACCACGACGTTTCGCATGCTGTGCGGGCTGCTGCCGGCATCGGCGGGGACTTTGAAAGTCGCCGGAGTTGACGTACGCCAGGCCCGCGCCTCGGCCCGGGAAAACCTCGGCTACGTCGCTCAGAAGTTTTCGCTCTACGGACAACTGACAGTCGGCGAGAACCTGGATTTTTTTGCTCGCGCTTACGGGCTGGACGGTGAGCAAAGGCGCGAACGGATCGCCTGGGCCGTGAGTCAGTTCGAACTCGAACCCTTCCTGCGCTTGCCCAGCTCGCAATTGCCGGGGGGCTTCAAGCAGCGCCTGGCCATGGCGGCCGCTCTGCTGCATCGGCCGGAGATCCTGTTCCTGGACGAACCGACCAGCGGCGCGGATCCTTTTGCACGCCGCGAGTTTTGGCAGCGCATCACCGCGCTGGCCGGCAATGGGGTCACGGTTATCGTCACCACGCATTTCATGGCGGAGGCCGAGTATTGCGATCGAGCCCTGATCCTCGACGGCGGCAAGGTGCTCGCCCAGGGTACACCCGCGCAACTGCGTGCTCTCGCGCCAGCGCAGGAGGGCCGAGCAGCGACGATGGAGGCGGCTTTCATTGCCATTGTTGAGAAGGCGCGTACCGAACCCGCGCGCCAGTCTGCGTAGAGCGCCGCGTGAAAGAGTGGTCGGCAAAGTGGCGGCGGATCTGGGCGCTGACCCGCAAGGAAACGCGACAGATCCTGCGCGATCCGAGCAGCATCGCCATCGGCATCGTTTTTCCGCTGATGATGATTCTGCTGTTCGGCTACGGGTTGTCGCTCGACGTCACCAGGGTTTCGGTCGCCGTGGTGGACCAGGAAAACTCCGCGGACAGCGCCGGCCTCATCGCCGCCTTCCGCTTGTCGCCGTATTTCCAATTGACAGCAGCCCGCTCGGTTGCTGCAGCGACCACCCTGGTGCTCGATCGGAAGGTGGATGGGATATTGCAGATCCCTTCAGATTTCAGCCGGCGCTGGCACTCAGACGTGGCGCAAATCCAGATTCTGGTGGACGGCACGGATGCGAATCAGGCGCGCATCATGCAAGGCTATGCTGAGGGGCCGGTCGCGCTATGGAGTGCAGCGGAGCAGGAATCAGGAGTCCCGGTTGCGGTCGGCCCGGTCAGCGTCGTGAGCCGCATATGGTTCAACGAGGCGAATGACAGCCATTACTTCATAGTCCCCGGTCTGATTGTCCTGGTCATGACGATCATCGGCGCGTTCCTGACTGCCATGGTGATCGCCCGGGAATGGGAACGCGGAACGCTCGAGGCGCTGTTCGTTACGCCCATGCGAGCTGGGGAATTTCTCATCAGCAAGTTCGTTCCCTACTTTGGACTGGGAATGATCGGGTTTGTGCTTTGTCTGCTGGCCGGTCAATTTCTTTTTCATGTTCCGCTGCGCGGTTCACTGTCCCTGCTGTGCCTCGCCTCGATGGTCTACCTGGTAGTCGCCTTAGGGATAGGCCTGCTGGTATCGACCCTGGTCAAAAGCCAGTTCCTCGCCAGCCAGTTAGCGATGCTGCTGACTTTCCTGCCGGCGATGATGCTCTCGGGGTTTCTCTACGACCTGCGCAGCATGCCGGGCTTCATCAGGGCGATCACCTATGTGCTGCCGGCAAGATATGCAGTCGCGCTGCTGCAGACCCTTTATCTGGCGGGCAACGTCGGCAGTGTGATCTGGTTGAACGCCGCAGTGCTGGCAGCGATGGCGGCCGGGCTGCTGCTCGCAACCCGGCTGGCCACCCGCAAGCAAATCACCTGAGGTGTTGGCGTGCGCTCCTCGCTGCTACGTCTGCTGGCGCTGATACGCAAAGAATTTCTTGCCGTCCTCAAGGACCCGCGCAGCCGCTTCATCATCTTTCTGCCGCCCATGCTGCAGTGCCTCATCTTCGGCTACGCGGCCACCTTCGACCTCAATTCCGTCGCCTACGCTGCCTTTGATCAGGATCACAGCGCCGCGTCTGTCGCTTTGCTCGCCCGCCTGGACGGCTCCGGCGTCTTTCAACGCCAGGCCGACCTGACACGCGCCGCGGACATTGCGAGCTGGATCGATAGTGGTCGCACGCTGCTGGTCATCCAGATCGATCAGGATTTCGAGCGGCACCTGATGGCCGGCGTGCCCGCACCGCTCGAGGTGATCGCTGATGGGCGCAATTCCAACACCGCCGGCACCGCTCTGGGGTATCTCAACCGCGTGGTAGAAGACTTCAACAATGACTGGCGATCCAACCATGGGCAGGCCGGTCGCAGCGTTCAGATCCTCACCCGCTCATGGTACAACCCGAACCTCGATTCGAGCTGGAGCATGATTCCCAGCCTGATCGGCACGTTGACGATGATGGGCACCATGATGTTGACCGCTTTGTCGGTGGCTCGCGAGCGTGAACAGGGTACCTTTGATCAACTGCTGGTCACGCCGTTTCGACCCTACGAAATCATGATCGGCAAGGCCGTTCCCAACATGGTCGTCGGCCTGGCCCAGTCGACCACTGTCTTACTGATCGCGCAGTTTTGGTTTCGCATTCCCTTCGGCGGATCCTTCCTCGTGCTGTATGCCGGGCTCACGCTATTCCTGATGGCCGCCGTAGGCCTCGGACTGTTTGTCTCCTCCATCGCCAAAACCATGCAACAGGCAATGCTGTACGCATTTCTGCTGGTGATGCCGTTCGCGCTGCTTTCGGGTTTGACGACACCGTTCAGCAGCATGCCGGACGTGCTGCAGACGGTGATGATCATCAACCCGCTGCGATACGCCCTCGACCTCACCAAGAGGGTTTACCTCGAGGGCGCGGGTTTCCTTACGCTGGTCCCCGATATTGTCCCGCTCGCCATCATTGGCCTGGTAACCCTCAGCGGTGCCGCCTGGCTGTTCAGGCGACGGTTGACCTGAGTGCCTGGCGAGCGCCGCTGCGCAAGCCCGTGGGAGCCTCAGGGCGCTCGCCAGCGCCTCATTTGAGAATCAGCTGCCGCACCAGCTGACTGCCGACGTCCTTGCGCAGCTTGCCCCGATCGACCGACGACGAGGCCGCCTGGGACAGCGATCCGAAAGCCTCGCGGATCACCGGATCAGTGCGGGCCTGCAGGTTATCGAGCGCCGCCATGTTGCGGTACGTGACCGTCAGGATGACATCCGCGTCCTGCGCATCGCGGGGCCGCGTCTGGTAGATGGCGTAGTCCACGACGATTCCCTGCTTCTTGAATTCCTCCATGACGTGCTTGTAAGTCTTCGACAGGTAGCGCATGTACTCGTCGAACATGCCGGGCTCGGTGCGGACGAACGACACGGTCAGCACCGGACCCTCGGTGTAGGCGTGCTCGTCGGCGGCCCGCGTCACGGTCGTGGCGATCATCAGCAGCGCCGCCAGCAGCAGCAGGGTGGTTTTTTTCACGTTGGTCTCCTGGATGAGAGGATTAGCGCCGTCGCCGCAGCGGCGGCGGATTATGGTCAGCCCGCGCGACTATACCGGCGATGCGCGCCCCCGGGAGGCGCTGGCGCCGCCGGGCAGGGGCGCGTTGAGCCGTGCGAGGCGGCCAGCGCCGCGGCATCAGTTATAATGAGTCGACCCAAAGCGCGCGGCCGCTGGACGCGGCGCCTCAGCGTTGTTTGCGCACGGCCCGTGCGAAAGTGGCGGAACTGGCAGACGCGCTGGACTTAGGATCCAGTGGGGAAACCCGTGAGAGTTCGAGTCTCTCCTTTCGCACCAGTATTGCAATTCAGATCAATAACTTGATGACTCTGCTACCCAAGGGTCCCTGTAAGAGCCGAGGATTGTGAAATTGAAGGAAGTCTCACTGGCCGACACCGGAGGCCTGTCGCGGCGTCTGGAGGTGGCGGTGCCTGCCACCGAGGTGGACCAGGAGGTGCAGCTGCGGCTGAAGCGCCTGTCGCGCACCGCGCGCCTGAAGGGCTTTCGCCCGGGCAAGGCGCCGCTGGCGGTGATCAGCAAGCAGTTCGGCGAGCAGGTGCGTGCGGAGGTCGTGAACGAGCTGATGCGCACTTCGTTCGCACAGGCGGTGAGCGAACACAATCTGCGCCCCGCCGCCGGGCCGCGCATCGAGCCGATCGCGCTTGGACCTGCGTCGGACCTGAAGTACGCCGCGCACTTCGAGGTGCTGCCGGAGATCAAGGTAAACCCGCCCGAAGAGCTCGCGGTGGAGCGGCCATCGGCGACCGTGACCGACGCCGACGTCGACGCCATGATCGAGAACATGCGCCAGCAGCGCCCGGTGTTCACGCCCGTGGAGCGCCCGGCGCGCGACACTGACAGGGTGCGGCTCGATTACCGGGCGCTCATCGGCGGCAAGCCCCTCGAAGGTGCGGAGCTGTCCGACGTGCGGGTGGTTCTCGGAACGCGCCAGGCGATGCCGGAGCTGGAAGAGGGCCTGAAAGGCGTCACCGCAGGCGAACAGCGCACCATCGACGTGGTGTTTCCGCAGAGCCACCCGAACCGGCAGGTCGCGGGGCAGTCGGCGGAACTGCATCTCTCCATAAAGGCAGTCGAGGAACAATCCCTTCCGCAGGTCGACGAGGAATTCTTTCGCGCCTATGGTGTCGAACAGGGCGGTCTGGCGGAGATGCGGGCCGAGGTGCGCGCCAGTATGGAGCGGGAGCTTGCCGAGGTGATTCGCAGTCGGGTGCGGCTGCAGGTGCTCGATGCACTCTACCGCCATAACAGCGTCGACCTGCCGCAGGCGCTGGTCGAGCAGCAGGTGCAGCAGCTGCAGATCGATACCGCACGGCGCATGGGCGTGCGTGATATCAATCGCCTGCCGGGGCGCGAGGCGTTCCTCGAGCCGGCACGCCGTCGGGTGGCGCTCGGACTGCTGGTCGGGCACATCGTTCAGGCGCAGGGCATCACGGTCGACCGCGAGCGCGTGCAGGCGCGCGTCGCGGAGCTCGTCGAGAGCTCCCCGAACCCCGAGGAGGCGCGCCGCGCCTACCAGCAGAACCCGGAGGCGATGCGGCAGATCGAGTCCGCCGTGCTCGAGGACCAGGTGGTCGCCTGGCTGCTCGAACGCGCGCACATCACCGAGCGGCCCATGACCTTCGCCGAGCTCACCGGCTTCGGCCGGCATGAGCATGAGCACGAGCACGAGCACGATCACCAGCACGAACCTGAGCCCGCCCCGGGGGGCACACACGAGCAGCAAGAGGCGGACGGCACATGAATGAGCGTGGACTGAACCTGGTTCCCATCGTCGTCGAGCAGACCGCGCGCGGCGAGCGTGCCTACGACATCTACTCGCGCCTTCTCAAGGAGCGGCTGATATTCGTCGTGGGTGCGGTCGATGACTACATGGCGAACATCGTGGTCGCACAGATGCTGTTCCTCGAGTCCGAGAACCCGGAGAAGGACATCGCGCTGTACATCAATTCTCCCGGCGGCGTCGTGAGCGCGGGCCTGGCCATTTACGACACCATGCAGTTCGTGAAGCCCGACGTGAGCACCATCTGCATCGGCCAGGCGGCCAGCATGGGCGCGGTGCTCCTGGCCGGTGGTACCCGCGGCAAGCGCTACTGCCTGCCGCACGCCCGGGTGATGATTCACCAGCCGCACGGCGGCATGCAGGGCCAGGCGGTGGACATGGAGATCCAGGCGAAGGAGATCCTCGAGACGCGCGACCGCCTCAACAAGATCCTGGCCAAGCATACCGGCCAGAGCGTCGAGCGCATCAAGCAGGACACCGACCGCGACCGTTTTATGGACTGGAACGAGGCGGTGCGCTACGGGCTGATCGACAAGGTGCTGGAGAAGCGCGGCGAGCTGCCAGCGGTGAGTCCGCCGAAGCCGGCTTGACCGGACCTGAGGGCGCAGGGCGGCGGCGGCATGACAAATGTCAAAGTGGTGAAGCGCGTCATACAACTCCCGGCGGTACAAGGACTTAGCTGTGCACTGCGTTTTGCCTCGCGGCCGGGGGCCGTGCTATAAGAAAGTGCGAACGCGCGGTTGTATTTCATTCGTCGCGCGGCACGGAGCTTATGAGGGACACCGATGAGTGAGGACTCCCGCAGCCGTCACGACGACGGCAAGCTCCTGTACTGCTCGTTCTGCGGGAAGAGCCAGCACGAGGTCCGCAAGCTGATCGCCGGTCCCTCGGTGTTCGTCTGCGACGAATGCGTCGAGCTGTGCAACGACATCATCCGCGAGGAGCTCGAGGACCGCGCCGAGCGCGCCCGCGACAAGCTTCCCAAGCCGCACGAGATCAAGAAGGTCCTCGACGAGTACGTGATCGGCCAGGAGCGCGCCAAGAAGGTGCTGTCGGTGGCGGTGTACAACCACTACAAGCGCCTGCAGACCCGCACCGGCAGCGCGCGCGCCAAAGAGGAGGTCGAGATCGCCAAGAGCAACATCCTGCTCATTGGTCCGACCGGCTGCGGCAAGACGTTGCTCGCGGAGACGCTGGCGCGCCTGCTGAACGTGCCGTTCACCATCGCCGACGCCACCACCCTCACCGAGGCGGGCTACGTCGGCGAGGATGTCGAGAACATAATCCAGAAGCTCCTGCAGAAGTGCGACTACGACGTCGAGAAGGCGCAGACGGGCATCGTCTACATCGACGAAATCGACAAGATCTCGCGCAAGTCCGACAACCCCTCGATCACCCGCGACGTCTCGGGTGAGGGCGTGCAGCAGGCGCTGCTCAAGCTGATCGAGGGCACGATCGCCTCGGTGCCGCCGCAGGGTGGCCGCAAGCACCCCCAGCAGGAGTTTCTGCAGGTCGATACCAGCAACATCCTGTTCATCTGCGGCGGCGCGTTCGCCGGGCTGGAGAAGATCATCCTCAACCGGACCCAGAAGTCCGGCATCGGCTTCACTTCCGAAGTGCGCGATATCAATACGCGGCCGCACGGCAGCGACCTGTTCCACGACGTCGAACCCGAGGACCTCATCAAGTACGGGCTGATCCCGGAGTTCGTCGGGCGCCTGCCGGTGGTCGCGACGCTCGATGAGCTCGACGTGGCGGCGCTGATCTCGATCCTGACCGAACCGAAAAACGCCCTCACCAAGCAGTACCGCCGGCTCTTCGAGATGGAAGGCGCGGAGCTGGAGTTCCGCGACGAGGCGCTGAAGGCGGTGGCGCACCGCGCCATGGCGAGGAAAACCGGCGCCCGCGGGCTGCGCACGATCCTCGAGACAGTGCTGCTCGATACCATGTACGAGCTGCCCTCGATGCGAAACGTCTCGCGGATCGTCATCGACGAGACCGTGATCGAGGGGCAGACCAAGCCCTACGTGGTCTACGGCTCCGACGACACTCGCCTGGCGAGCGTCGACGAGCCGCGGCGCGCCTCGGGCTCGAATCACCACTAGGGCGCAAGCCCTGCAGCGCCGCCAGCACCCGAAAGCGGTGCGCGCTCAGGCGGCATCGGCCAACGGAACGCGCATCCCGTGAGGCGCGTCACTCTTGAAACGCGCGGCGCAAGCCTCATTTCCCGTTACACTACCGTCAAGAGGCGCCATCGGCCGGAGTTTTGACAGATGCTCCGGCCGCCCATCCGTAATCCGAGGGCTTGAGCGTGTCCGAACCGACTACTCCTACGACTCCTCCGACCGCGATGCCTGCCGCACTGCAGAACGTGCCGGTATTGCCGTTGCGCGACGTCGTCGTCTACCCGCACATGGTGATTCCGCTGTTCGTCGGCCGCGAGAAATCGATCCAGGCCCTCGACGTCGCCATGCGCGCCGACAAGCGCATCATGCTGGTGGCGCAGAAGCAGGCCGACGTCGATGATCCCAAGGCCGATGACCTGTATCGCATCGCCACCGTCGCCACCATCCTGCAGCTGCTGAAGCTGCCCGACGGCACGGTCAAGGTGCTGGTGGAGGGCGTCGACCGCGCGCGCATCGACAAGCTGCACGCCGGCGAGTACTACTCCTCGGACGCGACGCTGCTGCCGGACGCGGAAGTCTACGACGAGAAGGAAATGGACGTGCTGGCGCGCTCGGTCATTTCCCAGTTCGAGCAGTACGTCAAGCTCAACAAGAAGGTGCCGCCCGAGGTGCTCACCGCGCTCGCCGGCATCGAGCAGGCCGGCCGCCTCGCCGACACCGTGGCCGCGCACATGTCGCTGAAGCTCGCCGAGAAGCAGAAGGTGCTGGAGATTCTCGACGTCAAGAAGCGCCTCGAGCACATCCTGGTCGCCATCGAGAGCGAGATGGACGTGCTGCAGATCGAGAAGCGCATCCGCGGGCGCGTCAAGGCGCAGATGGAGAAGAGCCAGCGCGAGTACTACCTGAACGAGCAGATGAAGGCCATTCAGAAAGAGCTCGGCGAGATGGACGAGGGCGGCAACGAGATCAGCGAGCTCGAGCAAAAGATCACCAAGGCCGGCATGCCCAAGGAGGCGCGCGAGAAGGCCGCCGGCGAGCTGAACAAGCTCAAGATGATGTCACCGATGTCCGCCGAGGCCACGGTGGTGCGCAACTACATCGACTGGCTGGTGAAGGTGCCGTGGAAGAAACGCACCAAGATCATCAAGGACATCGCGCGCGCGCAGAAGGTGCTGGACGAGGATCACTACGGGCTGGACAAGGTCAAGGAGCGCATCGTCGAGTATCTCGCGGTGCAGCAGCGGGTCGACAAGCTCAAGGGCCCGATCCTGTGCCTGGTGGGAGCACCGGGAGTCGGCAAGACCTCGCTCGGTCAGAGCATCGCGCGCGCGACCAACCGCAAGTTCGTGCGCATGTCTTTGGGCGGAGTGCGCGATGAGGCCGAGATCCGCGGCCACCGGCGCACCTATATCGGCTCGATGCCCGGCAAGATCGTGCAGAACATGGCGAAGGCGGGGGTGCACAACCCGCTGTTCCTGCTCGATGAAGTCGACAAGATGTCGATGGACTTCCGCGGCGATCCGTCTTCGGCGCTGCTGGAGGTGCTCGACCCGGAGCAGAACTCCACTTTCAACGATCATTACCTCGAGGTCGATCTGGACCTCTCGGACGTGATGTTCGTCTGCACGGCGAACACGCTGAACATCCCGCCGCCGCTGCTCGATCGCATGGAAGTCATCCGTCTGGCCGGTTACACGGAAGACGAGAAGATGAACATCGCACGGCGCTACCTGGTGCCGAAGCAGATGAAGAGCAACGGGCTGAAGCCCGATGAGCTGAAGGTATCGGACGGCGCGCTGCTCGACATCGTGCGTTTCTACACGCGCGAGGCCGGCGTGCGCAACCTCGAGCGCGAGATCGCCAAGATCGGCCGCAAGGCCGTGAAGCAGATGTTGCTGAACAAGAAGAACCAGAAGTCGGTCGCGGTCGCGCCGCGCAACCTCGACAAGTTCCTGGGCGTGCGCCGTTTCCGCTACGGCAAGGCCGAGGACATGAACCGCATCGGCCAAGTGACCGGACTTGCCTGGACCGAGGTCGGCGGCGAGCTGCTGACCATCGAGGCGGCAGTGGTGCCGGGCAAGGGCAAGCTGCAGCACACCGGGCAGCTCGGCGAGGTGATGCAGGAATCCATCCAGGCAGCGATGACCGTGGTGCGCAGCCGTGCGCAGGTGCTCGGGCTCGAGCCCGAGTTCTACCAGAAGCACGACGTGCACCTGCACATCCCCGAAGGGGCAACGCCCAAGGACGGCCCGAGCGCCGGCATCGGCATGTGCACCGCGCTGGTCTCGGCACTCACCAAGATTCCGGTACGCTCGGACGTGGCGATGACTGGTGAGATCACGCTGCGTGGCGAGGTGCTGCCGATCGGCGGATTGAAGGAGAAGCTGCTGGCGGCGCACCGCGGCGGCATCAAGACGGTGCTCATCCCGGATGAGAACCAGAAGGACCTGGTCGAGATCCCCGACAACATCAAGGGCAATCTCGAGATCAAGTCGGTGAAGTGGATCGACGAGGTGCTCGCACTCGCGCTCACGCAGCAACCGATGCCGCAGCCGCACGCGGACGTGCCGGTCGCGGCGGCCGCTGCCGCGGTCGAGGACGGCAAGCCGCGCACCCGCAACGGCCGGCGCCTGAAACAGGTGGTACCGCCGGCGCATTAGCCGGCGCAGGCTGCCCGCGGCCGACGGAGTAATATCCGCCGAATTCGCCGCCGAGGGTCGGCGGGGCGTAGCGGGCAAAAGCCACGCCTTTTGCCCGCGGCCGACGGAGTAATATCCGCCGAAATCGCTTCCTGCGATTTCGGCCAATCTAAGCAGGGTGCTTAGCTCAGCTGGTAGAGCGTCGCCCTTACAAGGCGAATGTCGGCGGTTCGATCCCGTCAGCACCCACCAAATAGAATCAGTGACTCACAGGACGCTGACCCCTCACATACGATCAGCACACGGTCAATTGCAGTGAAGTGGCGGCCTAACGGCCCGCTGAGCCCGCTCTGGCGGCCGGTCGGCGCGTGCCGCAATTTGTCAGCGCCGGACGCCATCAGCTCAGCTGTGAGAAATCCGGGCTAGGGAAGCCCGCGGTCGCCTGACGCACCACGCGTAGTGCGTGGTGCGATCAGGGCAACCACATGCGGCTCAAACCGTAAACCTCACCCGGCATCCTTGATGGTAATGTCGCTATGGACCGCCTTGACGTGCTCGGTCGCACGCGCGATGGACACGGCTTTGTCTGCCGCCGCTTGACTACTGGCGGTGCCACTTAGCCATACGACGCCATCCTTGTCCGTCTCGACATGAATGCGATCCAGGCTGGCCAGATGTTGCGCGGCCAGCTTGGTCTTGATTAGGGTCGTGGTAGCCGAATCCGCGACGAGGGCCACCGGGTGTGAGCTGTCTGCAGAGGAGTCTTGGGCCACGACGACCGCGGCGGGTGCGAGCAACGTGCCG
>JGI12659J15293_10000207_pt1 | contig 19364 bp, 18 predicted proteins | sample JacPinW_OM2H0_O1_FD_15293 | JGI IMG/M metagenome (IMG submission 15293) | reverse complement strand
GTGGTCTCCGTTCCAGCGCGCCAACGCCGGAATCATTTGGGTTGAACAACCCGGAGACTACGCCAACCCAATTCCAACCGCCGCCGCGACGGGACCCCGTCGTATTCGAGGAGAGTCTCTTCTAGCCAAAGTGCTATGTCTTTCGGGATGCTCACGACCGCCCTCAACGTGCGCGTATTTCAAACGATGGATACCCGAAGCAATCGTACCCTGGGTCGCGCAACTCGTCATAGCCGCAGATGTGGCGTCTATTCATCGAATTAGTCTTACCGTCGCGCCAAATAAGCTCGCGTTGCTTTCGTATTAACTTCCTTCGCGAAGTTCTGGATAGAGATTTTCCAACGGAAATATTAGATCGCGCGCTACATAACCTAGTAAATTTCCGACAGAATCGTTAAACCGATCTTTGAGCCCTTGGTCATCGATCTTTCCAACCTCGGCAAACATTTGCACAATGACCCCATCGATCGATTTACCGAGCGTGAGAAGCGCTTTGGCAACGTCCTTGTCCATCATCTTTTCCTTGAGAGTTTTACAATCCTATTGCCGTCAATGATCGTCTCCTGCGGGTCCGAGGCATTCCCTCACACACCTGCGGTACAATCCCGGCCGGTCGGACGGTGGCCACACGCCCTCAGTCTCCGCCAAGCATTTTTCATGGCATTCTTGCCACCCCTCGGGATAGGCGACGGTCGATGTTCCCTCGCTCGTTGTAGCGTCTCGCGTGTCTCCGTCGGGTGTCCCTGAGCCGAGACTTGCCGGTTCGCCTTGCCCCGAAGATACCGCTTCAGGTGACGCGGGAGAAGGGGGAGGCGCTTCAAGCCCGGGGGTCGGCGCTACGTCTGATCTCACCCAATCGTTACTGGCGACCTGAACGCCTGTGGGCTGCGGCTTGCGCGCTACGCTGCCCACGGTGGCGACTGCTCCGTCCGCCGTCGCGAACTGCCCCAGCTAGTCGTGATGCGGATTGAGCTTCCCCAATAGCGTGCGCGTAGCGCCGCGCTTGGCGACCAGCGGCGCCCCGGCCGCCGGCCCGCTCCCACCCGCCGGAGCAAGCCCTAGATCCGCCCTTGCCTCCTCACGTGTCTTGATGCCCGCGCCGACCAGGATCTGCAGCGTCTGCGCCTGCTCCAGCGGATCGATCGCGTCGTCGCCGACCCACACAAACTCGAGCCCGGGCTCGTTCATGCACTCCCGGATCACATGGTCGAGCGCGTTCTTGACCCACGCCTTGAGCGGCACAAGCCCTTCCTGCGTCGCCTGCTGGCGCAGGGTCTCGCTCGTCGCCCGGTTGACCTGCGATACGAAGGGCGAAACGGGGACCGAGAAGGCGTAGCAGATGATGCGCNCCAGCCACTCGTCGTACTGATCCTTCAGCGGCGGCTGGCGGGTCTCGATCAACTTGAAGTCGGCGGGCATGAACTTCGTCTGCCGGCGGCGCGCCAGATTGCCGCTCATCAGCGCGTCGAAATAGTCCTGGAACGAGCGGATCTGGTCGGCGGTCCATTCCTTCGGCAAGGTGGCGAAGGCGTCGGGCGAGGAGCCGGCGCGGTAATAGTCGAGCGTCGAGGCGTCGCGCCGCAGCGCGATGTTGACCGTGAGCGCGATCTGTTCGACCGGGCTCATGCCATACATCCGATGGGCGCGGAGGTTGCGCGGCAGATAGAGAAGCTCGACGGCGGAGAAGTCGGCGGCGGGGATGCCCTTGAGGATCTGCTGGTAGGCGGGATCGGGCGGCTCGGGCGCGCGCCCGTCCTCGCCGATCAGCGGCTTGATCGTCGCCCCGTCGATAATGTCGAGCGCATAGAGCGAGCCGCCGCGATTGTAGCGCGGATAGATGGTCGCGGCGTCGATGACCAGCATCTCCTCCAGCAGCATCCTGAGCCAATCGGCGAACGAACGCCGCCGGTCGGGGCGGGCGAGGAAGCGCGTGACCTGATCGATCGCTTGGGAGCTTGCCGGGGAATCCTCGCGGTTGCGCGCCCTGACCGCGTAGCTCTGCGCCGCGATCTGGTCCTTGCGGGTTTCAATCACCGCGCGCAGGAGGGGCAGCGCGTCCGCGAGCCCCCGCAGTTCGGGGAACGAAACGCCGTCATCGGATCGCGGAATGTAGTTGAGGTTGGCGCCGAACGGATAGTCCCATTGGCGTCCCTTGACCTCGGGCGGCGCCATCGGTGCAAGCGGCTGCAGCGGTCCGAACCAGGTGTCCGGCGACACGCCGGTGATGAGATACCGCGTCGCGTCGGCAAGCCGGGCGAAAACGCTTGGGGGCAGGGCGCGTCTGACGGGTTCCGACATAGGATCGTTTCCTTGAATCTCGGTCCTCCCATGGGTCGCCCGTGTTTTGACAGGCCATCGCCGGAGAGGGTTGGATAAAAGCCTTCGTATTCCGTTAGGGATTGGCGCCTACTTTCGCGCCCGATGGGCTTACGCAGGCAGTGAGGGCGATGCGCATTTCGATAGCGCTGGCCGCAATCATGGTTTCTCTGCCCGTTCTCGCGCTCGCTCAGCCGCGCTGGACCTTCTGCGTCGCCTCGTCAAAGAGCGGCGCCGACGTCTGGATCACCGAGGTTTTCGCCGCCGAGCGCGATCGCGACCAACTGGAGAGCGCGTTTAAAACTATGGTCGTGCGCATGGGCGGCGTTGGCGCCGATGCTCAATGCCCAATGCCGCGCGAGGACAAGACGGAAGCCGTCAACGCCCAATTCGAGGCCGAAGACTTCAACCGCAAACTTGGCGCGAAGCTGCATGCCGTACTTGCCGGCGGCTTCCTGCCGCGGCGGTAGCCGAGCGTCCGGGACCTCGCCGCAAGAGACCGGCTGCTATCCGGAAATCCGCGTGACCGCCGGCTCCCTATCGCCCGACCATTCCAATCGATAAACGGCGCCGGGCGCGACGGACTGGACCGCGTGCGGCCGCAAGGCTGCGATGCACGTTCCTCCTGCTTGCCGGACGGAAGGATAGATGATCCCGTTGAGCCCCTGCCCACGGGCAGCATCGGCGATCGCATTTCCGATCGGATAGCCGACCGCCGGGTCAGGATCGAGACAAGGGTGGGCGGGCGTCTGCCGAAGATCGACGAACTCTCCGGCCATGCTGGCGAACATTTCGGCGTATTCGACGACCCCCTTTAATTGGCCCGATCGCGCGAGGAACTCGCTCATGTGATGGGCGACCTCGCGCAAGCAGGTCTCGATATCGAGCGCCGCGTACCAGGCGCCATGGGCTGCGTTGAAGCGGTTGGCTTCGCACGGCTTCCCATAGGCGAAGGCGGCGTTGACGAAGCTCGCATAGGGCACGCCGTGAATGAACTCGCCGCGGAGGATCCCCTCCGTTCCTCGGCTCTCCGCCAATAGGCGATTGCTGGTCGCCCCTTCGATTTCGGCGAGCCCCGCGGCGTCCTCGGCTGAAACGAGCGCCTCCAGCACCGGAGGGCGGAGACGCGCCGTCGATACGAGCCGGACGGTTCGTGGAAACGCTTCTCTTACGACCGGCAGGTCGTCGAGCATGCCTCAGAAGATCACAGCCCGCCGCGGACGGCGTCGACGTAGCGGCGAACCTCGAGCATCCTTGGAATGCCGCCTTCGATCATCGCCTGGATTGGGGTTTCGCGCTCGAACAGCGGCCCGCTATTGGGTCGTCGCGTCCATTCGTCCGCCGTCGCGTCGGCAAACAACAGGTGAAGTCCCTTGTAAACGCCAACCAGGGCGGAGACGCGCGTCAGCTGATCCTGGCTCAAGGTCGGGTGGGACCCGCGTTTCATGCGGTCAAGTGTGCTCGCGGAAACCCCGAGAAGAGCGGAGGCCTCGGCGTTCGACAAGTCCCAGGCTTTCACGAGCGCAAGGAACGCTTTGAGGGCGACCGCGGACAGGCGCGCCCGATCGCTCTCGTCCGCAAAAGTCTGCGGCCCGAAGGCGCCCGGCTCTCCTTGTCTTACTTCGATAGTGGCGGCGGGCATCTCGCGTCTCCTGACGAGGAGATACGCGTCATTTGACGCGACGTCCAGCAATTTTGTGTTTCGCAGCGGCGGATTGAAGTTCGCGTTGGAATGACGTGGCCCGGTCGCATTCGGGCGAATAGGCTACGGGGCCTTTTGATCCGCAGCTTTACCACCGCCCCCCGTCCAGAACTCGTACATCCCCCCTGCGCTCGCTTGCCCCACGCCCAAAAGGTCAGCCAGCGCCCACACCAGCGCGTCGGCCCGGTCGGGCGAGAAGCCCATAGCGCGCCGGTCGAAATCGGGCGTTAACGCGCAGAGTTGGTCCTCGAGCTTGCTGAACGTCCCGACGTGAAAGACGAGGCTGCGCTCGTAGGCGGCCGCGATCGGTTCGGCGCGCAGGAACTTGCCGCGCGTCGCGTGAACCGCGTGCACCGGCAGGTTGGGCTCCTCTGGCGCAGCACCTCCGTCACCATGTCGCCGCCTTGGTTGATTTCCGCGACGACGCGATTGGCTTTGAAGCCACGAAAGGCGGCGCCGACCCGTGCGCCCCACGCGCCCGGAGTCTCGCCCTGGCTGGTGAGGTCGGCGAGCACATAATAGAGCCCGTTCTGGGCTTTCGCCGCGACGATGAGCCCGCATTCGTCGGATTTTGATCCCGAGCGCGCCGGCGGGTCGACGGCGACCACGATCTCGGCGAATTCCTTCGGAGCGGCTTCGGGCGCAACGCGCTGGCGCTCGAGGAGCGCACGCGTCCAGAGAGCCCCCGGTGTCTCCTCGACGATTTCGGCGAATAGCTCCTGCCGCCCGATCGAGCGGCCGTTGTAACGCGCGGTGATGCGTTCGAAGAACGCTCGCGCCAGATGGGCCTTATTGTCGAAGGTCGAGCCGCGGGTGACAATTGTGTCCTTGCCCGCGGACAGAGTTTTGATGATCTTGGTTGGCCGCGGTGTTGTCGTGATGACCGCCTGCGGCTTGTCTCCGAGTCTCAAGCCCAGCATCGCCTGGTCGAAGGCGTCAGGCTGGCGCCAGGCGGCGAGTTCGTCGCACCACAATTTCATGTGCTGCTTGCCCCTGAGCCGGTCGGGCTCTTCGGCTGAGAACAGCGCGCTCACCGCGCCGTTCGGCCATTCGAGCCGAAGGTCGGCTGCGAGAAAGCGGGGACGTTCGTCGTGCCGACAGCAAGCGAGAATGCCGGATTCACCCCTGACCATGATGTCGCGGGTGTCGGCGATGGTGGCGCCGATCAGATTGACGATCGGGTAAGTCTGCACCCAGTTGCGCACCGCCTCCGCGCCGGCCCGCGTCTTGCCAGCGCCGCGCCCGGCGAGGATGAGCCAGATGATCCAGTCGCCGTCCGGCGGAGCCTGCTCGGGGCGGGCCCAAAACGTCCAGTCATGGAACAATTGCGCGCATTCGCGTGGCGTCATCTCCTCGAACATGCGCACGCGCGTATCGAGGTCGAGCCCCAGAAAATCGGAGGCGCGCTTGACCCGGCTGCCTGTAACGGGACGAGGATGCGCGTGCCCGGAGCGCCTGGTTCGAGCGTGTTGCGCCGGCTCGGCGGTCATTCAGCGGGCAACTCGGGCTGGAGCCGGTCTGCGATCTCATTGACTTTCTTCAGCAGTCGAGCGCGCTCTTCCTCGCCGTATTGTTCAGGGATGCGCGTCGCCTTCGTGAATCCATGATAGCGGTCGAGCCGGTCGACGATCTTCAGCGCTCGGTCGATCGCCTTGAGATCGCCGTTCTGGAGCCGCTCCAGGAGCTTGAGGATCATCTGCTCGAGCCGGGCGATCTGCAGCTTGGCGAAGTCGTCGGCCGGCGCGATCCAGCGGTTGCGCAACTCTTGACGCAGGATGCCCTCGGTTCGTTTCCGGGTCAGCCGTTCCGCCGCGCCGATTTCGTCGACCCCGGCGCCGGCGATGAGCGAGGCGAGGACACGCTGGGCGCGGGTTACCTGTGCGCATTTCGATCGGGTCGACGGGTTCGCATGGGTCATGGGCGCCTTCTGGGACTGACGGAGGAAGCCCGCCCAGGCGAAGGGCGCAACGCTTCCGGGGAGCGCACTGACGAGGTGCCTGCTGGCGGAGAAATTGGGGGAGTAGGAGAGCGGTCCGTTGCAGGCGCGCCTCTCGAACTTGCCCCACTATGCCGCCACCGGCGTCAAACCGCAAGCTTTTGTTCCCATTTTGTTCTCAAGCTGCGCCTGCTATCGCAGTAATCTTAATAAGATCAGTATGTTGTAGGGATGAATGGCGACGTCAGGGGGGCGCCGACGCCGATCGTGTCGACCGATGCGATCTATGATCGTTTAATACGGTATTGATAACAACATCTTGCAAACAAATAGTGATCTTATTTCTAGGATATACATCCAAATATCTGCAAAACCGTATATTTCCCAAAACCTATGCAGCGTCACCTGAATTTCGCAGTCCTCACCGAAAATCTCAGGAGATCTCGAAATCTCAGGGTGCGTGCGATCGAGCCCAGGGCCGTGGAGTTGCAGAAAAAGAGACTTAACGTCTTGAAAGCGCTCAGGCGCGCGCAGAAATGCGCGCCCTCCATCTCGAGTCACCGCCGGCCAGCCGTTGCCCTCGGCTTGCGACCGGCAAAGCGACGAGAATTCATGTAGTTCCTACGGAGCGCTTTGGCTGAAGCGGAGGGTGAATCGTGCTGACTGTCCACTATGCCGACAAAACCGAGCCGGCCGCGGGGACAGCCGCGAGCGTCGGGCTCGAGCGGAAGATTCTCGATCCCGCGGAGCCCATTCCGCCTGGCGCGATCTGGATCGATATGGTCGAGCCGACNNTGGACGAGGACCAGAAGGTGGAGCGCTATCTTGGCGCGAAAGTGCCGTCACGCTCCGATCCCGACTTCGCCCAGCCCTCCGAATCCTACTATGCCGAAAATGGCGTGCGCTGCCTACACGCCTGTGTCGTCAGCGAGGCTGAAAATACGCCGGACGTCGCTGACGTCACCTTCATCCTCGGCCCGAAAGCGCTCGTCACTGTACGCTACGATCCCGGCGAAGCCTTTGAGCTCTTCGGTCAGAGGTTGGGCAAAATCCCGGCGCAAGTGCTGCACCCCGACGCGGTGGCGGTCGGTCTTATCAACGCCATCGTCGATCGCTCCGCCCGGGCGCTGAACAAGGTCGGCGTCGAGCTCGATTCCATCGCGAGCCAGGTCTTTCGAGCCAAGGGTGACCAAAGCGCGCGCAGCAAGATCTATTCGGCGACCCTCGGCGACCTCGGACGCGAGGACGAGAAGATCTCGAACCTGCGCGAAAGCCTGGTCGAGCTCGAGCGGCTCGTGCTCTTTCTGATGTCTGAAGGGCGCTCCGCGGATGCGCCAAAGCCAGTACGCGAGGCGACGAAGTCGGCTTTCCGGGACCTCCAATCGCTCGAGCAGGACGCGAACTTCAAGGCCCAGAAGGTGCAGTTCCTGCTCGACGCGACCCTCGGCTTCATCAACCTCGCGCAGAACGACATTATCAAGCTGTTCTCCGTGCTGGCGGTCATCTTCATGCCGCCGACGGTCATCGCCTCGATCTACGGCATGAATTTCAAGGAAATGCCGGAGCTCGAATGGCGTTGGGGCTACCCGATGGCTCTCTTTGTGATGGTCTGCGCGGCGGTGCTGCCCTACTTGTTTTTCCGCTGGAAGAAGTGGCTGTGAGGCGCGTTGCCGACCGGTCGGCTGGCCGCGGGGGTTCTCCGAAAATCGTCTGACACGCTGCCTTCATCCGCGCGGGATACGGCTCCGCAGTTGGAGGGAAAATGACCGCACAACCGGCGCAAATCGATTTGGCGGACCTCGGACCGGGCGTCGCGTGGGCGTTCGAGTTCGACGAGAACGGGCGGGGACGTCTGCTCGAAGGCAATTCCTCTTTTGATCTTACCCGCGGGCGCCGGTTCGTATGGGTGCATCTGATCTTGGGAAACGCGCGGACACGGGACTGGATCGGCGCGCAGGACACCCTTCCTCCCGAGGCCCGCGAGGTGTTTTTATCCAAGGATCGCCATCCAAGTCTGCACTGGGGTGGGGAGGCCTTGTGGGGAACGCTCCACGACGTCCGCCACGAAGACCAAACGGCGGGGATGGAGGCAACGGATCTGCGTTTCGCTTTATGGCCGCAGTTCCTCCTGACGGCGCGCCATCACCCGGCGCGCTCCGCCATGGCGGTTAAAGACCAGACGGAGAAGGGCGCCACCTTTGAAGATAGCGCGGCGCTGTTTGAGAGCCTTCTCGTGGCCGCCGCAGATTCGATCGGCGAGGCTGCGCAAGAGATCGCCGGACAGCTGGACCAGATCGAAGACCGCGTTTTGTCGGACTCCTTGAGGGACGAAAGCGCCGCGCTCCTGCAGTTGCGGAGAGGCATTTCTCGCCAGGAGCGACTGGTTCAAGCCGCTCACAGCGTGCTTTCGCAACTCGAACAAAACCGCGCGGAGAGCGTCCTTCAGGCGTATCGTGACCTGGGCTCCAGGGTGCGGCAGCGGGTCGATGCTTTCCGCGCGGACCTCCACCTCCAGGCTGAGCGCGCGCGGCTGCTGCAGGAGGAATTGGCGGCGCAGCTCGCGACCGCGACCAATCGCAATCTCTTCGCGCTCACGGTCGTCACGACCGTGCTGTTGCCCCCGGCCTTCGTTACCGGTTACTTCGGCATGAATACGAAAGGGCTGCCATTCGCCGACTCGGATTACGGAACGATCTACGCCTCCATTCTTTGCCTCCTCGCGGCGGGCGTCGTCTATCTGCTGATCCGTCGTTACCGGGCGGTCTCTTGAAGCGGCTTTGCCCCACGAGTTTCGCGAACTTCAGCCTCAGCTCCTCGCCTTGCCTGAGCCGGATGAGCGGGCCCGGAATCGCGCCGGCATAGGCGCAGGTCGCCGCCGCTTCGGCCGGAGCCGGGGCGACTTGAAGCCTCGCGCCGGCGCGGCTTCGAAGTCGAGAATGCCCTGAGCCGCCGCAGCAGGCGCTTCCGCTCGCGCCCGAGCGCCGAGGCGCCATAGGACTGCCGAAAGGCCGCCGCTCAGAACGATGCGGCGGGTGGGAGTCAAGCCATTTGTCTCATTTTGGAGCATTGCGCGCGGCGCCGAAAGTGCTGACGAATGGCTTGCGGCGAAAAGGGCCTATCCATGCGTAAGATTGCCTTATCCCTAGGTTTCGCCGCGATTTTCGTGGGGTTAGGGCGTTTTCTGTTCGCGCCAGCCTTCTTAGCCGAGCGCTCCGACGGCGCAACCCGCATTCTGCTCGCGGCGGGCCTCTTCACCATCGCGATCGCCGCTGTCGTGCGCAAATGAGCCGACGGGCGCGTCAGGTCGGTATTTTTTTATGGCGCCGGGTGGACAAGCTGATATAGAGCGCCGAAAGCAAATCGGCCTCGTCAAGCCGGCGCTCGCGGCGGGCGTGGCGGAATTGGTAGACGCGCCGGATTTAGGTTCCGGTGGCGAAAGTCGTGGGGGTTCGAGTCCCTCCGCCCGCACCATTTCCTTCGCGACCGCGAATGCGCCCGGGACAATTGACGATCGGCCGGTGGGCAAGTATCGGCCAGTCGCGGTTATCTGCCGCGATGACCACAAGGCGGAACGCAGATGCAGGTGACTGAAACGCTTAGCCAGGGACTTAAGCGGGAGTATGACATTTCGTTGCCGGCGAGCGACCTGGCCGCCAAGCTCAATGGGCAGTTGGCGGACCTAAAAGCGAAGGTGCGCATCAATGGATTCCGACCCGGCAAGGTGCCGATGGAGCATTTGCGTAAGGTTTACGGCAAGTCGGTGATGGCCGACGTGATGCAGGAAGCGATCGCAAGCGCGAACAAGAAGATCATCGACGACAACCACCTGCGTCTCGCCCGTGAGCCAAAGGTCGAGCTTCCGAACGATCAGGCGGCCATCGACGCTGCGCTGGAGGCCCGCGGCGACCTTAACTTCAAGGTCGCGCTCGAGGTGCTGCCAGTGTTCGAGATTGGCGATTTCTCGCAAATCTCACTCGAGCGTTTGACTGCCGATGTCGAGCCGTCAGATATCGAGACCGCGCTCGATCGTCTGGCTGAAGAGCGCCGCTCCTACAGCGAGAAGCCTGCCGGCGCGAGGGCGGAAATCCACGACCGGGTCACAATCGATTTCGACGGAACGATTGAGGGCGTGCCCTTCGAAGGCGGCGAAGGGAGGGACATCCAGGTAGCGCTCGGCTCGAACACGTTCCTGCCTGGGTTCGAGGACCAGCTGATGGGTGTCGCCGTGGGCGACAAGCGCACGGTTCGGGCCACTTTCCCTGAGGCGTACGCCGTGCGCGCGCTCGCGGGGAAGACCGCCGACTTCGACGCGACGGTGAAGGCCGTCGCCACGCGCGATCCGTTTCCCCTCGACGATGAATTCGCCAAGAGCATGGGAGCGGAGAATTTCGACAAGCTCAAGGACACGATCCGCGATCGGATCGCTGCCGAGTACTCGCGCGTCTCGCGCGATAAGGTTAAGCGCCAGCTCCTCGATAAGCTCGACAAACTTTATTCATTCGAGTTGCCGGAAGGGCTGGTCAACCAAGAGTTCAATTCTATTTGGGAGCAAGTAGCTCGCGAGCAGCAGGCCTCGGGGCGTACCTTCGCCGATGAGAACACGACGGAAGAGGCGGCGCAGGCCGACTATCGTAAGATCGCTGAAAGGCGCGTGCGCCTAGGGCTTCTGCTGGCCGAAGTCGGGACGAGGGCGGAAGTAAAGGTTGCGGACGAGGAAATGACCCAGGCCCTGGTTGCCCGAGCCCGGTCGTTCCCAGGCCAAGAGAAGCAAGTCTGGGATTTCTACCGCAATAACAACCAGGCGTTGGCCGAGCTACGGGCTCCGATCTACGAAGAGAAGGTTGTCGACCATATCTTAGGCCTCGCCAAGGTCGAAGAGCGGAAGATAAGCAGGGAAGAGCTCCTCAAGCCGGTGGATGATGAGCTGTCGGGCGTGCCGCAGGATTGAATGAGTGCGGCTCGTGCCTAGCTGGTACCAGCCTCCTCTTTTCTGGACGGCCCCGGGCGCCTATGTTGGGTTCGCGCCGCCTGCCGGGCGTCGGTTGTTTCCGGTTAAACTAAGGACTCCAATGCGCGATCTCGTCGACTACTATACCAATAATCTTGTGCCGATTGTTATCGAGCAGTCGGCGCGGGGCGAGCGTTCCTTCGATATTTTCTCGCGGCTGCTGCGCGAACGCATCATTTTCATGGTCGGTCCAGTCGATGACGTATCCGCTTCGCTGATAGTCGCTCAACTCCTTTTTCTCGAGGCTGATAATCCGAAGAAGGAAATTGCTCTTTACGTCAATTCTCCAGGGGGGGTTGTCACGGCGGGCCTTTCTATCTACGACACGATGCAGTTTATCCGTCCCAAAGTGACGACGATGTGCATTGGACAGGCGGCATCGATGGGTTCGCTTTTGCTCGCCGCGGGCGAGAAGGGCTCACGGTTTGCTCTGCCCAATTCCCGTATCATGGTTCACCAGCCGTCTGGCGGCTTCCAAGGGCAGGCTTCTGATATCCAGCGGCACGCCGAGGATATTCTCAAGGTCAAGCGAAGACTTAATGAGATCTACGTACATCACACGGGTCAGTCCTACGAAGCCATTGAAAGAACGCTAGATCGGGATCATTTCATGTCGGCGGACGAGGCGAAGGCCTTTGGAATCGTGGATGAGGTGACGGCCAAGCGCACAGTCGAGTTGGAAGAGGCGAAGGCATAGCCCCGGGGCAGTCGAACCGCGGTTTTTTTCTGGCTTCGACGGGTCGGCCGCCACGAATTTTGTGGCGTGGCCTTGATTTTGCGTACAATTTGGTGGTTGCTTGTCAAATCCCGATCTGAGCCAATGGTGATGGACGGAAGGGAAGCGCGAGGCAGGGCCGAAGGCTACGTTTCGTTAGGGTGGTTTGGTTAGGCTGCTGGGTCAGGCGTTTGACGACTCGCTTCGGCGGAAGCGGCCTAAATGGAGAAAAAGCGATGGCCAAGGCCGAAGGCGACGCCAAAAATACGCTGTATTGCTCTTTTTGCGGCAAGAGCCAGCATGAAGTCCGCAAGCTCATCGCCGGGCCCACCGTGTTCATCTGCGATGAATGTGTCGAATTGTGCATGGACATTATTCGCGAGGAGAGCAAGACCGCGCTTGTCAAAAGCAAGGATGGCATTCCGACCCCTCGAGAAATATGCAAGGTTCTCGACGATTATGTGATCGGCCAGCCTCAGGCCAAGCGGGTGCTATCGGTCGCGGTGCATAATCACTATAAGCGCCTTAATCACGCCACCAAGCACGGCGACGTCGAGCTGGCGAAATCAAACATTCTGCTGATTGGCCCAACAGGTTCGGGCAAGACGCTGCTTGCTCAGACACTTGCGCGCATCCTCGATGTGCCCTTCACAATGGCCGACGCCACGACTCTGACCGAAGCCGGTTATGTCGGCGAGGATGTTGAGAACATCATTCTGAAACTGTTGCAGGCTTCTGACTATAATGTCGAGCGGGCGCAGCGCGGCATCGTCTACATCGACGAGATCGACAAGATCAGCCGTAAGTCTGACAATCCGTCGATTACCCGCGATGTATCGGGTGAGGGCGTGCAGCAGGCGCTGCTCAAGATCATGGAGGGCACGATTGCGAGTGTTCCTCCGCAGGGCGGACGCAAGCATCCCCAGCAGGAATTTTTGCAGGTTGACACCACCAATATCCTGTTCATTTGCGGTGGGGCTTTTTCCGGCCTCGAGCGAATCATTTCGGCGCGCGGCAAGGGCACCTCGATCGGCTTTTCTGCCAAGGTTCAGTCGCCTGACGACCGACGCACAGGCGAGGTGTTCCGCGAGGTCGAGCCGGAAGATCTGCTGAAATTCGGCCTCATTCCCGAATTCGTCGGCCGTCTGCCCGTCATCGCAACCCTTGAGGATCTCGACGAGGACGCCCTGAAGAAGATCTTGACGGAACCAAAGAACGCGCTTGTCAAACAATATCAGCGTCTGTTCGAGATGGAGAACACCGACCTGACGATTCAGGAAGAGGCGCTGGGAGTCGTCGCCAAGAAGGCGATCGAGCGACGCACGGGCGCCCGCGGCCTCCGTTCGATCATGGAAAGCATCTTGCTTGACACAATGTTCGAATTGCCGGGCCTCGATGGCGTCGAACAAGTCGTCATCGGTCCTGAGGTCGTCGAAGGCAAGGCTCGCCCGCTCTATATCTATGCTGAGCGCGCCGAGCGGGCGAGCTGACAACGCCTCCGGATTTGTGCGCCGCTTGAAACTTGTGCGGCGCGGGCCCATGTTTTGGAATGGATCATCGATTCCCCATACTGTTCAGACACTAAAGTTCAGTGCCTGAAGTTGGCGACTTTCCGCGGAACCTTGGTTCGTGTCCGTTCTTTCGGGCCCGGGTTTCGTCGAAGATCTGTAAACGAAGAAAATGCGGAGCGGACGGACACGTCGGCTCGCGAAGTTCAGGATGGCCATGACCAACCAACATAAGTCCATCGTCGCCGGGACGCTCGATGTCTATCCCGTCCTTCCATTACGCGACATCGTCGTGTTCCCGCATATGATCGTTCCACTGTTCGTCGGGCGCGAGAAGTCGATTCGTGCGCTAGAAGAGGTGATGAAGTCCGACAAGCCGATCCTGCTTGCGACCCAGAAGAACGCCGCCGACGACGATCCGGCGCCCGACGCCATTTTCTCCGCCGGTACGCTGGCCAGCGTTCTGCAGTTGCTCAAGCTGCCCGACGGCACGGTCAAAGTGCTCGTCGAAGGCTCGACGCGCGCTCAGGTGACGCGGTTCGTGTCTGGCGACGGTTTTTTCCAAGCTGAGGCCCTGGCGATCGCCGATGAGCCGATCGAGAAGATCGAGGCGGAGGCGCTGTCGCGCTCGGTTGTGTCCGAGTTTGAGAGCTACGTGAAACTCAACAAGAAGATCTCGCCCGAGGTCGTGACCGCGGTCAATCAGATCGACGACTACGGCAAGCTCGCCGACACCATCGCTTCCCACCTGGCGGTCAAGCTATCCGACAAGCAGGCGATCCTTGAGATGCGCTCCATTGCAAAGCGCTTCGAGAAGTGTCTCGCGCTGATGGAGAGCGAGATTTCGGTGCTCCAAGTTGAGAAGCGCATCCGGACGCGCGTCAAGCGGCAGATGGAGAAGACTCAACGGGAATATTATCTCAACGAACAGATGAAGGCGATCCAGAAGGAGCTTGGCGACGAGGACGGCAAGGACGAGATGTCCGAGCTCGAGGAACGTATCAAGTCGACGAGACTCACCAAGGAAGCGCGAGAGAAGGCGCTCGCCGAGGTCAAGAAACTCAGGCAGATGTCGCCGATGTCGGCTGAAGCTACGGTCGTACGCAACTATCTTGATTGGCTGCTGTCGATTCCTTGGCAGAAGCGGTCGAAGATCAAGAAGGACCTTGCGACTGCGCAAACGATTTTGGACGCCGATCATTTCGGCTTGGACAAAGTCAAGGAGCGTATCGTCGAGTATCTCGCGGTGCAGCAGCGCGCCAACAAGCTGACCGGGCCGATCTTGTGCCTCGTCGGTCCGCCAGGTGTCGGCAAGACCTCGCTCGGCAAGTCTATCGCGAAAGCGACCGGCCGAGAATTTGTTCGCATGTCGCTCGGCGGCGTCCGCGACGAAGCGGAGATTCGCGGTCATCGGCGCACCTACATCGGTTCGATGCCGGGCAAGGTTATCCAGTCGATGCGCAAGGCCAAGACGTCGAATCCGCTCTTCCTGCTCGACGAGATCGATAAGATGGGCATGGATTTTCGCGGCGATCCGTCGTCAGCCCTGCTCGAAGTGCTCGATCCGGAACAGAACTCGACGTTCAATGACCATTATCTTGAAGTCGACTATGACCTGTCCGGCGTCATGTTCGTGACCACCGCCAACACTCTCAACATCCCGCCTGCCCTTATGGACCGCATGGAGATCATTCGTATCGCTGGGTACACGGAAGACGAGAAGCTGGAGATCGCCAAGCGGCACCTTTTGCCCAATTCGATGAGCAAGCACGGACTGGACGCCAAGGAATGGGTGGTCGCGGACAGCGCCATCACGGAACTCATCCGGCGCTATACGCGTGAAGCCGGCGTCCGCAACCTTGAGCGTGAGATTTCCAATCTTGCCCGCAAGGCGGTGAAGGAGATCCTTACCCACAAGAGTAAGATGATCGTCGTCAACGGCGAGAGCGTCGCCGAGTTCCTTGGGCCGCCCAAGTTCCGCTACGGCGAGATCGAAGCCGACGATCAGGTCGGACTCGTGACCGGACTGGCTTGGACGGAGGTCGGCGGCGAATTGCTCACGATTGAAGGGGTCATGATGCCGGGCAAAGGACGCATGACGGTGACCGGGAATCTCAAGGACGTGATGAAGGAGTCGATTTCGGCTGCGGCGTCCTATGTGCGTTCGCGCGCGGTCGATTTCGGAATCGAGCCGCCATTGTTCGATAAGCGCGACATCCACGTGCACGTGCCCGAGGGCGCCACGCCTAAGGACGGGCCTTCTGCGGGAGTTGGTATGGCGACCGTCATCGTTTCGATGCTGACTGGCATCCAGGTGCGGCGCGACATTGCCATGACCGGCGAGATCACGCTGCGCGGGCGGGTCCTTCCGATCGGCGGGCTTAAGGAGAAGCTATTGGCGGCGCTCAGAGGCGGCATCAAGAAAGTCCTCATACCGGAGGACAACGTCAAGGACTTGGCCGACATTCCGAGCTCGGTGAGGAACGGCCTCGAAATCGTCCCGGTTTCTCGAATGGACGAGGTGCTCGCGCATGCCCTTGTCCGTCGGCCGATTCCGATCGCTTGGGAGGAGGACGTGGCTGCGCCGCCGCCTTCGGGACCGCCCGAGGAGGACGGCCAAGGGCTAATCGCCCACTGACGGACGGTTGGCCCCGGGCGGAGACGGATGGCCAGCGCAGCGAAGCCGGGCAGCTTCATGAGATCGCCACGAATTCTTAGGAATTCGGGGCGATTTTTTTGCGTGTAGGCCAGTTTTAGGCTCTTTTTTTCCCATTGGCCCCGACGAACGCTTGCGTTCCTTGAATGAAACGGCGAGCTATGTGTCGAACTCTGCTGTCGATTCGCCGGGGGTGACGATGAGCGCCTTAGAGTGGGACGGACGGGTATGAGCGCGCGGCGGCGGCGAGGCGTCGCTTACAGCGGCGTTGAAGGCGCCGGACTTCAGAATTGGCGCCGACAACCGTGCGCCGCAGTCGAACGGAGAGGCAATAATGAATAAGCTTGAGCTCGTCGATCATATCGCGACGGAAGCGGAACTAACTAAGGTTTCCGCCGCTGCCGCGCTCGAGGCCGTCCTGGAGGGCATTGTCGACACTTTGAGGAAGGGCGAGGAAGTGCGGCTCGTGGGATTCGGCACCTTTTCGGTTCGTGAGCGCGCTGCGGGAAAGGGGCGCAATCCGGCGACTGGCAAGGAAATTAAAATCGCGGCCTCGAGGAACGCGCGCTTCAAGCCGGGCGCCGCCCTCAAGGCGAGCCTCAATAAGAAGTCGGCTAAGAAATAGATCAATGCGCCGCAGTTTGCGCCGCGCGGCCTAGAGCCGCTCGGTCGTTTGCCAGTCGTTCTCTCCGTTTCGCGCCCATTGGCGCTTGGCGGGTCTGCCGCGAGGCTGTTATCCTGGAGCCGCCGGACGAGGCGACCGGCGGCGGCAAGGGCGGTTAGCTCAGTTGGCAGAGCATCTCGTTTACACCGAGAGGGTCGGGGGTTCAAATCCCTCACCGCCCACCACTAAATCAATGACTTAGCATTCCAGGCGGCCGCTGGTGCACCAGTTGTGCACCAGTGGGCACAGTTGGCCCCCTCCCGTCGGCTGCTGATCCGGCGTCGTCGGTTCTCGGCAGCCGTCCCTTATGTCAACCGACCAAGGCGATGATCGCGAATGGCGCGAGGCTGGTGCGATGCGGCGCCGACGGGCCCGAGGCCTGGGCGATTGCAGGCCAAGCGTATCGGGACTGGAAGGCGGGCAAGAGGAAGGACGCTGTGCCACACGGCCCGCGCATAGTGGAAGGAACAATCGCCGCGTGCGCTGCCTGCGGCCTCAGGATCGCTTGGGGACGCTTTCGTTCTCAAGCGGCGAGGAAATCGTCGGCACGCTCACCGGCCGCTCTAGGCGCGTTCTCGCCGGTTATCTCGCTAAGCTCGGCGTCGAGGTCGCGGCCGGTGCGCCGATCTTCCGCAACCGCTCGAGCAGGCCCTATTCCAAAGACACGCTCGGCGGCGATTTCCGCGACATCCGCGCCATGGTGTTTGGCGAGGGCGAAAGGCGCACGATTGCGGACATGCGCCGCTCGGGCACGATCGAGGCGAAGCGCCGCGGCGCGACCAAAGAGGCGATCGGCGAGAAGCTCGGCAATGCCTTCGCGACCAGCAAATTTATAAACGACACTTACGGCTCGACGGTTGTTCAAATCGTTCGCGAAGTGGACGATGCGCGACGGCGAGCGAGAACAAAAGAGCGGGCCGGATAGCGAACAAAAGTTGGACATGTCCAACTTTTCGCCGGGTCCGCGTCCTACTAGCGGCGCAAAGATGGTAATCTAAGTCGTTGGAATAGTGGCGAGAGAGACGGGACTTGAACCCGCGACCTCCGGCGTGACAGGCCGAACATATCTCAACTATATCAAAGCGTGTCCAACTTTTAAGGATCACAAAAGGCCTAACGATTTCAATGACCGCAAAGATGAAAGTTGGACGCGCGGAAGGTTTCAAATGCACTGAGGGCGGCGGCTGCCAACTCTCTTGCAAGCTCTCGCCGGCGCGATCGCTGGCCGAGCTCGCCTGGCGGTCGTCCCGCCCGAGTGTCAGCTAAGATTTTTTGTCGCTGGCTTGTCGAGGATGACACCGCCGATCGTCACCGCCCCGATCGGTCGCATAACGCGGATTTGATGCCCGGCTTTGTCACCGTGCGAGACGACGTGACCGCCGCGACTGAGCACATTCAATGCGTGCAAATTTGGGTTGACCCCAAATTCCCCGACGCGCGCCTACCTCGAGCGCCGCGCCGAGGAGCGGATTATCGGTCTCGTTCGTTGGGGCAGGGTTGAGCAACCGCTCGGCGACGAGGGCATGGCGCTTTTCCAGCCCTCACTTCCGCGGGCGGCAAATGGTAGGAGAAGCGTAGCAACGTGCGCACCGCGAACCATTCGGCCGAGGAGCTCTTGCGGGCGCTGGCGCAGCCGAACACGCCCCTGGCTTGGAGCCACATTAACCACGTGTTATATGTTGCCTCCCTCACCAACAAGGAGGCTCAAAATGAACGACCGCCCGACGCATCTTCACTGGAAGTTTCCCACACCGGCCGACTTGTTCGCCATCCTCGACGCGCTCGAGGGGTGGCCTTACGCGGTCCCGACGGGCGACGGGCGCCCCATGCCGATCGTGAGCCGCCGCACGGAGGGCGACACGTACATTATGAAATTGGCCAACGGTTCCACGGTGACCATTCCTTGCAAGGTGACCCGATGATGGAAGTGATCGGACCCGCCGCCGTGACCCCCTATCTCGCCGAGGCGTGGAAGCCTCCACACTGCACTTGCGTCTATGTCGTATGGTTTCACGACGGCGCTCCGGGCACGTTCAAGCCCGGTCGGACCATCGGGGCGCGGAACCGATGGCGCGCGCATAAGCGCTTTAACTCAATCACGCCGTTACGCCTTTGGCCGACCACGCCGGCGGATTACGTGCGGCTCGAGCGCCAGGCGATGAGTATTGCACGCAGACATGGCCGCCCCATCACACCGACGGCCGAGAATTTTATCGTGCCAAATCCTAAGCGGGCGCTCGCCGAGCTCGACCGCTGGGCCGCCGGCGCCGGCCTCACTAACATCGCCCCGAAAGTGAAGTGGACCAAGGCGGTGAAAGGGCAATTGCCAGACGCAGGCAATGCCAAGCCGGAAAGGGCACAATTGTTCGGCGGGATTTTCACCGCCGCAACGCATCAACCCTTCGAGAAGCGGATTTTCCCCCTTGCGGCATTGATCCGGGCCCGGGACCTGAAAGGATTGAAGGCGCTCGAAATTAAGCCAATTTCGACCACGCCAATCATGCTTTCGAAACTTCGCGACTTGGCAATCGCGGCGCTGACCGCGAAAGCGGAAAAGAAAGGCTAATACCCCCGCCGCGCCCTGGCCGAAAATGAGCCGGCGCACCGCCTCGCGGAATGTCGCGGCGGGCAAGACTGGCGCTCGCGCTTGCCCGGTCGAAAGCGCGACCGCGCCGCATCAATCACGCGCTGTTGCACCGGCCCCTGAACGAACCTCTTACCGAACGCCGGCGGCCCTTATGAAGGCGGTAGCCGAGAAGGCCGCCGGCGGGTGTTTCTTCCGCCAGGTCGTGGGGTCGAAATGACCCTGAGCTCCTAGTCGGGATCGATCCATTTGAGCGTGACGGTTTGCGGCTCGAC
>JGI12659J15293_10000206_pt1 | contig 19366 bp, 19 predicted proteins | sample JacPinW_OM2H0_O1_FD_15293 | JGI IMG/M metagenome (IMG submission 15293) | reverse complement strand
GGCGCGCTGGTGCCTCGCGGGCCATCGCGAGAGCTTCCTTTATGAGAAGTTCGACGAGATCTGCGACATCATGCGCAAGTATGACGTGTCGTTTTCGCTCGGCGACGGCCTGCGTCCGGGTTCGATCGCCGACGCCAACGACCGTGCGCAATTTGCCGAGCTGGAGACGCTTGGCGAATTGACCAAGGTCGCCTGGGACAAGGGTTGCCAGGTTATGATCGAAGGGCCGGGCCATGTGCCGATGCACAAGATCAAGGTCAACATGGAGAAGCAGCTTCGAGAGTGTGGCGAGGCGCCTTTCTATACGCTGGGGCCGCTGACCACGGACATTGCGCCCGGCTACGATCACATCACGTCTGGGATTGGCGCCGCGATGATCGGGTGGTTCGGCACGGCGATGCTCTGCTACGTGACGCCGAAGGAACATCTCGGTCTGCCCGACCGTGAGGACGTCAAGACCGGCGTGATCACCTACCGGATCGCGGCTCATGCGGCCGATCTCGCCAAGGGCCATCCCGCCGCGCAGATCCGCGATGACGCGGTGTCACGGGCGCGCTTCGACTTCCGCTGGGAGGACCAGTTCAACCTGTCGCTTGATCCCGACACCGCGCGCAAGTTCCACGACGAGACGCTGCCGAAGGATGGCCACAAGGTCGCGCATTTCTGCTCGATGTGCGGGCCGAAATTCTGCTCGATGCAGATCACCCAGGATCTTCGCAAGGAAGCCGAGGCGATGGCCGGCATGGCGGAGAAGTCGCGCGAATTCCTCGAGAAGGGCGGAGCGCTTTACGTCGATGCAGCGGAATAGCGACGGGACGCTCGCCGCCATCGTCGGCGTGCGCCACCGGCTTTGCGGGGCGATCGCTTTGAGCCTTGCGGCGGCGGCGTTCGGCTTGGCGCTGGCCCGAGCGGAAGACGCTCCGCCAGTGTGGGCCTTTCCGGTTCTCGATCCGGGCATCAAGCCGCCTCCGGACGATGGGATCAAGCGGAGCTTGCCGGGGAGCGACGCCAGCTTCACATTCCATGAAATGACGGACCTGTTCAACGCGCGCGACTGGTTTCCGGCGGATCACCCGGTGATGCCGGACGTCGTCGCTCATGGCCGCAAGCCAGAGGTCCGCGCCTGCGCAATGTGCCACCTCCCGAACGGACAGGGGCGGCCAGAGAATGCAGGGGTCGCGGGTCTGTCGGTCGATTACATCGTACGGCAGGTCAAGGAGATCGGCGAGGCGAAGCGGCGCAGTTCGGTCGCCTCGACGCGACCGCCCATGTTGATGAGCGAGTCTGCCGCCCACATCAGCGACGCCGATCTGACGGAAGCGGCGAAATATTTCGCCAGCCTTTCCTATCGGCCGTGGATTCGGGTGGTTGAGAGCGACACCGCGCCCAAAGCCTATGTCGCCATCGGCACGATTTGGGCGCCCTCTCCAGAAGGTCGAACCGAGCCGCTCGGCCGCCGCATCGTCGAACTCCCCGAGGATATGGGTCGAACCGTTTTGCGCGACCCACATTCCGGCTTCGTCGCCTATGTCCCGGTTGGTAGCTTGGCGCGGGGACGAAAGCTCGCCGAAGAAGGCGCAGACGGGCGAATAGTCGCGTGCGTGATCTGCCACGGCCCCGACTTGCGCGGCCAAGCCGATGCTCCGCCAGTCGCGGGCCGGCCGGCGACGTACTTGGTGAGGCAGTTGTTCGATTTTCGCGCGGGCGCCAGAAACGGCGCCGGCGCACAGACAATGAAGCCCGCGGTCGACAACATGAGTCTCGACGACATGATCGACCTTGCCGCCTATACGGCGTCGTTGCCGCCATGAGATCGATCATCATCGGCGCAGGCGTCGTCGGCCTAACGACGGCGCTCACGCTGGCCGAGCGCGGCGCGCACGTCACGCTCCTTGAGCGGTCGCCCGAGCTCGGCGGCAACGCGTCATGGCTTGCGGGCGGAATGCTGGCTCCGTTCTGCGAGGGCGAAAGCGCGCCGCAAAGCGTTGTCGAGCTTGGCGAGGGCGCGATCGACTGGTGGGACGTACGCGCGCCCGGCGTGACGCGCGAAGGCACGCTGGTCGTCGCGCCGCCTCGCGACTCGGGCGAGATCGACCGCTTCGCGGCGCGGACCAAGGCGCATGCGCCAGTGGACGAAGCGCGCATCGCCGAGCTTGAGCCGGATCTGGCAGGGCGTTTCCGCAAGGGGCTGTTCTTCGTGGATGAAGGCCATCTCGATCCGCGCGTCGCGTTGGCCGCCCTGACCGAGCGCTTGCGTGCGCAAGGCGGCGAGATCCGCTTTGGCGCGGACGGCGAAGCGCTCGGCGACGCGGGAGTTCTCATTGACTGCCGCGGTTGGGCGGCTCGCAAGGCGCTTCCCGAGTTGCGCGGCGTGCGCGGCGAAATGATGCGCATCCGCTCGCGCGAGGTGACGCTGACCCGCGCGGTGCGCTTTTTGCATCCTCGCATCCCGCTCTATGTTGTGCCGCGTGCGAACCACGAATTCATGATCGGCGCGACGATGATCGAGAGCGCGGAAAAGGGCGCGGTCAGCGTGCGTTCGGCGATCGAGCTTATGAGCGCGGCCTACGCCCTTCATCCGGCGTTCGGGGAGGCTGAGATCCTCGAGATGAGCGCCGATGTGAGACCGGCGTTTCCGGACAATGAGCCGCGCATCGAGGAACGCGGGAACCGGATTTTCGTCAACGGCTTTTATCGTCACGGCTTTCTGCTCGCGCCGGCTTTCGCCGAGCGCGCGGCGACGCTGGCGTTCGAGCGGGCGGGGGCGCTGGTATGAAGCTCGTGGTCAACGGCGAACTGCAGGAAGTTCCGGCCGCCACGCTCGCGGAAGCTGTGCACTCGCTCGACCTCGGCGAGGCCAAGGTTGCGACCGCGCTCAACGGCGAGTTCGTGCCGGCGCGAGCGCGCGCTTCGACGCCGGTCAAGGACGGCGACCGGATCGAAATCCTCGCGCCACGACAGGGCGGGTGAGGCCATGCTTTCCAGCCCCGATTTCACCCTTTACGGCATAAAGCTCCGCTCGCGGCTCATGCTTGGCACGTCGCAATATCCCTCGCCCGCGATTCTCGCCGAGGCCGCGTGCGCGAGTGGGGCCGAGATCCTCACGGTGTCGCTGCGGCGCGAATCGGCCCGCCTCAAGGAGGGGCAGGATTTCTGGCGATTGATACGCGATATTGGCGTGCGCATATTGCCCAATACCGCCGGCTGTTACAGCGTGAAGGAGGCGGTGACGACGGCTCACATGGCGCGCGAAGTGTTCGGCACGCCCTGGGTCAAGCTCGAAGTGATTGGCGAAGCCGATACACTTCAGCCGGACCCCTTCGGCCTCGTTGAGGCGGCGCGGATCCTTTCAGCCGACGGTTTCCAAGTCTTCCCCTACACGACCGAAGATCTCGTGGTCGCGGAGCGACTGATCGAGGCGGGGTGCAGCGTGCTGATGCCATGGGGCGCGCCAATCGGCTCCGGCAAGGGCCTCAACAATGTGTTCGGCTTGAGAGCATTGCGCGCGCATTTCCCCGAGGTTCCGCTGATCGTCGATGCCGGCCTCGGCCTGCCGTCGCACGCGGCGGCGGCGATGGAGCTTGGCTACGACGGCGTTCTGCTCAACACCGCTGTCGCCAAGGCGGGCGATCCCGTCGCGATGGCGCGCGCCTTCGGTCAGGCGCTCGAAGCGGGCCGCGCGGCTTTCCTGGCAGGGCCTATGGAGTCGCGCGACATGGCCGCGCCCTCGACGCCGGTCGTCGGCCAGGCTGTGCTCACGTGAGCGCGGTGGATTCCTTCTACCCCATTGTCGACAGCGCGGCCTGGGTCGGACGACTTGTGGGCGTAGGCGCGAGATTCATCCAATTGCGAATAAAGGATGCGACCGAGGCCCATCTCCGCAGCGAGACGCACCACGCGCTTACCATCTGCCGCCGTTCAGGCGCAGAACTCGTGGTCAATGATCACTGGGAAATCGCCATCGACTCTGGAGCTGCCTGGGTTCACCTGGGGCAAGGCGATCTTGACCAGGCCGACATCCTCGCCGTGCGCAAGGCAGGGATTGGGCTCGGAATCAGCACCCATGACCATGCCGAGCTCGTGAGAGCTCTGACCTTTGCACCCGATTATATCGCGCTTGGGCCGATCTATCCGACTATCCTCAAGGCAATGGCCTTCGCGCCACAGGGGCTCGAGACGATTGGCGTGTGGAAGCGCCGCATCGGCGCGATCCCGCTGGTCGCGATCGGCGGCCTCACGGTTGAACGGGCGAAGCTGTGCCTTGCGGCGGGCGCCGACATCGTCTCTGTCGTGACCGACATCACCCTCAACGCCGATCCGGAGCAGCGTGCGAGAGAATGGATAGCGGCGACGCGGCCGGCGTGACGCAAAGGCCGCTGATCGCTTTGACCATCGCCGGCTCCGATTCGGGCGGCGGCGCCGGCATTCAGGCCGATCTCAAGACCTTTACGGCATTCGGCGTCTACGCGGCAAGCGTGGTCACTGCGCTCACCGCCCAGAACACACGCGGTGTGCGGGCGATCCATTATCCACCGCCTGGAATCGTTGGCGCGCAGATCGAGGCGGTCCTCGAGGACTTCGCTGTCGCCGCGATCAAAATCGGCATGCTCGGCAATGCGGAGATCGCTAGCGTGGTGGCGGAGAGGCTCCCCGCTCTCTCTCCCGAAGGGAGAGGGAGCAAAACCCATCTCCTTCTGGGAGAAGGTGGCCCAAAGGGCCGGATGAGGGCCTTCGTCGTTTACGATCCCGTCATGACCGCCTCCTCCGGCGACGCGCTGAGCGGCAGTGGCTTCGTCGACGCGGTCCGCCACGCGCTGCTTCCGCTCGTCGATTGTCTGACCCCTAATCTCGCCGAGGCGGCGGCGCTGCTAAGCGAGCTGATCGCTAAAAGCGAAGCGGACATGCGGCGCCAGGGCGCGGCGCTGTTGAAGCTTGGCCCCCGCGCGATTTTGATGAAGGGCGGTCACCTTCAAGGCGAGGAAGCGGTGGATCTTCTGGTGACAGAGGACACGATTCATCGCTTCGCGGCGCCGAGACTCGCTTCCAAAAACCTGCACGGCACAGGCTGCACGCTCTCGAGCGCCATCGCTGCCGACATCGTTCTCGGGGCTCCATTGCCTGAGGCTGTGGCGGCGGCCAAGACGTTTGTGCGCCGATCGATCGTGCGTGGCCAGGATGTCACGCTGGGCGCTGGAGCCGGGCCGCTGATCCAGACCGAATTGCGTTCGAAACTCTGACGCATTCGATCCGTAATCGCGTTAATCTGGAGCTTCTCTCGCACGGATTGGCGGACATGCCCGGCGACTTCTATGAGACCATTCCAGTGCTCGACGATTTTGCCGACGCGGTGAGGGGCGAGAACTATAGGCCGCTGCCGGACGACTGGGTTGTCGGTTTCGCTGACGTGGTCGGCTCGACCAAAGCCGTCGCCGATGGCCGATACAAGGCTGTCAACATGGTCGGCGCGGGCGCAATCGCGGCCGTCGCCAACGCGCTGGACCGGCGGCCGTTTCCTTTCATCTTTGGCGGCGACGGCGCGAGCTTCGCCGTGTCGTCGTCCGATGCGACCGCCGCCGCCGAGGCGCTTCAGGCGATGGCCGCTTTCGCGCGTGAGGAGTTTCATTTCGATTTGCGCGTCGCGATGGCGCCGGTCGGCGAAATCCGGGCGGCGGGATACGACGTCAGGGTCGCGCGCTTCGCCGCAGCCCCGCCTTGCGTCTATGCGATGTTCGCCGGCGGCGGCCTGACCTGGTTCGACGCTGCGGCCAAGCGCGGCGCTTATGCTCTGCCGCTGGCGGAGCCGGGCGCGCGGCCGGATCTTTCCGGCCTCTCCTGCCGCTGGGGCGTGGCGCCGGCGAAGCATGGACTCGTTTTGTCGCTGATCGTTGCGCCGCGCGGAAACGACGCGCGATTTGCGCCGCTCATCAATGAAATCGTCAAATCGTCGCTCGCCGTCTCGTCGAGCGAGCGGCCGGTCACATTGATGAGCCTGCGGCGTGGGAATCCAGGCAGGGCGATCGCGCTTGAGACATTGGTCAAGAAGGCCTCGGGTCTGTCGCAAGCGAAGGCGCGTATCGCGGCGATTCGCGGCTACTGCATCGCGATCTTCCTCCATACTTTCAAGCTCAAGGTGGGTCGCTTTGACGCGGCGACCTATGCGAGCGAGCTTGTCGCCAACGCCGATTTTCGCAAGTTCGACGACGGCCTGCGCATGACGCTCGACTGCTCCCTCGAGTTCGCCGACGCGCTCGAGGCTCGGCTTACCGCCGCGGACGCGTTTGTCCATTGGGGCGTCTTCCGGCAGGGAGCGGCGCAGGTGACGTGCTTCGTTCCCTCGGCGACCCAACGTGGCCACGTCCATTTCGTCGATGGCGCCGGCGGAGGTTATACGATGGCCGCCAAGGCGATGAAGGCGCGCCGCGACGCGTTGGCGACAGCGGCTTGATCACAACCCCCGTGGATATCTCCCGCGCAACCCTGCGCGTTCGCGGCGGATTTGCTAGGTTGAGGCGATGGACGCCTCTAGCGACAGCCCCAATTCCGAGACCGCCGCGCGCCTCACGCCGATGATGGCGCAGTATTTCGAAATCAAGGCGGTAAATCCGGGTTGCCTGTTGTTCTACCGAATGGGCGACTTTTACGAGCTGTTCTTCGACGACGCGGAAATCGCGAGCCGTGCGCTCGGCATCGTCCTCACGAAGCGCGGCAAGCACGAAGGCGAGGACATTCGCATGTGCGGGGTGCCTGTCGAGCGTGCCGACGACTACCTCAACCGGCTGATCGCGCTTGGCCATCGGGTGGCCGTCTGCGAGCAGCTGGAAGACCCGGCGACGGCGAAAAAGCGGGGACCGAAGTCGGTCGTCAAGCGTGATGTCGTGCGGCTGGTCACGCCCGGGACGATCACCGAGGAGCGGCTGCTCGAGCCCGGTCGCGCGCGTCTTCTGGTCGCCGTTCAGAAGCTGCGTTCGAGCGAGGGACGGCATGTTTACGGACTCGCCGCGCTCGATCTGTCGACAGGGGCGGTCGCGCTCAGCGAGACGGACGAAACGGGCCTCGCCGCGGAGATCGCACGCCTGGAGCCGAGCGAGGTGGTCGCATCGCAAGCGGTCTACGACGAACGCTTGTTTTCTCAGATCGTCGCCGAGATGCGCGTTTCTGCGACGCCGCTCGCGCGCGACGGGGGTGATGGCGCCGCGGCCGAACGCCGGGTCTGCGAGTTCTATGGCGTCGAAACTCTCGATGGCTTCGGCGCGTTCACCCGCACCGAGATCGCCGCCGCCGCTCTCGCGCTCGCCTATGTCAAGCGCACCCAGTTCGAGGCCCGGCCCGCGCTCTCGCCTCCGACCCGGCGCGCGCGCGGGACGAGCCTCGAAATCGATCCGGCGACCCGCGCCAACCTCGAGCTCACGCGAACCCTGAGCGGCGCGCGCGACGGCTCGCTCCTGGCGACGATCGACCTGACCGTGACCCCTGCAGGGGCTCGGCTTCTCGCCGAGCGGCTGGCGAGCCCACTGACCGATCCGGAGGCTGTCAACCGGCGGCTCGATTCGCTTGATTTCCTGATCGAGGCGGCGCCGATGCGCGACGCCTTGCGCCGGGCGCTCGTGCGCGCGCCCGACTTTCTGCGAGCTCTCGCGCGCTTGAGCCTCGACCGCGGCGGTCCGCGCGATCTTGCTGCCGTTCGCGAAGGCCTGGCCGCGGCAGGGACTCTCGCCGGCATTCTCGAGGCCGCTCAAGATCTCCCGCCCGAGCTGCTGAGCGCCTATGCGCGGCTGCGCGCTGATTGCGCCGAACTTGGGCGCGATCTCGAAGCCACGCTCGCTGACGATTTGCCGCTGCTCAAGCGCGACGGCGGGTTTGTCCGCCCTGGCGCAATGGCCGCGCTCGACGAAGCGCGGAGCCTGCGTGACGAGAGCCGCCGCGTGATCGCGGGGCTGCAGGCGTCCTACAGCGACGAAGCCGGCGTCAGGCAGCTCAAGATCAAGCACAACAACTTTCTCGGCTACTTCATCGAGACCCCGCAGGCGGCGGGGGAGACGCTGCTCAAGCCTCCCCATAACGCGACCTTCATCCATCGCCAGACGATGGCCGGCGCGATGCGCTTCTCGACCAACGCGCTTGCTGATCTCGCGTCGCGCATCGCGTCCGCGGCTGACCGGGCGCTCGCGCTCGAACTCGAGGCGTTCGAGCGCCTGCGTCAGGCCTGTATGGCGGAGGGCGAACGCCTGCGCGGCTTCGGCGCAGCTTTGGCCGAGATCGACGTCGCCGCCGCGCTTGCTGAACTCGCGGTCAAGCGTAATTGGACACGGCCCTTGGTCGATGCTTCGTTGAGCTTCAGGATCGAGGGCGGGCGCCATCCGGTGGTCGAGGCAGCGCTGAAAGAAGCGGGCGAGCCGTTCGTCGCCAACGATTGCGATCTCACCGGAGAAGCGGGGGAGGGTGAGCGCATCGCCATCGTCACCGGCCCGAACATGGCGGGCAAATCGACCTACCTCAGGCAGAACGCGCTGATCGCGCTGATCGCGCAAACGGGCGCCTATGTGCCGGCGGCTCGCGCTCACGTCGGGATCGTCGACCGGCTGTTCTCGCGCGTCGGCGCGGCGGATGATCTGGCGCGCGGACGCTCGACCTTCATGGTCGAGATGGTCGAAACCGCAGCCATTCTGAACCAGGCGACTGCGCGCTCGCTGGTGATCCTGGATGAGATCGGCCGCGGCACGGCCACCTTCGACGGGCTCTCGATCGCCTACGCCTGCGTCGAGCACCTGAGCGCCGTCAACCGCTCGCGGGCTTTATTCGCCACCCATTTCCACGAGCTGACGGCTCTCTCCGAGACGCTGCCGCGGCTCGTCAACCTCACCATGCGGGTCACCGAGTTCAAGGGCACGTTGGCGTTCCTGCACGAGGTCATCCACGGCGCCGCCGATCGCTCTTACGGCATTCAGGTCGCCAAGCTGGCGGGGCTGCCGCCATCGGTGGTCAAGCGGGCGCGTCAGGCGCTCGCGAGCCTCGAGGCGTCGCGGTCGAGCAGCTCGCTCGACGCGCTGCCGCTGTTCTCCTATGAGTCGCGCGAGCCGCCTGCGGCGCCTCCGCACGACGAACTGCGCGCAGTGCTCATGGCGCTCGATCCCGACGCGCTCACGCCCCGCGACGCGCTCGAGGCCCTGTACAAGTTGAAGCGGCTGATCGAGGACAAAGCAAGATGACCGATCCCAAGATCCTGCTCGCTTCGCTTGCCGCGGCCTATCTCTATGTGGTCACGCCAGGGCCTGCGTTCCTCGCTCTGTTCACGCTTGCGGCGTCGCGCGGGCGCGCGGCCGGGGCGTGGTTCATCTGCGGTCATCTCGTCGGCGACGTGACCTGGGGCGCGCTCGCCGTTGCGGCGATTATCGGGGCGAACCGCATCGGCCCGACTTTGTTCGAGCTGCTCGGCTTCGTTTGCGGGCTCTACCTCCTCTATCTCGGCGCGCGCGCGGTCATGACCAGGAAGGACATGGCCCCGCGCACGATCGGGGCCAGAAGGCCCCTGGCCACCGGCATGGCGTTCGGCCTGACCAACCCCAAGTCCTATCCGGTGGCGCTGGCGATGTTCTCGGCCATCGTCGCCCCCTATATCGGGGCGCTGAAAATGGCCGACGCGCCCCAGATGTTCGTCGCCGCCTTCGCGGGCTTCCTGCTCGCGGACGTGACCTTGATCTTCGCCGCCGGCCTGCCGGCGGTGCGGCGGTTCTTCCTCACCCACGGCGTCGCGGTGACACGGCTTGTCGGTGTCATCTTCATCCTGTTCGGCGCGAAGTCGATCGCGGATGCGGCAGGCGGGGCGATGCGGCGCACGGCGTGAGGGCATGGAGCCGCTGCAACCCGACTTAGCCGCATGTAAGCGCTAGTAAGGGGACGTAAACGAGCCTAAACGCTAGCAAATTTGCTAGCGTTTACTAGCGTTTATTTTTCCGAATCGAGACTTCTCAATGGGTTACGGGCGATTCAAATAGGGAAATCTCTCTCTTTTTGTTTCCGCCGCGGCCCGACCGATTATCGGCCGCCTGGTCGGATTCCGCGACTTGGGAAAGCTAGCACGGATTCTTTTTTCTCAAAGGAAATGTCGATCCCTAATTTTCAGAAGGAAGCATGGAAATCCTCCACTCTGGATTGAACAAGCGTCAAAACGCAATCAGTTGGACCGGTTCCGACCCGTTGCAGACCATCGTAGGTAGCCATTGAATGTCGCGAAACGACGTTGAGCAAAAGCGGCCATCGCAACTATTTGAAGATCACCGGCATTGACTTGCTGTTCAAAACTGGTGTGTGTTAACCCCATCTCTCGATGGGGCATTCCCTTGGTATGCTGGAGCCTACGTTGGGTCTTGGCCCAGCTTGGCTTTCCTCAGACGAAAGTCGGTGCTATGGCCTCAGACCAATGGGTTGTGAAAGATGGGTCGCGATAAGAAACAAAGTAATCGAGGGGAGGGAGTTAGCAAACTTCTACTACCCGATGCTGCCGATCCAAGAGATGGCGTCCGTTTAATACGGGCGTTTCTTGACTTTAGAGAACCCGCGTGGCGCGAGAAATTAATCTTTTTCGCTGAAGACTTAGCCAAAGCTTCATCTGATGGCGACCTTTGGACCGCAGACATAGAGGAGAACCGCAAACGCGCGTTCCGTGGTCTCGACGCTCTTGCGAAGCCAGAGGATGACCCTCCTGTACCGGCGGAGATACCGTAGACGTTCGCAGGTCGTCTATTGTGAGTTTCGTCATGATGACGGGCGGCCCGAGGAACTGCCCCTCGATAGGTAAAGTTACTTTTCGCCCCAGCGAATTCCATGCTCGGCCGAAGTTTAGGACACGCCGGTTTGGGCTCCTCCACATATTTGGTCTGGCACTTTGCCAGGGTCACATGATAAATGAAATCGCTGCATAAAATTCACATTGACATCGACAATCTGGATTGGCCGCGCTTCGTTTCATGAAAGACCTTCGCATGGGACAGGTTTATCGGATGGCCGCTTCAGCGGGTTTCATGAAACCGAAACGCGGAGATGGGAGAGCCGTAAGGAGCGCTCCCGCCAGATTGCCGAGGAGAGCCGGCAATCAGTCTCATGGGGCTGTGACGCGGGAAGAACTCGACGCTGCCCGTTACATCGCCGACATGACCGCCAAACTCGAAGCCGTGGCGATTGCGGCTCGCCTCGACCCGCTGGTTTATTTTCTCGCGATGGCGAAAGCGGAAAGCGAAACATTTGTTCGCACCTGCGGAGTACCCGAAGCCAAGCGTGCGGAAGAGGAATCCGACGAGCCCGCAGTCGGACTGCACCAAGAGAACACTTCGTTCGATTGAGAATCCATGCGGCTTATATTTGGTTTGCGCTCACGCACAAGGCGGTGCGGTCGGCCAAATACTCGACGCGCCCTGCCAGTTCGAGTTCGAGCAGCGCCATCCGCACCGCGCGCCGAGCGTCGCCGCCGGGCCAACAGTCGCTGATCTCGTACGGCGCTGAGTAGATGGCGGCCAGCGACCCCGAGCGAACCATTGCCCGAGCCATCCGCGCCGCAGCTGGAGGCGGCGTTCGCGTCACAATACACGCGAATTAATGCTGACTTCCGTCCGCTAATTCCAAAAAACGGGCATCACTTTGTCCGAGATGCGCCACATGAGGTGGCCGCCGCGCACTGGAGTTTACACTCGTTATGGAGCCCTCGGCGGCGTACAAGCTCCTCCGTGATTTTTATTCCAGTAAAATAGAGGTTCCGGACTGACTGACGGAACCGGCCATCAACGCCGTAGACATGCCGACATAGTCTGGGGACAGGCTCCAAGGTACGCCCTTGGACCGGTTCCGGACCCGAAGCGGAGGTCCCGCGCCTCCTGTTCCTGCCGAAATATCCTGCCGGAAAACTCGCCCGACCTCAACCTGATCGAGCAAGTCTTCGCCAAATTCAAAACCCTGCTTCGAAAGGCCGGCGCCTGCGTTCCTACCGCCGAGAGGTCGTGAGTCTTACGGGGGTGGGTGGGGCGCACCTGACCGGTCGAGGGGCGCGGGCGCACCTGACCGGTCGAGGGGCGCGGGCTGGCCGGTCCCGGTCCCTGTCCCAGGCGTTTTCAAGCCGGTCACAGTCGCGTTATCCGAGGGGCGGCAGAGGTTGATTAGGGCCTGCCCCATATAAGCGCCGGATGGATCGTAAGCGGCGCGGCGGACCCAGCAGTTAGTAGGAAGGATCACCGGCGGAATTTCTGCGCCTACGGGATCGGAGACATAACCGCCGCTGCCGCCATAGCCATTTCCGTCGTAAACCCCGCCATAGCTATTTCCGTCATAAACCCCGCCATAGCCATTTCCGTTGTAAACTCCGCAGTTGGAACCGAAGCCGCAATCGTAGCCGTACCCGTAACCGCCAAAGAAACCATGGGCGCGACCACCGCTGCGGTGGAAAGCGGAGACGCCGCTGCCGTGAAATCCGCCGTGAAATCCGCCGTGAAAGCCGCCCCCGTGAAAGCCGCCGCCGCTGTGAAAACCGCCGCCGGAGCGGCTTCCAGCGTAAGCGGGAGCGGCGAGCAGGATCATCAGCAATGCGAGACGAGAGCGTAACATTCTAATTCAGGTAATCGCCTCTCCGCGTGGGAACAGTATCGCGCACGATAATTTGTTCCATCATCGGTGGTCGGAGTGCCCACCCTGTCGCAGTCTGGCGGGCGATACGATCGTAGCAATGTTGGTTCCAAGCCACCCGTCGGACGCGATCACGGACATATGAGCTTAAATCCTTCGCCGTGCCGCCCGGAAGTCCGAAGGATCTCCGAGGTTGCCGAGGAAGCAGACCGTCGAAGCTAAAACTGAGCACGACCTCGATAACGTGAGGGCTTTACTCGCCAACCCTGACATCGCCATCGCTGGCGTGGCCAACCGTCGCGGGGGACGCGCGGAGACGAGCAGTGCCCCTGGACCCAACACCGCGCGAACCATCCCGACCGCAGTCCGAAGAGCCTATGCAGTCCGAAGAGCCTATATTGCAATAATACAAGCGAATTAATGCTGACTTCCATCCGCTAATTCAAAAAACCGGCTTCACTTTGTCTGAGATGCGCGATACGAGCGGTGGCCGTAACGTGTAGCTCACACTCGCTATGACACGCCTTGGCGGCGTACAACCACCGCGGCGATTTCACTCACCTGGAAGCGCAAATGTCGAAAGTCCTGTCTGACATGAAGCTTTCGGACTCGCACTTCAGTCATGATATCGAAATACCGATTGAGAAGGTCGACACGCCGGGACTGGGCAAAGTTAAGTAGCGCCTGAACGAGGAATGCAGCTCATGGCCAAGCCTGATTTCACGAGCCCCCGTGAGGCCGCCCGTGCTTTCACGCCGAAACTAAGCGCGCTCACGGAGGATCCGCTCTACAGTCAAGTGTGGGAAGATGCCGACCTTTCGAAACGAGACAGGAGCCTAATAACTGTCGCGGCCCTGGTCGCGCTGGGTCGGGCTGACGAACTGCCCGCGCATTTGCGTCGGGCGACCGAGAATGGTCTCACCAAAACCGAATTGGCCGCTGCGATCACACATCTCGCTTTTTATGCGGGCTTTCCCGCGGCCATATCGGCTTCAGCCATCGCAACGATGACCTTTACGCCGGACACCTGAAGTCTGCCCGGCGCAGCGCATTGATACCCTAGGGGGAACTCCTTGGTTGCCACTCCATCCAACGTCTTGGCGCCCGGGCGCCTCCGGCAGCCCCTCCGAAGTCCTCCCGCATTGGGCCGCCCGCCGCCATTAGCATCTCGCGACCAAGCAAGCAGGACTTAAAGGCCGTCAGCTTCGCGACGGAGCTCTGTAGAACTGTTGAACAAATCTCCCGAGAGCCAGCGCCCCCGCGCCCACGGCCGCCACGACGAACATGCCGCCTGCGATGGCGAGATCCTTTTCAAAATGCAGCAGTTCATTTTGATTGGCGAAGTTCGTATGGAACAGCATTGCCGTCGAGAGGCAAAAGAGGCCGAGCAAAGCGGCTCCGATCCGTGGCAGCACCCCCAGGGCGACAGACAGTCCCGCGCACAACTGAAGCGCTATCACCGCCACGACCAAAGGGGCGCTTATCCCGGTCGCGGACATTGCCTTGACGGTATTGTCGAAATGGGTTGCGAGCGTAATCCCCTCATGCAGGAAAATGAAGGCTAGCAGCAGGCGGCCGGCTAGTAGAATAGCATCTGCAAGATGAGACCGTAAAATAGATTGTGAGTTGACCACAATTGCCTCCAAAATAAGGGATTGGGCAGGCGCTCGCGCACCTGCCTCCGTTTGTTTTGTTAGTTTGTAATCTTGGTGTGCATCGCCTTTTGCAGATCTTCCAGCTCCTCGCAACCAGAGGGGCAGAGCTTGTGCAACGACGCCAGTTGCTCGTTAGCCTTCGCCGTGTCGCCAGTTTCAACGTAAAGTTCGCCAAGGTATTCGTGCGCCGCCTTATGGTCAGGCTGAAGCTCGAGAGCCTTGGCATAGTAGGTCAGTGCTGTTTTGTAATCACCTGTCTTGCGCAACGTGAACCCAAGCAAATTGTAGACGTCCGCCTGCTGCGTATCTTCCGCGATGCCGCGCAGTTCTTTCAGAGCGCCCGTATAATCCTTCGCGCTGATCTTCGCTTTAACTCCGGTCAAATCGGGAGCGTCCGCCGATTCGATATTGTCGACGGCGAAGGCTGGCGCCGAAGCCACAACCGGAACAATCGTCAGAACTGCGAGCGAACCGATAAGTCCGAGGAGAGTATGCTTGTTCATTGTCGTGTTTCCTTCTTTCAGGCTGAGTCGAGTAATTTAAGCCGGATGGTTATTTAGACTTGGGCGGAAGGGGTAAATCCGTAGGCGTTTCCGTCCTTCACGAAAGTGCCGGTGCCCGGGAATGGAAAATGCGAGCCGCAGATCTTGATGTTGTCAGCGATGACGCGATCAATCAGCTTGCGGCGCGTTGCGATGGCGGTCGGGCCGTCCTGGTCGTAAGCGCCTTGCCATTCAGGGTGGGGAGCAAGCAAAGCAGGGACGTACATGGTGTCCGCAGAAACGAGGAACTGTTCGTTGCCTGCGGCGACAAGAAAAATCGAATGCCCGGGAGTATGTCCGGGAGCGGCGATCAGTTGTATCCCCGGAGCAACCTCAGCCCCGTCTCCGACCAGTTTCCAATTCTTCCACTTGGGAAAGTTGTCGGCGATGCGTTTTCCGGCGGGCTTGCGACCGTCGGCAAGCTTTTCAAGGCGGCCGGGGTCCGTCCACCAGTTGTATTCCGTTGCGTTGACGATGAGTTCGGCGTCGGGAAAGACAGGGGCATTGGCGCCTTTCTCCATCAATCCCCAGACGTGATCAGGATGGAAATGCGAGATCATGATGGTATCGATCTTCTTATAGTCGATACCTGCAGCCGCCATGTTCGCCGGCAGATGCGTCGCATTGGCTTGCCACTGGCCGACGCCGGATCCTGCGTCCATCATGATCAACTTATTGCCGATCTTGAGCACGACGACGGTGAGCGGAATCGGCATGAACTCGGTCGTCAGACCTGCCTGCTCAAGCGCGGCCTTGGTGTCTTCGATTGAGGCGTTTTTGATGAAGGTGGGATCGTGCGGCTTGCGCCAGATGCCATCGTAGATCGCGGTGACTTCGATCGATCCGACTTTATATTTGTAGAAGCCGACGGCCGGCTCGACCGGGGTTGTTGCGAACGCGGGTGAAACGAACTCCAGCCTTCCCGCGAGGCCGAAGGCTGCAGCCGCAGTGGCTGATCTCAGCACTGTACGGCGCGTCATGTTGGACGTGTTGAACATCGTAGTCTCTCCTGAGGCGGCGAATTGCCGAAGCTGGGCCGCCGTCAAATGAGCAGACTCAAGGTCGCCAGCGCTTATTCCTCATTCGGCGAAAATATTGGCCGGGATCACGTGAGTGTGACGCGCTGGGCCACGGCGCCCAGGTCGAGCGCTCGCTTTTCACCGATGATTGCGCAGCGAGGTTCGAACTTCTGTCGCGCAGGGATCGCCATATGGCAGGGAAGTGGACGGCAAACCCTGAGCCGTCGCTACGTACCTGCCCATGACCGAGACGCGCATCGCCGAGGCTCGCGGCGCGATCCGCCGATGGCGCAACAATGCGTCTGTAGGACGCGGTCCTCGATTGGCCGACGCGCCACTCAGCGCGCGGGCGCCAATGCTCCAAGCGCCGCGACGGCTTGAGGCGGCGCTTCCGCCTCGGCCTTCACGTCCCGCGCCCAACGCCGCGCCAGCACGGCGCAGACCATGAGCTGCATCTGGTGGAAGAGCATGGTCGGCAGGAGGATCATGCCGAGATCCGGGCCGGGGAACAGCACGCCCGCCATCGGCACGCCGGCCGCGAGGCTTTTCTTCGATCCGCAGAAGACGATGGCGATCGTGTCCTCGCGGTTGAAGCCCAAGGTCTTCGCGGCGAAGTGGGTGGCGAAGAGCATGAAGGCCAGAACCATGGCCTCGATCACGACCATGATTGCGAAGCCGCTGACCGGCAGCACGTGCCAGAGGCCGGCGCTGACCGCGTGGCCGAAGGCGCCGTAGACAACGAGCAGGATCGAGCCCCGATCGGTGGCGGAAAGAATCGCCTTGTGGCGGAGGACGAACTCGCCGATCCACGGCCGCAACAACTGACCCGCCAGCAACGGCGCGACCAGGAGGAGGCCGATCTCGGTGATCGCGTCGCCGGTCGGCGCGCCGCCGCGCGCGGAGGCGAAAATCCCGACGAAAAGAGGCGTCGCCACCGTGCCGACGAGACTCGACAAAGTCGCCGAGCACATGGCCGCGGGAACATTGCCGCCGGCGATCGAGGTGAAGGCGAGCGAGGATTGGATCGTCGAGGGCAGGAGGCAAAGATAGAGCATGCCCAAAGCGAGCGGGCCGGGCACGAGCCATTGCGGCAGACAATGGAAGAGGAGGAGGCCAACGAGCGGGAACATGACGAAGGTGGACCCGAGCACCAGGGCATGCAGCCGCCAATGCGCGAGGCCTGCGATCACATTCGACGTTGCCAGGCGCGCGCCATAGAGGAAGAACATGAAGGCGATCGCGGCATCGGTCGCGATCTTCACCGGCATTTCGAACGCCGCCGACGGTGGGGCGAAACTTGCCAGCATGACGGTCGCCACCAGAAGCATGGTGAACGTGTCGGGGGCGAAGCGAGAGAGAGTCTGGCGCATGGGAAAGCTGTCGGCTTGAGGAACGCGCATAATATACGCCGAGTTGCGCTCATTCGGAACGACGTTGTTCCTGGTTTCAGTTATCATGAGTCGCGATGACAGAGACTTACGATCCCGATCTGCTCGTGACTTTCCTCGCGGTGGCGGAGGCCGGATCCTTCTCGGAGGCCGCACGGCGGCGGGGCTTGCGCCAGTCGACGGTGAGCCAGCAGGTGCGCCGGCTCGAGACGGAGACGCGCCGGCGATTGTTCGATCGCGACACCCACAACGTTTCCCTCACGGTCGACGGTCAGGCTTTGACCTTGCTCGCCGGCGAGATTCTCGCCGCCTATTCCCGGGCCGAGCGCTATTTCTCGAACGCCGAACTGAGGGGCCGGGTCCGCTTCGGCGCCTCGGAGGATTTCGCGCTCTCGAGCCTCTTGCCGCAGGTCCTGCGCGCGTTCTCCTCGAGGCACCCTCAAGTCGATATCGAAATGACCGTCGGGCTCGCCGCCGATCTCTACGCAGGCATGGACGATGGCGCGCTCGATCTCATTTTCGCCAAGCGGCGGGCGGGCGACGGGCGCGGCCACAGCGTTTGGCGCGAAGAGATGGTCTGGATCGCCGCGCCGGACTGGCGCCGCGATCCTGAGCGGGCGCTGCCGCTCGTCCTCTATCCGCCGCGCAGCATCACCCGCGAGGCCGTTCTCGCCGCGCTTGAGAAAGCCAACGTTTCCTGGCGCATCGCCTGCACTTGCGGCTCGCTTTCAGGGCTGGTCGGCGCCGTTCTTGGCGGCCTCGGCGTCGGCGCACAGTCCGCGCGTCTGAGGGCCGAAGGGACGGTCGCCGTTGGCCCCGAGGCCGGGCTGCCGCCGCTCGGCGAGACCGAATTCGTCGTCGTGCCCGCACTCGGCCGGCCGAGCGCGCCGGTCCAGGCGATGGCCGACACGATCCTCGAATTCGGCCGGGTGTTTCAGGCTGAGGCGCCTTAGGGCCGACCGCATTTCAGTGCGTACCCACCAAGCTGAAGGCCAACGAGACAGCGCCAACCAAGATGAGCGTCGCGGCCCAGGTCGCGTCGAGATTGAACCAACTCCGCGCGACGAACTTCAGCCCCAGATAGCGATAGACCAGCCAAGCGCACAATCCGCCGGCCGCGATCATTGCGCCGGTATGGACGATTGAGACGAGCACGGCCATGCCCAGATTGGCGCTGATGAGCGCGCCAGCGGCGGCGTCGCCTCTGTTTGGGCCGTCGGCCTCGCACAGCCCGAGATAGATCGGCGCCAGCATCAATCCCGCGCCATGCGCGATCGCCGCGGCGAATGACCAGAGCCCGAGCTGTGTCGGCTTTATGCGCGCCAGCGCGCGGGGATGGCGCCGATCGATGAGCCGGAAGGCGCCGAAGCCCATGACCAACAGGCTGGCGCCGATCCGGATTTGCCGCTGCCAATAGACGAGACTGACCAGCAGCGAGAACGGCAGGATCATGAGCAACATTGCGAGCAGATGGCCGCCCGCGAGCGCGCCGAGCGCCGTCACGAGGGCGCGCGGACTTTTTTCCATCATTCCTGCGGAAACCGCGAGCGGCCACCCCATTCCGGGATTCACCCCGTGGTAGAGGCCACTCGCAATGACCGCGAGCCAGAGTCCGGCGATGGCCCAGTCGATCCCGCTTCCGTTCAAGCCGACGGATAGCAGAACGAATCCGTCGAGCAGTCACCGCCCTCGAGCCGGATCTGATGCGCGCGGTATCCGTCTGGGAAACTGACAAAGTAGTCCTTCGCCAATTCCAGGCCGCCGGCAGGGTTGGCGATCGCCATGACCTCGGCTCCTGGGACGCCGTCGGGATAGAATTGATTGTCCCAGGTGGAATAGAGCGAGTTCGTCCAATAGACGCGCTTGCCGTCACGGCTGATCTCGACCATCTGCGGGCCGCCGGCAAAGGCGTTGCCCTTCGGATGCGGCGTGCGCCGAGCGATGCCTCCGATTCGGACGGAGCCCGTGAGCTTGGGCTTCCTCGGTTCGGCGACGTCGTACTGACGCATCTCGCCAGTTCCCCAGCAGGCGACGTACAGGAATTTGTCATCCATGGAGAGGTCGATGTCGCTGATCAGCGGCGGCGCGGCGCCAAACCCCTGCAACAGAGGCGGCAATTGCTCCTTGGGCGCAGGCTCCGGCGGGATCGTCGCCGT
>JGI12659J15293_10000204_pt1 | contig 19410 bp, 18 predicted proteins | sample JacPinW_OM2H0_O1_FD_15293 | JGI IMG/M metagenome (IMG submission 15293) | reverse complement strand
CTGGATGGGCCGGACGCTGCCGGACCTGCCGGCGATGCAGGCGGCGCATGATGCGTTGGCGAAACTTCTCAAGCGCGAGGGTGTGGAGATCGTCTATGTCGGGGATGCCGCTCCGGGCCGGATGAAGCAGGTCTACACGCGCGACAGTGTGATCGGAGTGAAAGGCGGCGCCGTCGTCGCACGGCTTGCGAGGCGCGTGCGCCGGGGGGAGGAGCTTCCGGTGACCCGCGCGCTGGCGAAGGCCGGGTGTCCGATCCTCGGAACACTGCATGGAGAAGCCGTATTCGAAGGCGGCGGGTTCGCAATTCTTGATGAGAAGACGGCGGCCTGTTCCCTCAGCGTGGCATGCAACGCTGAGGGCGTGCGGCAGATGAAGAACATCCTCGGCACGATGGGAATCGAGCTTATCCCGGTGCACAATCCTGGCTACCGCATCCACATCGACGGCGCCTTCGTGATGGTTGACGTGGACACCGCAGTCATCAACATGAACGAGCTGCCCTATGTCTTCATCGAGTACCTGAAAAGCCGCAAGATGAAGCTTATACCTGTGCCCCCCGAGGACAACGCGTTCTCCGTCAACTGCCTCGCTATCGCGCCGGGTCGCGTTATCATGCACACTTCAGTCAGCCCGCGTCTTGCCGATAAGCTCGACAAGAGCGGCATAACTGTGCTGCCGGTGGACTACGACTGCGTCGAGCTCGGTGGCGGCGGGATCCACTGCTCGACGGCGCCGCTCGCGCGCGATCCGCTCTGACTTTGCGCGGGAGCGCACTGCAGCTCATTAGGCCAGCGCGAGAAGCGTTTCTGCAAGAAGGCTGACGTCCGGACTTATCGTGGTGATGGTCGAGCGCGGACACGCAAAGTCGGGCGGGGCAGGACTCGGGCCCATCGCGCGGTAGGTTCAGCAAAGCGAGGAGCGATCATGGCCGAGAACGTGCACGACGCCGTAGTGAACTACATTGCAAAGACAAGGTTTCCGTTTCCCGGCCAGAAGACTTGGGCACCGGATTACCGCACTTTGACCAACGTTCCCGCTCGCAAACATGGGATCCAGATTTCCGGCGGCGAGCACTTTCCCGATATCGTTATTCTCGACGGGACCGGTCGGGTGCGCGAAATCGGCGAAGTTGAAATGAACGTCTCCAATATTGCCCCGTCGACCCTCAAGGCGACGTCTGAAACAGCCGATGCGGACACCCCGACAAAGGTTCGGCACTTCTTCCTCTATGTCCCCGTCGGCCAGGAGGCGGCGGCACAGACGCTGCTCGAAACGAATGGAGTGAGCTACGCCGGCCTGCGCGGGTTTCAAGCGAGCGCGGACGGCCAGATCAAGATCATTCCGTTCCTTACACCTGGCGATTCCTACGACCATCAAATCACGGACTGAGCGCGGGCGAGGGCAACCTCGACGACTTGCGGTCCCTCGGGCCTTTGGCCGGTCATCGGAAACACGGGACCGCATAAGACAAGCATGGTTTCCGGGTATCTACGCTCTCCCGGCTTGCAGGAATTTAGGGTGGCGATCGCTCGCGGCGTCCGCGCCGCTGCGGGCCTTCAAGGGATTGCGTTCGTCGCCCAGTCAGGCCTTTTGGAGAATGCTGCGCAAAAAGTCCCTTGTCCGCGCTTCTCTCGGCTTGCTCATCAGGGTGTCAGGGCTTTCACATTCAACGACACGCCCCTCGTCCATGAAGACCACGCGGTCGCTCACATCACGCGCGAAGCCGAGCTCGTGCGTTACGACAACCATCGTCATGCCCGAGCGAGCCAAGGCGCGCATCACGGTCAAGACTTCGCCGACAAGCTCGGGGTCGAGCGCGGAGGTCGGCTCGTCGAAAAGCATCAAAGTCGGGCGCATGGCGAGGGAGCGCGCGATCGCGATACGCTGTTGCTGGCCGCCTGACAGCTCCGTCGGATAGGCGCTTGCCTTATTGACCAACCCGACCCGCTCCAAAAGCGCCACAGCGGCTTCCTTCGCCTCAGCCGGCTTCTGCTTGAGAACCTGAATCGGACCTTCTGTGACATTTTCCAGCGCCGTCATATGCGGGAAGAGGTTGAACCGCTGAAACACCATTCCAGTTGCGCGCCGCTGCCTGGCGATTTCCTTTTCGCTGAGCGGGTGAAGCGCATCGCCGACGCGTCGATAGCCAGTCAGTTCGCCATTGAGCCAAAGCGCTCCTGAATCGATGCGCTCAAGCTGGTTGATGCAGCGAAGGAATGTCGTCTTCCCGGAACCTGACGGGCCGATGATGCAGACGACTTCTCCTGCCTCGACGTCCAAGGTGACGTCCTCTAGAGCCTGGACGGCGCCGAAGCGCTTTCCGACTTTGACTGCCGATACGAGGTGGCTCGTCATCTCCTTGCAGCGCTCGCAAATCCTCGACCGAAGCGGCGCTCCAGCACGGCTTGTCCGACAGAGAGGATCGAGACGACGACCAGATACCAGAAGGCGGCGACCATCAGGAGTTCGATCACCTTGGCGTTGCCGTAGTAGATATCCTGAGCGTTGCGAAGAACGTCGCTGAAGCCGATTATGCTCGCCAGCGAAGTGGTCTTGATCAAAGCGATGAACTCGTTGCCGAGTGGCGGGACGACGACCCGCATTGCCTGCGGCAGGATGATGCGGCGCAGCGATTGCAGGTAGGACATGCCGATCGCCTTCGAGGCCTCGTACTGTCCGTGATCGACCGAAAGCATGCCTGAGCGCATGATCTCCGAGGCATAGGCGCCTTCGTTCAGCCCAAGACCCAGCAACGTCGCGATCGCTGGCGTGATCACATTGACGGTTCGAACGGTGAACAGGCCCGGAATTCCAAGATACGGGAACACCAATCCAAGATTGAACCAGATCAGCAATTGCAGAATGACCGGCGTGCCGCGGAAGAACCATGCGTAGCCGATGGCGACCACGCGCAGCACCGGATTGGGCGAGCCGCGAGCGACCGCGCAAAGCACCCCGATCACGATGCCGATCGCCATGCAGGCGACGGACATCCACAGCGTATTGACGAGGCCCATGAGAATGCTGGGCCAGGTCAGAAATTCGCGCGTCGTCGACCAGTCGATGCGGCCGATGGCGAAGGCCCGGATCANGAACGCAGCGAACGCCAGGATAATGATGACCGCGACGATCCGGCCGTAGTGCCGCGGACGGACGTGACGGAGCCGAGCGACGTCGACTTCCTCGGCGAATGAAAGCTCCGCCGCGCCCCTCAACTCAGAGGCGCCACTCAGGGAACGGGTCCAGCGTCGAAACTGACGTCTTTGTAGGGACTGAGATCAAGCTTCCATTTCTTGATCAGTTCATCATACGTGCCGTCCGCAATCACTTTTTTCAGAGCGAAGGCGAAAGCGTCCCGAAGCGTCGTTTCGTCCGGCAGAAACGCCATGCCCATCAGCGTCGACGAGAAGGGTTTGCCCAGAGGACGGTAAAGGGTCGTGTCCATGGCGACGATCGTCGGAACGGCCTCGAGTCCCTGGACCGCCGCAACGGCGCGGCCGGTCTTCAGATTGGTCAGTTGCTGGCCGAGGTCGGTGTCGATGATGACGTCAATCGCCGGCTTGCCCGCGCCGACGCAGTTCTTGTCTGACCAGGTCTTCACAGTGTCCGGATAACTCGTGCCGCGGCTGGTGGTGATTGTCTTGCCGCAGAGGTCGGTCAGCTCCTTGATCTCGGGAAGGCTGATCATTGTGTAGAATTGCGCGCCGGCGCGAAGATAGTCGATGAAGGTGAACATCGGCCGACGTTTCGGCACATCGTAAAAGCCGCTCATGATCATGTTGACGCGCTCGGACTGCAGCGCGGGCGTCATCGCTTCAAAGGCGCCATCCTGATACTCGACCTTGAGCCCGAGCACTTTCGCCATCGCAGCCATGAGGTCGATGTCGAACCCGTTCAGTTCTCCGGTTTTGTCATCCTTCATTTCCATCGGAGGATAACCGGAGTTGACCGCGACCTTGATGACCTTGCTTGCGGCGATGTCGTCCGGAAGCTTCTGAGCCTCGGAGATTCCAGTCGAAATCATCAGGCACAAGGCCGCTCCCAAACCCAATAGGCGCGTTCCCGACATGGCCTGCTCCCTTCTGCCCACGATCGCCTCAAAGGGCTCTTGCTGAAGCCCGCTTTCGAGGCGAGCGAAGCAAGTTTCATACCGCCAACCGCGCTACCGGCTGGGCCGCGCGACCTGTGGCACGGGCTCTTCCCAGAACGGAATCCGCTCGACCGACGGCGTCCATTCTCCGCGGTCCACGAGCCCTTGAATATACGCGCCGATCTCGGTCAGCGTGGCGAACCAAACGCCGCCTTTTTCGCGCATGTGCTCGAATAGGCTGACCATGGCCTCGGCCCGCGCAAGCCGCCCGGAGACGAACGGGTGCCAAATTGCGGCCCAAAGGCCGCCATGTTTCCAGGCGGCGTCGAAATCCGCCCGGAAAACCTCCATTGCCTGGGCGGGCGACTTCGTGGGTATGCCCATATTGAACTCGCGCATATTCACGTATTGAGGCCAATCGTCGAGCGAATGATCCGAGGGCAATTCGACGAGCCTGCGGCCGTTTGAGCCTTCAATGAGATAGGGAATATCGTCGCCGCCCAGCGACGCGTCATAGATGAAGCCATTGTCGATCAAGAGATCGAGCGTGTATTCGGAATACGCCCCGGAGGGACAGCGGTAGCCAGCGACCGGCTTGCCCGTCACTGAGGCGATGATCTCCATGCCCTTCCTCAGGACGCGTTCCTCGTCCTGCCGCGACAGCTGGTTCGGCCTCTCGTGCAGCCAACCGTGGTGCGCGATCTCATGGCCGTCGCGGAGCAACAGTTCGATCGCCTTAGGATAGGTCTCGACGCACCAGCCGGGGACAAACATTGTCTGCTTGACGCCGAAATGCTTCCAGATCTCGACGATGCGCGGCACTGCCACGCGCGCCCCATAGCGCAACGTGGACGACAAGCTTATCCGCCGCCGTGAATCCTCAGGATAGTAGAGGTGAAGGAGACTTTCCGCGTCAAAGTCGAATGAGAAGCATACGGCGCATCGCGCGCCATTTGGCCAAGGTGGCGGATTGTTGATCAGCTTCAGCATTTCCGGCCGTGCGCCGTTCGCGCCTCGCGATCCAGAACGATCGACTCCACGCCTTTCCCTCCGCGCCACACGTCGAAGAGCCATAAAGGATTTGCTGCGCTCGATATTGGTGGACGCCCATACGTTGTGTCAACTCGGCTTTTGGAGTGAACTCTAAATTTCCAGCGCGCCCGAAGTTGCGGCTGCAGGGGGTGAAGCGCTCATGGCGGCAAAAAAAGCGGCTCAAAGTCAAAGGGCGCGGCGCGTGACGAAGGTCCTCGATGCCGCTCAGGAACTATTTGCGACACGCGGATATGAAGCGACGCTCGTCGCGGAGATCGCCGAATCCGCTTCCGTCGCCCCCGCGACGATCTACAATTATTTCTCCACGAAGCCCAACCTGTTGATGGAGCTTGCCCTTCGTCATGTTCGCGCGGCCTTACCCGAGCGCCGGGCGTTCCTCAAAAATTTGCCTGAGAACCCACTTGAAGGCATCGAAGCCTTCGAGCGCCTGCTCGCAGAACAGGCGCTCCGGCATTTGTCGCGTGAGTGTTGGCGAACAATGATGGCGGCCCAAATTCTCGAACCGCGAGGTCGCGCCGCCAGAACGGGCGCGCGACTGAACGATCTGATCAAACGACAATATGTTCAGATCATTCGAACCTACCAGGCTCGAGGTCGACTCGTTGCTGACGTCGACGCGAGCACTCTGTCCGACCTTATCGTCGGGGTGGCCACGATGAATTTTGCCCGCTTCGTTTACGGGCCTAGTGGCGCCATCGAAGATCTTTTGCGCATCGGTCTACCCCACATTGCGCTGATCCTCCGGGGACTTCTCCTCGATAAGCGATCGAGGCCCCGGCGGCGAACGAGAATGGAGTAGACTCCAAATTTGGGTTGCGCGGCCTTGTGCGGCCTTCTACGTTAAGTCCTCCGGCTTCTCGACGCTTAGGCGCCGACTCCAGGAGGGAGAGCCTTGGGCGCGATTACTGAAGGCGAGTGGCGCTACAATCAGCTGATCAAGCTGTTTCCCTCGGAGGCCGACCCGCCCTTCGAGGATTCCGAGCAGCTCGAGCGATGGTGGGGTCGGAAATGGGGCTGCACCACGGATGTCGGACGTTTGCGCATCGTGCTGATGCACAGGCCTGGCGACGAGGTCAATATCGTCGACACATCGAAGCGGCTCGACAATCGCGCGTTCGGCGACACCCAGGCTGGCTGGTACTGGCGCGGGGTCGAAGGGCCGGACCTGGCCGGAATGCAGGCGCAGCACGACGCCTATACCGCCTTGCTGAAAAAGGAGGGCGTTGACGTCATCTATCTCGACGAGATCGGCGCTGGCCGAATGAAGTCCTGCTACACCCGGGACTCTTGCATCGCGGTCGGCGGCGGCGCGATTGTGACGCGATTGGGCCCGCGCATCAGGCGGGGCGAAGAACGCGCGGTGACGCGCACCCTCGCGAGACTCGGATGTCCCATCCTTCGCACGGTTTCGGGTAGCGGAGTGGCGGAAGGCGGAAGCTTTGCCTGGCTGAATAGCAAGACCGCGGTCATCGGCCTCTCGTCGCGAGTGAACGAGGAAGGCGCCCGTCAAGTTGAGGAAGTCTTGCGATCGCAGGGCGTCGAACTCTTGAAAGTGACCCTGACCGGCTACCGTCTTCACATTGACGGACTCTTCGTGATGCTCGCGCCAGACCTCGCGCTGGCCAGCATCACGCTGTTGCCGTTTTGGTTTTCTTGAACGGCTCGACGCGCTTGGAATCAGACGCATTGAAGTCCACCATGAAGACGACGCCTCCATCATCAACTCGCTCGCGATCGCGCCCGGTCGTGTGATTATGCCCGAAGGCGTTTCCGAGCATACGCAGGATCAGCTTCGGTTGGCGGGGGTGCAAGTCATCACGATCCCTTACGACAAAATGATCGCCGGCGGCGGCGGTCTCCATTGTTCCACCTCTCCGCTCGTTCGGGACGAGGTTTGATCATGGCGAGCGGGTTCAGCGCGGCTCAGAACACGGCGCTTGATTGGCTGAAGCGCAATCATGCGACGCTGTCAGCCGATCACATGACGATCTGGAATCTCCATGAGCCCTCGTGGCGCGAGTACAAATCCTCGGTCTGGTACATGGACCGGCTAGCGCGCGAGGGCTTTGAGGTCGAGCGCGGAACGGCCGGAATGCCGACCGCGTTCCGGGCGCGGTGGTCGAACGGCGCGGGACCGACGCTCGCGGGTTATGCCGAATATGACGCCATTCCCGGGCAGAGCCAGGCGCCCGAGCCGCGCCGAAAGCCGCGCGAGGGAACGAGCTTCCGCGCTGCCGGCCATACCGACCCGCATTCGGCGCTCGGCATTGGCTCGTTTGGCGGCTTTCTGGCGGCGAAGCATGCGATGGAGACGCACGGGCTGAAAGGGACGCTCGTCTATTTCGGCGAACCGGCCGAGAAGATGTGCGGATCGAAGCCCGTGCACGCCGCGCATGGCTATTATGATGGTCTCGACGCCGCTTTCAGCTTTCATCCCCATTCGTTTCCGGCGCTCACGAACGGATGCTTCTGGGATACGACCAGCGCTCCCTATTGGAGCCGCATCTATACGTTCGAGTGCGAGCATCCGGAGACTTGGCAGAGCGAAGCTGCGGGCGGCGCGGTGACCCACGCGCACGCGATCGCGCGGGCGCCCGGCGCGATCGACGCCGTGTGCTTGATGTATACGAACTCGAAGATGATGAAGGAGTCGATGCTGCCCCACGCCGGCAGCTGGACGCTGAACGAATTCATCCCCATCGCCGGACAAGCGGCCGCCGACAACATCGCCCCTGCAATTGGGCAAATCCAGTACGCGATGCGTGCGCCGACCCTGCCGATGTGTCAGGCGGCTTTCGACGTGCTTGACCGGAACGCCGACCATGTCGCCGCAATGACTCATTGCACCGTCACGAAGGCCTGGATCACCAAGACCCGCGCCGGTCTGCCCAACCACGCTATGGCGGAGGTCACATTCCGCAATTTCGAGAAGCTTGGCGCCCCGGAATGGTCGGAGGAAGCCAAGATCTTCGCACGCGAGTTGCAGAAATCGCTGGGGCTTGAGCCGATGCAGGAGCCTTTGTTTGAAGGGCTGACCAGATTGACGCCGCCCTGGGAGGCGGAGAAGGCGTTCCGCGCCCAACTGCCGGCCTGGCAGCTCAACTACGCGGCCGACGATTATGTCGACTATACCTGGCACGCGCCGACTGTGCGCCTCTATGTCGGCCGTCCGACGCTGCAAGCGCCGAAGCCCGGATATCGCTATCCCGAATGGGTTCGGCATGCGATGGGAGGCGTGCCCGCCTGCATCGATCCGATGTGGAGCAAAGCCTCCGCGGTGNTCGCCACGACGCTCCTTGACCTGCTGAGCGATCCGAGCATGCTCGAGAAGGCGCAGGGNGAGTTNCGCGAGCGCACGGGCGGAGGGGTCGGGGGCTCCAAATGGGTCGCGCCCCTGCTNCCCGCCGACTTCGAGGCGCCTATCGGGTACCGCTGGCCGGAATATGTGGACACCCCGCGAGGCCGGGAATGGACCGTGCCGTGATCGGAGCGGCCATTCTCCCACGCACCGAGCGCGACGATCCCATGCAAATCCTACGAGATCCGATAGCCGATGAAACATAGCGCACTGTCCATTCCAAAGCCCCCCGCGCCGGACCGAGCGCCCACTGAGGACGAGCTCCGAGAGGACCTTGCCGCGGCTTATCGCCTGATAGCGCTCTTTGGGATGACGGACCTCGTGTACACACATCTGTCGGCGCGAATTCCGGGCGAGGGCCATCGCTTTCTCATCAATCCGTATGGGCTTCTTTTCGAGGAGATCACGGCGAGCTCGCTGGTCGAGGTCGACGCCCACGGGGAGCCGCGGCAGGAGACGAGCTGGCCCATCAATCCCGCCGGCTTCGTCATTCATTCCGCGGTCCACACTGCGCGGCCCGACGCGGTCTGCGTGATGCNTACGCATACGCTGGCCGGTCTGCGTGATGCATACGCATACGCTGGCCGGCATGACGGTGGCCGCTCAGACAGGCGGGCTTCTACCGCTGAACCAGATCAGCATGGAGTTCCACAACCAGGTCGCTCTGCACGAATACGAGGGCATCGCCGCCGACGACAACCTGACGGAGCGCGAGCGCATCGTGCGCGATCTCGGTTCGAAACATTGCCTGATCATGCGCAATCACGGGCTGTTGACCGTGGGAAGAACGGTCGCCGAGGCGTTCTACTGGATGTATTATCTGGAGCAGGCGTGTCGCATCCAGATCTCCGCGCAATCGACCGGCGCGCCGCTTTCCATGCCCTCCGAGGACGTCCTCGCGAGGACCGCCAATCAGTTCGGCTCCGGAGCGAACAAGGGCTGGCTGCCGTGGCAAGCTCTACGGCGCAAGCTTGACCGCGAGCAGCCGGCTTATCGCGACTGAGGCGGCCCATGGATTCGCGCCTGCCAATGACGGGAGCAGACGCGGTCGTTGACGTTCTCGCGAAACGCGGGGTGTCGACGCTCTTCGGCCTGCCGGGAATCCAGCTCGATCCCCTCTTCAACGCGTTCTATGACGCGCGCTCGCGGATCAGAGTCATCAACGCCAGACATGAACAGGGCGTCGCCTATATGGCGCTTGGCTTCGCGCAGGCGACTGGCCAGCCCGGCGTCTATGCCTGCGTGCCGGGCCCGGGTTTTCTGAACACGACAGCAGCCCTGTCGACCGCTTATGCGTGTCACGCGCCTGTCCTCGCGCTCCTGGGCCAGGTCGCGACAGAGGAGATCGGCGCCGGTCACGGCGTACTGCATGAGCTCCCCGATCAGACCGCGATCGTCCGCGGACTGACCCGGTGGAATGGCCTCGCTCTCTCAGCTGAAGATGCGCCGAGCCTGGTGTCGCGCGCCTTCGCATCCCTTGCCGTTGGCCAAGGACCCGCGGCAGTGGAATTGCCGGCGGATGTCCTTCGCGCGCGGTTCACTTCCGGGGACGCACGCGAGACCGAAACCCTCGAACCTCAGTGGGTGGACCCCGGCGCGATCGCGGAGGCTGTGAGGCTGCTCGAGGGCGCCAATCGGCCGATGATCATGGTCGGCGCCGGCGCAATCAACGCCGGCGCCGATCTGCGCGCGATCGCCGAACGGCTTGGCGCGCCGGTCGTGAGNCACCTTCAGGGCCGAGGCATACTCGACGCGCGCCACCCATTGTCGATCGGGCGCGCCGAGGCCTTTCGCTTGTGGGGTGACGCCGACGTCATTCTGGCGGTCGGAACGCGTTTCAACACTCCGCGCCGGCGATGGGGACTAAGATCGGGACAGCGCGTCGTGCGGATCGATTTCGATCCGGCTCAGTTTCGCCGGGGCGCTCCTGCCGATGTTGCGATCCTCGCGGACGCTCGCGCCGCGCTTGCGGCGGTCGCCGCCGGACTAAGCGCAAAAAGTCCGCAAGCGGCAGCCAGAGCGCAGGCCATCGCCAAGGTTAAGGCCGAGGTCGCGGCCGAGTTTGACAGAAGGCTCGCTCCGCAGATGAGTTTTCTGCGCTCAATTCGCGAGGCCACTCCCGAAGACGCCGTGTTCGTCGCCGACTACACACAGGTGGCCTATGTTGCGACGGCTGCTCTCCCGGTTTACGCGCCACGGCAAATGATCACGCCTGGCTATCAGGGGACGCTCGGCTTCGCGTTTGCGACTGCGCTCGGCGCGAAAGTCGGCTGTCCGGACAAGCCCGTGGTCGCGCTGTGCGGAGACGGAGGGTTCCTCTTTACCGGGAACGAACTCGCGACTGCGGTCCAGCACAATATTCGCACCGTAACAATCGTGTTCAACGACGGCGGTTATGGGAATGTGCGGCGGATGCAGGAGGACCTCTACGGAGGACGCGTCATCGCGTCCGACTTGAAGAATCCCGATTTCGTGCGCTTCGCCGAGAGTTTCGGCGCCGCTGCGCGACGCGCCGAGGGGCCGCAGGCTCTTTCGGAAGCCCTGCGTTGGGCGTTTGACCAATCGGGCCCCGCGATTATCGAAGCGCCGGTCGACAAAATGCCGAACCCCTGGGATCTTCTCGAGCCCGAAGCGGAAGCGTCCGATCTGGCGGGCTCGTCAGGGTCATAAGTCCATATTTCGGCCGCGATCTCGAACGGGCCCATCTCCGGCGTCACGTCGACGCCAGTGAGATTGAAGGCCAGCGACGTGGGGCGCCGGTCGTGCCAGCTTTCGGGCGGCGAAGTGGGTGTCGAAGCCGATCTCGACAAGGTTCCGCGCGTGCTTGGCCGCGACGGCGGCGCCTCGGTCAAATTGAGTTAGTATCCCCAAGCGGCCGCCTGTGCAGCCGGCGGCCGCCCGAGGCAAGCGATGATCAGTGTTTTCGAACTGTTCAAGATCGGCATCGGCCCGTCCTCATCGCATACTGTCGGGCCAATGAAAGCCGCCGCCGCGTTCGCGAAAAGGCTGGTCGAGACAGGCGCGATAGAGCGGGTCGCGGCTGTCGACGTTGCGCTGTTAGGCTCGCTCGCCTTCACGGGGCGCGGCCACGCCACCGACAAGGCGGTGATCTTGGGCCTCGGCGGCGAGACGCCGGATACCGTCGACCTCGACGCCGCCGAGGCGCTCGTTGCGCGGGTGCGCGAGACGAAAGCGCTCAACCTCGCCGGACAGCGCGCGATCGTCTTCGACGCCGAGCGCGCAATTCGCTTCGACACGGTGACGCCCGCGCCGCGCCATCCCAACACGATGCGGCTCGTCGCGCGGGACGAGCAGGGCATGGCGCTCGCCGACGAAACCTGGCTCTCGGTTGGCGGCGGCTTCGTCATCCGCGACGGCGCCGAGAATGACGGGTCCAAGCCTGAGCTGCAGCTTCCGTATCCTTTTCGCTCAGGAGCTGAGCTTCTGGCGCGCGGGCGCGAGAGCGGCCTTTCGGTTGCCGAACTCATGCGCGCCAATGAAGGGGTGCTTCGGGCTCCGGGCGAGGCCGACACGCACGTCGAGCGCGTCCTGGACGTGATGTTCGCCTGCGTCGACCGGGGCCTCGCGCATTCCGGCCCGCTGCCGGGCGGACTCAAGGTCATGCGCCGCGCCAAGGCAATCCACGACCGTCTGACCGAGGCGTCGAAGCGCAACTTTCACCCGGCGCACGAAATCATGGATTTCGTCGGCGTCTATGCCATGGCGGTCAATGAGGAGAACGCAGCGGGCGGGCGGGTCGTCACTGCGCCGACCAATGGCGCGGCCGGCGTCATTCCGGCGGTGCTGCGCTATTACCGCGACCATTGCGACGGCGCGAACCAGGCGGGCTTGTCGGACTTCCTCATGACCGCAACCGCTATCGGCGCCCTCTTCAAGCTCAATGCGTCGATTTCCGGCGCGGAAGTCGGCTGCCAGGGCGAGGTCGGCGTCGCCTCGTCCATGGCCGCCGCGGGCCTATGCGCCGCGCTCGGCGGCACGAACGAGCAGATCGAGAACGCCGCCGAGATGGCTATGGAGCATCACCTGGGCATGACCTGCGACCCGATCGGCGGCCTGGTGCAGATCCCGTGCATCGAGCGCAACGCCTTCGGCGCGGTCAAGGCGATCGCCGCGGCGTCGCTGGCGCTGCACGGCGATGGGCGCCACCGGGTGTCCTTGGACAGCGTCGTCGCCACCATGCGCCAGACCGGCGCCGACATGCAGTCGAAATACAAGGAGACGAGCCTGGGCGGGTTGGCGGTGAATTTCGTGGAGTGCTGAGGGGCCGGCCGCAGGATTTGGAATGTCTTGGCGAGCCCCCGATCGGAGGCGGAACGGGGTCAAATCAGGGGTTGGAAAAGCTTGGATTTCCTTGGATTCTCTCGTCCGAATCGAGCCTTTTCAATGGGTTACGAGCGACTTTCGGCGGAAGTATTTTCGCACCCCTTCCTGGCCGTCAGGGCGGCGCGCCGTTCCTGTCGGGCGGTTCGGTACGCTGTCCATGACGCCTTCGCAATCGGGCGGCCCGATAGAACTCTTGAGTTCTCAAGCATATCAAGAGCACATCGCTAGATTTTACTACTCTATCTAATGATTTAAATAGATTTGCCAACACTATATTTAAATTCAACCATCCTGAATTGAATGAAGGCGGTTAAAGCGCTTTGCGTTCAGCATGGGTGCGAAAGCTCCCGAAGCCGTCCGACTCGGAAATGGCGCAGCAAGCCCTTGAAAGCGCTCGAAACCGACTCGTAGCAGGCCGAGCGGCGTCTACCGCTCCACCCGCGCCCAGCCGTGCAGGCCGAGGCGCTCCTGCGGCAGGTAGCCCGCCTTGTAGCCCATCTTTTTCGACCCCTCGACCCAATAGCCGAGATAGACATGGGGCAGGCCGAGGCGGCGCGCCTTCTCGATATGATCGAGAATGACGAAGCTCCCCAACGACCGGCGTGCGACGTCGGGATCATAGAAGGAATAGACCAGCGACAGACCGTCGGCGAGGCGGTCGGTGAGGCAGACCGCAAGCAACGGCCCCGAGCCCGGCTTGTCGCCGGTCCCGCTGCGTGCGCGATACTCGGTCAGCACGGTGTCGATATGGGTGTCCTCGACCATCATGGCGAAATCGAGCGACGACATGTCGGCCATGCCGCCCTCGGGATGCCGGGCGTCGAGATAAGAGCGGAAGAGGATGTAGTGCTCGTTGGTCGGTTTCGGCGCGACAAAGGCGCCGACGACGTCGGCGTTCGCTCGGATCGCCCGTCGCTGACTCTCAGACGGACGAAAATCGTCCACGAGCACGCGCACCGATACGCAGGCCCGGCAGCTTTCACACGCGGGCCGGTAGGCGATCGTCTGCGAGCGGCGGAATCCGGTCTGGGTCAGCAGGTCATTTAAGGGGGCAGCCCGTTTGCCGACCAGATGGGTGAAAATCTTCCGCTCTTGCTGGCCGGGCAGGTAGGGGCACGCTGACGGAGCGGTCAGATAAAACTGCGGAGCGTCGCGCGCTTCCCTGCTCACACCGTCTCCAACTCTCCACCAAAATTCGTCATGGCGTTAAGCAGTCCTCGCGAATTGCGTCCAACTTACGAATCAGAGCCTCCGGACGATCACAACGCCGGCGATGATGTCATGCAGGCACCGCTTTTCCCCGTCGACCAGCGACACAGCCAAGATCGGCGGGAAGAACCAGCTCACATAAAACAGCACTGCCTGGACGGCCGCATTGATGAACGGGACCCGCGCGCCAGTGTCCTGCATGCGCATTTCAAGATCCATCGCCCGCATGCCCGGCGTCGCCATTCTGGGGCCCGAAACGGTGAGCCCGTTGTAGAAAAAGGCGACAAACGGATAGAGCGGCGGCAGGAAGAACAGCGCCAGCCCGAAGGTCAGCACGATGGAGATGATCCAAAGCGCCGCCACCAGCAGGCTGACCAGAACGAGGTCGATGCAGACAGCGAGGATGCGCCGCGTGCGAACGCCCGCGAGCGCGTCGGCGCGCATCACATTTGGCGTTGCAGCATAAGCATTGGACATGTGGAGCCTCCTCACGCGGGCTCAGCCAGCGCGGTCAGGATGTGGGAGACGCCAGCGTCAAGTCAAGACCGGCGTGGGAATAGGTTGTAGGTGACCGCCTCGCGCTGGCCAAGGAGGCCCGACGGGCGTAGCGCGATGAAGATGGTCAACAGCACATAAACCGCGATGTCGCGATCATCGATCGGGAACAAGGCCGACCAGCCGGTCTCGACGGCGCCGACGATAAGCCCGCCCAGGAAAGCGCCGGGCAGAGACCCGATGCCGCCGATGATCGCCGCGGTTAGCGCCTTCAAGGTGAGGGTCGCCGAGAGGCTGTAGCCGACCGCGCCGAAGGCTGCGGTCATGGTTGCGCCGGCCAGGCCAGCCAAAGCTCCAGATAGCGCAAGCGCGCGCGCGGTGATTGCGGCCGGACTGATTCCCATCAGCTCGGCGGCAAGTGGATCGTCGGCATAGGCGCGTAATTCGCGACCGAGACGGCTGAAGCGGAAGATGACGACAAGGGCGAGACCGGCGGCGAGCGTGAGGGCGCTGACGACAAAGGCCATCGGCGTGGCGACGGCCACAAAGTCGCCCGCGCGCGCAAGTGCGAACGGCTGGTTGAGCTGGGGGCTCATCCAGCTCGATCGGTCGCCCTGCGCCAGACGCAGGAGCTCGCGCAAGAAAATCGCCAAGCCCACGGTCGCCACCAGCACCTGCTGACCCCGGGCCTGGCGCAGCGGAATGAACACCACCCGCGCCGACGCGAACCCCCAGGCGGAAGCGATCGCGGCGGCGAGCACGAAGGCGGCGGTCAGCAAGGGGGCGGGCGGCCAGCCGAGCATGGCGAGCGCCGCGATCGCAGCCGCGTAGCCGCCCGCGGCGGCGATTTCGCCGAAAGCGAAATTGATGCGTCCGATCAAGGCGTAGACCAGCGAATAGGCGGCCGCCAGGAGCGCGTAGATCGACGCCAGCGGCAGCCCGCCCAGCGCCATTTGCAACCCGTAGGCGACCGCGTGCGGAACGACGGGAAGCGCGCTCAAGTCGCCGAGGGGCGCGGGATCGGCGGCGCGACCCTCCGGGGTCGCCAGCCAGTAGCGAACGAGAAAAAAGAGCTGCGTTTCCGATAAAGTCTGGCCGTCCAGGGTCAACGACGTCAGATCGCGAGATTCGTGGGGGCGCCCGGGCAAACGAAAGCGGCAGACGGCGAGACGACTTTGTGGCTCTTCGCCCGGCGCCTGAGCGGTAAAGACGATGTTCAAACCGCGTCCATCCGCGTCGGGCGCTTGGCGGAGAATGGCGATCCGCGCGTCCTGCGGAATCAATGCGGGGAGCGCCATGCGGCAAAGCCGCGCCTGGTCAGTCTCCAGGACCGGCGAACAGCCGGCGAGCGTTGCGCCGGCGATGAGAAGGATCAGGAGAACGCCTGCGAGACGCCTCAAGCCTCGCGTCTCCGCGCCGCGAGGCGCCGCTGTTTGGCGCGATTGCCGCAGACCTCCATTTCGCACCACCGCCGACGGTTGTTCTTGCTGCGATCATAGAACAACCAGCCGCAAGCGTGGCCGCCACATTCTCGGATGCGGCCAAAATCACCTTCGGTAAAGAGCCGGACCGCGGCGAGCGCGATTGGACCCAGCGCCGCTTCGACCGGCGAAACGCGCACGCTCCACTGCCAGCGACACGACGCAACTCCGGGCGCCAGCTCTGCCTTGGCGACACATCGCGCATGAAGCGCGGAGAGGCTCGCGAGCGCTGCTTCGGGCGGTTTGGCGCGATGGCCGAGCGCCACGCCAATATCGTGTACCGCGTCGCGCAGCGCGACCGCTGTCGCCAGAAGATCGCCGGCCGGATCCGCGCGCTTGGCCACGTGCGCCTGCAGCCAGTCGGTCTCTTCGACGGGCAACGCCTTCGCGTGCCGGAGCCACTCGACGACGTTCGCGGCCTCGAGAAAATGGTTCTGATGCGAGGGAAAGCCGCGGCCGGATTCGGTGTTGGCGAAGTTGAGCGCCAGATCGTCGGCGATCAGGTCCAGCGAGCCAGCGCGAGAGGGAGGGTCGAGCGGTGTAACCGTCATTTGCGTCTTTACAAGTTATGACAAGCTGGCTAGTGTCCGCAAGCTAACCTGTCAAACTCGCATAAGAGGTTAATATGCGAACATCCATCCTAAAGTCCATCCCGCTTGCCCTTTCATTGCTGCTCGCGGGCGCAGCGCACGCGCAGGTCAAACTCGCCGTCGCCGGACCGGTCACGGGCGCCAACGCAGCCTTTGGCGCTCAACTCACCCAGGGCGTCCAGCAAGCCGTCGAAGACATCAACAAGGCCGGAGGCATTCTCGGACAGAAGGTCGAAGTCGAAATCGGCGACGACGTTTCCGACCCCAAGCAGGGCGTGTCGGTGGCGAACAAATTCGTCGGCGACGGCATCAAGTTCGTGGTCGGCCACTTCAATTCCGGTGTGACGATGCCGGCGTCCGACGTCTACGCGGAAAATGGCGTCCTGTTCATCACCCCATCGGCGACCAATCCCAAGATCACGGACCGCAAGCTGTGGGACGCGTTCCGGACCTGCGGGCGCGATGATCAACAGGGCATGGTCTGGGCCGAGCTCGCGCGCGACAAGCTGAAAGGCAAGAAGATCGCGGTCATCCACGATAAGACCACCTACGGCAAAGGCCTCGCCGACGCCGCGCTCGACAACATGCACAAGTTCGGCGTCAAGGAAGTGCTCTATGAAGGCGTCAATACTGGGGAAAAGGACTATTCGGCGATCGTCTCCAAGATCAAGGATGCTGGCGCCGACTATCTGATGTGGGGCGGCTTGCACACCGAAGGCGGTCTTATCCTTCGTCAGATGCGCGACCAGGGCATGAACACAATCATGATCTCCGGCGACGGCATCACCGACAGCGAGTTCGCGGCGATCGGCGGCTCGGGCGTGGAAGGCACGCTGATGACCTTCGGTCCCGAGCCGCGCAACAATCCAAACGCCAAAGACGCGGTCGCTTCATTTGCGGCCAAGGGGTTCGACCCACAGGGTTACACCCTCTACTCTTATGCCGCGGTTCAGATCATGAAGCAGGCGGCGGAGAAGGCGAACTCGCTCGATCCGAAGAAGGTCGCCGAAGTGATGCATTCTGGCACGCCCTTCCATACGGTCATCGGCGACATCTCTTACGACAAGAAGGGCGACCGCACGACCGTCGACTATGTCTGGTACGTCTGGAAGAAGGGCGCCGACGGCAAGATCGGGTTCGTCCAGCTCTGAGGCTCATGCGCTCCCTCTCCCGTTGAAGGAAGAGGGAGCCGCGTGGGGATGCGTAGGATCGCGCGCCAGCCCGTCAAGCTGGACACACGGCTAGGGCATTGCGCGGGCATTGCGCGGCTTGCTCCGCCCGACCTTTGCGGCCATAAGGCCGGTCCGGCTGGAAGCGTAACGCTCCCGGCTCGATTCGCGTCCCCTCTGAGCCCGCTTCCATGCGTCTTTCCCGTTANTTCCTNCCNATTCTGAAGGAGACGCCGAAAGAGGCGGAAGTCGTCTCGCATCGGCTGATGCTGCGCGCCGGCATGATCCGGCAGGAGGCGGCGGGCAGCTACGCCTGGCTGCCGCTCGGCGTCCGGGTCCTGCACAAGATCTGCGCCATCGTCCGCGAGGAGCAGGACCGCGCCGGCGCGATCGAGGTCTTGATGCCGACCATTCAGTCGGCTGATCTCTGGCGCGAATCCGGACGCTACGACGACTACGGCAAGGAGATGCTGCGCATCCGCGACCGGCACGACCGCGACATGCTGTACGGGCCCACCAACGAGGAGATGATCACCGAGATCTTCCGCGCCTCGGTGCGCTCCTACAAGGATCTGCCGCTCAATCTCTATCATATCCAGTGGAAGTTCCGCGACGAGGTCAGGCCCCGCTTCGGCGTGATGCGCTCGCGCGAGTTCCTGATGAAGGACGCCTATACGTTCGACCTCGACCAAGTCGGCGCGCGCCATTCCTACAATAAGGAGTTCACCGCTTACTTGCGCACTTTCGCGCGGCTTGGCCTGACCGCTATTCCGATGCGGGCGGAGTCTGGCCCGATCGGCGGCGACCTCAGCCACGAATTCGTCATTCTGGCGTCGACCGGCGAGAGCGAAGTGTTCTGCCATCGCGACTATCTCTCGTTCGAGACGCCGCCCGAGGACATCGACTTCGGCAGCGTGGAGACGATGCAGGGGGTCGTCGACAAGTGGACCTCGCTCTACGCCGCCACGTCCGACAAACACGATTCGGCGGCGTTCGAGCGAATTGACCCCAAGGACCAGATTTCCGCCCGCGGGATCGAGGTCGGCCATATTTTCTACTTCGGAACCAAGTACTCGGCTCCCATGAAGGCGGTCGTCAACGGACCGGACGGCAAGGAGCACGCCGTGCATATGGGCTCATACGGCATCGGCCCGAGCAGGCTAGCCGCCGCGCTGATCGAGGCCAACCACGACGAGAACGGCCCGATCTGGCCGGACGCGGTCGCGCCATTCCGTGTCGGGCTCATCAACCTGAAAGTTGGCGATGCGGCCTGCGACGGGGCTTGCGCGCGCATCTACGATGCGCTCGGCAAAGCGGGCGTCGACGTGCTCTACGACGACCGCGACGACCGCCCGGGCGCGAAATTCGCGACCATGGATCTGGTCGGCGCGCCCCACCAGGCGATCGTCGGTCCCAAGAGCCTTGCCGAGGGCAAGGTCGAGCTCAAGAGCCGCCGTGGCGGCGAGCGCGAGCTGATCAGCGTCGATGCGGCGATCGCCCGGCTCGGCGGGCAGGCGTGACGAGAGGCGACCCGGCCCTCATCCGGCGCTTCGCGCCACCTTCTCCCCGACGGAGAAGGGAAGGAGCGACGCTCCCCTCTCCCTCGGGGAGAGGGGCAGG
>JGI12659J15293_10000199_pt1 | contig 19604 bp, 14 predicted proteins | sample JacPinW_OM2H0_O1_FD_15293 | JGI IMG/M metagenome (IMG submission 15293) | reverse complement strand
ATCGAGCCGCTCAAATTCTTTGATTTCCGCTCCCGATAGTTCAGTGACGCGGACGCCGGTAAGCGCGATGAGCCGAAGCCCTTGCCCCATGCGTTTCGAGTTTGGCGGATCGCCAACTCGGCGCCAAAATAAGCGAATCTCGTCATCGGACAGAATCCGGGTTGCCGTCGTCTCCTTCGATCGCTTCTTGAGCCGTGCGCAAGGGTTGGCTGTCACAAGTTCAGCATCGAGCGCGAAGCTGAACAATTTTGAAAGCAGAGCCTGCACCCGGTTCGCTTGGATGGGCGACCCCTTCGCGACGATGCCCTCGCAAAGCGTAATCACGTCCTTCCGTCCGATCCCCTCGAAAGGACGCTTCCCCCATTTCGGGAGGACGTGCAGAATCAAGTTCCTCTCGTCCGCTTCCGCGGTCCGCTTGTGGCGCCGAGCGTGCTCCGTCATATACCGCTCCGCAAGGGCGTCGAAGGTTCGAGTTGGTGCCTCGTCTCGGTCCTTCCGCTTCTCCTCGACTGGGTTGATCCCACCCGCGACTTGTCGGTTAAGGTCGAGGGCTCGTTCGCGGGCGATTTGCAGGGAAATGGTTGGGTACTCGCCTATTGTCGCTCGCGTTGACTTGCGTGACTTCGGGTCCCGAAACCTAAAGGACCAAGACTTGACCCCTCCGTTAGTGACCCGTAACGTCAGCCCATTACAGCGTAAGTCTGTTATTTCGAGTCGACCATTTACCGGTGCGTCAACCGAACGGACAAAAACGTCCGTTAGGGGCTTTCGCATGCAGAGCTCCTTTCTTGGGTCACACGGGGGGCACAAAACCTGCCGATTGAACGCGAACATGCGCACACAAGGACGAACGGTGATTAGGATAATTATTTGATTTATCTACGTCAAATGCGTTCGCCGCCGTTCGCGGCTGATCGCGGTTACGTGACTGAAAATCACGGTGTCGGTGGTTCGATTCCGCCCCTGGGCACCATTATAAAGTCTTGAAAACAAACACTTTATTGCTGGAATGGGGATCCGGGCTTTGTCCCGTCTTACGGGTCTCGGCGCCGAAGGACTGCCTGGCCAGCCAGGAGTTGCCGATCTCGATCGGCATGGCGATCGATAAGGGCCAGCGTTCCTTGATTGGCTGCGGGCGGTCGCGGCCAGCATCAAACCTGAGGTGGACGCCGAGATGGCGAAAACCGTCCGAGCGGGTCCGTGAGCCGGTATGGACAAGAGGTGACGATGACCGTGGGGCCGATCGCCTCGCGCGGAGGAGTCCGTGCGAGGCGAAAGAGCGCGGGCGCAGGCCGGGATATAAACGCGCATGCCGACCAGGACCCGTCGAAAATAAAATCACGCCAAGTCGGGCGATTCTCTCCGTTTGCGCAGCGCCGCATACCCAAGTCCCGCGAACCCGAACAGCAGCATCGCCCAGGTCGAAGGCTCGGGGACTGAGGTTATCGACGCCAATAGGCCATCCTTTTCGCCGTTGAGACCGTCGGTAATGAACAACGTATCCGGGTTTCCGTCATTGCCTCCACCCCCGAACACCAGCGACCAGAGGCCGCCCGGCGATTGGCCGCCGTCGTTGATCGCAATCGTGCCCTCGACCGCGAAGGTCGTGGGGTTGAGAGCGTCGATGACGCTGTCGCCGAAGGCGAAATTGCCAACCAGCAGATCGCCGCCGAACTGACCCCAGTTGCCCGGCGCGAGCGCGAGGCCCCAGGGCGAAGCGAGTTGGTCAGCGACAAACGAACTGCTCTCGAGCGTCCCGTCCTCGCCGAAAACCGCCAGCGCCCCCATTCCCTTGCCCGCGCTTGTCTGAGCGGCATGACCGGACGGCGCATAGGTCACATACACCTTGCCGTTGATGTCCTTGACGTTGAACGGCACAAGCCCCGCAGTCTTGATCGCCGTGGGAGTCGCGAACGCTCCGGTGGGGAGGGTCTCCGGCGCAAACGAACTGTTAAAGACGTCGACGCTGCCGGTTCCCGCGCCGTTGGCGGCGTACAGCATGGTGCTGGCCTGGTTGGCGGCGAGCCCGGTGTAGACTGCGCCCGACGTGGTCGCTTCGGTAACCGCCGTGGTTCCCGCGGAGCCGTTCCAGGCGGAGATCGATCCGTTCAGGTTGGCGAAGATGAAGAGCGCGGATTTGCCGGTTCCGCTGACGTCGAAGGCTGACGTGTTGGTGTTGGCGACTTGTCCCGTGGGGCCACCGGACCCCGCTGGCGGAATCGCGACGGTGAGGGCCTCCTTGGTTACGGTCGCGCCGGTCACCCCATAGAGGGTCGCGTTCTGGGTCGCCTGATCCGAAACCCAAACCGGGCCGCCGGGTTGGAACGAGAGACCCCAAGAATTCTTCAGATTGGGATCCGTGACTTCAGCCCCGAGCGCTGAGAGATCCGACACCAGGTCAGTCTGCAAATAGGTGGTCGCTCGGGCCGTTCCGGCGCCTGCGCACAGTGCGCCGGAGGCGACGGCGGTCAATAGGACAAGTTGAAACGATTTCGTCATTGCGAGAACTCCTCTGCGGTTTTGGCGTAAGGGCGCGATGTCGGCCCGGCCGCGAGCCGACGGTGAGCGAGCCCCGCTACGGAGGAATTTCAGGGATTGGATATTCCGTTACATCTGTAACGCGGGGCACAGCAGAAGGTCCCGCGTGGTCTCGCAACTCGCGACCGCCAGGCAGGGTGCGGACAGGCGGATTCCTGTTGGCTTCATCTTCTCAGGGACGAGCCGCTTAAGCGTATGCCTGACGCCGACGGCAATCCGGCAGGCTACCTCGCGCAGTCCGCTGACGTTGCCCGTCATGTGATGGATGGCGCGGCATGTCGTCCGATGTCGCGCGACGCATGGCCAAGCTGGTTGGCCTCAGCTCAACTCTCCGCGCACGAGCAGAGATAGAGGCACAGCAGATCTCGAAACTCTGCTCGCAGGCGCCGCGCAGCGGTGGGTTTTTCCAGTGTGGCGGCAGCCAGTCCTTTCACGGTGTGCAGGACGACGACGGTCATGGCCCGCGCCTTCGCCTGACTACGATTGGGGAATGCGCGGCGCAGGATCAGGCTTACGCCCGCGCGAAACGCCGCGCGGAAAGCCTCGCGCTTATGGCCATCGCCCCCCCCGGCCTCCATCAAGGCCATGGCGAAGCTGCGCTCCGACTGCAGTTTCAGCATGAAATCGATGAGCGCGTCGGCGAGCGCCGGTGGCGTCATAGTCGGCGCCCGCTCGGCCAGTTCCGCAAGCCGATCCAACGCGCGCTGGGCATACTGGGCAAGCAGCGCGTTCGCCAGGGCCTCTTTCGAAGGAAAGAACCGATACAGCGAGCCAAAAGTGGTCCCGGAACGGGCGGCGATCTCCGTCATCGTCACCGCGTCGTAACCCTTTTCCCGGAACGCCGCAGCCCCGGCCTCGAGGATAGCGGCCACCCGCAGATGACCGCGCTGACGTTGCGGCGCACGCGCATCGGCAGAGGGTGACATTGACATAGGCGAGAACGCTCTCCACTAATGATAGGCGAGATCATTCTCGCATACTACGACGCGCTGTCGCAAAGGCATCGTGCGTCGACCACTCGCACGCCGCCGTTTTCCTGCTGATCAATGGGCGATCATATGACCGTTTTCGTGCTGTTCCTGGCCGGCCTTCTTCCGCATCCACCAGCCGCTGGGTTCCTCGCGGCCAGGACGCTCATGTCGCTGCGTTTCCCCCGAAAGGCGCACCGCTCATGAAGGCGGCGCACAGCGAATCGAGCGCGCCCGGCGGCGCGCGGACGCCGGCCCCGTCGACCGTTGGCGCAATCCATTTGGGGACGTCGGCCCGCGAGCTGCGCCTTGTGCTCAGTGGTCTCATGCTGGCGCTCACGCTCGCCGCGCTCGATCAGAACATCGTAGCGACCGCCCTCCCCCGCATTACCGGCGAGTTCGGCAGCCTGCAGCATCTTTCATGGGTGGTCACCAGCTTCATCGTGGCCAGCACGGTATCGGCGCCGCTCTATGGCAAGCTCAGCGACCTCTATGGCCGCAAGCCGGCCTTCATTGCTTCGATCTCGATCTTCCTTGCCGGATCGGCGCTGTGCGGCTTTGCCGCCAACATGGGCGAATTGATTGCGTTCCGAACGGTGCAGGGCCTTGGCGCCGGCGGCCTTATCGTGCTGGCGCAAACGGTAATCGGCGATCTGGTCTCGCCGCGCGAGCGGGGCCGCTATCAGGGCATGTTCGCAGCCGTGTTCGCGGCATGCTCGGTGGCTGGACCGCTGCTGGGTGGTTTCATCACCGAATACGCCTCCTGGCGCTGGATATTCTACGTCAATTTGCCGGTCGGGGGCGCCGCGCTGGCGTTCATCGCCGTTGGGCTTCGGCCAAGGTCGCCCGGCGCCGCGCCTCGGCTGGATCTCATGGGCGCCGTCCTCATGATCGCGGGCACCTGCGGCCTTCTGCTGGTATTGAGCTGGGGCGGGGGCGCCTATGCCTGGTTTTCAGCGCCCGTACTGGGGCTCGCCCTGGCCGCCATCGGGTCATTCGTGCTGCTGGCGTTTGTCGAGCGGCAGGCAACCCACCCGATCCTGCCTCCGGAACTGTTCGGCAATTCTGTTTTCGTTCTGGGCGCGGCCGTGATCGCGCTGGCCACGATGGCGCTGTTCGCGGCCATCGTCTTCCTGCCGCTGATGTTCCAGCTGCTTATGGACGCTAGCCCCACGCAGGCGGGCCTTATGCTCGCGCCGATGATGGGCGGCGTTATCGTCGCCTCAGTCGTCGGCGGTCGGCTGGTCTCCAGGACCGGGCGCTACAAGGTCTTTCCTGTGTTCGGGTTGCTGGCGGCGACACTGTCCTACGCGGCGCTGGCGTGGGCCGTGCGCCATGGGGTTGGCCCGCTGCCTATCGAGGCGGTGCTCGTGGTAATGGGGCTTGGAATCGGCCTGGTGATGCCGAACCTGACCACCGCCATCCAGAACGCCGTGCCGCGTCGCGACCTGGGCGCGGCCACGGCATCGGCGGCATTCTTTCGCTCGCTCGGCGGCGCTTTGGGCGCGGCGTTGTCGGGCGCTGTGCTGGCGGCACACCTGCACGGGTCGACCGGTGACGTGGGGCGTCTTTCCGTCGGGGTGCTACAGATTGCCGAGCTCCCGGCTGCGCAGCGCGCGCTGGTGCTGGACGCCTATCGCGCCGGGCTGTCCGGCGCCTTCACCGTTGGGGCGGTAATCGCCGGGCTCGGTTTTCTGACGGTGCTGTTCCTGCCGGAACGCCCGCTGCGCGGCGCCACTGCTTAGAGCAAGGCCCGATCCGCCGGAGCGGGAATCGCGGCGCGGGACAGCGCCTCGCCGCCCTCGTTGAACACGTGGACGTCGGCCGGATTGATGCTTAGCCGGATCGGCTCGCCAGGGCTGACGCGGCGGAGACCCCGCACCGAGGCGGACAGGCGTTCTCCCGACTGCAACACGGCGTGGATAATCGTCTCGGGGCCGAGGATCTCGCTCGTCTCGACGCGGGCGGCGAGCGGGCCCGCGTCCGTCGGCGACAAGTGCTCCGGCCTCAGACCGGCCGTGAGCTGCGCTCCCGACGTCCAACCGGCTGCGGCGACATCAGCGGCGATCCTCGCGCGTCCCTGATCGACGGCCAACTCGAGACCGTGCGCCCCGGCGGCGACCACGTCAGCGGCGAGAAGATTCATTTGTGGGGCGCCGAGAAAGCACGCGACGAAGCGGTTGCGCGGCCGGACGTACAGTTCGATCGGCGAGCCGATCTGCTCGACCACGCCCTCGCGAAGGACGACGATCACGTCGGCCATCGTCATCGCCTCGACCTGATCGTGGGTGACGTAGATCATCGTCGCACCGAGTCTTCGATGGAGCGCCGCGATCTCGCCGCGCATCTTTCCCCGCAGCTCCGCGTCGAGATTGGACAGCGGCTCGTCGAACAGGAACGCCTTCGGCTCCTTAACGATTGCGCGCCCGATCGCAACGCGTTGGCTCTGCCCGCCCGACAATTGCGACGGCTGGCGCTCCAGCAAATGCGCGATCTGCAGAATTTCGGCGGCGCGAGCAATGCGCTCGGCGATCTCATTCTTTGGAACCTTGTGGCACACGAGGCCGAAGCGCAGGTTCTCCCGCACGCTCATGTGCGGATAGAGCGCATAGGACTGGAACACCATCGCCATGCCGCGGCTTGACGGCAGGAGGTGCTCGCAGCGCTGACCGTCGAGCCGGATCTCGCCCGCGGTCACATCCTCAAGTCCCGCGATCATCCGAAGAAGCGTCGACTTCCCACAACCTGATGGGCCGACGAAGACGGCGAAGGCTCCCGATTCGACGGTGAGATCGACGCCGTGAATGACCTCGACAGACTGGAAGCTCTTGCGGACCCCTCTGAGCTCAAGCCGGGCCACGTTCCGCTCCAACGATGATGCGCTCCCCCGGTCCGAGCGTGAGCTCCGCCCCCAATAGAACGGCGTCGCCGTCGCGGTCTGCGGGTCGCCCATCCACGAATACGCGCCCGGCGAGGGCCGGCAGGCGCAGCCGCGAAACCCTGAGCTCGCCGCCCTTGACTGTCAGCGTCACGACAGCGCCGCGAAACGCGATCTCGCCCCAGCCTCGGCCCGCGGACCAGAAATAGACCGCGTCTCCAGGGCGCGCAGGGGCGAAGCCGATTTCGCCGACGCGCTGGTCGAAGGTGAATCCAATAAAGGCGTTCAGGAGCGCATAGCTCGACAGCGAGCGCGCATAGTAGCTGCCGCACTCGATGTCGTTGAAGGGATTGCGGCGCGAGCCGTCGTGGCGGGCGCGAGCCGCGCGGACGATCGTCAACCCTTCATCGACGAGGCCGCGCGCGATGAGGTGCGAGGCGAACATATATTCGAGGCCGGTCCAGACCTCCTCGGAATAGGGGACCGGCGTGGCGGGCTCTTCCGACCCCTCCGGCCACGAGCACACCAGCAGGCCCGCCTCGTCCTCGTAGGCGTAGACGCGGCACGGGTTGAAGTGGTCGCTGAGGTCCGCGCGGAAGTTTTCGCGATAGATCGCGCGCAACGCGGACGCGATGTGATCGGGCGACAGGAGATCGCCGAGCCCCGCGAGATCGGCGTGCCACTGGCCGAGGATCTGGTCCGTCAGGCAGCCGCCGCCGATCTGGTACTTGATCTCGCCGTATTCGTCCGACCAGTAGCCCTGCATGAAACTGTCCCGTAGCACGCCCGCCTTGCGGCCGGTGTCGAAGGGCTCGAGGACCGAGCGGTCCGCAAGGTCGAGCTTCTGCGCATAGTAGCGCCCGTTGAAGAGGACGCGGTCGACGTAGAGCCCGCCCTTCTGCGCGAGCGCCGCGCATTCGGCGCCGAAGTCCTTCTCGCCCATCGCTTCGGCCATCTCGGCCGCCGCCTTGAGCGCCGCAAGATACATGCTGGTGAGCCACGAGTTCGGGCCGAACAGCTCCATGTCGAGCGTATGGTGCTGCTTGCCCCAGAGCACGCCCGTCTTTTCGGGGTCCCAGCGGTCCGGATTGTCTGGCGACCACGCGTATTCAATCGACCGCCTGATGTTCGGCCAGTAGCGGCGCAGCCATGCGCTGTCGCCCGAATTGCGCCATTCGCGATAGGCCTTGATCGTTGCGCCGAAATGTCCGTCGGCGCAGGGGCCGATGATGTCGAAACCGGAGCCCAGCGGCAGGCGCTGGCGGAAGGTGAGGCCGCCGTTGGGCAGCTGGTTATACGCGAATTCCGTCTCGCGCAGCGTCCGCTCCAACGCTGGAAAAAGCCAGGCGAGCGCCTGCTGGTAGTTCCACACATGGGTGCAGCTGCCTTCGCAGGAACCCTCGCCGATATGCTGACCCTCCCAGCCCCAAAGCTCGCCGCCCTCGAGGCGGATCACCGTCGCGCTGCGCAGCACGCCAAGCGTGCCCGATACCGCGTCGATTATCTCGGGCGGATGCGAGGAGCCGAACAGGGAATCGCGAAAGGCGCAGGTCGCCGCTTCGAGCTCGCCCCATCTGCGGAAGGCGTCGGCCCCGCTGGCGCTCGAATCCGCCCATTGCGTCGCATAGTAGTTTCGCCAGGTCGGCGGATCGCCGGCATATTCCGGGTCGCCGGGCTGGGCGCGGCTGAACCAGTAGATCGCGCCAAGCGGATAATTCCAGGTGATGGCGAAGCGGACCTGCGCCCGCTCTCCGGGCGCGACGCGGATGCGCCGCGCGAGCGTGCCGTGCTCGGGCTGCTGCCACATCTGCGCCGTGGCGCGCGGATGGTCGTAGCGCCGCTCGGTCAGCGGCCCGGCCTTGGCGAATTCCCGCCAGTAGCGGCTCAGACTGTCGAACCATTGGCCGCGTACGTGGTAGTCGACATGCTCGACGCCGTCGCCTTGCGTGGTCATCGCGAGATCGCCGCGCTGCGCGGGCGGCCGGTCGCCGTCGGCGGAGGTAAAGTGCAGCGTGCTCAAGTCGCCAGAGCGAGAAAAAGCATGCACGCCGCTGTTGCAGCCATAATTTCCGAGCGTACAGGCGATCGTGTAGTCGATCGCGGCATCCGTGTCGTTCTCCACCTCGAATGCGAACAGCGCCGCCGGCATCGACGAATCCCGCTCATTGTGGGGAATGAACGGGCTGAACGCGGTCATCTGGACCTGTCCCGGAAAGGCGTCGCGGTGGAGCGCGATCTCCGCGACCGGAAACCTCCCGATGAAGGTGGCGTCGTCGAAATGGGGCATGCCCGCCATCGAGTCGCGATTGGCGCCGAAGCCAAAGCCGTCGAACTTGCGTCGGCTCGGCGAGCCTGTCGGCAAGCCTTCGTACGGGCCGTTCAGCACACGCGCGTCGATGAGCTTGCCGTCGCGCTCCGCCTTGATCGCGAAATGGCTGTAGCCGTTGTGCTGATGGATTGCGGGACGGTTACGGATGCTCCAGTCGATGAGCCGCCCGCTGCCTGTCAGCGACACGCTCCCCGTGCCGATTCCGCCGAGCGGAAAAGCAACGTGCTGGCGCCGGGCGCCCCGATAGACAAAACGGGGATCGATCTTGGCTTCGGCTTCCTTCGGGACCACAGCGTCCATGCGCGCCTCTCAGTTTTTGATTCCGCTCATGGCGATGCCCTCGATCACCATCTTCTGCGCCAGCAAGAACAAGAGGATGACGGGCAGCACCGACATGCTCATCGCCGCCATGACGAGCGCGAGATTGCCCGAGCCGAGATAGCCGCGCAGCACGTCCATGGCGATCGGCAGCGTCATCGCGTCCTGCGGCTCGAGCAGGACGCGCGCCTGGAAATAATAGTTCCAGGTTTGGGTGAAGGTGATGATGCCGAGCGAAGCGAGCGCTGGCCGAAGCTGTGGCAGCGAGATACGGAAGAAGATTTTCAGATAGCCGGCGCCGTCCATCAGCGCGGCTTCCTCCAGCGCCTTCGGTTGCGAGCGCATGAACTGCCGGACGAGAAAGACGCCGAAGCTTGAAGTGAGATACATGAGCGCAAGCCCGATTGGCCGGTTCAAGAGCCCGACCTTGCCGAAGCCGAGATAAATCGGGACGATCGTGACCTGCGCCGGAAACAGGAGTCCGGCGATCATGATGAAGAAGAGGGTGTCACGGCCGGGAAAGTTTAGCCGGGCGAACGCGAACGCGGCGAGCGTGCAGGTAACGATCTGGCCAACGGTCACGAGCACCGCAACCTCGACGCTGTTGGCGTAGATTTGCAGGAAGGGCACCGACGAATTGAGGACGGCGCGATAGTTTTCGAGGTCGAGCCGCGGCGGCAAGAAGCTCGGCGGCATCTGGTAGGCGTCGCGCACGGTGCGGAAGGACATGCTGAAGAGCCACGCGAACGGGAGCAGCATGAAGACGCCGATGAGCGCCATCACGGCGATGATCGCCCAGTCGAGCCAGCGCTGCGAGGCCCTGGTCGCCATGTCAGTGACGCACCCACGCGCGCGACGCCAGGAACTGCAAGATCGTGATCGCGAGGATCACCACCGTCATGACGACCGCGATCGACGCCGCGTAGCCGATCTCGAAACTGTCGAACGCCTCCTCGACGATATAGATGGACATCGAGCGTGTTGCGTCGCCCGGCCCACCTCGGGTGAGGATGACGATTGATTCGAACACCTGAAGCGCGCCGATCGAAGCGTAAACGATCGCGAAGAAGACGATCGGCGAAATCCAGGGCAGGACGATGCGGAAGAACCGCCGCCAGTAGCCGGCGCCGTCCATGACTGCAGCCTCGATAAGCGTCTTCGGCACGCCCTGCAGCGCGGCTATGAAGATGATCATGAAGAAGCCGGCGTTCTTCCACACGTCCATGATGACGATCGACATCATCGCGTAGCGGCTGGAGGTCAGCCAGTGGACCGGGGAGAGCCCGAGCCGGATCAGGTAGTAGTTGATGACCCCGAGATCGTCGCCGTAGAAATAGCCCCAGACGATCGAGACGAAGGCTGCGGCGATGATCACCGGCAGGAAGAAGGCGAGCCGGAACAGATAGAGCAGAATTCCTGGCATTTTGCGGTCGAGCGCGAGCGCGAACAGCATGCCGACGCAGATATTGCCGGTCACGGCGAAGGCCGTGAAGCGCAGGGTGTTCCAGAAAATTTGCTGCGAGCGGTCGTCGGTGAAGAAACGGACGTAGTTGTCGAGGCCGACCCAGCGCGAACCCTGCATCGGATCGAAATAAGTGAAACTCAGGATGCACGTGACGATGACCGGCGCCAGGATGAAAACGCAGTAGAGGGCGAAGGACGGGAAGAGGAAGAGATAGCCCGTTCGCGCCTGAAGGCGTTGCAAGTCGGACGCTTGGCGCATGACCGCCGCCTGCATCGCCAAGTCTCCGTTGACCTGCGTCTGAGCGCCGGCCAGGTTGGGAGCCGTCCATCAAAGGCGGCTGCCCGCCCGTGCGCTACTTCGCCGCCTTCTGCTGCGCGGCGAGCCGCTTGAAGGACGCATTGAGTTCCTGATCAGTGCGCTTCACGCCCTCGGCGATCGAAATCTCGTCCGCCATCATCGCCACGTAGTTGCGCATGAAGATCTTCTCGGCCTCCTGGAAATTTGCCGGCGAGGGCACCGGAACCGTATGCGGCAGCGTCTGATAGTACAGCGCAGCGCTCGGCGGAAAGGCTAGGAATCCAGGTGTCTCCGCGGCCGACTTGCGCCCTGGCACGCCGCCGCCGAGTTCGCCCTCCTCTTTCTGCGTCTCCTCGCTGGTCAGCGCGCCGACGAGCTCCTTCGCCAGCTCGGGATTTTTCGAGCTCTTCGAAACGCCGTATCCGCCGAAGCCAATCACGGTGTCGCCGTTGAGCTTCGAGGGCACGTTGGCGATGTCCATGTCGAGCTTCGCGCGCTTCGCGTTCTCGATGATCCAGTGGCCTCGGTTGATCATCGCGACCTGTCCGGCCGCAAACTGGTTGTCCATCGCGTCCTTGCCGGGAATGGGCGAGACCTTGTCGACATGAACGAGGTCGTGGAGGAACTGGAGCGTCTCGGCAACCTTGGGATCGAGCATGTTCGACGCGGTCCAGTCGGCGTTGAGCGGCGACGTCCCATTCGTCAGGAACCACGGCTGAACAAAGAAATTCTGGTTCGGGACCTCGTAGCCATATTGCGTGACATTGCCCGCTGCATCACGCTTGGTCAGCTTCTTTGCGACTTCGCGGAACTGATCCCATGTCCAGGTCTTCGGATACTCAACCCCGGCGTCCCTGAAGAGCGCCCGGTTGTAGTTGATCATGATGTTGTTCCATCCGATCGGGACGAAATAGGTCTTGCCCTGATAGGACGAGTATTTGAACAGCGACGGATCGAAGTCGGAATAGCTCGCGTTCTTCGCGATATAGTCATCGAGCGGGATGAACATCCCGCGCTCCTCGAACGTGCGGAATGTCTCGATCGCCGTGCCGTAGACGTCGTAGGCGTTGCCAGCGTTGAACTGCGACAGGACGTGCGTGACGTAGTCGCCCCAGCCGTTGCTGACCGGGTCGATGGCGACCTCGACTTTCACATTCGGATATTTCTGGTTGAAACGCTCGATGGCGTGCTTCACCGCGGTCAGCTGCGCGTCGCTGCCGAAGGCCATCAGCCTCAGGTTGGCGGAAATATCGTCGGCAGAGGCTGCGCCGGCGGTAAGAGCCAGGCCCAAGGCAACGAGAAGTCCGGTCAGAAAGGCCCTCATGTTCATCCTCCCTTGCCGCTTCTTCGGAGCCGCGAGACGCGCTCCGGCCGGGGTCCGAGGCTTCGGAGGATCGACCGCGCCTTGCGTGTTCCCGTGCGGCTTGAACTTGGTGTCGAAACGTTTCGAGCGTAGGCTGGCGCCAGGGCGCTGTCAAGGAGCTGCGGGGTGTCAACGATAAGGGACGTCGCCCAAAGGGCCGGCGTCGCCATCTCCACCGTCTCGGCGGTGATCAACCGGTCCGCCCCGACCAGCGCCGACGTCGTCGCGCGGGTGGAGCGCGCGATTGCCGAGATCGGTTACACGCCGCAGCGGGCGGCCCAGATCCTCCGCAGCGGCCGGTCAAAGCTGATTGGCGTCATTGTTCCCGACATCACCAATCCGCATTTCTCGACCCTCGCGCGGGTCGTGGAGAAGGAATGCCTGCAGGCCGGCTATATGACCTTTGTCTACAATACCGACGAAGACACGAACCACGAGATCCGCATCCTTAGAATGATGCGAATGGAGCGCGTCGCGGGGCTCATTCTGATCTCGACGCGCTCCGACGCCAGGCACGGCCGGCTCCTCCAGCAAGAGATCCATGTTCCGACCGTGCTGATGGGCAGCGCTGTCGCCGGCGCGCCGTACGATTTCGTCGCTCTCGACGATGTCGAGGCCGGGGTTCTCGCCGTGAGCCGCCTGCTCGAGCTAGGCCATCGCCGCATCGTCGTCATCGGCGGACGCCGCGGCGTGTCGTCGCACGAGTTGCGGCTCAAAGGTTGTCGTGAGGCGTTCCGGCGGCGCGGGCTTGCGCTCCCCGACGACTGGGTCCACCTCGCCGATTTCAGGCTAGGGACGGCCTATGAGAAGACGCGCGCCAGCCTCGGCGAAACGCCGGCCCCCACGGCCATTGTCTCGCTCAGTAACTTCATGACGATCGGCGTAATACGGGCGCTGACCGACCTCGGCGTCCGCTGCCCGGAAGACGTATCGCTCATCGGCGTCGACGACCTCGACTGGGCCGATGTCATGCGCATCCGTCCGACCCTGATCGCGCAGCCCATCGAAGCGATGACCCGCACGGCGATCGCCGCTCTACTCGAGCAGCTGACGACCGGGGAATCCTCGCAGAAGCGTCGCATCCTGTTTCCGCCCACGCTGACCGAGCGCGAATCGTGCGCGCCGCCTGCGCTGTGTTGAAGGGCATGCGGCCCTTCGTGAGCTGGGCAAGAATCACATTCCCGCCTGCCGGTCGCCATAGCTTCCTACTGCTGCGAATTGTTCTCCGCGCGCCGAGCATTGGGCCCCGCCGAGCAACCGGGATGATGAGATGCGCTTCAGTTAACTCCGGGCGCCGCAGGTTCTGCCGTGTTGCGCGGTCCCAATCGGGAATGCCCCTCATTGGTGAGACTTTCGTACAGCTTGGCGGCAAGATCAACGCTCACAATCTCCAGAAGCTTGGCGCGGAGTTCCGGCCTGCTATCGGTAAACTCTCTCATGTGCTCCAGATCCCATTTGGCAAGCCTTGCGGCCCCCCGCGCCACGATATCCATTGGAGTGACGAGACCACTATACGCGCTCGCATCCCCGATGAGCTGTCCGGGATGGAACACCCACATGGTCTTGCCGCTGAGAACGGATTCAGCTTGGCCAGAAATGAGGACAATCGCGTCCGATATTTGGACACCCTTTTGGATGATCAAGTCGCCAGGGGAGAAGTCCACCCATCGGGCAAGGCTCGCCAATTTTAGAAACTCTCGCTTGTCAATGGAGCCAAAGGCTACGCGGTACAGTTCCTCTTCTTTATCGCTAAGGATTACAGGGCGTCGTTCGAGGGTCAGGGTCACGATCCTAACCCCGTTGACGATGATGAACGCCGCTCCCCAGAAGATCGGCGGCCAGAGCGGTATGTTTTGGAAATAGTAGTACGGCAGCACGATGACGTCGGCCGCGAGCGACAGAATGCGCAACTTGAGGACATCTCGCACAGAGAAGGCCACCAGAAACGCAAAATTCGCGAGATTGACCAGACCATTCAGTCCGAAGATCTGATCGGTCAGGAAATCTCTCAAGTGAACTTCCATGATTCTTCTCCAAATCGCCGACCAGACCGTCAATCGGGCAAGAGGCTGACGGCAGATCGATGGCGACATTCCAAGCCGGTTGCCCTGGTCGGTGGTTCTCCTTTCGGTTCGGTGGACCGCCGTCATTGACAGTCGCAAGGACACGCCAAGGCTGAGGGCTGCTTATCGTGGCAGGCCGGAAGATACGGGTAGCAATGCAGGGATCGTCGTCATGCTAAGGGCATGGGATGTCGTGGTCCGCAGTCCAAGCCGAGACGGATGCAGCCGCGCACCCGTCGCGAAGGTCGCGACGCCCAACATCGCCGAACCAGTCGCTGGTCCCAACCGCTAGGTGGTCATCTTCGAAGCGTCCGGCTTCTACGACTTGTCACTTCACCTCTGCGAGGAAGCTCGGCGTCGGGACTGCGCTGATGACCGCTTGTTTGGACGCCTTTGCCGCGACACTTGGCGTTCCACCTTGGATCGCAGGCGATTGGCGCGTGACCTGCGCCGAATATTGACCCTGCACCATCGTGCCCACCCGGGTGGTGGCGGTGAAACCGTCGGTCTGCGTCCCTCCGGCGACCGGTTTCGTCACCGTCCACGTCAGATTGGGCGTATTAGGGACGTCCAGCGGCAATACCACCGGATATCCATTCCATGTCGGAGTTCGGCCGAACTCCTCTGACGAGAACTCCCAACCCGCGGGTGATTTCGCCGACCCGTCAACCAGGCCGTAGAAATTGTAAACGGTCACGAAGTCAGCAGTCGCCTTCGACTCGCCGGGCGTCAATGTCTCGCCCGGGTCCGTCTTGAGAATAAAATGATATGTCATCGAGCCGTCGGTGTTCTTGTCCACTTGCCCAACAACCATCTCCAGCGCCCGGGCCGGAACGGCCGTGATCGCCAAGCCGGAGGCCAGCAACAGCGCAGCTCCAAATGCTTTCCGCATCTCTTCTCTCCATTGTGCAACGGTGTGGAGAGCAAAAGCTTCCTAACGACATAAAGAAGCAATATGGAGTCGCCCCTGAGGGTGTAAGCAAGAAATGCTTTTGTATTGTCCTGATCCTACCAACCCGCTGCGGGCCATTCCAGCGGCTGATGGCTGACAATGGCGTTGATTGCTCCCTTACCGATCGCCTTTGGCGATCCATTCGTCGGCGGCCCGCTCGGCCCGAACCCTCGATAGCTCTACACGAGGAAGAATTCGATGTTGAAGACACGCATCACCGAGCAATACGGACTGAGAGTTCCATTCATCAACGCCGGCATGGCCTTCATTGCTACCACGCCCCTCGTGCAGGCGGTGTGCAAGGCAGGCGGGATGGGAATGCTAGGCGCTTCAGCAATGCCTCCCGACGTCCTGCAAGCGGCGCTCCGCGAGATCAAAGCGGCAGGCCCAGCATGCTTCGGGGTCAATTTCATTGCGCGGTTCGCCGGCATCGAACACATCGAGGTGTGCGTCACGGAAAAGGCGCCGGTTGTCGTGTTCTTTTGGGATGACGCGCCGGACGAGTGGCTTTCACGCCTGCGGGCGGCCGGCAGTCACATCTGGTTCCAAGTCGGCGGCGTGGACGAAGCGAAAGCCGCTGTCGGACGCGGGGCTGAAGCGCTCGTCGTGCAAGGCAGCGAGGCTGGCGGCCACAACCGCGCCGCCGCGGCGACCTTCTCATTGCTCCCGGCAGTCATCGACGCCGTCCCTTCTGTGCCCGTCATCGCCGCAGGAGGCATTGCCGATGGCCGGACCGTTGCTGCCGCGCTGGCGCTCGGCGCCGACGCGGTCTGGGTGGGGACTCGGTTCCTGGCGAGCTTCGAGGCCAACGCCCACCCACAATACAAGGACCGGGTCCTCGCTGCCGGCGTCGGAGACACGGCCCGCCATCTGATCTTCGGTCCGGAATTCCCCAACGCGTCGACTCGCGGGCTGCGCAACCGCATCGTGCGGGAATGGGAAGGGCGCGACCTTCCGGCGCCCTATGAGGTCGTTGCCGATTCGGAGCTGCCGGTGATTGGTCAGGCTCGTTTTTATGGACAGGAGTTTCCAATGAAGCGGTTCTGCGGATTTCCGCCAACGCCGGAGTTCACAGGCGACCTCGAAGAGATGAGCCTGCTGGCTGGTGAATCGGTCGGCCAGACCAAGCGACTGATGAGCGCCGCCAGCATTGTCGATGAGATGATAAGCGGCGCCGAAGCGGTGATCAGGAGGCGACTCGGACCGATGCTCGTCGATTAGCCGACGGGATGGCGAACCCCGGTCGATTTCTCGAGGTCGCTCACGCCTGTCGAACCTCGAGCAAGTACGCGGGATCATCCTGCCGACCGCGAGCGCTACGATTGCCCGAGCGAAGGCCTCAGGCGTCATGAAGTCCCCGCGACCTCGCAATGTTCGCCGTGGGGTCGAGGGCCGCCGGGATTGATTGGGTTTTAAGCCTAAAGCGAGCGAAAATCGGCGAAAATGCACATGTATTGAACAACCCGCGTGGCTTTTGCGGCGCATACCCAGTGCTTTTTTGGCGCCCGGGCGCGGCCCTCTCCGGTTCCGATCCTGCCTAACGTCGGGCAAAAAGACCCGCGTCGGACCCGGGCGTCAGACCGCCCGTCCCGCTGTTCGTTTCCCTACCTGCGGGCTGAAGACGAACGCGACGCAGCGATTGCTTTTCAAAATTCAGAATTTGTGCTATACGTCCGGTCTGGAACGCCACGTTTCCGCAATGCGGCGGACGGCGGCAATTGGGACGTTTCGCGAGCCTGAAAATGGAAGAAGGAAAATTTTTATTTGGATTCGCCGTAACCCATTGAAAAGCCCCGATTCGGCAAAGGAAATGAAAGGAAATGAAAGCTTTTTTCCTTGGATTAGCTTGCATTTCCTTGCACGAACTCGCCCGGTGCGCGGACCATCTTCGCCTCGCCGGTAGCGAGAATGGCAATGCGGTTTCACTGACTCGACTGACCAAGACGCCGCGGCCGTCAGGCGGCTGAAGCGGCGCCGGGACTTATTGCCGACAAACGGGTGTCGGGATCTACGCACGTTTCATAGCGCTGTCATCGGTGCTAGTTTGGCGACGTTCGCGTGGCGTTCAGCCGCCTCGACGGGGGGTCTCATGGCGTCAGCATGGAGTTCCCGCGCGTCGCCGGTCAGCTATTCGGCGTCCGCGAAGCTGATGCACTGGTTTGTCGCCGCTGCGGTCATCGTACTCCTCGCCTTAGGTCCCGTGATGAAGAGGCTCGTCCCCGAGGGCTCGCTCAGGGACAATCTTTACAACTTCCACGAGGCGCTGGGCGCGCTTGTCCTGATCGTCATGGTCGTGAGGCTCGCCAGGCGTGTAGCCTTCGGCGTGCCGGCGCCGGATGCGTCCATGCCGCCCGTCGAGCAGCGCGCCTCGCTCTGGGCGCAATACGCGCTCTACGTCCTCCTATTCGTCACGACCGTGCTCGGCTGGGCGGGGACCAACGCTTACGGCGATCCGGTCAGCGTCTTTGGTCTCTTCGACTTTCCGACCATTATCGGCAAGGATCAGCCGCTGTCAGACCGCATTATCCTCTGGCATCTCATCTGCGGGATTCTGATCGGCGTGATCGTTGCCATCCATATCGCGGGCGCGCTCTACCATTGGCGCGTCAAAGGCGATCGCGTCTTACAGCGAATGCTGCCCGGAAATTGAGGGTTGCAACACAAGCATGCGCCACGCCATGCGTGACGCCTAGGCCTTGGAGAACGACATGACTGATGCCGCGCAAATGTCGTCGGCGCAGCTGGGGCCGGGCGGGCATTGGCGGAACTGGGTTGGCAATCAATCCTTTATCGCACGACACATGGCGGAGCCTGGCTCCGAGGACGAACTGGCTGCGCTCGTGCGCAAAGCCTCGCGGCAAAATCTTCCCGTCCGCGTTGCCGGCTCGGGCCATTCCTTCACGCCGCTGGTAGCAACAAGCGGCCTGTTGCTCAGCTTGAAGAACATGCAGGGGCTCGTCAGCGCCGACCTCGACCGCAAGCGCGTCGTCGTTCGCGCAGGCACGAGGATTGGCGATATCGGCCGCGCCCTTAAACAGATCGGTTTGTCGCTGGCAAACCAGGGCGATATCGACACCCAGGCGATCGCCGGCGCCCTTTCGACCGGCACGCATGGCACGGGTATCGCGCTTGGCTGTCTTTCGTCCCAAGCGGTCGGCATGCGACTGATTCAATCGGACGGGTCGGCGTTCGAACTCGACGCCGACCGGGACCCCGAGATGATGGCCGCGGCCCAGGTTGCAATCGGCATGCTTGGGGTGATTTCGACGATCACCCTGCAGGCGATCTCGGCCTACAACCTCAAGGAGACGCTCTGGCGTGAGGATTTCGAATCCTGCATGGAAAAGCACGACGAACTGACCATGAATAACCGCCATTTCAGTTTCTTCTGGTGTCCGGTGGCCGAGTCCCGACACCTCTACTGCCTGCCGGATGTCGCCGCTGTCTCCACGGTCAAGCCCGAGCACGATGTTTGCGAGATGAAGGTGATGAACGTCACCGACGAACAACCTTACTCAAACGAGAGGAATTTCGAGCGGGTCGCCTATAGTTCGGAAATCTACCCGATCGAATACATCCCGAACTTCCACGAACTCGAATACGCCATACCGATTGAAGACGGCAAGGACGCCTTGCGGCAAATCCGCGAGCTGATGCTAGCCAAGCATACGAACTGCATCTATCCGGTGGAATATCGTTTCGTCGCTGGCGATTCCGGCATGCTGAGCCCTTATTACGAGCGCGCCAGCGTGACCATCTCGGTCTCTGGCGGACCGGGGATCGACTATTGGAGCTATCTCCTCGACGTCGATGCGATCCTCCGGCAATATGGCGCGCGACCGCATTGGGGCAAGCTGCATTTCAATCGCGCAGAGGACATGCTGTCGCTCTATCCGCGCTTTCATAACTTTCAGGCTATCCGCCGTAAAATGGACCCGTCAGGCTGCTTCCTGAACGATCACCTGAGAAATTTGTTCGAGTGACGCGCGGGTCACTGCGCGGTCTCGATCAGATCAGGTGAAACACCACGCCAGATTGTTTGGAGGCATCTCCAGAGATCGGTCGAGTCTGAGGGCGAGTTCGTCGCGCCTGAATCCTTAGGTCGCGCGGCTGAGCGGCGGCATAGTCCCATACCAGCGCGCCTCGTGCTCGTCGCGGTGAGCCTCAGCACCTGGATGTATGCAATCGCCGGAATGAGAAATCTGGCGTGCAGACGATTTCTCACTTCGAGTGTATATTCTTCGGATCGCGCGCACTGGCCTGCTGCTGGTTTCGTGGACACCGAGAAAAGGTGTTTGCTGAAGCCGGAGGTGGGTCATGGGACGACGGGTTTTCGCGCGGGAATTCAAGGTTGAGGCGGTTCGGCTGATCCGGGAGCGCGGGGTCAGCGTGGCGCAGGCGGCGCGGGATCTGGAGATCCACGAGAACATGCT
>JGI12659J15293_10000195_pt1 | contig 19773 bp, 18 predicted proteins | sample JacPinW_OM2H0_O1_FD_15293 | JGI IMG/M metagenome (IMG submission 15293) | reverse complement strand
CCGGGCTTACCATCGTGGCGAGCGAGCCGCGGCAGTTCACCATCGTGCATGCGAGCGGCTCGCTCGATATGAAGCAGGTGGATGCCCTGCGCACGCACTTCGACCTCCAGCGGCACGACCCCTCCGGCCCGCAGGGGTCATACCCGCTGCTGTGACCGTGTGCCGTGGCGGACGAGGAGGGGGCCGAATGCGATTCACTCTCCCGGGCCCGTTCCGGAGATGCTGCAGCCTTCTCCGCGCTGGTACGCCGCCACCAGCGCCGCGTCTACAGCCTGGCGCTGCGCATGGTGTGGGACCGGCACGCCGCCGAGGATCTGGCGCAGGAGGTGTTCATGCAGCTGCATCGGCGCCTCTCGCGGGTGCAGTCCGACGCGCATCTCGTCTTCTGGCTGCGGCAGGTCACGCTGCGCCTCGCCATCGACCGGCTGCGCCGGGAAGCGACGCACCGGGTTGTGCCGCTCGAGGAGGGGCTGGACGTTGCAGCGGAGCCAAGCGAGTCGGATCCGCTGCTGCAACGTCGCTTACGCACTCTGGTCGCGCAGCTGCCGGCGGCAGCGCGTGCGGTGGTGGTGCTGCGCTATCAGGAGGATCTCGACCCGCTCGATATTGCCGCGACGCTGGACATGCCGATCAACACTGTGAAGAGCCATCTGAAGCGATCTCTGGAGGAGCTGCGAGCGCAGCTCGCCGCGCATGCCCATGACGGATGACGATCTCGAAGCACGACTGCGTGGGGCCTTGCGGCCGACCGAGCCCGAGGTGGGGTTCGCGGCGCGCCTTGCCGCACGCATGGCGCGCGAGCGTGCTCCGCGGCCGTGGGCGGCGCTGCGTTTTCTGTGGGTGCCGGCAGCGCTCGCCGCCACGGTGGTGGTGGCCATGATGGTCGCTCACCAGCGGGAATTGCGGGTCGAGCGGGAGGGACTCGCCGCCCGGCACCAGCTGATCGAGGCGCTGCGTGTCACGAGCGCGAAGCTGGACCTCGCCTACCGTGGCGTGAACGAGGCGGCGCAGCGGCCAGCCACGCGCGATAGCGGTGCGTAACGGATGCGAACCTTGAGGCTCATAATCGTGCTGGCGCCGGCCATGCTGGTGGCACTCCAGGCATCTGCGGCGCAGGCGGCCGATGGGCGCCTGGCGCTGCCGGATTTCAAGGCGCTCGAGGCAAAGGCGAGTGAGACCGTGAGTGTCACGCTCGACTCCGCTCTCATCGGGCTTGCGGCGCGTTTTCTCGATCCCGCCAAGCCCGAGGATGCCGCGGCGCGCCAGGTGATCGCCGGTATCACCGGCATTTACGTGCACAGCTTCACCTTCGACGGCGAATTCGCGTATCCGCGCGAGGATGTAACGCGGCTGCGCATGCAGCTGACCGCGCCGCGCTGGCAGCCGCTGGTACAGGTGCATAGCCGCAAGGACGGCAACGACGTCGACGTTTACGTGGCGGTGGAAGGCAGCCGGACGACGGGGCTCACCATCATTGCCAGCGAGCCGCATGAATTCACGGTGGTGAACATCGTCGGCTCCATTGATCTACAGAAGCTGCATCAGCTCGAAGGTCACTTCGGCATCCCCAAGCTGCAGCTGGACCAGCAGCAGAAGAGATAGGCGTGCCGCGCCGCAGCTGGGGTTAGGGGGAGCTCGTTGGAAATCAGTTTGTTTTGCTGCCCCAGCAGCCCAAAAAGAAGCTGCCGCCGGAGTCCTCGATCGTCGTGCGATATTGCCCTGGACAATCGGCAGGGGGGCTACTGGCGCGTGGATACATCTCCCATGCCGGGCGACTTGGCAAATAGGGCTTATCGGGTGGGGCATGCTGGCAAGCAACGAGTAACGTTGCGATGCCGAGGAAGAGTGACCGACCGATGATGTGCGCCATATTCATGGAGCTGATCTCAGCCCTTCTGCAGAATCCGCGTCCGCGTGTCGGGGACAACTCACGAGCAAATCGGGAAAAACTCCCGCGCGGATCGAAGAATATCCCGCCCCGGTTATGGGTGACAAACCTGGGTCGCGCGGGCGCAGATCCCTGCTGGCGTGGGTCGGGACGTGCGTCAGAGGTGGCCTGACGGGGGAAAGCCTCTGTGCCGACAGGCTGCGGTCAGCGTCTCCCTCGCAGCAGCGTGCGGATGCAGTACAACTCGCAGTGCGCGACGCGCAGGCGCTGCCCAAGCTGCATGCGACCTGCCCTGCTGCGCGCCTGCTTACTGAGTTTTCCTAACCGCGCGGCGAGTCGCTTTGCGCCATGCCTGGCGGCCGCCTGTGAGCGGTACCTGGAATGGCGCAAGCCGCAGACCTTCAGCTGCCACCAGCCGGAGCGTTCGACCACCTCGATCTTGATTTTCATCGCCCGGTTCCTCTACCTGCAATCATCCGACGCCCGGTCAGTCAGTTCAATTCGAAATCTCGACAACTGACGTGGCGGCCTCTCGCGATGAGGTCGCTGTTCCGAGGACTAGCCGCACGCGATGGGTGTTGCCGTCATCCACCAGTGGGATGCGGATTTGCGGATCGGACGGCAGCGTCGTGCCATCCAGCTCCGCGTACGTTACACCGCGGCTGACGCCCAGAGGGTTGTCGACCAGAATCTCATAACGCGCGGAGCGATACTTGAACACGATCTCAAAGCGCGGCCATTTTTCCGGGATACAGGGACTCAGGAGCAAGGTCGTTCCCTGTACGCGAAATCCAAGGATCGCCTCGAGGCCGGCGCGATACATCCAGCCGGCCGAGCCCGTATACCACGTCCAACCCCCGCGCCCGACGTGCGGAGCGACGGAATACACGTCTGCGGCGATGACGTACGGTTCAACCTTGTAGCGGTGCGCATCGGCGCGTGTGCTCGTACGGTTGATGGGGTTGAGGAGTGAGAACAGCTCCCAGGCGTTGTTGCCCTGCCCAAGCCGGGCGTATGCGATCACTGACCACGTGGCGGCGTGGGTGTACTGACCGCCGTTTTCGCGGATCCCGGGCGGATATCCCTTGATGTAGCCCGGGTCGGGCATACTGCGATCGAACGGTGGCGTGAACAGTAATGCGAGACTGGCGTCGCGCCGGATGAGGCGAGTTCCCACGGCGGACATCGCACGCGCGGCGCGGATCGGATCGCCCGCCCCGGAAATGACGCTCCAGGATTGCGCGATGGAGTCGATCTGACATTCACTGCTCGCGGCCGATCCAAGCGCCGTGCCATCGTCAAAATAACCGCGCCGATACCATTCGCCATCCCAGGACTCTCGCTCCAGCGAGTTGCGAAGCGCTTCCGCGTAAGTCAGCCACTGGGTCGCGCGCGTGGCCTGATCGCGCGCTCTCGCCAGGGGTGCGAACGAGACGAGCGCGCTGTGCAGAAACCAGCCTAGCCAGACGCTTTCACCCCTTCCCATCTCGCCAACCCGGTTCATGCCATCGTTCCAGTCGCCGGTGCCGAACAACGGCAGGTGGTGTTCTCCAAGTGACAGGCTCTGCTGCAGCGCCCGCGCGCAGTGCTCGAAGAGCGAAGCGGCGTCGTCCGATATGACGGGCTGAAAGTACGCTTCCTGCTCATCCGCTCGCAGCGCCGGACCCTCCAGAAACGGCACGCGTTCATCCAGGACCGCGGCGTCACCCGTCACCTCGACGTAATGAGCGGTGGCGTACGCCAGCCAGACGCGATCATCGCTGATGCGCGTGCGAACGCCGGCGCCGGTCGATCCCTCGTCGCCCGGGGGCAGCCACCAATGCTGGACATCACCCTCGATGAACTGTCGGCGGGCTGCGCGCAGCAGATGCTCGCGCGTCAGGCCGGGCCTGGACAGAGCGAGCGCCATTCCATCCTGAAGCTGATCACGGAATCCGTAAGCGCCGCTTGCCTGATAAAGGGCGGATCGCGCCCACATGCGGCAGACGAGCGTCTGATAGAGCGTCCAGCGGTTGAGTATGATGTCCAGGGAGCGGTCCGGCGTCTTAACTTGAACCGTTCCCAGCACATCGTCCCAGTAGCGGACTACCGTGCTAAATACGGCGTCGAGATTGGCCGAGCGGTAACGGCCGAGCAGGGCTTGTGCCTCCGGCGCGTTTGCGGCTTGACCGAGGAAAAAGACGACCTCCACCGTCTGATCTGCCGCAAGTTCCACGTCGGTCCGCAGCGCGCCGCACGGGTCGAGGCCTGCGCCCACGCGCCTCGTCAGGGGAACTCTGCCCGAAAGCGCGGCGGGTCTATCGAGCGTGCCATGTCGCCCGAGAAACTCGCGACGGTCGGCAGTCCATTGGGTTTGACTTCCGGCGAGATCGGCAAAGGCTACGCGCGACTCGAAAAGTGCACTCCAGGGGTTGTGCGCGAACATCGCGCCTGTGGCAGGGTCGATCGTCGTCACAATGAAGGGCGCTGTGGCAGCGCGCGAAGACCCAAGCACCCACTCGACGTAAGCCGTGACCGAAAGTCTTCGCACCCGTCCTGAGGTGTTGTGGATGTTCAGGCGCGAGATCTTGATGGGATCAGCCGTCGGGACGTAAACGGTCAGGTCAAGCTCAATGCCGTGGGAGGTATGTTCGAAGCGGCTGTATCCCTGCCCGTGCCGGGCGGCATAGTAGGCACCGTGATCCCGTATCGGTGCAGCTGTCGGTCCCCACAGCTCACCGCTCTCCTCGTCGCGCACATACATGACCTCGCCCGGTGGATCGGACACGGGATCGTTCGACCACGGCGTAAGCTGATTATCCCGACTGTTCAGCGCCCAGGTGAATCCCCCACCCTCGGCAGCGACCTGGAAACCGAATGCGGGATTGGCAATGACATTGATCCAGGGGGCGGGCGTTGCTTGCCCTGGACCCAAAAGCGTGACGTATTCCCGTCCTCCGGCTGCGAATCCCCCAAGTCCGTTGAAGAATTCGAGATCGTCCAACACCGGTGCGACTATCTTCGCTTGCACAGTGGGGCTACGCCTCGCTCGCCGCCTCGCGGACACGAACGGTGTTCGCAGGCGATCGAGTTGATCGTCCAGATTGCCGCGGTGCGCGACCAGCACGACGCGGGCGACGGACGAAAGTCGGGCGCGCGTCTGTTCCGAGATCAGATCCGCGCGCAGCAGAAATACCGAGCCGCGTGCGTGGTCAGCGCCGGGCTGCGTCCCCGCCTGGCTCATTCGCAGCTGTGTCTCCAGGGCGATCTGCAGGTCCTGAAGGTAGGACGTGGTTTGTTCGTTCAGTATTACCAGATCAACGGCCAGCCGTTTCATGCGCCAGTATTCGTGCGCGCGCAACAATTGCCGCGCGATGGCGATGTCTTCGACATGATCGATTCGTAACAGCACGATCGGCAGATCGCCGGAGATGCTGTGGACCCACAGTGCGGACCGTCCGCCGGCTCCTCGTTGTATGGTATCGGACGACGGGCGCAGCGACGCGTCAGCGTAGAGGACACGGCCTGCCAGGCGCTGTAACAGACTGGCCTCCGCGGCGTCGATACCGACGTGCCGCAACTGTATCTGCGCCTGGGTCCACGCCAGCGTCGCCGCGCGCGCGAAGGCGTTCGCTTCGTGCAGCTTGTCAACCAGATCCAGAACAGCTTCGCGGCTATCCGCAACGCTGGTCCAGAAGGCCGCGCGCACGATGGCGCCAGCCGGAACACGGACACGATAGCGAAGCGCGAACACCGGATCGAGGACTGTACCCACGGTATTGGACAGACGCCGAGCGTCCATCATGGCGATGGGCGCCGCAATGTCGCGCCCGCGGCCAAGGAAGCGGGCGCGATCAGTTTCCACCTCCGGCCTGCCCACGGCGGCGCCTTCGACGACAGCATGATGGGCGACCCAGATTTGCGGTTCGGCGGGCGAGCGGCGGCGCCGTGTCGCCAGGATTGCACCCACCTTGGCCACGTACTCGGTCTGCACGAACATCTTTGAGAATGCCGGGTGGGCGTTATCGGCGGCGGGGGGCGCCAGCACCAGCTCACAGTAGGATGTGATCTCGATCTCGTGCATCCGGTCGCCGCTATTGATAATCGATATGCGGCGCACCTCGGCGTCATCTTCCGGTGACACGACCACTTCCAGAATCGTGGTGATCGCAGCGTCGCTGCGAATGAATTCCGCGCGGTCTTCCGTGAAACGTACCTCGTAGCTGTTGGGTTCGACGCCGCTTGGCTGATAGCCGGCGGACCAGACAGCACCGCTTTCAATATCGCGCAGATAGAAATAGCTGCCGCTATCGTCGCGTGTGACGTCCTCGCGCCAGCGCGTTACGGCGAGCTCGTTCCAGCGACTGTAGCCGGAGCCGGCGGTCGTGAGCATCACCGAATAGCGGCCGTTCGAGAGCAGATGGGTGTGCGGTGTGGCTTCGTGTGGAGAGCTGAGCTGCCGCACATCCGCGACCTGCATATCGCTGACGGGCGCCGCCGTGCCGACTTCTTCAGCCCGCGGATGCGCAACCGAGACGTCACGCGGCGCGCGTTCCTGCAACAATAGTTCGGTCGCCTGAATGCTCGGTTCGGCGTGGAAGCGCTCGCGCATCCTTCCGTCGAACAGGAGGTTGGCGATGGCAACCACCGTCATACCCTGGTGATGCGCCATGAATGCTCGAACGATCACGGCCCGGGATCCGGCCGGCAGACGGCTGGGAGTGTAGTCGAGCGCCTCATACAGACCGTAACGACCGCGTGCGCCGAGCGCGATGAGTCTTGCGAAATTGATTGCCGAGCGTTTCGGATCGACCATTGCAGCCAGCGCCGTCGCGTATGGCGCGATTACCACGTTCGCGCTCAAGCCGCGTTTGAGACCCAGGCCGGGCACGCCGAAGTTCGAATACTGATAGGTGAGCTCCAGGTCGCGGGCGTTGTAGGCGGATTCCGATACGCCCCAGGGAACGCCGAGCTCGGCACCGAACAGTATTTGCCGCTGGACAATCAGCCGATTGGTCTGTTCCAGAAGACTGCCGAATGGCGCACGCATGACGAGCGATGGCATCAGGTACTCGAACATCGATCCCGACCAGGAAATGAGCGCTGCTCCATGTCCAACGGCTGTGACCGCGCGCCCGAGCCGAAACCAGTGGCGGACCGGTACGTCGTTCTTGGCGATGGCTACGAAGCTTGCCAGACGCGCCTCGGAGGCGAGTAAGTCGTAGCAGCTCGGATCGAGCGTGCCGTCGGTCGCGCGATAACCGATAGAGATGAGTCGGCGCTCGGGGTCAAGCAGAAAGCCGAACTGCATCGCCGCGGACATTTGCAACGCGGTTGACTGCAGGACTGCCAACCGCAGGCGCAACGCGCCAATAGCCTCGCCCGTCAGGCTTAGGTCCCGCTGCCAGCTGTGAACCGAGCGTTGCGCTGCTTCTGCCCAGAAAAGCAGCTCCCCGCCCATATCATCATCCAGCTCACCGGCCAGTGCGCGCGCAATGTCCGCCGTGGTCGCGGCCAGAGGAGTTAACCTGCCCAAACGGCTGGCAAGGTCCCCTGTGTCCGCCTCATCGGCGGGGAGCGCAGCAGCGAGCGCATCGAGGGCGTGTTCCAGGTGCACGCAGGCGATGGTGTGCGTTCGTAGCTCGTCAGGGAGCTCTTGCAGAGCTTCGCGCGCGAGATGTAAGGCATCTGCGACTCCGGCAGATGACCAATGACTCGACACGGGTGACGGCATCCATTCGCGACACGCATTGGCCAGCGCGATCAGATGCCCGGCAAGGTTGCCGCTGTCCACCGAAGAGACGTAGCGCGGATCCAGCGGGCGCAGGTCCTGTGTGTCGTACCAGTTGTAAAAATGACCTCGATACTGCTGCAGGCGACTCAGCGTCGCGAAGGTCGCCTCCAGCCGCTCAACGGTCTCGAGGGTGCCGACCCATCCGAAGTCACGAGCACTGACCGCGGAGAGCAGATACAGGCCGAGATTGGTGGGGGAGGTTCGATGTGCCAGGACCGGTCGTGGATCTTCCTGGAAGTTATCGGGCGGCAGCATATGGTCGTCTGCCGTGACAAATGTCTCGAAGTAGCGCCAGGTGCGGCGGGCAACCAGCCTTAAAGCCTGGGCGTCTCCAGGCGCGATCGCCAGGCGACCCGCGACGAGCGGGGAAAGGCTGATCCATACAGCGACGGCGGGCGCCACAAGCCACAGGATCAGGAACGGCGTTGCTACGGCCCAGGCGTCGGATCGGAGGTATCCGATGAGCACCGCGGCAGTCGTCGCGATGACCATGCCGCCGCTCATGCGGCGATAGGCGCTGTTGAGATCAAGCCGGGAACTAAGATTCGTCTGAGCCGCGGTGACCCACTGGAGCAGGTTCCGCCGAGTCACGAGCAGACGAAACAGCGTTCGACTGATCGCATCGATCATCAGCCATGCCTGATGCGCCAGAAACGTGATCCGAAAGGCGGTCAGGGACGCAGCCAGCCAGATGTCTTTGCGCAGCGCGCGTAGGTGGCTGTACGCGTTGACGCCCGCGCGGCGCGGTACGATGTCCGCGAAAATCGGCAGCAGCGCCGGAAGCGCAATCGTCAAGACGACAAAGGCGGTCCAGACAAGCGCGCCGTTGCGAGGCAAGAGCCATCCGGCTACCAGGGCCGCGATACCCGCCGGCGCCGACAACGTGCGCCGCAGATTATCCAGCATTTTCCACAGGCCGATCAGCGGCATGCCGCGGCCACCGCGAACGGCGCCCGCTGCGTCGCGCCTGCCGAAGATCCAGGGTAGCAGTTGCCAGTCGCCACGCGTCCAACGGTGCAGGCGGGCGGCAGCGACGTCGTAGCGGGACGGGAACTCCTCGACGACCTCGACATCCGAAACCAGCCCCGCGCGTGCGAAGATTCCCTCGAACAGATCGTGGCTGAGCAGCGTCCCGTCGGCTACACGACCGGCGAGCGCCGCCTCAAAGGCATCTACATCGTAGATGCCCTTGCCGGCGTAGGAGCCCTCGCCGAACAAATCCTGGTAGACATCAGACACGGCAGCGCCATACGGATCGATGCCGCTGGCACTCGAGAAGACGCGCTGAAAGAGTGAACCTTCGCGGCCGACTGGCAGGGACGGCGCGACGCGCGGCTGCAGGACGGCGTACCCCTCGAGCACCTGTCCGGTTGCGGCATCGAAGCGGGGATGATTCAGCGGATGGGCCATCTTGCCGACCAGGCGGCGTGCCGTTTCCCGCGGCAGCCTGGTGTCGGCATCGAGCGTAATGACGTAGCGGACGCCCGCGGGGACCTCAGGCGGATGCTGACCGACTTCATGGAAGTTGGTATCGGTCGCTCCGCGCAGCAGCCGATTCAACTCGTGGAGCTTGCCGCGCTTGCGTTCCCATCCCATCCACTGCGTCTGCACGTCGCTCCAGACGCGGCGACGGTGGAACAGGAGGAAGCGGTCACCGGCGGCACCCTTGGCGTGAAGTCGATTCAGTCGCGCAATGGCCTCACGCGCCGAGGCGAACAACGCCTCATCCCCGGCGGTGCTTTCGGTCGGAGCATCTGTCCAATCCGAGAGTAGCGCAAAGTACAGTTCGCCATCCGGTGAGGCGAGGTGGTGAATCTCTAGACGGTCGATCTGCTCTGCGAGTGCGGTGGGAGTGGTGAGCAGGGCGGGCACGACCACCATGGTTCGCAGATGCGACGGAACACCATCGCGTAGCGCGAGACCCGGAAGGATGGTTGCGTCGACCCTGCGGGCGACGGCGCGGTTGACGAACGCGATGGCGGCATCGAGCGCGGGGATCATACCGAGCAGCGCGAGCAGCGCCAGCCTCGCGTCAGACAGGCCCCAGCCGTCGAGCACTCGTAACGGCAGCGACAGCACCAACGCGGCCACCAGAACGATCACAGCCACGTAGCGGCCGACCCCGCTCGCCGGTCTCAACCGGGACTGCCAGGTTAAGTAGCGGCGGCGAAAGCCGATTGACGCTGCGAAGACCTGGCGGCCGTTTGCGATCAGGTAGTATCCGGGATCACGACGGCGGCCATCGCTCAGGTCGTCGGCTGCGGCCGAGTCATTGGCGGCTGCCAGGGCAGCGCGCGCAACTGCAAGTTCCGTCAGTTTCGAGCCGCGTGCAAAGCGCTCTATTGCCCGGCGGTAGAGATCACGCGTGGGAAAATCGAATGCGGCGAAGTCGCTGCCGGAGCGCAGCAGCTCGTCGACCAAACTGACACTTTCGAAGAATTCCGGCCAATCAACATCCGAGAGCAACCGTATGCTCGTGATGATGTTGCGTACCGTGACGTTTGAGGCACCTTGGCGTTGATGCTCGTCGCGCACCGTCTCGTCCGAGCTCGTCCCTTGCGCCGCAAGGCGTTCCTCCAGCCATTGCAGTGCCGGAGTCACTCTCGGGTCCTGATCCCGCAGGCGCTGGACCAGCTGGACCATAAAGGCGGGCGAGAACGACTGGGGGTCGGTGTCGCGGCGATCCAGGGCGTCAGGGTCAGCGCTGTGACCATTAACGCCGAGAAGTCGATCGGCAACGGCATCCGCTTGCTGGCGCGCCGCGCGACTATTCACAATCCGGGCCGCGGCGCGCCGCAGGTTCTCCACCAGTACGATGCGCAGCGTGATCGCGACGGCCCACAGCTCGCCGATGCTCAGTGGCTGAACGCGCTGATAGGCGCGCACGAAGCAGCGCAACGACTCGGGATCGAAGCGGCTATCAGTGTGGGCGACGAACGCCCAGGCCACACCGAGCACGCGGGGATAGCCCTCAAACGGTCCGTTGCTTAGCTTCGGTAGCAGTCGATAGAAGCCCGGTGGCAGATCCTGGCGGATCTCGCGGATCTGCTCTTCGACGAGGTGGTAATTATCGAGTAGCCACTCGGCCGCCGGCGAGATGGCACGACCTTCCTCTGCCGCTGCGGCGATGGCCCGATAGGCCGCGAGCAGCACCGATTCGTTGTCGCGGAGCCGCGCGCGGAGCGAACGGCAAGGTGTTGGCCGCTCCGTTACCTGTTGCGCGGTGGCGAGACTCGCAGCGTGTTGCTCCAGACGCTCGATACTGAAGAGTTCCGCGCGCAGGATCTCGTCACTGTTCCAAGGCGAAACGGGTAAGCGAGGCCCTAAGGCAAGACGCATGAGCACTTTCAATTCGACGCGTTTAGCGAGTTGTATGCGTGCAAGCGGCAGATCCGGTGCGCGTCAAGCTGACACAGGACTGCCTTGATGCCGCTGGCAGGCCGCAGCCGTACGCGCAAGCGGCAGGGCGAATGCGGGGTGGCTGTTCCTTCGTCGACAGCGGTTGGTCTCAGCAGTGAGTGCCGATGCTCGGCCTGCGCCTGCCACCAATGAGAGTATTCCAGAAATCCTTCAAGCGACGCCGCAATCGCTGCCAGTTTTCGTCGACAATATTTCGCATGTTCGCTCTCCGGTGGCTGCGACCGACCCTACGTGGACTGCCCGGTTTCGTCGGTGCGCTGGCGTACGAACCGGCGCCCGGCCAGGTGCGTTTACAGCAGGTCAGGTGAACAACTCGTCCAGGTCAGCGGCACTGACTGGCTTGATCAGATACCGTTCGATCCCTGCCTCGCGCGCGAGTTCCCGGCCGGGATGCTCATTGTTAGCGGTCAGGGCTATCAATCTGAGGTTCTGCAGCTGCGGATGTTGCGAGAGATGACGCGCGACGTCGTAACCGCTCATGTCCGGCAGTTCGAGGTCCATGAGCAACACCGTAGGTACGAACTCGATGGCGACAGCCAGCGCACTCGTGCCGGTGTGCGCGATGCGCGCCTCACCATATCCCGACGCTTGCAGCGATGACCCGAGAGCGTTGGCGGCGTCCACGTCGCTATCGACTATCAAGATGCGCGGCATACGGCCGCCGCGGCCGCTCTCGCTGTGCGTGAGTGATTGTGTCGACGCAGGCGGGCGGACGACAGTCCGACCCACGCGGTTCGCGGGACGACTGTTAGCGAAATTCCACATCTTGCTCTCCCGATCGCTGCGCAGCCCGTGGTTGATTGCGCGTTGCGATCCGCAGGGCAACCTAGCTTACATTCGTGACGAGATCGGTACGGCGCCGCACACTCTGGCCAGCACTGGGGGCGCTCGGCTATGGCTGAGTCGCGAGCGTATGGAGGACGCGCGGCATGGCACAGATGCGTCGATCCCGTGGAGCCGCTTACGGCGGCACGGATTATTTTGGAGGCGCGACCGAACCCGCGTAGAACACGTCGCACTTACCGCCAAGTAGAGTCCTCGCCTGCCGCAGCAGCGTGCGCGTCGGCCCGGTTAGCGTTGCCAGGACATTCGGCTTGTCCACAACCGGATTCATGAATGAACCATGGACTTTCTGCTCAACCTTGGCGCATCCCTTGGCGTCCACCACCGCCACGGTGACTTCCTCATATTGACCGCTGCCGAAGTCGAGGCCTCCTTTCAAGGCGATGCGGTTCTGCGGCGTCGCCATGGCTACGTCCTTCGCCTCGGCCACGCCGTGCTCGACCTGCCACTCAGAAACAAGTGTACGGATGGTGGTGGTGCCCTGTGCCCCTTGGACGGTCCGAGCGAGGTCGTAGCCGCGAGTGAGTACCAGACCCAGGGGGCCGGCGAAGAAGAATGCGCCGACGTCCAGGAGGTTGAAGCTCTGGCTGGCCTCGTAGCGCGAGAGTTTCTGGTCGAGATCGCCGATTGCCAGGCGCAGATTAGCGCCACGAAGGTTAGCCTCACCTTCGGCACTCGCCACGAGGGCCGCAATAGTCCTGCCACGTAAGGACAGGTTAGCGGAGAAATCCATCGATCCTTCGCCAATACTCTTCGGCGCCGCGTTAGTGAAGAACTCCTCGAGGCGGAATTGCGCCAAGTGGTAGCGGACCTGATAGCTGGGTACGGAACCGGTAAAAGCTGCATCGATGTTGCCTGATCCGTGTCCGCCAAACAGCTGCATCGCGAGCACATCACAATGGAAGATCCCGTCGTGTCCACCAACGGCGAGTCTCAAATCTGAGGCGGTGAAGTCCTTTGTACGGATCTGCCGGCAGGCGAGTTCCGCTGTGAGGGACAGATTCTTCATCAGGTCCGCGCTCGCGCCGGCTGATAGCTGCAGGCTGCGCGCATCCAGATTGCAGCCCGCGGCCTGGAACTCCTTGCCCGACTGCTCATCCGAGTAGTCGACAGTCGCGTCCGAGACCGCCAGTTTGGCCGCGGCCAGTGCGGGGAGTGCGCCGTTGCCCTTGGGCCGTGCGGCGACGTTTAGCTTCCCGTCGTGGTCGCGATGCAGGGTTATCGTGGCCCGTTTCACGTCGATCTGGTCGGTGCGTAACTCCTTGCGCAGCAACGGTATGAGCTGAACCTCAAGGTCGACCTCTCCCGCTGAGGCGATCTGTGCGCCATTGTTGCGGAGCTGCACGTCCGCAAGCGCAACGTGCAGCCCCGGCAGCAAGCCGATGTGCACGCGGCCGCCGACGCGCACTTCCATCCCCAGTGCCTGCGAGCCGATGGCCTCGACCTGCGACCTGGCGTTCACACGCAGGAGGAGGGCGACTGTGGCCGCGATCACGACCACCAAGCCGGCAAAAGTGCCCACAGCGATCAGGATGATTTGCGATGACCTGGACATTGCGCCTGCACCGAACAGTAACGCCGACCGCCTTGATTATCGCGCGGCCGCTTTGCTGCGTGAACCTCGGAGTCTTCGCCGACAGTGATGATCGGGAATCGCAGGGCTGCCGAGCGCAAAAAAAGGGCCCGGCGCATGCAGCGCCGGGCCTGATATCAAGGTCAATCTTACGGATTGATCTTTGAAATCTTCGAGCCCTCGAGTGACAGATCACCGATCAGACCTTTCTCAGCGAAAACAAACGCGAGAATCGGCTTCTGCTGCGTCTGCGTGTCATAGCTGCCGTTGGCGCCCCCGGAAACCACGGTGACTCCTGCATCCGCGCCGATGGACCAACCCTGGCTGGAAGTGAACTTGTCGAGCGAGCCCTGCGTCATGAACATGATGATTTCGCTGTGCTTCGCCAGTCCGAGTGTCAGACCGACCGAGGCGGCTCCGACGCTGTAGTAGCCCACCGTCTTGCCGTTGACCTGCAGCGCGCCTTCGCCAAACTCGCCGCCGACACCGACGCCGCCCTTCGTAACACGGGGGAATACCAGCACGCCCGCGGCCTTATTCATCAGCGGTTTGTTCGCCGGGCTAATCGTATCGAAGTAAACAAGGGTCTTGGACACTCGCGTGTCGATCTGCGTCTCGGTGGCCGAGAATGCAGCTGCGCTCGTGGCCAAGGCGGCCAGCGCGAGGCCGGTGGTGGCCAGGACAGTCTTGATATACATAAATAATCTCTATCGTTGATGAGTAGGCGGTGTGGGGCCAACTGGCGGCCATGGCGGGGAGAATCTCGAGTGAACTCAGTCAGGTTCAACCCTATCGCAACCCTACTTCTATGCAGCGGTGGGGTCTGTGCGCCAACGTACGCAGGTGCAGCGACCCGCGCCCCTGGGCTCCGCCGCGGTATGTGTTCGCTACCGCACCGATCAGACCTTCTTGAGCAAGTACTCTCCGCGGACTGAATCCAGCACCTCCCTGCTGAACGTGGCTCCCCCTGAGCGACTGTTCAATCGGATTCAGTATTTCGTGCCGCTGGCGCGCTCACGCGCGCTGGCGGCCTTTTTTTCCCTCCGAGCACATCAGGTAGCGAGCAATAGGCGACGTGCGCGAGCGTACAGAGAAATGCTACCGCATTTGGCGTAAGTGTTTTACTCGCAGCCGCTTCCTGAAGCGACATAGACTCAAAGGGAAGTAGATAATGAGACTGAGACACCCGGCGTGCGTGATGGCGACGCGGCTGGACGGCTTTGGGATTCTGGCGATCCCCGCCGAGAAAATCCTGGTTCCAGCACACGCTCCCGAGATGCGTTGATGCCCGCGAGTTTGCTGTACGGCGTAATTCAGCTCCCGTGGTGGGGCTATGTGGCCGTAACGTTCGTGATGGTACAGCTGATGTTCCTCGGGGTGACCTTATACCTTCACCGCGACCAATCTCACGGCGGACTGGTGCTACATCCGCTGCTGCGGCACCTGTTCCGATTCTGGTTGTGGTTTTGCTCCGGCACGGTGACTCGAGAATGGGTGGCGGTACACCGTCGACACCACGCGTTTGCGGATCGCTCTGGAGATCCCCACAGCCCGGTGGTCTTCGGTCTCAGGCGCGTGGTATTCCAGGGTTACGAGCTCTATGTCGCGGCGGCTCGGGATCCGAAGATTCTCGCCAATTATGGGCGTGGTACGCCCGATGACTGGCTCGAGCGCAATCTTTACAGTCGTTTTCCCAAGGCCGGCATCTCGCTATTCGTGGTCTTGCAACTGATCGTGTTCGGCGTGCCGGCCATCACCATGCTCGCCGTGCAGCTGGTTGCTCAACCCTTCTTCGCCGGCGGCGTCATCAACGGACTCGGCCACCGTGTCGGGTATCGAAGTTTCGAATTGCCCACCGCGGCTACCAACATCGTGCCCTGGGGCGTGTTGGTTGCAGGCGAGGAGTTACACAACAACCACCATGCGTTTCCGTCCTCGCCGCGCTTTGCCGCGCAGCGCTGGGAGATCGACATGGGATGGCTGGTCATATGCGTATTTCGTGCGCTGGGGCTCGCTCGCGTCGGCAGCCTGGCGCCCAGACCGAACATCGTGCGCGGCCGTCCCGGCATAGACGCCGACACCGTGCGGGCGTTGTTCACGAATCGCATGCACGTGCTGCGTGACTACCGTCGGCACGTGGTACGGCCAGTATTCCGCGAGCTGACGAAGCAGGAGGGTGCGGCGGTGCTCACACGCTGCTCCCCGCAGTTACTGGTGCGACATCCGAAGCTGCTCGACGAAGGGGCCCGCCAGCAGTTGCGCGAGCTGCTTGCGCGATATGAGGTGCTGCGAACCGTGGTCGAATTTCGTGACCGCCTGCAGCAGATTTGGGATGAAACCTCCGCGAGCCATGGGCGTGCATTGGAGGAATTGCGCGAGCTGTGTGTCCAGGCCGAGGGCAGCAGCATCCTCGCGCTCAGGAAGTTTGTATTGAGGCTGCGTGCCTACGCACCGGTGCCGGAATTAACCTAAGGCCAAGCCGCACTTTTTCCTGCTCAGACTCCTACGCCAAGCAGAAGGGCGGGAGCTCCGAGCTGGCGCTGACACCGTCGGCTGCCGCGAGTTCGGTTATCCACGTTGCGGCCGGCGTAAGTGTTCCAACGCACCGAGCAGCACAGGGTTTTTGCGCATCATGAGAGCTCTGAAGGGCGAAGGAACATGCCGAGCGTTTAACGCAGAGGTTGAAATGAATACACCACATCAGCCCGCCGTGCATTACCGTGAGGCGCCGCCCGATCAGGAAGATCAACATCTGCCGGCCAGCCAGAGCGCGCAGAGAGGCCTGCGTCCCACGCTGCATCTCAAGCCGAAAAAGCCCTCTGCCATCCAGTCAGCTGGCAATGACGGGGCCGTAGAGTCGGCGACGGGTCGCCCATCGAGGTTGCCTGAAATCGGTCGCTCGATGTAAGGCGGATGAGTCCGACCGCTGCTGCGCCGCGTCCGCCGCGGCAGATGCCACTGTGCTGTTCGATCTAGGTTCGCTGGCGTACAGACGTCGGATGTCTGTAGCCAAAGAATAGGAACTGCTTCGCATGCCATTGAGGGACACGTTATGTTTAACTCGTTCGCTGTCAAGTGTTTGGTCGCGCTGCTGATTGTTGGTACGGCTGCGGCAGCAAGCGCGGCGCCGGAAGATCCGGTGGCCGTGCAACAGCAGCTGTTAGACGACCTCGCGCAGGGCAATGTGGGGGGCGCGCTCGGCTTGTTTACCGACGATGCGGTAATCGATTCGGAGAGCGGCTTCTGTGCGAGCGCCCCGTGCGTGGGCAAGGCCGCCATTCAGAAGGATCTCGAGCGTTACGTGGATAAGAGTCGGCGTGTCACCACGCTCAACACCTATGTCACCGGTAATGTCCTGCTGACGCGCTTTGAAGCCCGCAGCGACACGATCCAGAAGGCTGGAGTCGAGCGCATCATCCTCTGGGGAATTCGCGAGATGCACGGTGACAAGATCGCCTCCAGCCGCTGTTGTTTGCCGGAACGCACCGACCCGCAGACGGCGCGATTTCTCGCGTGGGACTATGCGCATCCAACGATCAAGTGAGGCGAGCTCGCCAAGTGCCCGCCCCTCGTGATCACGGATACTTCGTGGTGCACTTCAGGGGTGTGCGACAGGACAAAGGAGACCGGTGATGTGTAAATGGGTTATTGCGCTGTTGATCCTCAGCAGCCTGCTGACTGGTTGTATTGGGGTTGGGTTTCGCGGCGGCGGCGGCGGCGGCGGGTACTATCATCATCATGACTGGCGCTAGCACAGGCCTGGGACCTCACGCCCAGACAGCGCACCTGCCCGCTGTGCTATCCGCGCGCCAGTGAAGCGGAAGATGCCCTTTTTGAGGTGCTGGAAGACGGCAGCAGGCGATCGCTTTCTTTCTTGACCACGGCGTAACATTCGCAACACAGCTGTTCCAGCTTTGGTCGGTCCAGCACCGTGATCTGTCCCCGGGCATAGCGGATAACGCCGAGCTTATGCAGCTTGCCGGCGGCTTCGGTAACGCCTTCACGACGCACGCCCAGCATGTTGGCAATGAGTTCCTGGGTCATCGTCAATTGGTTGGATGCCAGGCGATCGAGCGAGAGCAGCAACCAACGGCACAGCTGTTGGTCGACCGAGTGATGGCGATTGCACACCGCGGTCTGCGCCATTTGCGTGATCAGGGCCTGGGTATAGCGCAGCAGCAAGAGCTGCATCTGACCGTTGCGATGGAACTCGTCCTTAAGCAGCTGTCCGATCAGCCTGTAGGCGTAGCCGGCGCTCTGCACGATCGCCCGACTCGGGGTGGTTTCACCGCCCATGAACAGCGCGATGCCGATGAGGCCTTCGTTGCCCACCACCGAGATTTCCGCCGACGCACCGTCCGCCAGGACGTATAGCAGCGACACGATGGAGTCGACCGGAAAGTAAACGTGGCGCAGCACGTCGTCGGACTCGTACAAGACCTTACCGAGCGGCATCGGGACGAGCCGTAGATGCGGAAAGATCCGTTCGCGCTCGGCCGGTGACAGCGCTGCGAGGAGCTGATTTCGCTCAGGATCGGAGACTGGGGTAGGCATGGAGAGCATCATTAGCGTAACGCCCCGCAGGGGGTCGCGGCCAGAGTATAGGCCGAAATTCGCCTGGCTGTGCGATAGCGTACAAAGCGCCTTTGAGGACCGCTGAGCGCCCGCGGCTGAGCGCCCGCGGACGGGCTCCGCCATGGAACTTCGGCTCGATCCCGGCCCTGCTGGATGACGTTAACCTCGCAGGAAACCTATGTGCGTCTGCGCACGGAGCCGGACGCTGCGGCAGCGCACACTCAAGGCTCTGATGGATGGCCGACAGAGCCGGTATCCACCGTCACCCCAGTAGAGAATCGACAATGTATGCAAGATCGCCAGCACACGGTGGCTCGCCGCTGCGAACAGCAGTGGGCCTCACGGGCCTGCTCATTCTTGGCGCGTGCGCCTCGACGCCGCCACCCACGTCCAGTCTGCAGGGTGCGCGTCAGGCCATTGCCACTGCCGAGCGCGCCGAGGCCGGACGCTATGCTTCCGGAGAGTTGGCCGAGGCGCGTACTAAGCTGGCGTCCGCCGACAGCGCGGTTTCGGAGCAACGAATGATATTGGCCGAACGGTTTGCCGACGAGTCGCGCGTCGAGGCCGAGCTCGCTTCCGCCAAGACCGCGGACGTCAAGGCGCGGGCGGTTAACGATGAAATGACGCGCAGCAACGGTACTCTGCTCGAGGAGATGCAGCGGAACTCAGGAGACAAGCCATGACCAGGATCAACCCTAGAGGCGTGATGCTCCGCAGGACGCTGATCGCAACCACCGTGACTTCCGTGTTGCTTGCCGCCTGCGCGGCGGCACCGGTCAAGCCCGATGGCGCCGAGGAGGCGCGCAATAAGCTCACGCAGCTGCAATCCGATCCGAACCTGGCGACCCGCGCGCCAGTGGCGATGAAAGAGGCAGACAGTGCCGTGCGCGTCGCCGAGCAGCCGCAGCCCGACAAGGAGTTGGCAGCGTACCGGGTCTATCTGGCCGATCGGAAGGTCGACATCGCCAGAGCACAGGCTGAAACCAGTCTCGCTGAGGATCAGCGTACCGCGCTCAGCGCGCAGCGCGAGCGTGCGCGTCTTGATGCGCGAACGCGCGAAGCGGATGCCGCACACCTGGCCGCGGCAAACTCAGAGCACCAGGCGGACGCTGCGAATCTAGCCGCGGCGAGTTCCGAGCACCAGGCGGACGCTGCGAATCTGGCCGCGGCAAACTCACAGCAGCAGGCGGCGGAGTTGCAGCGGCAGATCGAAGTGCTGCAGGCCAGACCGACGGATCGGGGGTTGGTACTGACCCTTGGCGATGTGTTGTTCGAGACCGGACGATCGGGTCTGAAGATGGGCGCCACGGGCAATCTGAACAAGCTCGTCGCCTTCCTCAACGAGTATCCGGATCGCACGGCTTTGATCGAGGGCTACACGGACAGCGTCGGCACTGAGGACTACAACCAGGGACTATCCGAGCGGCGCGCCGACTCAGTGAAGTCGTATCTGGTTGGAGAGGGCATCGGTACGACACGGCTGTCCGCATCAGGTAGGGGCGAGAGGGATCCAGTGGCGAGCAACGATTCCGCGGCCGGCCGGCAGCAGAACCGTCGCGTCGAGGTGATCATCAGCAATCCCGCAGCCGCGGTGCGGTAACCCCGAACAGGCTCGGCAGCAGTGCTTGAGCCTGGTCCGAACCCGCGCAGCGCAAGCTGCGCGGGTTACCTTCGGGAGCCGAAACGCGACGGGACGGGGGG
>JGI12659J15293_10000190_pt1 | contig 19960 bp, 22 predicted proteins | sample JacPinW_OM2H0_O1_FD_15293 | JGI IMG/M metagenome (IMG submission 15293) | reverse complement strand
GGCCGGATCGCGCACTACCGTCCAGCCAACAATCCACGCTTCCAGCATTCGATTCAGCAACGCAAGGCCGAGAAACGCCACTCCGATCCCAACATGGCCAAGAAACGCAGCCGCAACGAAGCCGAGAATGCCATACGGCATCGCGAAAATCAGGCCTTCGCCAAAATGTCCCTTCGGCCGCGAATAGCGCGTGGATTTCGCCCATCGCAGTTGGTTGTCCCACATTCGGCGAAATGTGGGCTGGCTCACGATGTGATTGATTACGTGACTGGAGAGCACCACGCGATACCCAGACTTTTCAATTAGATTGCCGATCATGAAATCGTTCGCGAAATAATCACCCAACACTGAGTAGCCCCCAATCTTTTCGAGCGCGTCCTTGCGGACAGCGATCGTCGGCCCCAGCCCAAATTTCATGCCTTCGAGAAGATTGGCGACGAGCACACCTGCCGTCATTTCCACCGACATTCCGATCGCCGTCTCGCCGGACCAAAATCCGCTTAGATTCTTGCCGCGATACACACACGTAACCATGCCAACTCTGGGATCGAGCAGCGGAGCGACTACTTCGCGCAAATAATTCGGCGAAACTTCGACGTCACTGTCGCTGGTTACCAGAATTTCATACGCGGCGACCTGCGACATTCGATAGAAGCAATAAGCCGGCGGATTTGGCCACGGCGGCTTGCCTGTGACGAGAATTTGGCAGCGAATGCGCGGATATCGCGCTGCAATCTCTCGGATCACGCCGATGGCTGCGTCATCGGCTTCGTCGGCGGCAAATAGAATTTCGTATGACGGATAGTCCTGGCGAAAGAAGCTTTCGATATTTTCCTTCAAATTTGTTTCGAGGCCGTGGACGGGCTTTAGCACCGAGACAGCAGGCAGCCGATCATTCCCCGGGATCGAATTCTTCGCTTCGCGCGCGTCGGCGCGAAACCGAAGAGTTCCGATAAGCACGAGAATAAGAAAAATACCGGATGAAAGCGTGCCGATCGTGGCTACGGCAATCGCGAAATAGAGAATCAGATGAATGGAAAGTACTCCTTCAGCTCAAAGCCGACGGCGCCGCACGACGAACAATCACACAATCACTCGCAGCGGGCCTAGAGCAGCCCATTCGGCAAATCACTTTATCGCACTTTGGAGCGTGCGGCGGCGGCAGTCCGGCGTTTTGCGGAGGTAGCTTTTGAAATTTCGAGGCGAATCTCGCGTTCGCCAGCAGCGGGTGCAGGCTCGAGCGTATAGCCCGACTTCACGGCGTCGTCGTAGAACATCTTCACGGTCTCGAGCGAATAATCGCGCAAGTCTTTGCCAATGAGCGAGAGCTTTTTCAAAATGTCGTTTGTAACGGTGATGATGTGGCACCCGATCTCGTCAGCTTGATAAATATTCAGCAGCTCGCGCGGGCTCGCCCAAATCAGCTCCGCTTTCGGATTTGAGCGCATGATTTCAAGCGCGGCCGTCATCACGGGCACAGGATCGCGTCCCGTATCCGCTACGCGCCCGGCAAAGACAGAAATGCAGGAAGCGGCGCCGCCTTCGAGAGCGCCCGCAACTTCGCGTACCTGCTCGAGCGCCAAAACCGCCGTGACATTTATCTGAATCCCATCCGCGCTCAAGCGCTTGATCAGTGCATACATGGGCTCGCGCTTCGTGTTTGTCACCGGAATTTTCACGTATACATTTTCGCCCCAACTGGCGATTTCGCGCGCCTGCGATTCCATCGTGGCTTCGTCATCCGCAAGCACTTCAAACGAAATCGGCCGATCCGCGATCCGCTCAAGAATGTCGGACGCAAACGCGCGGTAATCCGTGATGCCCGCCTTTCGCATCAACGTCGGATTGGTCGTGAAGCCCTTGATGTACGGCTGGCGATATAGATCGAGAATGCCGTCAACGTCCGCGCCATCCCCAAATATCTTCACCGTCAATTCGGAAATCGGCTTCAACGCGCAGCTCCTCTGGACGCGGACTGAATGATCCACGAAGCGGCTTCCCGCAATGAGCCAGCGCGCGCGTCAGGAGCCTGCGAAGATTGTTTCTCGCTGTAGCCGCCATTTATCAGAATCGTTTTGCAACCCGCACTTTTGCCGGCTTCGATGTCGCGCCACCGATCGCCAACTAGAAAACTCACCGACAAATCGATTCCGTGCTTGCGCGCCGCGTCGAGCAGCATCCCCGGCTTCGGCTTGCGGCAGGAGCAATTATCCTTGTCGGTGTGATAACAAACGATGATGTCGTCGAGCGGCAAAGTGGACGCAAGCTTTCGATTGATGCCTTCGACGGCGCCGCGCGTCTGCGTCCCGCGAGCGACATCCGGTTGATTTGTAATCACAAACAATTCAAATCCCTGCCCCTTCAAATCGCGCAATGCCTCCGGAACGCCCGGAAGTATTTCGAGCTCCTCGAGCGTGGCGGGCGGATGCGGCGTGCCATCGCGCACAATCGCGCGATTAATCACTCCATCGCGATCAAGAAATACTGCGCGGCGCTGCTTTTCTGTCGCAGCAGTAGATTCCCATTTCGTCTGCTCGAGTTTGACCGCCGGATGCGTCACCAAAAGGTGCCAGACGACAGCCTGAAACGCTTCGACGTGCGGCGTGATGTGTTCCGCATTCACGGTAGGAATTAAGATGCACGCGTCAGCCACTTGCGCTGTATATCCGCCATCGCGGCCAACGATACCGATGATTTTCGCTCCGACAGACTTGACGAATTTCAACGCGGCGACCAAATTCGGGCTCACATTGAGCTCAAGATTGCCGCCGCCGACGGAAAACACGAGAACGAGATCGTTCGCGCACAAACGGCTCGTGCGCAACCACGCGTCGAACACAGTCGCCCAACCTTCGTCGTTCGTGCGCGCTGTCAGCTCTGCGACATTATCCGTGGGCGCATACGCCTCGATGCCGGCGATCTTGCGGAAGTCGTTTACGGCGTGCGAAGCATTGGCTGCGCTTCCGCCCACACCGAGGATAAAAAGCCGCCCTCCGGCGGCGCGCGTTTCCGCCAGCATCGTCGCCGCTTTTTCGATGACGTCGATATCCAAACGCGAGATAACTTCGGTGGCTTCCGCGAGGAATTGCTGCGCGAATGTTTTGTCTGCGTTCATCAGCGAGCGGCACTCCGCGCCGCGATAAATTGCGCCGTCTCTTCGAGCCCTGCCGGTGAGCCGATTTCGTAGAATCGCTGAGTCACTTCGAATCCTGCAAGCTGCCGCCCTCGCAATAAATCACCATACAAACTGGCGAGATCATAGGGCTGTCCGCCCGGAACATTGTCGAATGCCGCTGCCCGAAACGCGCCAAGCCCGTAGTCAATGTAGTGCATTCGAGAATTTTTCTCTATCTTGCTGTAGGCAAGGATTTGCCCGTCTTCGAATTCAACGTTGCTGCTATCCCACATGCCGTTATTGCGAAACACCGTCATCAAGGCCAGTTTGTCAGACGAAGAAAAGCTTCGGGCGACAGCCGCGTAATCACAGTCGAGATACGAATCGCCATAAAGAACGAAGAATGCATCACCCAGTTTCGGCAGCGCGTTCTTCACCGCGCCCGCAGTACCTAATAGTGAAGCACCATCAAACGAGTAGTCAACTTCGACGCCATACCCGCCGCCATCCTTGATCATCTCGCGAATCTGTTCGCCCAGATGCCCAACGCAAAGCACAACGCGCTCTATGCCGTTCGCGCGAAGCAGCCGCAACTGATGCGCGATAAAAGGCTCGCCGTTCACTTCCAGCAGCGATTTCGGGATTTTCTCGGTCAGCGGCCGGAGGCGCGTTGAAAGACCGCCGGCGAGAATAGCGACAGGCAGCAAAAAAGCTCCTAAGAATGCGCCACTACTGTCGTTCCAGCAAGATCGAACTGGACACGAACTTCGCGCAAGCCGGCTTGCCTCATGACCCGGCGCACGCGTGTTTTGTCTTCGGTATAAAGCATAAGGAATCCGCCGCCGCCCGCGCCCACCAGCTTGCCCCCGAGCGCGCCATTCGCGCGCGCGAGTTCGTAAAGTTCGTCCACGCGGCCGTTGCTCATTCCCGGCGAACGCTTTTTCTTGTGCTCCCAATGCGTATGCATCAGCTCCGCAAATTTCCGAAGATCGCCCGCCACAAGGGCATCGCGGCTCTCGTGGCCCAGTTGTTTCGTGAAATGGAGATTCTCGATCATTTCTTTGCCGCTTTCTTTGGTGCGATTGTCCTGATCGCGCAGGATTTCCGATGCTTCGCGCGCAGAACCTGTAAAAAAAAGCAGCAAATTGTCTTCGAGATTGGCTATCGCGTCGGCAGGCATCTTGAGCGGCTCGGCGATGACGCGATCGTCAGGCAAAAATTGAAAGCAAGTTATGCCGCCAAATGCCGCGATGTATTGATCCTGCTTGCCGATCGGCTCGTGAAGCAGATCAATCTCGATGCGGCAGGCCTGCTCGGCGAGTTCCTGCGGCGGGACGAAGTTTCTCTTCAGAGTATGCAGCGCGCGTAGCAGCGCAGTGGTGAAACTGCCCGACGAGCCAAGTCCCGTGCCGGCCGGAATGTCTGAGAGGCTAACGATATCGAGGTACGGGCCAGTAACGCCGGTCATACGCATCGCTTCGCGAATGATCGGATGCTGAATCTGGTCAACCGTCTCCACCTCTTCGAGCTTCGAATACTTCAAGCGAATCTGCGGCCAAAACGCCTCATTGATCGTGATGTAGACGTATCGCGTGATAGCTGCGGCGACGACGAAACCGGTGAATTTCCGGTAGTACGACGGCAAATCAGTGCCCCCGCCGCCGAGGGAAATCCGCATCGGGCTTCGGGTAATGATCATGGCATGACCACTTTACCGCGAATTGGCCGAACTCAAAAATGTAGTGGAAACAAGGAGTTGCCGGCTGGAAATCGCGCGCACCAACAAACGTGCAGGCTGGAAGATTTGCCAACTCAGCTGAGAATCTATAACCGCGTCAATCCGCTAGAGTGGCGATGCCCGCGCCGCAAACGACGCTTACGATGATCGTGAAAGGGTTGCCGATAAGTAGACCTGCGACCGCCACACAACCGAGGAACAGGCTGGCCTTGCGAGTTGGCGATTTGGAATCAAACATTGGTCACCGTCCGCTCATAGATTCGTAGACGCACCGCTCACGGTCAATGGTACCCACGGACAGAACGCGCGGACAGGTGCGGAAAGAAGAGTACAGGTGGCGGGCGAAATCGCTACCCGAACGGTGCCGCTCAAACCCTACGCGCGAGCAGTGCGAGCTTGCTCGCGGCGAGTGGCATTTGAATCGAGATACGTGAGGACCAGCGGCCAAGCCTGTGCTGCCGAAAGCGCATGATAGCTAGGCCGCGCATCGCAAAAAAATCCGTGGTCAGCGTCGCCAAATTCCACGCTAACGTAGCTTTTCCCCGCCTCTCGCAACGCATCGGTAACAGCGCGCGACTGCTCGGGACCGACGTGCTTATCCTTGCCGCCCCAAATCAGAAGCACCGGCGCGTGAACGTCTTTCACGCGAGCGAGCAAACCATTGCTGCGTTCGTTCGGCGCGATGCCGCCGCCATAAAACGAGACGGCGGAATCAACGGGCAATGCCAACGCCGCAAGAAAGGCAACGCGGCCGCCCAAGCAAAATCCAACCACCGATACCGAGAAATTCGGGCCGGTGCCATTCGCCATCAGGAAAGCGTGCGACGCGCGCAGATCGGCCTCGAGACCTCCGTCCGTGAGCGCGCGCATGTGTGGCATCGCACTCTGAAAATCGTCGTACTTGCCGTCAAAGTTCTGCACCGTCCGGTGATAGAACTCGGGACCGACCGCGAGATAGCCCTGGCGGGCAAATCGCTCGGTGACGTCGCGAATGTGCGCGTTCACGCCGAAGGCTTCCTGACACACGATGAGGCCACGCGACGGCACTTCCCCAAACGGCCGCGCCACATACGCCCGCATCGGCGTGCCGTCGCTCACTTCCAGCGTGACGAATTCCGTTTTGACGTCCATTCCACACTCCTCAGCAGCACGGGAAATTAACCGGGACCGTACGCACATAAAGACGTCGCACGAACCATTTCCGGGTACGACGATATTCAATTCTGCTACTTAGCATTACGAGCGCAGCTCGCGCAAAACCGTTTGCGCTCGATTGTTGGCAAATCCCCGGTAATCAATAACATGAAAGGCGATAACAATCCACATTTGTGCTGTTTTGGTTCCAGATTTGAACGAGTTAACTTCGCAAGCCCGTCGCGTCATTCGCAAGGTTCAGTCGCGGCGTATTGGCGGGCGGATTATAGCGAGATGAAACCAATGTGAATGAAATAGAGCGACGTGAGCGCCACCGCCATCCACAGCAAAACTCCCTGCGCAAGCGGACGCCATCCCACTTCTTTCAGTGCTTCTCGCGAAATGCTCGTACCGATTAGAAACAGCACAGCCGTCAAGCTAAACCGGCCCAGCGTAAAAAGTGACGTGCTGAGCCGCGAAATGCCCGGAACGTATGTGTTGATCACAGCCGCCAAACAAAAGAAGAGAATGAACCAAGGAAGCTTGACGCGAGTTTTACTGTGCTTCACTGCTGCCGTAACGAGCGCCAGCGGAACGATCCACAAAGCGCGCGCCAGCTTGACCGTGGTGCCGACGACGAGCGCGGCAGCTCCATACTTCGAAGCTGCTCCCACCACAGAACTCGTGTCATGAATTGCGAGCGCGGCCCAAAGGCCGAACTGCGACTGCGTCAGATGCAACGCCGCACCAATCAAAGGAAAAATCAACAGGGCAACCGCGTTGAGAATAAATATCGTGCCGAGGGACACAGCCATCTCGTCTTCATCGGCGTGAATGATCGGACCCACCGCAGCGATGGCGCTGCCGCCGCAGATGGCGGTACCCGCGCTAATAAGAAACGAGGAATTGCCGCGAACTTGCAGCACCCTGCCCAGTGCCAGCCCGACAATCAACGCAAATGAAATTCCCAAGGCGGTGTAAATAAATCCGCTTCGGCCCGCCTTCAGCACTTCGTGAAGATTCATGCCGAAGCCCAGAGCAACCACGGAAGCCTGCAGCAAAAACCTCGACATATCTTTGCTATCGGCAGGCAGAGGATGCGCGACGCTGAGTCCAAAAATAATCCCAGCCGTCAGCGCCACAGGAGGAGAAATAAACCCACTAGCGGAGATAATAAGTCCGCCGAAAAAAAGCGTCTTGATAAGTATGGCTTTGAGATTTTCGCCCGCCTGCGTCTGCACACGCCGATTATGAACCAATCCGCAGCTCGATTTTATTGGGAAGTTAGCGTGATGTCCCACACACGAAGCGCGGCTTTAACCGCTAAGGAAAGAGCCGAAATCGCTGTCATTCCGAGAAGCGCAGCGACGAGGAATCCCTCTTATTTTGGAAGCATTCAAATCAAGAGGGATTCCTCGCTTCGCTCGGGTTGACGTTCGTCGAATTAGTCTGTGTGATGAATTGGCTGGGATGTCTGAGCTCGAACCAGCATCCGCAGTAAGCGAAAACAAACAACGACCAGATCCAAAATTTGTTAAGTCCCGTTAGGTTTGTCTCCGCAACGAAATGGCTGGGAGGCCTGGACTCGAACCAGGATAATCAGATCCAGAATCTGATGTACTGCCAATTGTACGACCTCCCAACCGCCGCGACATAACAACGAGGGACGACAAAAAAAGGATCGCTCACGCGACCCTCAAAGAATTTTAGCTGTCGCGCTAGGGTTCGTCAACCGCGCCCGTCCCGCGTTCGGAACTCATAGCTGCGCACTCCAGCAGAACGAGCGCGTGGCGTAGTGCGTGGTAGACTCCGGCCGTGAAATTCGCACCGTCGCCGTGCGGCCGTTCAAGCTTTTAGCGCGGAATGGCGCCACTCATTCAGAAGACAATTAGATGAGATACGTTCCGTCCCGGATCGACCTCGCGCTGCTCCTGGTCATGATCGTTCTCATGGCCATCGAGGTGGTTGTCTTCGGAGACTTGTTCCGGGCCACAGCGCGAGGGACGCCACGCGGTTCGCGCTAGCCGTCCTACATCTATCTCATCGTTTATCAATGGGCCATGGCTGCCTCGATCGCAGCGCTGTGGATCGTAACCAGCCGGCCGTGGAGCGCGCTGCTGCTGGGAGTCCCGAAGCGATGGGGATTCGGAGCCAGCTTGGCACTCAGCGTGGCGTTCCTGGTTCTTGTGGCGTTGCAGCGCCGGGCGCTCTTCAAGCGTCCGGAGATCCCCGAGGTCGCTCGTCGCCAGATCTTGGATATCGAACCGATGGCGCCACACACGCGGCAGGAGCGCCGCGTTTGGACGTTCGTGGCCATTACCGCCGGCTGTTGTGAGGAAGTGATGTTCCGCGGATTTCTGCTCGCCCTCTTCGCGAGTTGGATCGGCCTCATAGCGGTCGTGGCCATTAATGTCGGCGGGTTCGGGATTTTCCACGCGTATTACGGCTGGAAAGGAATTCTCAAGACGGGCGCGTTCGGATTGGTTATGGCGCTGCTCGCGCTATGGTCAGCGTCGCTCATTCCCGTCATCATTCTCCATGCCGGCATCGACCTGAACAGCGGCGGCATGGCTTACAGCATGTTTCAAAATAGACTAAGAGTTGCTCCGTCGAAGGATCCCCTCCGACCCGACCTCAACAATCCCCACGACAACAAAGGATGTTCGCTTTTTCTTCGGCTGTGTTACCCTATTGCCGTTTACGGAGGAACTCTTAATGGACGCAGCTATCAGTGATCGGGATAGAGACGTATTTGCGGAAGCCCACCAGACTGTGCTGAACAATTTCAGCGAGCAAGAGCAGGAACGGATTGGAACGTTAGCAGCAGACCTTAAGGCGATCATCGACGCCGCAAAGAAACGCGCACAGGGTAAGATGAGTAAAGGCGCAGGTTACTAAAAAAATTCGACAATTAACTTGCCGCAGCGAGAGGGTCTTATAAGAGGATATGCGAATGGCGCACAACGTCGAGATGGTCCCACACATTCTGTTAGAAGCGAAAGAGAGATTCACACGGTATGTCCGCGCGGTGCTCGCTACTTTGTCTGCGCGGGATTACGCGGAACAAATCATCAAGGAGCACATTGATAGGGAACAGGTTCTGTTAGAGAATCGGTTCGGCTTCGGCGCATCCCGTATAGATGTCCCGCTGTCTCAAAGGCTTCCGGCGAGCGTTTGCCAACGGATAGAATCTATCGCGGCAACATTTCAAGCGCGGGCGGCGAAAACGGCAATATGTAACTCCTAGCCTGGCTCGCGAACGACGTACCGCACAATGCTGGCGGCTAGCTCACGGTGCTCTTTTCTCGATGGATGAAAATGTATTTCGGTCTGGCTGCTAGGCCACTGCCCCGCACGACGGATCAGAAAAGCAACTTCGGCTTCCACCGTTTCTAAGTCGAGCGATGAACCTGTCGGTGCATCTTCGTGGCACCAAACATACAAGTCGGCTTCCGTGTGCGTATTGCGCCAAGCGTATCCGTGATACCCATTCTTTCCGTTTGCATTCCATCCGCTGTAAAGTCGCGCCCGTATCGTGCTTCTGGTGACGCCCACATAGATGAGCTCTCCATTGGCGACGACGACGTAGAGCTTCGGCAGCCTCTTGTTAGCCAAACCAGAAAACTTGGCTGTACATTTCTTAGCATCGAAGGCCAACTTGAAGCGCTCAGGCCCACTGATCTTCATTATCTCTGCCTCGTCCGTATGTCTTCTAAGACTTGCTCCAACAGGCCCAACAGCCGCGCTGTGCTTCGTCAACCGCGGACGGGAGGCTCAACCGGAATAAGTTCCTTGCCGCGGATCGTATATTGCGTGCCGCGCCAGTGAACGTTCCGCGTAAAGAAGCTGACAATCAGAATGAAGAACGCGCAGGCATCCTGCACGGGAACCAGCCAGAATCGCTTGCGCAAAAGCGGATCGCGCAGCCCCCACACGCCGACGGTCCAAGCCATCAAACCGCATAGCGCGACGTACGCAATCCCGTACCCTGCAGCGAGCGCACGCCACGGAGCCACGGCAGCCACGAGCAGCGCCCATGCCAGACCGTGCGCGAAGATCAAGCCAACGTAACCCGACGGCGTGGCATTGCGAATCGCAATGCACCAACGCAGTTGATGCCGAAAATATTCCTTCACCGAAGTGACCGGATAAACTGTGTCCACGGGCAGCGAAGCGATCGCAACGCGGTAACCCCTCGCCGCAATCCGGTGCCCGAACTCGTGATCGTCGGTGAAATGCCCGGCGATATCCGCGAAGCCGCCGATCTCGGCGAGCCGCGCTTTCGTAGTGGCCATCGTCGCGCCAAGCGCAAAATCCACCGAGTTGAAGAGCCACGCTACAAGCACTCCAGAAGCAAAATCCGCCGAATTCCCTATCGCCTCCAGAACCGCGCCGAACGACCGGCTCGGAATCCCGCGATACAAACAAGTGACCGCGCCGACCATGGGATCGCGAAATGGCGCGACCACAGCACGAAGATAATCGCGGCCGACGCGAATATCTGCATCGCTGATAACCAGAATGTCGTGCCGCGCCTCGCCAACCATCCGCGAGAGCTTGTTGACTTTATTCGAAGCGCCGATCCTCTCGGCGCCAATCAGCAACCGAATGCCGGTCTGCGGGAAATCGCGAATGATTTTCTCGATCACCGGAATGGCAGGATCGTGTTCGTCGGCAACGTTGAAGAGAATTTCGTACTCGGGATAATCGAGATTGCAAAAGCTCGCGTAGTTTTCGTAGGACTCACGATCAAGCCCGCGCACCGGCTTCAAAATGCTGACCGGCGGCGCAAAATCCCGCGGTGGCGAAGCATGCCCGAGGAAAAAGCGGCGCGCCGCGACGATCGCTAGCACGTAATAAATCAGCGGCATCGCCGCCGCGATCAGTATCACCCAGCGCGCAACTTGCAAAATCGTAAGCACAATTTTATCCGATGCAAACGAGCATAACGCCGAGGCAAACCAGAAGAACGCCCATCCAGCGCGCCGCCGTCACGCGCTCGCCCAGAAGATATTTTCCGCCAAACGCCCCCACCGCATAGCTCAGCGCGGTCACAGGAACCACAAAGCTCACATTTTCAAACGCCAGCAGCATCATCAGCGAAAAAAAGCCCAGCGCCATCAATCCCACGCCAATCCACATCCAACCGACGCGAAACGCGCGCAAAATAACGCGCACCAGATTGCGCGGCGAGAAATCGTGAACTTCGCCGATTTCCTTCATCGCGCGTGAAACGGCGATTTCCCCGCCCGTCCCGGCGCAAATGATGATCACGAAGCAAAGAACGTCGCGCATGTTCACGCCTGCTCCGTGGTTCGCGGCGGCGTGCGACTGACGAGAAATACTCCGAGCGAAATCACCAACACGCCCAGCCAGCGAACCGGCGTTATAACCTCGCCAAGAACGAAATATCCGAGGAAGGCAACAATCGCGTAAGCGAAAGAAGACGCGGGCTGAACGTAGCTGTAATCGGCGAACGAAAGCACCAGAAGATACGCGATGAAAAACGACAGCAGCGACGCGATACCCAGCCAAACCAGCGGTGATTCAAACGCCCGGACAAAAAAATGGACCAACTGCCCCGGCCGCACACCGGGCGTGCTGCCGAGTTGGCGCATTCCCTTCCCCAGGAAAATATCGCCCAGCGGCCCAAACGTCACCATCAGGATCAGCAAAATCCAGGTCTTCAAATGCGTTCGTGCGCTACCGCTCATGCGCTGTGCGAACCCACGGGAGAATTCGGAACGGCAACGGCCACGGTTTCCTTCATGCCCTTGCGCGCCAATTTCCGCCGCTGCGCGCGAAGACGCAGGAAATCCACCGCTTCGTGATAGAGGATTTTGCGCGAATCGGCATCCCACAATCTCTCGCGCACAAATCGCCACGCCACTCGCGGCCGGAAATAATATTCATCGTAGAAGCGATGAACTCCGCTCATGATGTCCTCGCGCGAAAGGCCCGGGAAGGCAAGGTGCGGCAGTTGATGGCCGCCGTCATCGGCGATAGCTTCGCCGTGCAGATAACCGGCGTTCTGCGAGACGGTATAAAGCTCAGTCCCCGGATAAGCATGCGCCATAGAGACCTGAATGGACTCGCAATCGAGTTCCTTCGCGAAATCAATGGTGCGCTGGATAGTCTCGTGAGTTTCGCCCGGCAGCCCGATAATGAAATCGCCGTGAACGTGAATGCCGACTTTCTTGCAATTCTTCATGAAGCTGCGCGCCATCTCTACTGTCGCGCCCTTTTTGATATTTTTTAGAATCTGCGGATCGCCTGACTCGAATCCGACGATCAGCAAACGCCCGCCTGCATCGGCCATGGCTTTCAAGGCTTCGTAGTCGCTGTGAACGCGCGCCGTGCACGACCATCGGTGTCCCACCGGCTGGATTTTCTTGCACAGCTCAATCACGCGATCCTTGCGGATGTTAAACGTATCGTCATCAAAGAAAAATTCCTTGGCTTGCGGAAATCGCTTCGAGGCTTCCGCGAATTCGCGAGCCACGTTGTCCGTAGATCGCACGCGCCACGCGTGGCCCGAAAGCGTCTGCGGCCAAAGGCAGAATGTGCATAACGCCGGACATCCGCGCGACGTGTAAAACGACACGTAGGGATGCAGCAGGAACGGCACATTGTAATTCTCGATCTTCAAATTCTTTTCATAGACTTCCGTCGCGAAAGGCAGCGCATCAAGTTCCGCGGTCTGCAGCATCGGCCGCGTCGGATTGTGGACCACCTGCCCATCCTTCATGTAACTCGCGTTCGCGATTTCACTCACGGGCTTGCCCTGCGCATACTCAACAACAGCATGGTCGAATTCGCCGCGAACGATGAAGTCAATATCAGGACTCGCCAGCAAGCTCTCAGCAGGCTTAATTTGAACGTGCGGCCCGACAAAACAGATTTTCAGGTCGCGCTTTTGTTCCTTCATGGCCCGAGCAATCTTCAGATCGCTGCCGAATCCCACAGTTGACGTAAAAAGGACCACAAATTCGTAATCCTGCGCGATCCGAACCGTCTCCGCGATGGAAACATGATGGGGCGGCGCGTCCAGCAGCCGGCTTCCCGGGAGCATCCCCGCGGGGTACGTCAGCCAGACCGGGTACCAGTAGGACTCGATTTCGCGTGTTGCCGGCCAACGCGAACTCGCTCCACCGTCAAACTTCTCAAAGCTCGGCGGATTTAGCAGCAGCGTCTTCATAACTGACGGCATGAACAATGCCTCCTTAATGCCACGGGGCGATTAAGCCCGCGTGTATACCAACTCACCATTCTAACTGATTTAGATGCCGAGCCCAAGCCACCGGGAGGGCCGGTAGTGGTGTCATTTCGCCGGACGTTCGGAAAAAACAATAACCTGTTGGTCTGGGAGAATTGCAGTTAAGCCAACGGCATTGCGCGAAGGGTCGCCAGAATTGGGCAAGATATCGAAAGATGCTTCGGTCAACTTTAAGACTATATCGCCAGAACCAGGCGCGCCTACCCGTACTCGGACAAAGCCGAGCGATGCGTCAGTGGCTACCACTACCCCGTGCACGACTGGGCCGGTAGCGAATTCGGGCGAAAACATTCCCATTATCACCAACGGGGTTTGGTTTTCTTTCCATCCGTCCAAAACTAAAAACGCATCACTAACTGGTATTGCCATGTTTCTCCTTTGTGTTGAGCAGCTTGGGCTCAAGCAAGCAACTTATCTAGCGACCAAATTTCATTGGCGACTCCCGCCGCCATTGCCGGAGATATGCGCAAAGTTGAATGAATACGGCAGAAGTTATACCAAGCAAAGTACAAAGCCAATGCCGCCTTCAAGTTCTCGAACTTCTTTGAAAAAGCGTTCGTAAGCCGCGTGAATCTGCGGAGCTGCATTCGTACCGTAAGGTTCTGTCGCTCCACATGGGAAGTTGAGATGTACTCAGGTTTCGGGTTGCCCATGACTGGGACAGGCCGCGCATCCACGATTTCCGAGGGACTGTACCGTTCGCGGTTTGTCTCGTCTCCCTGATAGGTTTTCACCAACATGGCGTAATCCACATTCGTACCGAACGTATCGTCTACGGCATTCACATAAGGCCGAAAACCATCCGTTGTGATCTGGGGGCGAGTGGCGAGCCGCGATTCTAAGTCCTTCATTAGCTGATAGGCATTCTCTGCACTGCGCTTGCCTACCAAGTACGAAGGAACCAGCTTGCTTTCGGAATCTATTGCGATGAACAGGTATTGCTCGCCCATGACGCGCTCGTCATGTCGCGTGGGATTTAGATTCTTTTGACGGACGAAAACAAAGCTATGCATTTCGTCAACTTGGATTAGGCGCGAACGGATACCGCGCATTTTCTCGTCCAAGAGACGTTCGCAGTTCTTCCCGACGCGCAGAAGCACGCGCAGGACTGTCTTGTGTTCCACGCCAACTAGACGCGCGGTCGCTCGAACGGAGCAACCCTCAACTAACGCATTGATGATTTGGACTTGCTTCTCTTTCGGTAGGACGTTCATTTCGGCTTGCCTTTCTGCGGTGGCAAGCCGTAAACTCGAATCTCACGGTCGGCATTGCGGCTTACCCCGCTTGCTGATTTGGCCCCGCCGAGAGCTTCAACTCCCGACGGGGCTTTGTTTTAACAGGTTAATAATACAGCAAGCGCTTGCTGTTTGTCAAGGGATATTATTTTGCCTCTTGATGGTGGCGAGCGACAATGGTATAAAACACACCTCGGGCGTTTACTCATAGTGAGCCTCCGAATTCGACGGTCACTGAATCTCTAGTTCAGTGGCCGTTTTTGTTTTCCCGTCCTTTCAATGGGCAGAAACTAAAAAAGCCCACACAGCAAACACCTCTCCCGAAATCATCGGGGAGAAGCATCTCCTGTATGGGCTTCAAGAATTCCTGCCAAAATCTGACAGGTTCTTAAATCGCCTTGTTACTTACTTCGTCTTACGTGGCCTCCCGCCGCTACGTGTCTTGCGACTGAGCGACAGTTGTCTAAAATACTCCGAACCGCGTCGTGCCGTTACTTTGCCGCCTCTGCGTCCTAACTCAACAGCAGCAGCATTCTTTTTTAGCTTTGGCACGACAGCATCGTATCGAGCGCTTGGTGTTTTGTCAATCGGCTTTTATGGTCAAATGACACCACTACCGGAGGGCCAACTCGCCTAACATGTCGCTTAACCTATTCTATTGGAATACCTTAGCTAGCTGCCCGGTTGTCTGGAGCAGCGAAAGCTGCCCCTTTTGCCGCGCGAAATCAGCATCCAGGAACGTCACCCACTTCTCGCTCTCCTCCACCCGCACCTGCTCCAGATCGCGCAGGCTCGCGCGCCCCTGGTCGAAGCGCTCCTGAATCTCAGCCAACGTCTCCTGCGAAAGCTTGAGGTCCAACCGCGCCACCTCGCGCGCCGCTTCAAGCTCATGGGCATCGCGGGCTTTCTGCCGGACGTCTAGCCGCACATCATTGCGCTTCCCGCCAACCGAAAGCTCTTGGGCTCGAAGTTCGCTCTTTGCCAGCGCCACGGTCGCGGCCGTCTTTGCCGCGAATAGCGGAATCGTGATCTCGACGCCGATGTTGACGTTGTTCGGCTTAAATCCTCTGAAGAATTCCGAGTAGTGGTTAATCTCGCTCAGCAAGTCGTATTCGCCGATGAGCTGAACCGTTGGCCAATAAGCTCGTTTGGCGCCCGTAAACAAATGCTGCCGGGCGCTCCGTTCGTTTTCCTGCTCTTTCAGGTCAATACTATTCTCGAGCGCCACATTCTCGAGCGCCGCCGCGGATTCCTCCGCCGTCGCAGGCAAATCCTCCGGCGAGACCTGAATCGTGACGCTATCAGGATAGCCGAGTTGGTCGCGCAGTTGCCCGGTTAGGATATCGTTGCGATCGCTGAGCTGGAGAATGTGATAATTAATTTTTGCCGCGGTCAATTCGCCGCGTGTGACTTCGATTGGCAGCTCTAGCCCCGCGCCGGCGCGCTCGCGCGTGTAATCAAGAATCTTCTGCGCGCTGGCCTCTTCCGCGCGAAGTAATTCCAGCCCGTGGCGCACTTTCGCGAGTTCCAGATAAGCGGACGCCGTCCGCACAATCACCGAATCGCGAACTCGTTCGATTTCAAGTTGCTGATTCCTGGCGCGATCTTCATCCGCGCGCTGCTCACCATGCAATTCCGGATTGTAGACGTTCTCCGTGTACACCACTTTGACGATCGAGGGAGCGGAGCCGCCGGGAGTGGCCGGGAATCCGTTGCTATAGACATAGCCCGCCCCGGTAAAAACATTCGGCAGGAATGCTGAGTGCGCCAGTCGCGCTTCATTCTGCGCGACGGTGTATTGCACCCGCGAAAGCGCCAGTTCCCTGCTGTTCTTCAATGCCAGCGCGACTGCATCCTTCAAACTAAGCGGCTGCGAATCCTGAGCAAACGCTGCATTTACCCAACCAAACACGATCGACGCCAAGAAGAACATACCGAACGCCAGACCGCTCCTACGAATACGACATTGCCACCGCATTCGCGCCTCGCGTCTATTCATATCGCAGCGATTCCGTCGGATGGAGTTGTGCGGCTTTGCTCGCGGGCAAATAACCGAAGAGAAGTCCCGTCGAGCACGACACCAAAAACGCGATCACCACAGATACCCACGAAACCGGTATATGGATCTCCGTTGGAATCGGGAAGAAGCGAAGCAGCGCCTCCGCGAAGAATGGAATTGCCACCGCGATGGCAATCCCCGTCAGCGCGCCCGTTCCACTGATGATCACCGCTTCCATAAGAAACTGATACAGGATCGCCCCGCGCGGCGCGCCGACGGCCATGCGAATGCCGATCTCCCGCGTCCGCTCCGTCACCGTGACCAGCATGATGTTCATGATCCCGATGCCGCTGATCGCCAGAGCAATCATCGCGATGATAATGAGAACGATGGTCATCGCCAGCGAAATGTGCCGCGCAGTCTCGAGAATCGAGCTCAAATTCTGAATGTGATACTCCACGCCGGCCCGGTGTCGGCTCATCAGCATCTCGCGCGACCCGCGCGTCACGGCCTCGACATTTTCCGGATGATCGGCCTGCGCGTAAAAAGTCTTCACGTAATCCTGCCCCGTGTAATAGCTGATCAAGGAGAACGGAGCCAGAATCGAATCGCCGGTGATTTCCGATTCACCGAACGTCGAAATTCGCTCGCGAAACACGCCGATTACGGTCAGCGTCAGTTCGCCGACGCGTATTCGATTCCCTACCGGGTCCTCGCCGGGAAACGCGATGGCCGCCAACTGCGGCGTGAGCAAGCACACTTTGCTGTGCGAGCTCATGTCGTCCTGATCGAAATAACGCCCGCGCACGATTACGAGATGGCGAATTTCCTGAAAGCCTTCCGTAACCCCGACGACAGCGACCGCATGCACCACGCCGCGCGCTACGATCGTTTGCAAAATCTCGCGCGTCCCGGCAACTTGCGCGACGTGCGGCACGCCGCTCTTCACCGCCTGCAAGTCAGCCTCGGAAATTTCATCCGCCATGCTGGTAGGCTGCGTGCCTCCCGGATGAATCACTTCGCCGTACACAAGATTCGCGCCCACCGCCTCAATCTGCGAAATAATGTAGCGCTTCCCCGCCAGCGCCACCGTAACAACCAGCACAATGCACGCGCTGCCGATAATCACGCCAAGCATTGTCAGCATGGCGCGCAGTTTATTGGCGCGCAGGGCCTCCATCGCGAGACCCCAGGTTTCAGCGAGAACGATGGGCGAATTGGAACGTCGGTCCAAGCGATTGCTTCCGAATCTACCTCAGCGGCGCATCGAGCGTGCGCCCAGTTTCCAGAAGCGCATCATAGTCGTGAGAGGCACTTGTAGCGCCGTGTTTCAGCCCGGCATCTTGGTTTCGGCCAACGTATTCGCGCAAGTGCGTAATTCTACAATTCCACCTATCTTATTTGAGTCCCGAAGCACCGCAAACGATGCTTATTAAATCATGCAACCGGTGGCTGTTGCCCCGACGAAAAGTCGCGCGCACCACAAGTTTGACCACCTACAACACGAATGATATAAATGCGTCAGCCGTTTTCTCCACCGGTGGGGCCGTGGCGCAGTTGGGAGCGCGCCTCGATGGCATCGAGGAGGTCGTGGGTTCGAATCCCATCGGCTCCACCAATAAAAATAGATTTATGCCCTTCACGTTGTACATCTTGCGCAGCGAAACGCATTGAAAACCTCGTCGGTCATGCTATTCGGCCGCAGAAGGCTCCTGCCTTCGCCAATATTTTCGCAACTTTCGCCCGACCACCATGTTATTCAGAGCCGGGAGGCTCCTGCTGCCTCCCGGAACCCATTCGCAATATCCGCCGAATTCCCCAGAGCCGAAGCCTTCGTCCTTCTGCACATTGACTTGACGTTGAGCCCATCCTAATATGCGCAGCACCGCGAGCAGCGCACGCGAACTCTCGCCGACACGCTGCGGAGGCCCCAAACGATGGAGTGGCGCGATATTCATACTGACCGGCTCGAGGAATTGGCGCTGATCCATCGCTTTTCGATCAAGAAACGCCAAAATAACGCCGAAATCGATTTTCACATCACCGTAAAGGAATTCGCCTCGCCGCCCCAGGGTCAGCACTTGCGCTTTTTCGCTGTTGCCGATCGCGAAGTCAATCAGAAGACAGCGCCTTTCCTGCCTTCCGGCTGGGGTGATACCATCGGTCAAGCGCTGCGGGATTGCATCCAGCTCATCCGGCAATTCCCTTACGAAGCTCACGAGCAGGATTAGATTCGTGGAACTCAATAAAAAAGAAATCGAGCCTGGCATCCAGTTGTTCGAACTCACCGGAAGCATTCACACCGGCCCGGAATGCAAGCGTCTCGACCAAGCCGTAGATGAACAGGTGCAGCACAATCAAATGCGCATCATTTTCGACTTTACCCGCGTCACCCACATTGACAGCTCGGTCATCGGCCTAATCGTGAAAAGCCATTCGCGCCTCAAAAAATCCGGAGGCGAACTGCGCCTGGTAGTCGCCGGTGGAATGGTCGAAAAGGTCCTCAAATTAACGCAAATAAACCGCGTAATCACCCTCTACCCCACAACCACAGATGCGGTCACAAATTTCCCGCCGCAAAAAGCGGCCTCGTAACAAGATCCGCTGCCCGCAGTACGACGATGAGTAAAAGGCCATGATCTTTAAACACAGCATCCGGATGTTGGCAAAGGCGCCCGGATTCACCCTCCTCACCGTTGTGACGCTCGCGCTAGGAATCGGCGCGAACACGGCAATCTTCACCGTAGCCAATTCAGTTTTACTGCGGCCTCTAGCGAACAAAGATCCCAGCCAACTCATGCGTATCAGCACCCAGCGGGATGGCACTTGCTGCGTCTCGCTTCCCTACTACGCTTTGCTGCGCGACACGAACCGTTCCTTTTCGGGCGTGGCAGCATACCAATTCGACGCCGCGAACATGGCAGGCCGCGACGCCGTCGAGCAGATCGAGGCGGAGCGCGTGAGCGGAAACTTTTTCGACGTTCTCGGCGTGCAACCACTCGCCGGCCGAACATTTCGTCCGGAAGAAGACCAGCCCGGCGCTCGACAAGTCGCATTGATCGGCTACGAGCTGGCCAGCCGGCTTTTTGGCAACGAACGAAGCGCGCTTGGCCAACACCTCGCTTTGAATTCAAAGGACTACACGGTCATCGGAGTACTTCCCCCGAAGTTCGGCGTGCAGCTGCTCGGCCGGCAGCCCGAACTCTGGATGACGCGGCTGATCGATTTCAGTCTCGTAACGCCGGAGCGCGTGAATCTTGGCGGCATGTATTACGAAGTGATCGGCCGGCTGCGTCCGGGCGTCACACCATCAAAAGCGCAGGCGGAATCCAGGGTGATTTTTCAGCAGTATAAACACGACAAGCCCGGCAATTTCGATTCGACCTCCGACGTGAACATGACGGTGACCGATCTCCAGGCAAATCTGGTTGCTAACGTTCGCCCAACTCTGCTGATACTTTCG
>JGI12659J15293_10000187_pt1 | contig 20071 bp, 19 predicted proteins | sample JacPinW_OM2H0_O1_FD_15293 | JGI IMG/M metagenome (IMG submission 15293) | reverse complement strand
TGTCATCGATCGCGATGATCACGTTGTCCGAAGGGTCGAGGCGCAAAGCGCGTGGCGTGGTCATGATTGTCGTCTTTTGGTTATGAGGGGTGTCTTACGGGGAGAAAAGTTCTGGCTGTCGCTTCGCGAGATCCTCGAGCCGCGCGGCCGTGATCCTTAGGTGCTGCTTCATAGCGTCGCACGCGGCGGTCGGATCTTCAGCCTCAATCGCAGCGGCGATCGCGGTATGTTCGTTCAGGCTCGCGCGAAGCTGTTCGGCTGTGAACATAGTCAGTCTGCGGGTTCTTTCCAGGTGGACGCGCAGAGACGCAAGCACATCGGCGGAGCGCGCCATGCCTAAGCGAGTGGTCAATAACTGGTGGAACGCCACGTCGAGGCCATAAAACGTCGCTCGATCCTTCTCGGCGACCGCCGCGACTTGCTGCCTGAGGTTGGCGGCGAGCGCATCCTTGTCGGCGCGGCTCATCCGGCGGGCGGCCTCGGCCGCGATCTCCCCCTCGAGCGCGCTGCGAATGAACAGGCGCTCGCGCGCGTCATTGAGCGAGATCCGCGCGACGAACGAGCCGTGTTGCGGCGCAACGTCGACCAAACGATCGTAGGCCAAGCGGCTGACGGCTGCGGAAACGGGAAAGCGCGAGACGCGCAGTTTTTCGCACAACCCCGTCTTGTCGATCAAGCTCCCCGGCCTGAGCGCGCCGGAGAGAATCGCTTCCTTCAATTCGCCGTACACGGCGTCCGCCTTCGAATAGGCGCCTTTTGTCAAATCCTGCCCGCCGCTCAAAGCGAAGCGAGACGCTTCGCCTCCTCCCGCTAACATGCTAGAGGCTAGAGATGCGGCGCGGCCCCGTCAATCCTCAAACGCCGCGCAAGAGGACGCCGATGCCGAAGCTCGACTTGCGCGAGGAAACCACGCTGCCTGCGGATGGCTACGCCGGCGCTCTGGCGGCTCGCGCTTGGAGCCCGGAGGCGAATGGCCCTTCGGTCGTCGCGATCAGGGAGAAGGGCGTTTTCGACGTCAGCGCTGCGTTTCCGACAATGCGCGATCTTTGCGAAACACCCTCGCCTGCCCAGGCGCTGCGTGCGGCGGATGGTTCGCGCCTCGGCGCGCTCAGCGACATTCTCGCCCACACGGCCCGCGACAGCGCAGGGTCGAACAACCCGCGTCTCCTCGCACCTATCGATCTGCAGGCGATAAAGGCGGCGGGCGTCACCTTCGCGCAGTCTCTGCTCGAGCGCGTGATCGAAGAGCGCGCGCGGGGCAGCCGCGAAGGCGCCGCGAAGGCGCGTGAGGAGATCGTGAGCGTTTTGGGCGATGATCTCAGCACGCTCAAGCCGGGCTCGCCCGCGGCGATGCGACTCAAGGATGCGCTGGTCAAGGCCGGCGCCTGGTCGCAATATCTGGAAGTCGGCATTGGCCCCGACGCCGAGGTGTTCACCAAAAGCCAACCGATGTCAGCCGTCGGAACCGGCGACGACGCGGGGTTCCACAGGACCTCCCTCTGGAACAATCCCGAACCCGAGGTCGCGCTCGCGGTCGCCTCCAGTGGGACGATTGTCGGTGCGACGCTCGCCAACGACGTCAATCTGCGCGACTTCGAGGGACGCTCGGCGCTCCTGCTCGGCAAGGCGAAAGACCAGAACGCAAGTTGCGCGATCGGTCCCTTCCTGCGCTTCTTCGACGAGACCTTCACGCTTGACGATGTGCGGAAGGCGACAATCTCACTCGTGGTCGAAGGCGAGGACGGCTTTCGTCTCGAGGGCGGCTCATCGATGGCTAAGATCAGCCGCGATCCGAGCGACCTCGCCGCGCAAACGATCGGCGCGAGCCACGCCTATCCGGATGGATTCGTGCTTCTGCTTGGGACAATGTTCGCTCCCGTGGTCGATCGCGGCGCTCCGGGCATGGGTTTCACGCACAAGACAGGCGATATCGTCACGATCAGCGCGGAGAAACTCGGACGGCTCGTCAATCGCATGCGGCCATGCGAAGAGTGCGAACGCTGGACATTCGGCGTTGGAGCGCTGATGCGCAATCTTGCCAAACGGGGCTTGATTTAGGCGCCCACACACCAGAAATTTGGTCGTTAACTTAGGGACAGAGCATGGGCGCGCACCAGAACTTTATCGCCGGAGAATGGGTCGACGGCTCGAGTGTCACTCGCGACATCAACCCGTCGAACACAAACGACCTTGTCGGCGAATATGCCCAAGCCGACGCCGCGCAGACGAACGCCGCTGTCGAGGCCGCGCATGCCGCATTCCCCGCTTGGTCACGGACGACGCCTCAGGAACGCCATGACATTCTGCTGCGGGCCTCGACCGAAATCCTCGCCCGGCGAGAGGAGCTCGGGCGCCTGCTCTCGCGCGAAGAAGGCAAGACCCTCGCGGAAGGCATAGGCGAGGCGACCCGAGCCGGACAGATCTTCGACTTCTTCGCTGGCGAAGCCTTGCGGATTCCCGGTGAGAAATTCGCCAGCGTGCGGCCGAACATCGACATCGAGGTCACGCGCGAGCCGCTCGGCGTCGTCGGCATTATCGCGCCTTGGAACTTTCCACTCGCGATCCCCTCCTGGAAGATTGCGCCGGCGCTCGCCTATGGCAACACGGTAGTCTTCAAGCCTGCCGACCTTGTCCCCGGATGCGCCCACGCGCTCTCTGAAATCATCGTACGCGCCGGTGTTTCCAAGGGCGTTTTCAATCTCGTCGTCGGGCGGGGTTCTGTGGTCGGCCAGGCGATCCTCGACCACAAGAAGGTCGACGCGGTCACCTTCACAGGCTCGGTCGCCACGGGCGCGAAAGTCGCGGCCGCCTGCGCGAAAGCCATGCGCCGGTTCCAACTCGAAATGGGGGGCAAGAATCCGCTAGTCGTTCTTGCCGACGCCGACCTCAAGAACGCGGTCGAATGCGCGGTCAACGGTGCCTATTTCTCGACCGGCCAGCGTTGCACGGCTTCATCGCGCATCATCGTGGAGGAGCCGATTTACCGGCGCTTTGCTGACGCGCTCACGGAACGGATGCGGGGTCTTGTTGTCGACGACGCATTGAAAGCCGGGACTCATATCGGGCCGGTGGTCGACGCGTCGCAGTTCGAGCAGGATCTATCCTATATCGGAATCGGCCAGGGCGAAGGCGCGAAGCTGGCGCTCGGCGGCGAACGGCTCAATCGAGCCACTCCCGGCTTCTATATGGCCCCTGCCCTCTTCCTTGACGCCGACAACACGATGCGCATCTCGCGCGAGGAGATCTTCGGACCCGTCTCGGCGATGATTCCGGCGCGCGATTACGATCACGCATTGGCGATTGCTAACGACACCGAATTCGGCCTCTGCGCCGGCATCTGCACGACGAGCCTGAAGCACGCGTCGCATTTCAAGCGCAATATTGAGGTGGGCATGGCGATGGTCAATCTGCCGACCGCGGGCGTCGACTATCACGCGCCATTCGGCGGCCGGAAGGCTTCGAACCTCGGCCCGCGCGAACAGGGACGCTATGCGGCCGAGTTCTATACGACCGTGAAGACCTCCTACACGCGGCCGTGAGCGGGCGAACCACGGCTCGACGGGACGATAACGACAATGATCATGATCTCCGGCGAGGCGCTGATCGATCTCATCCCCGATCCGGTTAAGGCCGACGCCTATGACGCCGTCTTAGGGGGCTCGCCCTACAACGTGGCAATTGGGCTGGCTCGGCTTGGCGCACCGACCGCCTTCATCTCGCGCCTTTCCGCGGACGGGAACGGCGAAGCGCTCGCCAGCGCCCTCGCCGCGAATGGGGTCGACCTGAGCTTCGTCGCGCGCGACATGCGCCCGACGACCCTTGCCTTCGTCATGCGAGGCACCGCCAAGACGGGCTCGCGCTATTCCTTCTACCTCGATGGAACGGCTTACGATGGCCCGTGGCCGTTTCCGGCGGAATGGCCAAGGGCGGCGCGACACCTGCACGTCGGATCCTTCGCCGCAGTGGAGCGCCACGGACAGACGGTGGTCGAAGCGACGCGGCGCGCGTCCTCACGCGCCACTGTGAGCTTCGATCCCAACATCCGCCCGTTTGTCACCCCGGACCGCGAGGCAATCGGGCCGCTGGTGGAACGCCACGTTTCGCACGCCCGCGTCGTCAAGGCGAGCGAAGAGGATCTCGAATGGCTCTACCCGGGTCGAGGCCTTCAGGAGAGCCTTGCCGCCTGGGCGAAGTCCGGTCCGCGATTCTGTGTCGCGACGATGGGAGAGCGTGGCGCTCTCGCAGTGCTCGGGAAAGAACGCATCGAGATTCCAGCGCCACAGGTCGAGGTCGTCGACACCGTCGGCGCAGGAGACAGCTTCATGTCGGCGCTTCTATCGGCGATGGATCGCGACCACGCGCTCGGAGCTGAGGCGCCCGCGCCATCTCGCAGCGAACTCGAAAAATGGCTCCGCTTTGCGGCGGCCGCCTCTGCAATCACCTGCACGCGCAAGGGCTCGGACCCACCGACGCTCAAGGAAGTCCAAGCGACGCTTGGGACATGATTGGAAATCCGCATTAGCGCTCACTAAGTGGAGGAACGAAGATAACGAGCGTTGCGGGCGCTGACTGACCGGTCTAAAATCGCAATCGTACACGAGTAGGAATCAACCTTATGGCGTCGAGCGACGCTCTGCCGGGTTCGCGTCGTCCGCGGCCGTTGTCACCGCATCTCAGTATCTATCGCCTGACGATGACGATGGCGATGTCGATCGTCCATCGGATCACCGGCGTTGCCCTCTACTTTGGCGTCCTGGTGCTGGCCTGGTTTCTCATCGCCGCTTCGTCCGACGCCTCGACCTTCGCCGTCTTCTCCGATTTCATCGGATCCTTCATCGGCCGCATCGTCCTGTTCGTCCTCACCTGGGCGCTCTTCCATCACCTCGTCGGGGGCGTTCGTCATATCATTTGGGACGCGGGCTACGGCCTCGACGCGCCGTTGCGCGATCAGATGGCGTGGGCCACCTTGATCGGAGGCTTCGCGTTGACGGTCATCGTGTGGATTATCGGCCTGGCGATTCGGTAGAGGGAGCAACGCAATTGGCCGATCACCCAAGCGATCTGCGCACCCCCCTCAGCAGGGTTCGGTTTCTCGGCTCTGCGCGCATGGGAACGAACGAGGCGTGGCTCATTCACTTGACCTCGCTCGCGCTCGTGCCACTAACGATCAGCTTTGTCTGGCTGATGCTCGACCTCTTACGCAAGGACTATAACGGCGTGCGAGTGGAGCTCACGCATCCGATCCCGGCGATCCTGCTGCTGGCTTTCATTTTCGCCGGCATTGTCCATATGGAGCTCGGTATGCGCTCCGTGATTGTCGACTACATCGGCGGTCAGTCGCGCGCTTGGGCGCTGGCGGCCAACACCTGCTTTGCCGCGCTTCTGGCGCTAGCCTGCCTCTACGCGACGCTGCGCGTCGCCTTTACCTGAGCAAACGTTAAGAAGACGGACATCCATGGCGACCAACGGCTCTTCCGCGCAGAGCGCGCCGACGCTCGGAGGCAAGGCCTATCCGATCACCGACCACACATTCGATGTTGTTGTGGTCGGCGCGGGCGGCTCTGGCCTGCGAGCAAGCGTCGGCTGCGCCCAGGCCGGCTTGCGCACGGCATGCATTTCGAAAGTATTTCCCACGCGTTCGCACACCGTCGCGGCGCAGGGCGGCATTTCCGCTTCGCTCGGCAACATGGGGCCGGACGACTGGCGCTGGCACATGTACGACACCGTCAAGGGCGCCGACTGGCTCGGCGATCAGGACGCCATTGAATACCTGTGCCGCAATGCGCCGTCCGCGGTGTACGAACTGGACCATTGGGGCGTGCCGTTCTCGCGCACTGAAGAAGGCAAGATCTACCAGCGCCCATTCGGCGGCATGACGACCGACTATGGCAAGGGCATCGCGCAGCGCACCTGCGCCGCGGCGGACCGCACCGGCCATGCCATCCTGCACACCTTGTATGGTCAGGCGCTGCGGGCGAAGTGCCAGTTCTTCATCGAATATTTCGCGATCGATCTCATCCGGGACGCCGAGGGCGCGGTGCGCGGCGTGGTCTGCCTCAAGCTGGATGACGGGACGATCCATCGGTTCCGCGCTCAGACCACTGTGCTGGCCACCGGCGGCTATGGCCGCGCTTATTTCTCCGCCACTTCCGCTCACACTTGCACCGGGGACGGCAACGCGATGGCGCTTCGCGTGGGCCTGCCGCTACAGGATATGGAGTTCGTGCAATTCCATCCGACCGGCATCTATGGGGCGGGCTGCCTGATCACTGAAGGGGCGCGCGGCGAAGGTGGCTATCTCGTCAATTCCGAGGGCGAGCGCTTCATGGAGCGCTACGCGCCCTCCGCGAAGGATCTCGCCTCGCGCGACGTCGTTAGCCGCTCGATGACGATGGAGATCCGGGAAGGGCGCGGCGTCGGCAAGAACAAGGACCACATCTTCCTGCACCTCGACCATCTCGACCCGAAGGTGCTGCATGAACGGCTGCCCGGCATTTCCGAGAGCGCCCGGATCTTTGCCGGCGTGGATCTGACCAAAGAGCCGATCCCCGTCCTTCCAACCGTCCACTACAATATGGGGGGCATTCCGACCAACTATCACGGCGAGGTTCTGACCAAGGTCAACGGCGATCCCGACGCGATCGTGCCGGGACTGATGGCGCTGGGAGAAGCCGCATGCGTGTCGGTGCATGGCGCAAATAGGCTTGGCTCCAACTCGCTGATCGACCTCGTCGTCTTCGGCCGCGCCGCTGGCTTACGCGCCGCCGAGATGCTTAAGCCCGGAGATAAACAGGCCGAACTCGCCAAGGACAGCGCCGATTTCGCGCTCTCCCGGCTCGATCGGTTCCGCAACGCGAAGGGCAAGACTCCGACCGCGGCTCTTCGCCTCGATATGCAGCGCGTCATGCAGGACAATTGCGCCGTCTTCCGAACCGGCGAAGTGCTCGAGGAGGGTAAAGAAAAGATTCACGCCGCCTGGCGCAACGGTGCCGACGTCTCTGTGACCGATCGCTCGCTGATCTGGAACTCCGATCTCATCGAGACGCTCGAATACGACAATCTGATCGCTCAAGCGGTGGTGACGATGGAGGGCGCGCTGAACCGCCTCGAGAGCCGCGGCGCGCATGCGCGTGAGGATTACCCCAAGCGCGACGACGTCAACTGGATGACGCATACACTGGCTTGGATCGATCCTGACAAACAGACAGTTACGATCGACTACCGGCCGGTTCACACCTATACGATGAGCAACGACATCGGCTACATCGAGCCGAAGGCGCGCGTGTATTAAGGTTTCGTTGGCTGGGCCGGGAGATTTTGCGCGAATTGGATAAGCCGCTATGGTCCAACTGACCCTCCCCGAAAACTCGCGCATCAAGCCCGGCAAGACCTGGCCGAAGCCTGCCAATGCGAAAAAGACGACGGAGTTCCGCATCTATCGCTGGAACCCGGACGACGGCGCCAATCCGCGCGTCGACACCTATTTTGTCGACCGCGATGATTGCGGCCCGATGGTTCTCGACGCGCTCATCTGGATTAAATCCAAGATCGACTCGACGCTGACATTCCGCCGCTCCTGTCGCGAAGGCGTGTGCGGCTCGTGCGCGATGAACATTGGGGGAGGCAACACGCTCGCCTGCACGCGCGGCATCGACGAGATCCCCGCGCCAGTGACGATCTATCCGTTGCCGCACCAGGAGGTGATCAAGGACCTCGTGCCCGATCTCTCGGTCTTCTTCGCCCAGCACGCCTCGATCGAGCCTTGGCTAAAGACGGTCAGCCCGGCGCCTGAGAAGGAATGGCTGCAGGCCCCGGAGGATCGGTCGAAGCTCGACGGCCTTTACGAATGCATCCTCTGCGCCTGCTGCTCTACGTCGTGTCCGAGCTACTGGTGGAACGGAGATCGCTATCTTGGGCCGGCCGTCCTGCTGCAAGCCTATCGTTGGCTCATCGATTCCCGCGACGAAGCGCAGGGCGAGCGGCTGGACAATCTTGAGGACCCGTTCCGCCTCTATCGCTGCCACACGATCATGAACTGCGCCCAAACCTGCCCAAAGAGCCTGAACCCGGCCAAGGCGATCGTTCATATCAAAGAGATGATGGTTCAGCGGCGATTATGAAAGTCGCGGCAGGCGCCCGGCTCGCGCCCTCAGGAAATCCAAGCCAGAACCTTTGATTTCTTTTGGTTTGAATTCAAACCGGAACTTTTCGACGGTTTACAGCGTTGACGCACGCCGCCGGAGGGAGCCCGCCAGCTGGAACTGGCCACCGAGGCGTGCGACGATCCGGTTGAAGCGCTGGCGGCGACGGGCCCTAATTGCAGATTCGTCAATTGGATCGACGCGCGCGCTTTGAGGCGGAAACAAGTTTAAGGAGGCCAGCATGGCAAAGACGACAGAGGCGAAAGAAACCCGCGCCCGAACGAGCAAGGATGTGCACGTGCGCGAGCGTCTCGGTACGCCGACCGATCTCAAGTCGGAAGCAACGCGCGACATTTCCGCCGCGCTCGCTCGACTGCTGGCCGATGTCTTCGCGCTCTATATGAAGACGAAGAACTTTCACTGGCACATGAGCGGCGCGCATTTCCGCGACTACCATCTGCTTTTGGATGAGCACGGCGACGAGATTTTCGCGATGACCGACCCGATCGCCGAACGCGCACGTAAGATCGGTGGGACGAGTCTCCGCTCGATCGGCGACATCTCGAGGCGCCAGCGCCTTCTCGACAACGACGCCGAATATGTTGATTCGAAGGACATGCTGGCGGAGCTGCGCGAAGACAACAAGAGCCTGACGTCGGCGATGCGCGAGGTCCACAATGTCTGCGACGAGTACGGCGACGTTGCAACGGCGAGCCTTCTCGAAGTCTGGATCGACGAGACCGAGCGCCGGACCTGGTTCCTGTTTGAGGCGACCCGAAGCGGTCAAGGGCAGAACGACTGAGCCGGCGGGCTGCGCGCCTAACTTATCCGTCTATGGACACTCGGACCCCGCCCGCGGCGCTCGAACGCTGAGCGGCGTCGATCAGGCGGGCGCATAGGATCGCCTCGTCCAGATTGCCTCTGCCGCCACACATCGCGGCGGTCATAAAATCGGCGGCGACTCGGCCGAACCAATCGGGATGGTGCGACCCCTCCGACAGGGACGGTGGGCGTGACCAGCGGCGCTCCTGCGCGTTCGACTTCAAGATCACAGAGTCCCCGACGACGCGGATCTCGCCCTCTTCACCCTCGATCTCGATCGTGTTCGCGCGTTCGTCAGCAGCCCAAGTCAAAAAAATGGTGCTCACGCCGGCGGGAGTATCCAGCGCAACGCACGCCGTGTCCTCTAACGGATGCTCGTGGAAGCGGCGCGTTTCGAGCCGAGCGGCGACGCCAGCAGGAATCCCAGTCCAGCGCATAACGCAATAAAGCGCGTGCCAGCCGTGATCGAACAGGATGCCGCCGCCGGCCATCGCCGGATCGACGCGCCAGTTTGTAACGCCGTCCGCGCTTACGGCGATCGCCGGTTGAGTTCTCAGCGTCCGCCAGCGGACGGATCGCACGGCGCCGACCGCGCCCTCGTCAGTCAAACCCGATATCTTGCGGCAGATTGGCGCTTCGAGCCAGTTGTGCACGGTGTGCAGCACGCGCCCAGCGCGCGCGGCCGCCCCTGCGATACGCTTTGCCTCCTCGATCCGCGTGACAAGCGGCTTTTCGCTCAGCACGTGAAGGCCCGCGTTGAGCGCCCGCTCGATCAGCGCCGCATGACTGCCAGGCGGCGCGCAGATGTCGACGAAGTCGAGCTTGGTTGAAAGCAAGTCATCGACGGTGTCATACCATTGGGCGTCAGGACGGACGGCGAGAAACGCGTCGCGACGCGAGGCGGCAGCATCGGTCGCGGCGATAATCCTCACGTCGTCCCGGGCGCGCCATCCCGGCAAATGGCCGTTGGCCGCGACGTTGCCGAAGCCGATGAAGGCGCCTTTAAGCACTTTTGCGCTCAGTCGAGCGAAAACCGACGCGCGATCGCGGCGAAGGACTGATCGAGGATGTCGACTCCGCGCAGCGCTTCTTCCTCGGTGAGGACGAGAGGCGGATTGATGCGAATGACATTGGAATAGGACATGGTGATGAGGCCACGCTCGAGCGCCTCATGGAAGAGCGCGCGAGTGATCGTCTTATCCAATGGGGCTTTGGTCTTGCGGTCGGCCACCATCTCGACGCCGATCATGAGACCGCGACCGCGGACGTCGCCGATGAAGCGGTATTTTTCCTGCACCTTCTTCAAGGCTTCGAGCATGACCTTTCCGACGCGCGCCGAATTCTCAACGAGCTTGTCCTCAAGGATCGCCTCGACCGCGCCGAGCCCCGCCGCGGCTGCCAGCGGATTGCCGCCATAGCTCGAAGAACTGCCACTCGGCTCGCCGAAGGGCGTCGCCGACATGCGCTCGAGCGACGAGGCGACGGCGCTCAAAGGAAAGCCGCCGCCGATGCCCTTGCCGATCGTCATGATGTCGGGCTTCAGCCCAAAGTGATCGGAGGCCCACATCTTGCCGGTGCGGCCGAAGCCGACCAGAATTTCGTCGGCGATGAGAAGCGCGCCGGTCTCTGTCGCGATCTCGCGCACAGCGTGGATGAAGTCGTCGGGCGGAATCACGTTGCCGGCCGTGCCCTGCATTGGCTCGATGATGATCGCCGCAAGCTCGCCTTGCGTGTCGTTCTTGATGACGTTGCGCAGGTGCTCGGCGCAGGCCAAGCCGCAGGACGGGTGTTGCAGATTGAATGGGCAGCGGTAACAGTTCGCATAGGGTGAACGATGCATGCCCGGCGGAAACGGCCCCTGATGGTTGCGATAGCCACCGCCCAACATACCGATAACGCCCTGGCTCTTGCCGTGGAAGCCGCCCCAGAAGCCGATGAACTCGAACTTCTTGGTCACCGACTTGGCAAGCCGGAACGCCGCCTCGACCGCTTCGGCGCCGCCAGAAAACAATTGCAGATGGGTGAGCCCCTCCGGCAAGAGCGAGGCGACGAGATTGAGAAAGCGCGCCCGCGTCTCAGTCGTGAAACTGCCGAAGGTGATCCGGTCGAGCTGCTCCTTGAGGCGCTTCACATAGTGCGGATGGCCATGGCCCACGCTGCCAACCGCGATGCCCGCTATAAAGTCGAGATATTCGTTGCCGTCGACGTCGGTGATGGTGCAGCCCTCGGCGCGGTCGACGACGATCTGCGAGAAGAGCGCAATCGATTGCAGACCCGGCGCCATCACCTCGGCCTCATGATCGAAGATCGCCCTGGATTTGGGGCCGGGCACGGCGCGGCGTTTGAACGCGTTGTTCGGGGACGGAACTTCGTTCAACAGATCAATTCCTTGTTGAGGCGACCAAGCGCGGGCGCCGCTGGAAGCGCTCGGTCAAGCAATCGGCGATCGCCTGCGCAGCGCGATCGCGGTAAAGCGCGTAGCTCGGCCACGCGTTGAGGTCGATGATCATCGGCTCGCCGTTCGGCTTGATGACCGCGTCCCCGCCGAAAACCTCGAGCCCGAGCGCGGCGGCAGCGTCGAGTCCCGCCTTGCTCAGGCGAGAGGGATCGAACGAATGACCCAGCATCCCCTTGTCACGATGATAGAACCATTGGAACCAATTGGCGTCCTTGCTCCCCGCGCCATTTCGCACGCCGTAGAATTTGACCAGGTCGCCCGGCACGTGCTCCTGCGCAACGACGAACGGGATGTCCCTCTCGGCGAAACGGTATAGCGCGTCACGCCATCCGACCTCGGACGCCGCATAGAGGACGTCGTCGGTTTGGGTCGCGTGAAAATCGTAGCGCTTGATCCACGCGCAGTCGGCGGGCCGCGGCGTGTTCGCGTCTGCAGCGACGATCCAGCTCCTCGGCGCCGCCACGCCGCGGCGCGCGAACAGCTCGACCATGCGGTGGCGGTAGGTGTTGCGAATGGCAGTCGTCGTGTTCACGACAATAGCGCCCGTCTTTTCCATCGCCGCCAGGCGGTCCAGGACCGTCCCGCGCTCGCACATGACAAACAGGTTCGCTGCGGGCGCTTCGTTCAAGGCGTCGGCGGCAATCAATTCGACATTGAATCCGCGCTCCGCCAAAACGTCGCCGACTCGCCTCATGATCGCGGCGTCGTCATCGATACGGCCAGGCGAGTGTGCGGGTTCGCGCAATACGCCCACGCAGGTAAAGTTCGTGGTCATGCGCCGACGTTCTCGCGCCAGCGAAGCCTGGCCTGCTCGGCGGCCTCAACGTCGTGCGCCCGATCGATGTCAAACACGAGAGGCAGGACGACGCCATAGACGCGTCGACGTTCATCGACGAGCCATTTGAGATAGTCGCGCAGACGGTCGAAACGCATTTTCGGCTCCGCGTCTCGATACGCTGGAAGCCAGTAAAGGCCGGCCGTGACATGGCCGCCTTGACTGCCGCCCAGCCGAAGAACGCGACCCTCCTCGTCCAGTGTCGCCCACAACGGACTATCATCGTCGACGTGGTCAGTCAGGCCGAGCGCGACCGCGTCATCCGGGAAGCTCGCGGCCGAACTTACAAAATGCTGAAAGGCGCCTATCGGCATGATCGAATCGACCGTCGTGATGAGCGCCGGAGCACCAGCAAGCCGGGCCGCGACAATCTCAAAGCTCGCGTACGACGACGGAGTCGTGCGCACTATGAGATCGAGATCCAAGTCGCGACCGTGGTCGCCGAGCCAATGCCGACAATCATCACTGCCTTCGTTGATGATAACGGTCGCCTGGTGAATGCCGACCGCACGAAACCGATCAAGGGCATGGCCAATCAAGGGGCGTCCGCCGACCGGCGTCATCGGCTTGCTGACGCGATAACCGTCGGCGCGCAGGCGGGTTCCGTGGCCAGCGGCGATGATTCCCCCGCGCAGGACAAGAGATTCTGGCGCGCCGGTCATGTCAGAATGTCGAGGAGATCCGGGAGCTCAGTCACTGCGGCAAGAACGGACCGATTTTCAGCGGCATCGCGCTCAGTGGCCTGGACGCCATCGGGCGCGATCCAGATGAAGCCCATGCCACAGCGCCGAGCGCCCTCGTAGTCGCGCCGCAACGAATCGCCGACCATGATGGTCGTCTCCGGCTTAGCCTGCAGCTCCGCGAGTGCGGCGTGAAAAATCGCCGGTTCGGGCTTCTCCGCGCCCACACGCTGGCTATCCGCCATAACCCCGAACAAGCGACCAAGTCCCGAGCTTTCGCATACTGCTTCAAGGTTGCCGTAGAAGTTCGACACCACGCCGAGCCGATAGCGCTCGCTGAGCGCCTCGAGTACCGGCCGATTGCGGGCGAAAGCGAAAGACATTTCGGACAGGAAGCGCGAAGCGACCCGCTGGCCGCGAGCCCTATCGATCTCAGCGTGGCCCGTTCCGCCGCCGCGGCGCGCCAGTTCGGCCTCGAGATTGGTCGTCAACGCGTCAATCGTTTCCTCAAGGCCCGTCGTCGACGCAAGCGCGCCGACAAGCGCGTCATCGGCTGCATAGAAGGCCGGCGCGAAAGCATCGGCTGAAAGGTCCAGTCCCTGGCTCCGATAGAGGGTGTGGAATCGCTCCTTCCACGCCACCCCGTCGGAGTCGAGCGTGCCGCCAAAATCGAACAGCACCGTTTCGATCGCCTGCACTTACGAGCGGCCGCGGCTCGCAACCTTCACGTTCTTCGGCGCCGCGCCCGGGAGATCGAAGGGTTCGCCATCGATGAAGGCATTGCACGCATCGTAGGCGACGCTGTCACGAAACTGGCGCGGCGGGGTTTTCATGAAATAGGCCGACGGCGCTTCGAGCGGGCCGCCTATCCCGCGGTCCAGTCCCAGCTTCGCGCAGCGCAAAGCGTCAATGACAACGCCGGCGCTGTTCGAGGAATCCTGCACCGACAGCCTAAGCTCGATCTCCAGCGGCGCGTCGCCGAAGCCGCGCCCCTCCAAGCGGATGAATGCGATCTTGTTGTCGTGCTGCCAGGGAATGTAGTCGGAGGGGCCGATGTGGATATCCGCGTCATCGAGCCGCTCGTCGAGCTGCGACTGGACGGATTCGGTCTTGGAAAGCTTCTTCGACTTGAGCCGCTTGCGCTCCAGCATGTTGAGAAAGTCGGTATTCCCAGCGGTGTTGAGCTGGTAGGTCCGGTCGAGGGCGACGCCCCGGTCGGCGAACAGCCGCGCCAGCGAGCGATGGACGATGGTCGCGCCGACCTGGCTCTTGATGTCGTCGCCGACGATGGGCAGGCCGGCGTCCTGGAATTTTTTCGCCCATTCAGGATCGGAGGCGAGGAAGACAGGCACGCAATTCACCATCGCGACGCCTGCCGCCAGGCAGGCTTCCGCATAGTGCTTCACGGCCTTTTCGGAGCCGACGGGCAGGTAGCACAGCAGCACCTCGGCGCCCGACTTGCGCAAAGCCTCGGCGATGTTGGTCGGCTCGAGATCCGCCGGGCGGAACGCGACATCGTCGTCGTAGTCCGCCATATGCGGGGCCACGCCGTCAAACTGAGGACCCATTTGGACCACGACGTTCGAAACCGGCAGCGAGCTCTGGAAGACACGGGTGTTGTTCGGCTTGGCGAAGATCGCCTCCTCAAGCGGCCGACCGACCTTGCGCACGTCGACGTCGAACGCGGAGACGAACTCTACATCGCTGGCCCGGTAACCGCCGATGACCTGGTGCATCACGCCATCGAGCGCCGCGTTGCGGCGGCTCCGGTAGTACTCCACACCCTGCACCAGCGCGCTGGCGCAATTGCCGACGCCCGCGATTGCGACCTTGATCTTCTTTTGCATTTGGTCAGAGATCCCCACGATGCCCGCTGACTTCGTCAGCGGAATCCGCCCGTTATCCACAGGCGTGACGAAAACGTAAACCATATATGACCGGGTTGTGTCAGCAAAGCCGGATTTTCATGTACGCGCACGGGTAATTTAGCTCGTCCCCTGCTCGCCAAAGCCGGGCGACCGGGGCGTCTCACATGCCGAAAGCGGGGGCTCGGCTATTGCCGCGTTTAAGATTGCGATATCGGGCCATCGCCCAAAGCGGAAAAAACTTGGAATAACCGTGGTAGCGTAAATAGAACACCCGGGGGAAACCCGTCGCGGTGTGGAACGGCTCGCTCCACAAGCCGTCATCGCCTTGCGAAGCGGCGAGATAAGCGATTCCGCGGGCGACGGCAGGGTGATCGGCTTCGCCCGCCGCCATGAGCCCAAGCACTGCCCAAGCGGTCTGCGAAGCGGTGCTCGGCGCGGATTCGTAACCTTCGTAATCGAGCCGGTAGCTGCCGCCGCTCTCCCCCCAGCCGCCGTCCGGATTTTGGATCCGCTGAAGCCATCCCACGGCGCGGCGGACAGGCTTCGATTGCGGGTCTTGGCCGGCGATCGCCAGCGCGCATAACGACGACCAGGTTCCGTAGATATAGTTCATACCCCAGCGGCCAAACCAGCTTCCATCCTTCTCCTGATCAGCCAGGAGGGCGTCGATCCCGCGCGCCAAGACCGGGCTCGTTTCGCGCGTTTCGCCGAGCTGAGTGAGCATCGAGACGCAACGCGCGGTGACATCCGCGGTCGGCGGGTCGAGCAGCGCGCCATGGTCGGCGAACGGGATGTGGTTGAGATAAGAATGGGTGTTGTCGGCGTCGAAGGCCGCCCACGCTCCGTTGCGGCTCTGTAGTCCCTCGATCCATTCGCGCGCCCGCGCGATCGCCGGCGAATGGGTGTTTGGAGCCTTGGTCACGCCGCCGCGATCCGCGCGGTCCATCGCCATCGCCACGACAGCGGTGTCGTCAGTGTCAGGATAGTGCGGATTGGCGTATTGGAACGCCCAGCCGCCCGGCCGAACGTTCGGACGCTGGGCGGCCCAGTCGCCCTTGACGTCGAGAATTTGCAGCGGCGCCAGCCAATCGAGCGCCGCGCGCACCGGCTCGCCACCAGCTTCACCCCCCGCTTCCAGCAGCGCATGGGCGGTGAGCGCCGTGTCCCACACGGGCGACAAACACGGCTGGCAATAGGCCTCGTCCTTGCGGACGACGAGCAGTTTCTCGATCGACCGGCGCGCAGTGACGAGATGAGGGTGGTCAGGGGGATAGCCGAGTGCGTCATACATCAGCACGGCGTTCGCCATGGCGGGATAAATCGCGCCGAGGCCTTCTTCGCCGTTGAGGCGCTCGGTCACGAAAGCCTCGGCGGCGCCGATGGCGCGACGGCGCAAGGAACCCGGAAAATAGGGCTCGACGCGCTTGAGCAGCCAGTCGATCGCGCCGAAGATTTTCACGCCCAGCCACGCCTGGTGCGCACCCTTCGGCCACTCACGCACAGTTTCGGGCGGCGCGACGAACAGCTCCGGAATCGTCACTCGGCGCGGATTGGCGGGCCGCGGCTTCAAAGCTTGCAGCACCAGAAGCGGGACCATCACAGTGCGCGCCCAATAGGAGACCTTGTCGAGATGGAAGGGAAACCAGCGCGGCAGGAGCATGATCTCGACCGGCATAGTCGGCACGCCGCGCCAGGGAATGGCCTCGTAGAGCGCCAGCAGGAACCGCGTGAAGACATTGCTCTTCGCCGCCCCGCCATTAGCGAGAACCGCTTCACGCGCACGGCGCATGTGCGGCGCATCGGGATCGTCGCCGATCATCTTAAGCGCAAAATAGGCCTTGACGCTGGCGCTCATGTCGAACGGGCCTGCGTGAACGAGCGGCCAGCCGCCATGATCGCCCTGAACACGCCGAAGATAGACAGCGATCAGGCGCTCAAGGTCGAGATCGGGCTTTTCGCCGCGGAAATGGCGAAGGAGGACGTATTCGGCTGGGATTGTCGCATCGGCCTCGAGTTCGAAGCACCAATGACCGTCGTCGTGCTGTCGAGCCAGCAACGCTTTCGCCGCGCTCGAGATATGACGCTCCAGCGCCTCCGGCGACAGCGGATCTTGAGTATGATCGAGGGCGATATTCATTGCGAAAGGCTCATAACGCAGCGTCTTGGCGCATCCGCGCCCGACCGGAGAACGATTGAAGCCGCCTTATAGCCCGAACGCACCGCCCCTTCGATCGTGGCCGGCAGACCCGTCTGGACCCAGTCGCCGGCGAGGACAACATTCCCCCATTGAGTCCGCGAATCCGGCCGTTTGGCGTTCTGCGCCGGCGTCGCTGCGAAGGTCGCGCGCTTTTCCTTGACGATCTGCCAGGGCGGCAGATCTGCGGGAAGTCCGGTCAGCACGGCGGCCTCCCGCCAGATTTCGGCCGCGAGTTCATCGCGCGGACGATCGATGAGGCGGTCGGCATTGCTGATCGTGACGGAGAGCCGATCCTGAAAAGCAAACAGCCATTCGATCTCAGCGTTGACGACGCCAAGGATCGCCGGCTGGCGGCGAGGCGGCGCAATCCGGAAATGGATGTTGAGGATGCCGCGAAATTCGTCGGGCGTCGTCAAGCCGGGAAGAAGGTCCTTCGCGGTCCATGGGGGCACGCCAAGGATCACGGAATCGTCCGCGCCGAGCTCCTGCTGCGTCCGGTCAAAGTCGAGTGCAATCGCACGCTTCTCCTCGAAACGGACCGCCTTGAGGCGGTCGCCGAACCGAACGGGAGACCCTCGTGCGGCGAGAAACGTGAGCGCCGGATCGATGAAGCTGGTCGCAAGCCCATGGCCGGCGAAGAGCGGGTGGCAGGCCCCTCCCCCGGCGGCGAGGGTCTCGCGCAACAGAGCCGCGGTCAGCGCGGCCGAGCTTTCTGGAGGATCTGTGTTGAGCGCGGAGGTTAGCAGCGGGCGCCAGAGCCGCTCGTAAAGGGGGCCCTCGCAGCGCATCGCTTGGCCGACTGTCGCGCTCGATCCCTTCACGAACACGCCGAGCGGAGCGAGATATTCGCCAAGCGCCGTGCCGGGCACACGCTTCCTTCGATCGAACAACCACCACGGAATACGGCCCTCGCTGAGATCGAGCCGCCAGCGTTCGCCGCTTTTGAGGTCTGCAAAGTCGAAGATCGCAGCGCCCGGATCGTACAGCGTCCCGCGCGCTCCGATCCGGTCGAGGTAGTCGAGCGCCTCGTGATTGCCTGACAACAGCAAGTGATTGCCGTTGTCGATGACCAACCCGAGCGTCGGGTCGAGATAGGACCGGCAGCGGCCGCCGGCGAAAGACGTAGCCTCATGCACGATGACCTCACGTCCAGCGTCGACAAGACGCACTGCGGCGCTCAAGCCCGCAATGCCCGCGCCGACGACATGGACCGCGCCAGCGCTCACAGGATGCCGTATCGCAGAAGAGCGCCAAGCAGACGCAGCCGGCTGGCCCTTGCGCGCCGGCGTGGCGGAGCGAAGCCCTCTTTCACCATCCTTTCGAGGATCGAACCATAGGCGGCGGCCATCAATCGCGGCGCTTTCACCGCCGCTCGCGGGGCCCCCGCCATGAATGATTGGGCCTTCTCAAAATGCTCTTGAGCGCGCGCGGCAACTTCGACGCAGGCGCCGGCAAGCTTCGGATCGGCAGCGGCCGCCAGCGGTTCGTCGGTCTTGACCCCCGCAGCCGCAAGCGCCTCGCGCGGCAGGTAGAGCCGGCCGGCGCTTGCGTCCTCGTCGATGTCGCGCAGGATGTTGGTGAGTTGGAGCGCGCGGCCGAGATGGTAAGCGAGCGCTTCTCCGGGTTCCTGAGGCAGGCCGAAAATGCGCACCGAAAGCCGGCCGACGGCGGACGCCACCCGATCGCAATAGAGGTCCAGGGTCGCCCAGTCTGGAGCGCGGATGTCCCGTTCGGCGTCCATCGCCATGCCGTCGATGACGGCGTCGAAATCCTCTTGGCTCAGACGATAGCTGCGCGTCGCCTCATCGAGGACGGCGAGATGGGCAGGCGCCTGTCCGGCGAACATCGCGGCAATGTCGGCGCGCCAACGCTCCAGCTTGGCCAACCGCTCAGCCGCTGTCGCCGGCCCGCGGTCGTCAGCGATGTCGTCGACAGCGCGGCAGAAGCCATAGAGCGCGAACATCGCCTCGCGCCGGGGCTCCGGCAAGACGCGCATGGCGGAATAGAAGGAACTATGCGCCGCGGGCGCCGCTTGGGAACTCATGCGATCGCTTTCACCCGCACCCCGACTGAGCGCATCATCGCTGAGCCAAGGAAGCGCGCTGCGCCGAGCCCGCCGACCAACGCAAGGCCGGCCTTGCTGAGGTGGACGCGCTCGCTCAACGGATCCCGACCTTCCAGATCGCGCGCGAGACGCCGCGCGAGCGCGTGGATCGCGGCGATTTCCGCGCCGAGCCGCACGTCCCTAATCTGCGGAATGAGCGGCGCCCCGCGCGCGACGAGTTCGCTCGTGCGGGCGGCGAGTTCGGCAAGCGCCCCGCGCAAAGGCGGCGGCGCCTTCGGCGCATCGAGCATCTCCACCGAGGCTCCGTGCGCGGCAAGCGTGTCGAGCGGCAGGTAGACGCGATCGAGGCGCTTATAGTCCTCGCCGCAATCCTGAAGGTGATTGATGATCTGCAGCGCCGAGCATAAGGCGTCTGAGGCCGGCCAGATGGACGGATCCTCTCCGTGCACATCGAGAACGAAGCGGCCGACCGGCGCCGCGGACAGCGCGCAATAATCCATCAGCTCCGACCAATTGGCGTAGCGGTTCTTGCGCACGTCGAGCCGAAAGGCCTTCAGCAGATCAAGCGCATGCTTCGGGCTCAAACCGTTCTCGCTCAACGCAAGCCGCAAAGGCTCGGCTTCCTCAGCCGGCGGTCCGCGCCCGGTGAGCGCGTCGTCGAGATCGTCGAGAAGCTTGAGCTTCGTTGCGGGCGGGAGGGTAGGATGGTCTGCTACGTCGTCGGCGGCGCGCACGAAGCGATAGAACGCGAGGATCGGACCCCGCCGCTGCTCGCTCAGGAGCCATGAGGCGACGGGAAAATTCTCGTCCCGGTGACCCTTTCCAGAAAGGGCCTCACTCACCGTCGTCATGCGCGGCCCGTCTCCCGCATCGGCGCTTGGAATCTCCCTTTCCAATAGCCGCCGCGCCCCCGCCAATATTGTAGCGCGGAATCGAAAGTGAAGGCGACATAGGCCGCTGCGATTGCGGGCAAGGCGAAGCCGCCAATCAGGGGGCGCCCGTAGA
>JGI12659J15293_10000186_pt1 | contig 20102 bp, 17 predicted proteins | sample JacPinW_OM2H0_O1_FD_15293 | JGI IMG/M metagenome (IMG submission 15293) | reverse complement strand
GTCGCTATCGGCGCCAACGTCACTCAGAATCCAACCGATTTCCGCCAATTCAGCCTGGCGATGTTTACCGGCCTTCTCGCCTATGACTGGCTCAGGATCCTCATCTGGTTCGACCACATGGGGCTCAGGGTCGCGACCCTGGTCAATCTGTCGTTTCTCGGCGGCGACCGCGCTGATGAAGCGGCGGCGCGATTCGTCGGCCATCATGGCCGCACACGCGCGATTCCCGACGGCATCCGCCGCTTCGGCACCTGGGCGCCGCTGCTCATTCCGTTTTACATCCCGCGCGGCGCCGAGTGGGACAAGGCTTGGACCGGGGCGGAGACGCTGGCGCGTGGCGGCGCGCCCATGCCGGACGCGGTCAAGACGCTGGCCTTCGCGTATGCCGCCTCAGGCGCGGCGGTCGCCGTTGCCTCCGTCGCGGCCTTTCTCAAGGAGCGCGCCAAAGTCGGGCCAGCGGGACCGTGGCTCGATGGCGCGCCGCCTGAACTTGCGCGACGGCCGGAACGATATGCCTTCAACAACGGCGCCGTGGGGCTGGAAATTCAACGCGACGGCAGGGGTGCCGCGTTCGTGATGGGCGCCGAGCGCGGCGGCTTCGCCATCGACCTCTTTCGCCGGCCGCTCGATCCGCTTCAGGCGCGCGGCCATTTCTTCTATCTGAGCGAGGAGGATGAGGCGCCCTGGTCGATCGGCTTCGAACCCGCGCGGCGCGCTGGCGACTATCGGATCGAGGAGCCAGGCTTCAATCGTCTCGCGATCGTCAATGCGCTGAACGGGATTGAAGCGCGCATGGAGATCGCGCCCGATCCCGAGGGCGCGATCTTGAGCTGGCGCATCAAGCTTGAGAACAAATCAGGTCGACATCGGCGACTGCGTCTCACCAGCTTCTGCGAGATTGCCGGGCACGAGACCGGCGCGTACGCGAAAGATCTCGATTTTGCCGGCATGCATGTCGAGACCGTGTTCGTGCGTCCTCTCAACGCCATTCTCGCGCGCAACCGGCTTTTGCGCTCGGCGCGCGCCGATCGTGGCGAAGCAGCGTTCTTCGCCGTCAAGCCAGGTCCGGGCGCCAAGCTCGTTGGTTACGAAGATTCGCGCATCCGCTTTATCGGCGAGGGCTCGCTGATAAAGCCAACCGGTTGCGAGCGGTGGCGCTGGCGCAAGCTCGACGACGAAGGCAAGCTCTGGCCCTTCGACCCAGCGGCGAGTTTCACGCTTGAGGCGATGCTCGCTCCTGCTGAGACGGCGGAGGCAGAGTTCATCGTCGGCCGCTCCGACAACCCGGTGTGGGCGGCCGAATTGATTGCAAAGCGCCTCGGTCTCCCGCCTCTTCCCGAGCCGGAGCTGCAAAAGCGCCTCTACGAAACACGCGCCGTCGAGCCTTCGCACGCCCTGCACTCGCGCTGGCCGTTCAGCTTCTCAGCGGATGGAAAGTCGCTGAGCCTGACCCATCGTACGCCCCGGCCGTGGGCGCATGTGATGGCGAACGAAATCGGCATGGCCACGATGGTCTCCAACGACGGCGAGATTTCCTCCGCCTTCGGCAATGCCCGCCAGAACGGCCTCTCTGCATTTCGCTTTGACAGCGTGACCGCGGTGCAGCCAGGGCAGATCGTTTACCTGAGAGACCTCGACAGCGGCGAAACGGACGCGCCGAGCTTCACGCCTTTTCAGCACGACGACGCCACTCTGGATGCGGTGTATGAGCCGGGGGTCGCGACTTTCACCATGACGCGTGGCGATCTCGAAACGGAATATGTCGTCTTCGTGCCGCCGAACTATTCCGGCGACATGCGTCTCCTCACGGTACGCAATCGCGGCACGGGTCCGAAACGCCTGCGCGTCGCGCCCTATTTCGATCTCGCGCTCGACGACAGTCCCAACGCGAGCATCGACAAGATTCGCGACGAGACGATTGGTTCGACACTTCTCTTCAGCAACCCCAGCAATGATTTCGTGCGCGGATTCGCCTTCGCCGCGACGAGCCTCGAGGGGTCGACGACCGAGACCATCCGCGCGCGATTCTTCGGTGGGCCGGGACGTAATGTTCTGACCCCCGTGATGGTCGAGACCGGCGTCAGCGACGGCGCGGCGCCCGACGACGGGCGGCGCGTGGCCGCCTTCTGCAGTGAGATTGTGCTGCCGCCCGGAGGCGAGACAAAGATTGCGATCGCCTTCGGCCAGGCGCCGAGCCGGCCGGAAGCGCTCGCCGCCGCGGCGCGCATCGGAGTAGCCAGCGCGCAGGACGAGCTTGCGGCGACGCGTGCCTCCTGGGCCAAGCGGCTGGGCAAGGTCGAAGTCCGCACCAACCGGCCTGACTTCGACCGGCTGGTCAACACCTGGCTCCCCTATCAACTCTACGCTTCGCGGCTATTCGGCCGCGTTGGTCCGAACCAGCTCGGCGGAGCGACGGGTTACCGCGATCAGTTGCAGGACGTGCTGCCCCTGACGCTTCTCGAACCGCGCCTCACCCGGGCGCAGATCGTGTTGCACGCGAGCCAGCAATTCCGCGAAGGCGACGTGCTAAAGTGGTGGCATCGCGCGCCCGGCGGCGGCACCGGTCTCGGCCAGCGGACCAAGGCGAGCGACCCCCACCTCTGGCTGCCCTATGTTCTCGCTCGCTACGTGCGCGAAAGCGGCGATCGAACGGTGCTCGATAACGTGACGCCCTTCCTGGAGGGCGAGGCCGTGCCGGCGCATGAGGACACCTGGATCGTGATCCCCCGCGTCTCACGCGAGAGCGCGACCGTCTATGAGCACGCGCGCCTGGCCATCGCCTTCACGCTCGAGCACCTGGGCGCGAACGGGCTGCCTTTGCTCCGCGCCGGCGATTGGAACGACGGCATCGACGCGCTCGGCCGACGTGAAATCGGGACCAGCGTCTGGATGGGCTTCTTCCTCGCCAACGTCCTCGACGGGTTCGTCGGCTTGGCGCGGATCAAGGGCGACGAAGATTTCGCGGCGCGCTGCGAGCAGGAATTCGCAGGCCAGCGGAAGGCCTTGGAAGTCGGCTGGATGGGAGACCATTACGCGCTCGACTTTGCCGACGACGGACAAGAGATCGGCGCGCGCAACGCCATGGCCAACGGCTGGGCGGCCTATTCCGGCGCCTGCGATGACGAGCGCGCGCTTGCCGCGATCGAGGGGGGCCTCAAGGGGATCGAGCGCGCGAATCGGGTTCTGCTGCTCGAATCCCCATTCTATGAACATTCGCAGCCCTACCCGGGACGGATCGCTGACTATCCGCCGGGGGTGCGTGAGAACGGCGGCCAATACAGTCACGGCGCGACCTGGATTGTGGACGGCTTCATGCGTCTTGCTGCCTCGGCGCGCGCCAAGGGCGACCGTGAATCGGCCGCCCGCCTCAGCGCGCGCGCCTTCGAGATTTACGAAAAGATCTCGCCATTGAAAAAGACCGACCCCGAACAGCTTGCGGTCTATGGGCTCATTCCCACTCAGCAGCCGGCTGATATCTACGACGGCTGGGGACACGGCGGACGAGGGGGCTGGTCCTGGTACACCGGCTCTGCCGCTCGAATGGTGTCGGCCGCCTACGCCTTGCTGGGCGTTGGCCAGCAAGAGGGCCGGGTCGTGCTGCAGGACGACCTGTTCGAACCGAAGGGCGAACTGAAGGTCCAGTCCCTGCGCATCGGGGAAACGACCTGGACCCCTGAGGCGAAGCGCTGAGCGGGCAAATCACGCGGAATTCGCGGGCTGTTCGGCTGCGGCGAGCCGACATTGCGCCGCATTTGCCTTAAAACCGATTGAAAACGGCCGCGCCGTTGCGGCGCAGCGCAGTTTCTGGCAAGAGGCGCCACCAACGAGCCGCGGGAAAGCGCCTGCGGCCTTGCAACGGGGCTTTTGCGCATGCTTTTGGGCCTGATTATCGTTTGTGGACTGCTTTCGATCGTCTACGGCGTCTACACGGTTAATAGCCTGATGGCGGCGGACGCCGGCACCGCAAGGATGCAGGAGATTTCCGGCGCGGTGGCGGAAGGGGCGCAAGCCTATCTGCGGCGCCAATACATGACCATCGCCGGCGTCGGCGTCGTGGTGTTCATTGCCCTTGGGCTTCTGCTTTCGTGGACGGTGGCGATCGGGTTCGCGATCGGCGCCATCCTGTCGGGCGCCGCCGGTTTCATCGGCATGAACGTCTCGGTCCGCGCCAACGTCCGCACCGCGCAGGCGGCGACAAAATCGCTCGCCGGCGGTCTCGACATCGCCTTCCGCTCGGGCGCTGTGACCGGCCTGCTCGTCGCGGGTCTCGCGCTTCTCGGCGTGGCTGGCTACTTTGGCATTCTCACCGGCGTTCTTGGCCATGGCGTCGCGGATCGAGAGACGATCGACGCGCTGGTCGCTCTCGGTTTCGGCGCGTCGCTCATCTCGATCTTCGCTCGCCTTGGCGGCGGCATCTTCACCAAGGGAGCGGACGTCGGCGCGGACCTCGTGGGCAAGGTCGAGGCCGGCATTCCCGAGGACGATCCTCGCAACCCCGCGACCATCGCCGACAACGTGGGCGACAACGTTGGCGATTGCGCCGGCATGGCCGCCGACCTGTTCGAGACTTACGCGGTGACCGTCGTGGCGACGATGGTGCTTGCCTCGATCTTCTTCGACGGCACGCCGGCGCTGATTCCGACGATGATGTATCCGCTCACGATCTGCGCCGCCTGCATCGTGACTTCGATCATCGGCACCTTCTTCGTCAAGCTGGGCGCCAACGGCTCGATCATGGGCGCACTTTATAAGGGCCTCATCGCCACCGGCGTGCTCTCCATCCTCGGTCTCGCGCTTGCGACGACCTATGTTGTCGGCTGGGGCGATATCGGCACGGTCGCCGGCAAGGTCGTCACAGGCTCGAACCTCTTCGTCTGCGGCCTGGTTGGGCTTGTGGTCACCGGTCTGATCGTCGTCATCACCGAATATTACACGGGAACCGGCAAGCGCCCGGTCGTGTCGATTGCGCAGGCGTCGGTCACCGGCCACGGCACCAACGTGATCCAGGGCCTCGCGGTCTCGCTTGAATCGACCGCGCTTCCGGCGCTGGTCATCGTCGCGGGCATCGTTTCGACGTACCAGCTCGCCGGCCTCTTCGGCACCGCGATCGCTGTCACGACGATGCTTGGCCTCGCCGGCATGATCGTCGCTCTCGACGCCTTCGGGCCGGTCACCGACAACGCCGGGGGCATCGCGGAAATGGCTGGCCTGCCCAAGGAAGTGCGCCAGTCGACCGATGCGCTCGACGCGGTCGGCAACACGACCAAGGCCGTAACCAAGGGCTACGCGATCGGCTCGGCGGGCCTGGGCGCGCTGGTGCTGTTTGCGGCCTATACCAATGATATCAAGCACTTCACCGACATCGGCGCGCCCTACTTCAAGGACGTTGGCGTCGTCGATTTCAACCTCTCGAATCCTTATGTCGTTGCGGGCCTCATCTTTGGTGGCCTGATCCCCTATCTGTTCGCCGGCATCGCGATGACCGCCGTCGGCCGCGCGGCCGGAGCGGTGGTGCTGGAAGTGCGTAGGCAGTTCAAGGAAATGCCGGGCATCATGAACGGAACGCAGCGTCCCGATTACGGACGCGCTGTCGATCTGCTGACGCGCGCGGCTATCCGGGAGATGATTATTCCATCGCTGCTGCCGGTGCTGGCGCCGTTCGTCGTCTATTTCGGCGCGCTGTGGATCTCGGGTTCGAAGGCGTCGGCCTTCGCCGCGCTTGGCGCGTCGCTGCTTGGCGTGATCGTCAACGGTCTCTTCGTCGCCATCTCGATGACCTCGGGCGGCGGCGCATGGGACAACGCCAAGAAGAGCTTTGAGGACGGGTTCGTCGACAAGGACGGAAACAAGTGGATGAAGGGCTCCGAGCCGCATAAGGCCGCCGTCACCGGCGACACGGTCGGCGACCCCTACAAGGATACCGCCGGCCCGGCGGTCAACCCGGCGATCAAAATCACCAACATCGTCGCGCTGCTGCTGCTGGCGATCCTGGCGAAGTGAGGCGATTGCAGCTGGTTGTCCGGGGATGGTGACATGCGGCCCACGATGACTGAACAATGTTTCAGCGGGGCTCAGGACAGAATGCGCAGCGATCGTACGCGCGAAAAGTCGCGGTCGTGAGTGACGAGAGCCGCAGCGTTGATGGCCAGCGCACTCGCAACTTGGACAGCGCCGGCTAGGCTTAATCGCAGCGACCCCCGCAATCGCGCGGCGCTTTCAGCGATGTCCACATCGAGGGCGACTGACCGCCACGATTCGAGAATAACGCGATAGCGCCGCGCAAGCGCCTCGTCGCCGGCCTTCATCGGACCCGTCAGCACTTCGGCGATCGTGATCGTCGTGGTGGCGAATCGCAACCGGCCCGCTGCATGCGCCTCGAAGAGGGGCATGAACCTCGGCGCCAGAGTAGAATGATCCTCGAGAACGTAAATGATCGGCGCCGAGTCAACGAGGACGAGCGCGTCCCGTGCCAGATCGCTAAAATCTAACGGCTCCATTCGTCACGCAGTTTGCGGATGGCGCGCGGGCTGATCTTTCCCCAAAATCCACGACCTGAACCGGCAGCTGGCGTTAGCGGTTCTTGACGACCCACATACGCCCCGATGGGCACCAACGCCGCGACGGGGCGGCCGTGTTTCGAAATGATGGTGGATTCGCCCTTTTCCGCCGCATCGAGAAGATGGGGAAGCTGATTGCGCGCCTCCTCCGCCCCCTTGTGCATCATCTTGGGCTACCCTTAATCTGCGCGGACCGTACGGTGCCGTACGGATGCGGTCAAGGGCTTCGTGGATTTTGTGCGCAGTCGCCCAGCTCTGCTCAGCTAAACTTGAACAGGCCGCCCATGACATTCTTGAGGAAGTCGGGCTCCGAGCCGCCGGTCGGCGTCGTGCGGCTGATAAAGTCGAACACCTTGCCGTCCTTCATGCCGTAATTCGCGATGCGGTCGACCTTGCCGCCCTTATCGAAGTAGACCGCAAGGACGTGCTGATCGGTCATCTTCACCGGCATGAATGACAGCGTGTGCTGCATCTTCTGGCCGATATAGTACCAGGCGTCGCCGCCGACGGTTGAGGTCGTCGAGGGCGTGCCGAGCAACGCGAGCGCCTCCGGCTTGGTCGTCGCGCCAACCTTGACTTGCGACACCGAGTCCTCGTCGACCTGATAGCCGCGGTCGAAGTCGCCCTCGTAGCCAAGGCAGCCGCTGACCGTGAGCGCCGCACACAGGGCCAATGCCAACGTTGCTCGACGATGGACCTTGGACGCCATTCGCATTCCGTCTCTCTTCGATCGGTCTATCGCCTTGCCAGACCGGGCGCGGATGCCTAACTCATCAACCCTGACGAGAGCAAGGCGCAAGCCGTCGCTCGCAGGATATCGGTATGATCTTGGCCCAGTGGCGCGCGCGACGCGCCAGCAAAACACTCATCGAGCAGATTCTAGGCGAGATCGTGACTGCGGCGCGCCGCCCAGAGCTGTACGAGGCGCTGGCGGCGCCCGACCGGATCGACGGCCGATTCGAGCTTCTGACGCTGCACGCCGGACTCGTCCTGCGTCGGTTAGCGGCGCTGGGCGGCGTCGCGGACGCGATCGCCCAGGATCTGGTGGACAGCGTCTTCACCCATTTCGACGACACGCTGCGCGAGATGGGACTATCGGATATTGGCGTCGCGAAGCGCCTGAAGGCTATGGGGAGCGCCTTCTACGGCCGCAACGCCGTTTATGCGGCTGCGCTCGACGACGCCTCGTCCGACGACCTCGCCACGGCGCTTGTCCGGAATGTTTACGGCGCCGCAGGTCCTGAGGCCGTTCCGAAGGCGGAAGCGCTGGCCCGGCATATCGCTTCGCTTGACGCCGCCTTGGCGACAATGCCGATTGAGGTTTTCACGGCTGGCCGCTTTCGTTTCCCGCTTGGCTCGATCGGCGCCGGAGTTCCTGATGACTGAAGAGAGGGTCTTCTCTCGCCTAGTCCGGGTCGACGCCCTTCCTCGCGAAGGTCGGGTCATGACGATTGAGGCCAATCCTGCCGAGAGGGAAGACCTCGCGTCGTTCTATAAGCTTCCGGCCATCGCAGCCTTGACGGCGACGTTGCGCCTTGACCCTTGGGGCCAGGGCGGTGCGCGGGTTACCGGCGCCGTCCACGGGGAGCTCACTCAAGTCTGCGTCGTTTCGCTGGAACCGTTTCCGGCCACCGTCGATGAGGACGTGGACGTGCGGTTCGCGCCGCAGACGGCCGCCAATTCTGGATCCGCGGCCACCGAGGAAACGCAGACGTTTTCGCTCGCCGACGAAGACGGGCCAGATCCCATCGTCGACGGAAAAATCGATCTCGGCGCTCTCACCGCGGAGTTCTTCGCGCTCGGCCTCGATCCTTATCCGCGCAAGCCCGGCGCGGTCCTCGACGAGCAGTGCACGAATTCGGAGCCAACGAATTCGCCATTTGCGGCGCTGACCCAGCGGGGCAAAGCGGGCCACGATTAGAGATTGCGGTTCGTCGTGACCGCGAGCTTCCAGTCAAACCTCGATCCTTTTTGCGAAGGTTGGGGCGACGCTGTCCTCCTCGCCGAAATGAGGCAAGGCTGGCTACACTTTAGTCAAGGTTTCTTGCGTTGCCTTGCACGGCGGAGCCGCTATTGTCGCGCCGCGCCGCGCCGCCCGGGCAACGCGCTCGACGTGGTCGGACGAGGGAATGGCAGGCGACGTTCGCATAGCGCTGGACGCGATGGGAGGCGATCACGGGCCAACGATCGTCCTTTCCGCGGCGGCGCTCGCGCTTGACCGCCTTCCCGACGTTGAGTTTCTTCTCTACGGCGAGCAGGGCGTGATCGGGTCCATCCTCGAGCGTCATCCCAGGCTGGCCGCCAAGTCGCGCGTTTTTCATACCGATGTCGCAGTCAAGATGAGCGACAAGCCGAGCCAGGCCCTGCGCACCGGAAGACGCGTCTCGTCGATGTGGCAGGCGATTGAAGCGGTGAAGTCGGGCGCGGCCGATTGTGCGGTCTCTGCCGGCAACACCGGCGCCTTGATGGCGATGGCCAAGTTCTGCCTGCACACGATGGCGCCGATCGAGCGGCCTGCGATCGCGGCGATGTGGCCGACATTGCGCGGCGAATCGATCGTGCTCGATGTCGGCGCGACCATTGGTGGTGACGCGCAGCATCTCGTCGATCTGGCGGTCATGGGCGCGGCTATGGCGCGAATTGTATTCCACATCGAATCTCCCACCGTGGGTCTTCTCAATGTCGGGACCGAAGAGATCAAGGGCGTTGAGGAGGTGAAGGCGGCAGGGCGCGTGCTGCGCGAAGCCAGCTTGCCCAACATGCGCTATCAGGGCTTCGTTGAAGGCGACGATCTGGGCAAGGGCGCAGTCGACGTATTTGTCACCGAAGGCTTCACCGGCAACATCGCGCTCAAGACCGCGGAGGGCACCGCAAGGCAGCTCGGTCAATATATGCGCGAGGCCATGAGCCACGATCTCATGTCACGCATCGGCTTCCTGTTCGCCCGCAAGGCGATCGCCGCGATGCGCGCCAAAATAAGCCCGCGGGCCAGCGGCGGCGTCTTTCTGGGGCTTGACGGGGTCGTCATCAAGGCTCATGGCGGCGCCGACGCCGAGAGCTACGCCGGCGCGGTGGAATTAGCCTATGACATGGTTCGGCAAGAATTGCTCGGCAAGATTCGCGAAATGATCGCCCACGCCAACGGTTTCCGTCCCATGCCCGCGCGGTCGAGCCGCCCAGTCCTGACTACGGAGAAGTCCCGCTCATGAGCCTTGCATCTCCTCCGCCCGTGGACCGTCGCGCACGCGCTGAACGGGAAGCGTCCCGTGACCGCCCGCCAGGCTCGATCCGCGCCTGCGTACGCGGTTCTGGCGCTGCGCTACCGGCGCGCGTCGTCTCGAACGCTGAGCTGGCGACGAAGGTCGATACGTCGGACGAATGGATCGTGCAACGCACCGGCATCCGCCAGCGCTATCTCGCCGGGCCCGACGAAACCACATCCTCACTGGCCCTTAAGGCGGCTCAGGCGGCGTTGCGCAGCGGCGGTCTGGAGGCGGCCGACATTGACCTCGTCATTGTCGCCACGTCGACGCCGGATTACACGTTTCCCGCGGTCGCCACTCAGGTTCAGGCCGCTCTCGGCATCGTCGAGGGGGCCGCTTTCGACCTGCAGGCCGTCTGCAGCGGCTTCGTCTACGCGGTCGTTACGGCAGACAAATTTCTGCGTTCGGGCTCGAATAAGCGGGCGCTCGTGATCGGCGCAGAGACTTTTTCGCGCCTGTTGGATTGGAACGACCGCACGACCTGCGTCCTGTTCGGCGACGGGGCGGGAGCGATCGTGCTCGAGGCGCGCGACAGCGACGGCCGGCTCGCCTCGCCCGGCGTGATCGCCTCGCGCCTGCGCGCGGACGGCCGGCATCGCGACAAGCTCTACGTCGACGGCGGGCCGTCGACCACCGGCACGGTTGGCCATTTGCGGATGGAAGGCAAGGAAGTGTTCCGCCACGCAGTCGGCATGGTGACCGACGTCATCAAGGGATGCTTCGCCGACGCCGGGATCACGGCGGACGAGATCGACTGGTTCGTGCCGCATCAGGCCAATCGCCGCATCATCGATGCTTCCGCGGACAAGCTCGGCATTGCGCGCGACAAGGTGATCATCGCCGTCGACCAGCATGGCAACACGTCCGCCGCCTCGATCCCGCTCGCGCTCGACATCGCCGTCAAGGACGGCCGGATCAAGCCCGGCGATCTGGTGATGATCGAAGCGATGGGCGGCGGCTTCACCTGGGGCGCCGCGCTGATCCGCTGGTGAAGGCGCAAGCAGCGGCCGTGGCTTAGTCGAACGCGAAAATGCGCTTCCAGTCGTTTTTCATGCTGACCACGATCCAGCCGTCCTTGGTCGCCTCGTCGTAAAGCTCCGGGGAAAAGCGGCCGACTTTGGTTTCGGGCAGGCCTTGCGCGGGTCCGTACGCGTATTCGCGCTCGCCGTCGTCGTGCAGCACCAGCATGGCGAGCCGCACGCCGCCGCCGGCCTTCGTATATTCGAGCATCTGTCGGTCGCCGGTCGAATTGCCGAAGGCGAAGTAAGGTCGGCGGCCGATCACGAGATTGATGCCCTCGGGCTTGCCGGCGTTGTCGTCGTTGAGCAGGAGCTTCGGCTCCTTGATGAGGACCGGGCCCTTGGCGCCGTATTGGAAGCTAAGAGCGCCCGCGGCGCCGATCACCTGCTCGGGCGGGATGCCATAAACCCGCTCCGAATAGACGCGCACGAAACCTTGCCCGCCGCCAGTCACGATGTAGGTGCGATAGCCGACGCTGCGGAGGTGCCTGAGAAGCTCGATTTGCGGCGCATACACGAGATCGGTGTAAGGCCGCTTCCAGCGCGGATCGCGTGCTTCAGTAATCCATTTGGCGACCTCGTCGCGGAACGTGTCGACGTCCATTCCGGTCAGGGTCGCGGCGGCGATCTTAATCAGCGACTCGAGGCCGAGCCGAGCGATCGCTTCGCGATCGCCGGTCAGCACCGTGCGGAACGGCTCGACCTTGGCCAAGTCGGGCTTCGCCTTCACGAGCGCCGGCACCCGATCGAGGCAATAGACCAGCTGTGTGTAGATCGGATGCTCGACCCACAGCGTGCCGTCCTGATCGAAAGTCGCGATGCGCTCGGTGAGCGGCACGAAGCTGGGGCTCGCGGCGTCGGTGGTCGCGTGGACGAATTTGACGATCGCGTCCTTAGCGGGCCCCGCGTTCCAAGAGGGCAGGGGATCGCTTTCAGCGCTCGCCTGTCCGGCGAGGCTGAGCACAGCCGCCCCGCCGAGCATGAGGGCGGCGAATTCGCGCCGCCGCAATTCCATCTCGAGCCCGAACTCCCGGCTTAAGCGAGCGAGATGCTCATTCCACTCAGGTCGATCGAGAAGCTGAAGCCGACCTGACGCCCATGAAGGCGCAGCCGCACGCCGTTGGCGTTGGAGAGCTGCGCGGTGCTTCTGCCGCCCGCAATCGACATGCCGGCGCCGACGGCCGAGTAGATGCCCGCGATGTCGCCTGGAGAATGAAGGTTATAAGCATTGCCGACCAAATCAGTAGCGGAGACGCCGATCAACGCGCCCGCGCTGATGCCGCCGACGTTGAGCGGGAATTGCTGTCCTCGGAAGGTCAGAGTGCCGCTGCCGCCGGTCACGCCAAAGATGAAACCGGCGCTGGCGATGTGCAGGGAGACCGAGCCGCTCGCGGCCTCGGCCGGCACAACGAAGGCTGCGGTCGCCAAACCGGCGCCCGATAGAAGAAGGCTGCGACGCGTAACAATGCTCATGTCAAACTCCCCGATTAGGTCCCGCTTATAGGCGCGCGGTGTCAGCACGAATCTAGCCCGGCTGCGCTGCGCGGGCGGGAGTTTACAGGCGTCTGGGCCGATTCGCTAATCCCAAAAGGGTCTGGCGCGCCTTTGGGCGAGTGGGGAGCCGCGAAGACGCTCGCCGAGCCTGATCGGGGTCACGCCTGACCGGCGTCGGAGCCGTGCCGAGCCTGGCGAGCGCGTATTGTCACGATGCCGAGCAGGGCGACTGCGATGACGGCGAAGGACACGCCCGTTGTCGCCGTGCCGAGGGCGTAAATCTCCGGGGTCGTCACGGTTGTGGTCAGGGCCTGCAATTCCATCGGCAGCGTATTGTGCTCCCCCATCGCCTGGCTCGATCGCGCAATCTCGTCCCATGACAGGGTGAAGCCGAAGAATCCGACGCCGATCACCGAAGGCAGGATGATCGGCAAGATCACGGAGCGCAGGGTCTGCCATGGCGTTGCGCCAAGATCGCGCGCCGCCTCTTCGTAGCGATTGTCGAAGCGATTGAAGATCGCGAACATGACGAGGAGCCCAAAGGGCAACGTCCAGGTCAAGTGCGCGCCGAGGCCGGAGGTAAAAACCCCCATGGTCGTCTTCACGTTATCGGCGATCCACCCGGGTCCGTGATTCTTGAGAAAATCGTCAAGCAGCCGGAATTCGAGCGCGATGCCGAGCGAGGTCACGATCGAAGGCACGATGAGGCTCGCGACCGCGACGAAAAAAAGGAGCCTCGCGCCGGGGAACCGCTTGCGGAATGCCAGCCCCGCGCTGAGCGAAAGGAGGACAGTGAGGATCATCACCACGAAGCCGAGCTCGAGCGAGCGCGTGAACGCGTCGTGGATATTGACGATGCCGCCGCCATTCCACAGCCGCTCGAACCAGTGCAATGACACCCCGTTCATCGGGAAAGTCAGTCCGCCGGTCGGACCCTGGAACGAAAGCACGAAGATGACGATCATCGGGCCGTAGAGAAACAGCACGAACAGCCCGAAGAACGCCGCGAGCCAATAGAAAGCGGGAGAGCGCTCTTCACCCATCTCTCAGAGCTCTTTTTGGACGTCGACGACGCGATTGAGCGCGGTGATGATGAGAAGCGTCACCGCAAGCAGGATGACCGCGTTCGCTGCGGCGGGAGGGAATTGCAGCGCGTTGAGACGCGTCTCGACCACCTTGCCGGCCGAGGCGATCTGCTCGCCGCCCATGACGTCGAAGGTGATGAAATCGCCCATGACGATGGTGACAACGAAGATCGAGCCGATGACGATGCCAGGCTTGGACAGGGGAACGATCAGGTTCCACAACGTCTGCCAAGCGGAGGCGCCGGAATCGTAAGCCGCTTCGACGAGGCGTTTGTCGATGCGCATCATCGAATTAAAGATCGGCACGACCATGAAGAAGGTGAATAGATGGGTGAACGCGAGCGACACCGAGAAGGGCGAATAGAGCAGCCATTCGACCGGCTTGTCCACGACATGGGCGCGGATGAGCGCGTCGTTTACGAGCCCGTTGCGTCCGAGCAGCGGGATCCACGAAATCATGCGAATGACGTTCGAGGTCCAGAACGGAATGGTGCAGACGAGGAACAGCACCATCTGCGTCGTCGTCGAGCGGATATGGAAGGCGAGAAAATAGGCGATCGTAAAGCCGATGATCAGTGTCGTGAACCAGACGATGAAGCAGAATTTCGCGGTGGATAAATACGTTTTAAGGATCGTGCAGAGATCCGGCAGCTGGGTGAGGCAGCCTTCAAAGGTCTCGGTGTAGCTGCGCGTCGTGAAAGCCGGCAGCATCTCGTAGTCGTTGTAGTCCCAGAAACTGACGATGACGACGAGAATGAGCGGGATGATGAAGAAGAACGCGAAGACGAGCCCGAACGGCATCGCCTGAAGCCATCCCGGAATGCCGACCCGGTCCAGCCCGCGCTTGGCGACGCGATCCGTGGCCCTGCTAACAGTCGGGGTCGAGATGCTGGTGGCCGTCATTCGTCAGAGCCAATTTTTTCCTGAAGTCTCCTCTCCCGGTCGGCGGGAGAGGAGCGAAGGGCCATCATGGCTCGAGGCGCCGCGAACGCGCCGATCGGACGAAGTCGACCGCTAGGAGGCGATGAACTCATTCCATTTGCGGACCATGTAATCATTCTCGTCCATGACCGCGTTCCAGCAGGCGACGTTGCCCATGCGGTCGTCATAGGAGCCGCCGTCGCGCGTTGCTCCTGCCTTTTCGAGGAGCGAGCCGTCCGGTCCCTTGATGTCCTGTTCGGCCGGCTTGCCTTCCATCCAGTAAGCCCACTCGTAGGGCTCCATATTGGATTTGGCGGTCGACAGCACCGCCGAGTAATAGCCTTGGCGGTTGAGATAGGCGCCGGCCCATCCGGACAGGTACCAGTTGACGAACTCGTAGATCATGTCCGCCTGCTTCTCCGTCACGCCTTTCGACATGCAGAAGCCGGACGCCCAGGAGCGATAGCCTTCCTTGAGCGGCTGGAAGACGCAAGGAATGCCCTTGGTTCGGACGGCGGTTACGGCCGGCGACCACATCGACTGGATGACGGTCTCGCCCGAGGCCATCAGGTTGACGCTCTCGTTGAAGTCCTTCCAGAAGGCGCGGAACTGGCCGGCTTTTTTGGCCTCGGTGAGCGCGGCCATCGTCATGTCGATCTCTTGGCGCGTCATGTTGCCCTTGTCGGGATATTTGTATTTGCCGGTCGCCTCGACCACCATCGCGGCGTCCATGATGCCGATCGAGGGGATGTTGAGGATCGCCGCCTTGCCCTTGAACTCGGGGTTCAAGAGCTCCGCCCAGGAATTGATCGGCCGCTTGATGAGATCGGGGCGAATGCCAAGCGTGTCGGCGTTGTAGACGGTTGGGATCAGCGTCACCCATTCCGTCGGCGTCGGCGAGAATTTCGACGAGTGTGGCCCCTCAACGAACATCACCTTCTTCGGCGCCGTGCCCTGATCGCCGATCACCTTGCCGTTCGGCAACTGGCCCTTGGTGAAGACGGGCGTGATGTTGTCGAACTCCTTGATCTTCTTGGCGTCCATAGGCAGGATGTTGCCCGACGGGACGAGCTTCTTGAGGCTGAAGTACTCGGTGTCCAGAATGTCGAATGAGTTCGGCTGCGTGATGACGCGCTTGGTCACGTCGTCGGTGGTCGCCACGATGTTCTGAATCGTGATGCCCGTCTCCGCCTTCACCTTCTTGGTGATGTCGTCCGACTGGTTCACTGCGGTGCCGAGATAGCGCAGCACCTTATCTTCCTGTGACCACACGGCCGGGAAGCCTGTGATCGCTCCCGAACCGGCGGCGGCGCCGGCAAGGCCGGCCGCTCCCTTCAGCACGGCGCGGCGGGATAGGCCAGTTGTCTTGTTCATTTTCTTTGACATGTGCTCTCTCCTCAGCAGTTCCCCGTTCGCTTCACGACGTTGGGGCTAGCGCGTGAATGTCTTTGTCGGCCCAGAGAACCGAAACGTTGTCGCCGATGTTGAGCGGCTCGCCAGCGAATTGCTCGTCGCTCACAACCGCCATAAGCTCGCCCGTGCCCTGGCGATCGAGCGACACCTGGTAATGCGCGCCCTGATATTCGATGGCGCGCACCGCGGCGACGAACCGCGCATCGTTTGCGCCTGAGCCATTGCCGCGGTGAAGTGTGATGCGGTCGGCGCGCACCGCGACGGGGCCCGCCGGCGTCTCGATCACGTTGTGCCCGCCAAGGAAGCGGGCGATGAATTCGGTGGCAGGTTTTTCAAACAACTCGCGTGGCGTAGCCGTCTGCTCGATGCGGCCCTTGTTCATCACCACGACGAGGTCGGCCAGCGCGAGCGCCTCGTCCTGGCCGTGCGTGACGTGGATGAAGGGGATATTGAGCTGCCGCTGGAAGCGGCGAAGCTCGGCGCGCATGCGCACGCGTAAGAAAGGGTCGAGCGCGGAAAGCGGCTCGTCGAGCAGAAGGATCTGCGGATCGGTGACGAGGGCGCGCGCGAGCGCGACGCGCTGTTGCTGGCCGCCGGACAGCTGCGCCGGCACGCGCTCAGCATATTGCGTCATGGCCACGAGTTCGAGAAACTCCATCGCCTTCTGACGCCGCGTCGCCTTATCGACGCCTTTCATCTTGAGCGAGAAGGCGACGTTGTCGACACAAGAGAGATGCGGGAAGAGCGCGTAGCTCTGGAACATCATCGCCGTGCCGCGCTTGGCCGGAGGCAGGTCGGTGACGTTGGTTGCGCCGATGAGGATGTCACCCTCGGTCGCGCTCTCGTGGCCCGCAATCATGCGCAAAGTTGAGGTCTTGCCGCAGCCTGAAGGTCCCAGGAGACAACAATAGGCGCCGGCGGGAACCTTGAGGTCGATGGAATCGACCGCGGTCGTTGCGCCGTAGCGCTTGGTGACATGAATCAGTTCGAGGTCGGCCGGCTCCAACACCACCTCACGATTTGACGGTCGGTCTTGGGGATCGGTCTGCAACGCCCGTGCCAGTTGCGATCTCGCGCCGGCGTGGGTCAAACAATTGTCAGTAGGAGGTTTTCAGCCTCCTCTGGTGGAGGCTGATCAAGGATTGCTGTTAATTTGGGCGCCTCGTACACAATTGCGGCGCCTTTCACGACGCCTTCGGAGGACTGGATGAGATGAGCCCCAACAAAAAGGGCGGCCTTTCGGCCGCCCTTTCATTCTCGATGTCGAGTGGTGCGAGACTTAGAAGTCCATCCCGCCCATGCCGCCACCGCCGCCGCCCATCGGCATAGCGGGGGCTTCCTTCTTCGGCTTGTCGCCGATCATCGCTTCCGTGGTGATGAGGAGGCCGGCCACGGAGGCGGCATCCTGCAGCGCGGTGCGCACGACCTTGGCCGGATCGACAATGCCGGCCTCGATCATGTCGACATACTCTTCCGTCTGGGCGTTGAAGCCGTAGGTCTGCGACTTATTGTCGTTGATCTTGCCGACCACGATCGAGCCTTCGTTGCCCGCATTTTCGGCGATCTGGCGGATCGGAGCCTCTAAGGCCTTCAGCACGATGCTGATCCCGGCCTGCTCATCGGCGTTCTCGCTCTTGAGCTTGGAGACGGCGATCCTGGCGCGCAGAAGTGCGACGCCGCCGCCCGGGACAATACCCTCTTCGACCGCCGCGCGGGTGGCGTTGAGCGCGTCGTCGACGCGGTCCTTCTTCTCCTTGACCTCGACCTCGGTCGCGCCGCCAACCCGGATCACCGCAACGCCGCCGGCGAGCTTCGCCAGCCGCTCCTGCAGCTTCTCCTTGTCGTAGTCGGAGGTCGTCTCCTCGATCTGCGCCTTGATCTGGGAGATACGGCCTTCGATGTCCTTCTTGGCGCCGACGCCGTTGATGATCGTGGTGTTCTCCTTCTCGATGCGGACGCGCTTAGCCTTGCCGAGCATCTGCACCGTGACGTTCTCGAGCTTGATGCCAAGGTCCTCGGCGATCATGGTGCCCCCGGTGAGGATCGCGATGTCCTCGAGCATCGCCTTGCGACGATCGCCGAAACCAGGCGCCTTGACCGCTGCAACCTTGAGGCCGCCGCGCAGCTTGTTGACCACCAATGTCGCCAGCGCCTCGCCTTCGATGTCCTCGGCAATAATGACCAGCGGCTTACCGGTCTGCACCACCGCCTCGAGGACGGGGAGCATCGGCTGCAGCGAGGAAAGCTTCTTCTCGTGTATGAGGATGTAGGGATCCTCGAGCTCGGCCAGCATCTTCTCGGCGTTGGTGATGAAATAAGGCGAGAGATAGCCGCGGTCGAACTGCATGCCTTCGACGACGTCGAGCTCGGTCTCGAGGCTCTTGGCCTCCTCGACCGTGATGACGCCCTCGTTGCCGACCTTCTGCATCGCGTCGGCGATCATCTTGCCGATGGACTTGTCGCCGTTGGCGGCGATCGAGCCGACCTGCGCCACTTCGGCTGATTCTTTGATCTTCTTCGAGCGCTTGGCGATGTCCTTGACCGCCTCGGCGACCGCCTGATCGACGCCGCGCTTGAGATCCATTGGGTTCATGCCGGCCGCGACCAGCTTCGCGCCTTCGCGGACGATCGCCTGGGCGAGAACCGTGGCGGTGGTGGTGCCGTCACCGGCGGTGTCGTTGGTCTTCGAGGCGACCTCGCGGACCATCTGTGCGCCCATGTTCTCGAACTTGTCCTCAAGCTCGATCTCCTTGGNGACGGTGACGCCGTCCTTGGTGATGCGCGGGGCGCCGAACGACTTGTCGATAATGACATTGCGCCCCTTCGGGCCCAGCGTCACTCTGACGGCGTTAGCGAGAATGTCGACGCCGCGCAGCATCTTGTCGCGCGCGTCGGAAGAAAAACGTACGTCTTTGGCAGCCATTGATCTTAGTCCTCAGAATTTTTGCAGATGATGTTGGTTTCAGGCGGCTTTCTTGGAAGAGGAAGGGGTCCCTTCGATCACGCCCATGATGTCGGACTCCTTCATGATCAGGAGTTCCTCGCCGTCGATCTTGACCTCGGTGCCGCTCCACTTGCCGAACAGGATCTTGTCTCCGGCCTTGACGTCCAACGGGACGAGCTTGCCGCTTTCGTCGCGGGCGCCCGGACCAGCAGCGATGATCTCGCCCTCTTGCGGCTTCTCCTTCGCGGTGTCCGGGATGATGATGCCGCCCTTCGTCTTTTCCTCGCCTTCGAGGCGACGGACGACGACGCGGTCATGCAGGGGACGGAACTTCATGAATGTTTCCTCTTTGAAATTGCCCGCACGGGGCGCGGATTCCGAAACGCTGGCACTCAGCCTTGGGGAGTGCTAACGGCGCTGAGATAGGGGTCATGCGCGCCGTCGTCAAGGGCGTCCGAGCGCTTGTTTTTGCGACTTAATTAGCGCCCGTGGAACTGACCGGCGCTACTGCGTCCGCGCTGTAGCGAATATGCGTCCGCGTGTAAACGAGCATCCGCTGCGGTCCTAAGAAAACGGTGCAGGGGTGGCTCAGCGCTATGAATGCGGCCGCCTTGAGTATTAGAGTCGAAAGCCCTCTACCCTGAACTTTGGTTTAAGCGCCCTCTTAGCCTTTTTCGGCGTTGACGACTGCGTCAATGAAGAACGCGCGAAATTGTGATTGGTTCGGACCTTGTCCGCCAGTAACGCCAATCTATTTGAGATGGGAGGGGCGTTTCCGCGGCGCGGCTGCGTCGCCAGTCCGAAAGGAATGTCGCCATGACTCTTAGCGTTCTTCGAGTTTCGGCTCTCGCGCTTAGCGCAGCCGCTTCGGTGTTGGCGTCGCCGCTACCTGCCGCGAATGCGGCAACCGTCGCTCGTTATCAACATGCCACTCACTATCAGCATGCCACTCACTATCAGCATGCCGCTCACTCGCGTGTCGCTCGGTCGCATGTCGCTCAGCCGCGTGTCGCGCACGGCTTGTACGGGCATGTGCGATACGCTCACGCCGGCCATCGCCACTACGTTTGGCGAAACGGACACCGCTACGCTTACGGCTATGGCTATAATCCCGGCGCGGTCGTTGGGTCTGGAGTGATTGGCGGAGTCGCCGCCGGTTATCCGTATTCCTGCGACTATTACTACTCCGGGCCGTACGGCGGGTGCGACACCGGCGACTATGCCGACTACGGCGATTACGGTGACTACGGCGGCTTTGGGTTTGGCTTTGGCTCCGGCTTCAACGGTCGCCATTTCGACCACGGCTTCCACGGAAACGGCGCTCGGTTCGCGAACGGAAACTTCGGCCACTTCGGCGGGTTCGGCGGCGGCAACCCCGGCGGCTTTGGCGGTGGTCACTTTGGCGG